>PPFU01002189.1_pt1 | contig 25869 bp, 20 predicted proteins | sample 1535991 | NCBI WGS metagenome assembly PPFU01 (sample SAMN04901290, study PRJNA319586) | Hypolithon metagenome, whole genome shotgun sequencing project. | isolation source: Antarctic Hypolithon | place: Antarctica: Miers Valley | collected 2014
CCCCCAGACGAGGTCCGCACTCCGCTAATCTACGCCGCGAGTTGTGCCGAATGTTCTGACGACGGACAGGATTGACCTGCAGAATACCATAATAATCTACAAAATCCTGCCCATTTTCCATCAGCCAACTCCATCAATCCCAAGCAAATAAACGATAAATACGTGGGAGAATTACTCAGAGGATCCGCGTCTCGCCATCAGCTTGTCTAATCCCATGGAAGGCGGGTGGCTGCAAACGCCGGCAGGGATGGACGGGCGTGACTACCCGGCGTGGTCGGCAGCTAAGCTGGCTTGCACGTTGTTCCACATTCCTTCCAATGGGGGCATGGGCGGAAGCCTCTCGATTCGGTCAACGAGTACGCAAAGCAGGACCATGCGGTATGTGCCACCTGTAAGTGCGGCAACGTCTCGGACTGGAACGCCGTGCTGCTGATGGACGAACTGCGCAAACGCCGCCGAGGCTTGGCAGTGGAAGCTGTGGAACGATCGATGAAATGCACCGCATGCGGGGTGCGCGGCGCAACAATTACACCGGCAATTATCGACTGGTGAGACCTGGGCATTCGCGGGTGCCTTGGAACCTGATGAAGAGCTATGCGTCTGCGGTAAAGTTGCCGGCCATACCGTCGCCAACTAGGCGCCAGGGCGAGGCTCACGCCGCACCCATGGATCGGCCGTGCGCCTTACCGCAATGTCTTTATGATAGGGGCGACACAGCAGCCCTGCTGCGTCCGGCGCACCGTCGAGCCAATTGCTCCAGTCTTCGCGCCGCAGGATCACCGGCATGCGGTCATGCACGTCTGCTACGTGGATGCAGGCCTCGGTCATGACCATGCTGTAGACTGGGCCCCATTCGTCTGTGTCGCGCCAGATTCCAGCGACCGAAAAAACGGGCTCGTCGGGCAGCGAGAACCAAGTGCGGGTCATGGTGCCCTTCTCTCCCTCGGCCTCGGCGAACTCTGTCACCGGGATGAGGCAGCGCCGCTCCTGAAAGCTGAAGCGCCACATGAAGCTGTCGAGCTTGTCGGCGCGGGTGTTGTTCACCGGCTTGGGCTTAATAGGCAGACCCGTCCTCTTGCTCTTGAGCACCAGCGGAAAGCCCCAAGCCATGCTGCGCAGATCGCCACCGGCGAAGACCAGGCCGGGATAGCCGGGATACACCTCGCCCGCCGCGTTGCCGGGCTGGACCGAGGTAGCACCGAACAGCCGGGCGACCTCAGCGGTACCCTTCGTCATACGATAGAGATTGCACATGGACGGGCTTACCCTTCGGCAAACGACCTGCGCCAGATCAAGCGTAGGCGACAGACACTTTGTGCTCGCGCCGGCGCTTGCCACGCATGGCTGCCCCGATCGCGCCGAAGCCCACGATCATCATCGCCCAGGTTGCGGCTCGGGAATTGCGGAAACATTGAACGGCGGCGGGGTGCCGCTACTCGCAACGTTGAAAGTGCCGAAGTAAAATGCCTGCGCTGCAATCCGATCGGTCCCAACCATGCAAGCGAAAGAGCGGCTAGAGTGCAGGTGCCAAATGCACAGGCGCCGATTGCTGACTTTGCGGCAGCTGGGCTGAGTTGCTCCTATGCGCAACCGATCGAGACATCTCACTCCGGAAAAAAGCGAGCGGAGCTGCGCGATGCGAAAATTACCCGTGAGCTTTGGCATCGCGTGACCGCGAAGCGAAAGTTCAGAAAGGTCCGACAGCGAACCCGGTGCCCGGCAAGCCACCAGTACCAAGCCGATCACCGGCGGGCGTATCTTAAGCAACAGTCCATTCATGCGCCGGGTTCAGCGATGCCCAGCTCTCTTGCCCCTCCACCTTCAGTTCGTAGGCATTGACGTGGCGGTCATAAGCGATGGCCCAGTCCTTGTCGTAGAGACCGATGCTGAAATGATAAAGGCCTCCAGCAAGGTCCAGCCGCGCTAAATCCACCTGCAGCATCGCCGTACCCGGCTGCGCCGGCAGCTCGACCATGTCCTGCTCGGTGGTGACGCCGAGGATATCGGTGCCCTTGGCATTGGCCAGGGTGACGCTGAAATGCAGGTCACTCATCGGGATCACAGTTTCGATCCACGCCTGGATCGTGAGCGGGTCGCCGGTGCGGATGCTCGAGATCTCCTCTCCGTTGCTTCCGAGGAGGCGCACGCGCGTAATGCGGTTCTCTTGCGTGCCGAAGCGATTGCTGCTGAGCGTGAGTTGCGATCCCCCTGTCAGGTCGGCTTCTTCATTGTCGGCAATGCGCTCGGCCGTTGCCTCCAGCATCGCGGTTTCGAACTGACGCACCACGCTTTGCGCCGCACCTAGGGCGACCTGCGCCCCGTTGCGGAGCCAAAGCGCGCGATCGCAAGTGGCTTCCACCTGCGCCAAGTCGTGGCTGATGAGCACGATTGCACACCCCTCAGCGCGAAACCGATGGATTCGCTCGATGCACTTGGCCTGAAAGGCGACGTCGCCCACGGCCAGCACTTCATCGATCAGCAGAATGCGCGGGCGGGTCTGCGCGGCGACCGCAAAGCCGAGCCGCAGCTTCATGCCGGCGCTGTAGCTGCGCAAGGGCTCGTCGATGAAGTCTTTGAGTTCCGCGAATTCGATCACTTCGTCCATCCTGGCGGTGATCTCACGCCGGCTGAGCCCAGCCAGCACGCCGGTGCAGATGGCGTTCTCGCGGCCGGTCAATTCGTGATGCATGCCGGCGTTCAGATCGAGCAACCCGTGCACCGCATCCGCAGCCTCGACCGATCCTTCATCCGGCCGCATGACCCCGCCCAGGAGACGAAGCAGGGTCGATTTGCCCGACCCATTCTTGCCGATCACGCCGAGCATCTCGCCCGGTTCAACCGAAAAATCGACGTCCCTCAAGGCCCAGAAATCGTATTTGCCGCCGCGTTTGCCCCAGCCACCCTCGACGAACCGGCGAAAGGTTTTTGCGCGCGCCGCGTCATGGTGAACGAAGCGTTTTCCCAGCGATCGGATAGTGAGGGCAGCCGACACGCTTCAGATTTCCTCGAGAAAATTTTCGGCCGCTCGAAGAAAGTAACGATAGGTCACCACGAGCAGCACGAGCGAAAATATCATGACCCATGCGAGACCCGCAAAATCGGGCAGCATGCCACCGAATATCATCCGGTATGCGGTGATGATTTGGCTCATCGGATTGAGCATGAGGATTGAGCGGAACTGGTCGGGCAACTGATCCAGGCTGTAGAAGATCGGCGTCATGAAGTAGCCGAGTTGAAGCAGGACCGGAAGAATGTACTGCGTGTCGCGAAAGGGAACATTTGCCGCAGAGACCAGATAGACCAAGCTCAAGATGAGAAAGAACTGGACCACCATTACAACCGGCATAAACAAAATTGGCCAGCCCAAGGAGCCATTCTCGACCAGCACCACGATGAGTACCACTGGGATTGCAAACAGAAAGTTGATGAGGTTGGAAAAGACCGAGACAATCGGCAGGCTTGCCAGCGGAAAGCCCGGATAGGAGACGAGGCTGGCGTTTTGCGAGATGCTGGCCACGCCTTCGTTCAGGCTGGTCTGGAGCCATTGCCAGGCGACGATGCCGGTGAATACGAAGGTGGCGTAATTGGGTATATCGACCCGCATGATAAGGCCAAACAGAATGTAGAAGGTCAGCAGGAACAGGATTGGGCTCGCCACCGCCCAAATCACTCCCATCCCTGTTTTCTTGTAGCGCGACTTGTGATCACGTGAGACCAGTACCGAGATGACGTCGTACCAGTGTTGAAGGTTTTTGCCCAACGGGGCCCGGCCTCTCTTGCGCGCACTATCCGCTAGCGAAGAGGCCTGTTCCATTGGATCCTGCTTTCGGTCGAAGACGGTTTCGCCGTCTTCCCTCGCTGCCCTAAAGGGCGCAGCGTCTGCATGCCGGCGCGTCATTCAGGCAACCGCCCGATGAACGTGTGCAGGTCATCTTCTCCGCGTATCTCGATCCGCGCCAGCGCAAGATCGCGATCATCAAGCGCGCTAGCACGATCCTCAGTCGTCACCGCATGGCGAAAAAGAGTGGATGCGGCCAGCCGCTCGACACTTTCGTCGAAAGCGCCGAAGGGATAGGCAAGCGTATCGACCGCGGTGCCCAAAGCAGCCTCGAGCATCGTACGCGATCGCCATAATTCGTTGGCGATGGCAGCAGGGGGTAGGCCAGATAGGCGGCGGTGGCTCGCGCCGTGGGCGCCGATCTGCATTCCTGCGTCTTGCACCCGTTTGAGCCCGTCGAGGTCGATCAGCGGCCGCGGTTCGCCCGCCCAAGCATCCCAATCGGCGTCCCCGCCGATCTTGTCGGAGGACACGAACAAGCTCGCTGGAAAGTTGTAGCGCTGAAGCAGCGGCAAAGCGTGGTGCTCAAAATCCGCATAGATGTCATCGAACGTGATCATCACTCGCCGCCCGGGAAGCGGGGTGTGCGTTTCCCGAGCATGCCGCCATTCCTCGAAAGTGGCCGGGCGGAAGCCCGCTTCCTGGAGATAACGCAGCTGTGCTTCGAACATGGAAGGGGTTACCCGCCACCGCGCAAGTGCTTCCGGCCCAGTTTCGCTCACCGCGTGATACATCAGGATTGGCAGGCGAAAGGTGACCGCCGCGCGCTCCTTAACAATCACCTTCCCACCACCCCAGAGGATATGGGCGGCGACGTCCGGTCCGGGCTCGCTATGCTGCGCAAGCGTCCGCTGCTTCGGCGGGGAGGCCCTGCGCAGCCACGGCCGAAATCGCGGGCGACGAAGCTTGCGGAAACGTTGGATGCGGTAGAGCGGCGTTGCCAACTCGTGCTCGAACTCCCAATCGGGTATGGTCGTGAATGTTTCGCCGATGGTCTTGGCGCCGAAGGGCATATCCCAGTCGAACCCCGTTTCGTACGGATTATCGACGACCAGGTTTGCATGGGCTGTGACGAGGCAGCCATCTGGCGCGAGCGCATGCGCCATCTTCACTCCGGCCGTGCGAAGGTGCTTAAGATCGCCCATGTAGTAGAGCAATTCGCTGCACACGATTGCGTCGAAACTGCCATCAATATTGTCGTCGAGTAGGTCGAGCCGGGAATAGTCGATATTTGACAGCCCCCGGCACAATCGTGCGGTACGCTCCACGGCCAGGTCCGAGATATCGGTGGCGCGGACGTGCTGCACGAGCGGGGCGAGTTGCACGGTAAAGTGCCCCTCGGCGCAGCCGACCTCGAGAACCCTGCCGCAATTATTCGCGGGGATCATGCCAAGCGTTTGTTCGTACTTGGTCTGCTCGTAGGGGGTGGTGTATTTCCACGGGTCTGCATCACGCGCGAAGAGCTGTTCGAAATGGTGTCGCCCATAGAACTCGGAAAAGCCGCGCGTATCTCCCGAGCGCGCGGCGTCCAGTTCTGCCGACTGACCGCCGTCATCCGTCTCCCCCGCGGTGAGGTCCGGAACGAAGAACAGGCGCGTTGATGGTTCCCGGATTCTGATCGCGGACTGGCCCGGCCTCAACTGGGTGGGAATTGCAGCGGCAATCTCGTGCGGCAACTCGCCTCTGCGGATGGTGTCGCCCGGCTTGGCTCCGGGCGGTGCCCCCATCACCATTGCCCCTGGGGCCGGCAGGTCGCGGGCCAACGCCCCCGCGAGGAAAGCGAGAACAGGGTCGTCGCGCCGACCCGCCAAGACAGTGGCAGAGGGTGATGCGCTCGCGTCTTGGGCCCGGCGGTGCAGACGCTCGCGGAGCGGCATTTCCCGACTGCCAGCAAATTCAACGATTCCCTCACGCACGGCGATCCGCGCCAGCTCCATTTTTCCACGATCGAGCGCCACGGCGCGGATGCGCGCCGCCTCGACGATGCCCTTGCGCGGCTCCAATGTGAGCCGCATCGCGGGCGCTCCGCCGATGGTGATCGCGAGTTCGATCGGCTCACTTGCGCGAATGCTAGGCAACTCGGCGCTCAATTCGACACTCGGGCCCGCAACGCCTGCGAGCCGCTCCACAGGGCCTGGATGCGGCACACGTTCATCGTAAAGGCGCTCGATCGACCAATCGGGGAGACCGAAGAGTTCCTGTGCGAATACCGCCCACCCGATCCGATCATGCAACTGGCTTATTTCGGACTCGCCCGGCACCGCCTGATTGCCGAACAATGCGGCTTGCCGGGCCTTCCGCTTTCTGCCGCCGGATCCAACGACCTGCGGATAGATCTGGCCGGAAAACAGCGAATTCAACAATGGCCAAGCGAACCGGCCGGCGATTGCATCGCTCAGAACCGTGCGAGCGACCCTGCCGTTGAAGACGGGCAGGACGATTCGTCCAAAGAAGTGGCCATAATTGTGTATGTCGCAAACGGCCCTGTCCACGCCGGGGAGGTCCAGATCGTCCGCCCTTCCCTGCACTTCGACATGGATCAAGGCAGTCCTGCCAAACACGAGGATCGGTGTATCGGCCCCGGCTTCCAGCGAGCCGATCCCGGCGATCCGAATTTCAAGCATGGCGCAAAGCCGTTGGGCGAAATCCGGTACGCCGATGCGATTTTCCAGCGCCGCGATGAACGGGTAGAGCAAGGGCTCGACGCGCTGCCAGAGCTGTCGCCACTCGGACAGCGGCACGAGCACGGCCATCGGAATAGACCGGAAGATCAGGTCGGCATACTCGCCGGCATCGGTGAGTTCGTGCCCATGCCCATCGATATGGTCGAGCAGCGGCATGGGATCCTTGCCGCTCGCGATCATCAGAGAGGCCGCCCACATCACCCGGCTGAGCCGAGCCGCGGGAAGCTGCGTCACCGGCATTCCATCGCTGTGATGCTCGGCAAGGCCCAATCTGTTCAGTCGAGGATCGGGAGCATGGCCCCGTTCGACCACGCGCAGCGCATCGCTTAAATAGCGCTCGGGATCGGACCAGCTCAGCCCCTCGCGCATGCGATAGCCCACGAGGTGCGCGTCAAGCGGGACAAAGCGCGTGCCGAGGCGGGCGATTCGCTGCCAAAGGTCGAAATCTTCGGACGTCAGGAGCGTTTCGTCGAACCCACCTGCGCGGTCGACCATCGAGCGCTCGACAATGCAGGCGTGAATGGCAAAGGCACAATAGCGGGCGAATATCGGAAAAAGATCGGTCTCTCGCTCGGCGCACCGCGCGGTGGAGAGCGGCGCTCCCCACCAATCCGTGTAGGTCCAGCCGCAATGGACCGCCTCGGCGCCCGGCTTCGAGGAAAGCCGCTCCATCATCAGCCGCATCATCGAGGGTGCGAGAGTGTCGTCGGCGTCGAAGAACAGGACATGGTTTGTGGTCAGCGTTGCGAGCCCGGCGTTGCGGGCCGCGCCGGCGCCTCGACGTGGCCCTTCGATGACCGCGATGCGTCCGTCGCGGGCAGCAAAATCCTCGGCGATCTGGCGAGTGGTATCGGTCGATCCATCGTCAACAATGACCGCTCGCCAATCCGTCCATTCCTGCGCGAGAAGGTTCTCGAGAGACTCGGCGATTGTTTCCGCTGCATTTCGCGCGGGCATGATAACCCCGATGGTCATGCCGGAACTCGCGCGGTGGCAGCGAGCAAACGATCGTAAAGCGTCGCGTGCTGCTTGGCGACGACCGGCCAGCCGAGCTGTTCGGCCCGGTGGCGTGCAGCCTTTCCTATTCGGGAGCGGAGCTCGGGTTGTTCCGCAAGCAAGCGTACCGCGGCAATCAGCCCGGCGCGATCTCCCGGCTGAAGCAGGATAGCCGCATCTTCGCCCGCATAGGCCTGAACAGAAGGGAGCGCGGTGGAGATAAGGGGCAGGCCAGAGGCGAGGAATTCAAGCAGGCTATTGTTGGCGGTCGAATCCACAAGGGGCAGAAGGCCGATGTCGCATGTTCCGTAAAGCGACGCGAGTTCGCCGTCGCTCAAGTCACGGTGGTGGCGAACATTCGGCATGTCTTCCAGTCCCGTCGGGCGGTTGGTGAGGATATGAAACTCAATCTTGGATGTGTCGCGAAAAGCGCGCGTGACGTCCAGCATGGCGCCCCAGTCACGTAGCCAGTGTCCGGCTGTGACACAGCGGATGATCCCGTCGCGCGACCCGGGTCCGGGATGAAAATGGTCGGTGTCGATACCGTGGAGGATGGTGAGCACGCGGTCTGGTGGCAGGAGGTCAGCAAAATAAGGGAGTTGCGTATCGGACATCAGGACCACCGCATCGAGCTCGCGGACGACCTCCTTGGAGACCAGACCGGGCAGCATAGCCGCCGGCTGGTGGAAACTCGCCACCAGGCTCGGGCGGCGGCCCGGCAGCCGCTTGAGCCAACCCGGCAGGAACTGAACGCCATGCTCCCCATCGAGAAAGTGAACGATCTGCGCGCGACGGGTCGCGGCCGCCGCGAGCGCTCGTACCTCGCCGCTCAGGTCGCTCAATTTGTACCAAGCCATGCCCGAACGCTGTACTCGCGCACGCAACCGGTCACGCAGCATCGGGATCGGGATCGGCAAAGCGCTGTCGTCGTCCGGAACGGCGCGACAATCGACCCCATAGCCAAGCGCGGGCAGATGCCGGGCGAACTGCCCGATCCCGGCATACCGACCGAAATGCGGATAGCGGGTGCCAATCATGCGGATCCGGGCGCGGGCGCTCAAGTCCGCGCCTTGCCGAGCAGGCCAAGGATGTAGCCGACCGTGATCAGGTGATGGCAGCGTCGCTCGAAGGCAAGCGGGTCGTCGCTGGAGCGGACCAGGTCAACCAGCTCGCGCGGGCGCCGCAACAGCCGCGTTACAGCGCGGCCGGCAAGCGCCAGGCGCTGGCCGCGGGTCGGGCGATCGGTGATGAGCGTCATCATGGCATCCGAAATCCCCTGCCAGAGATAGCGCTTCTCGAACCAGGATTTGCGCAGGCGGGAGCGTGGCGCGAGGTGACGTATGGCCATGGGCGGAAAATAGAGGCACCGGTAGCCAAGGTCGATGATCTCCCGCTGGAGATGGACGTCGCCGCCTGACAGCATATTGCTGCCGATGCGATCGAGCCGCGGGTCAAAGCCGCCGACCTCCTCCAGGACGCGCCGGCTGATGGCCATATTCGCGCCGACCAGCCACTCGACCCGCACATCAAGGATCTGCCGGGGTTCAGGCGACCAGTCGACGATTGTGAGGCTGCGTGCAATCGCGTCCGATAGCCAGGCCGGGCGCTCGGCCTCCCAGAGTGGAAGGACCCGGCCGCCCACCACCTCCGGTTCGCAACCCGGTTCTCGGCTCCACGCGAATGCGTCGCCGATCGCGTCGATCCAGCCCTTTTCCGCCAGCGCGTCGTCATCGAAATAGGCGACATAGCGGCCGCGGGCTGCCCGCCAACCCGTATTGCGGGCGTGGCACAGACCAAGCATCGGCTCGTCGACATACCGCAGCAAACCTTTGCTTGCGAGTGCTAGGCCGAGTTCCGCAGTTGCGTCAGACGAACGATTGTTGACGAGCAGAATTTCATAGAAATCTCGCGTGCCGCCCTGATCGAACAGGCTGTGCAGCGCCATGGCGAGATGGTGCACGCGATTGTGCGTGCAAACCACAATCGAAATCACCGGTGCCCGATCGGCGGCGGCCGATATATTGGCCGCTACCGGCTCGGGCCATGGACAGTGATCGTTCGACATGCGGGCGCTTAATTGCGGCTCAGCACGGATTTCATGCGCCAAACCATCCATTGTCCCGCGGCCTTGCGTTTCTTGAGCGCCAGCCGGAGCAAGGCAACCTTTTCCGGTAAAGGGAGGGCGAGTGCCTGCGCGATAGTTTGGATCTGCGGTGGTGCATTCTCCGTCCCGCTCTCTCCTCCAGCACCTTCGCTTCCCCTGGAATGGTAGGGGTCCGGCATGCCATGCAGAAGCAGCAGGTCGATCACGTCTTCGCCGACCAGAGCCGGCAAGCGCGCCGCAATCTGAGCGCGTGCATGGCAAAGTTGGCTATGGGCTGCCGTCCAGGCCGCCCAATTCTTGTCTCGTGCCGACATCACTATAGGGATGCGAACGACGAACCACCCTTGTGCCATGATGCGCGTCACCAGGTCCCACTCGTCAAACCCTTCGCCGATGTCGAGGCAGAACCCGCCGGCCGCGGCGATAGCCTCACTTCGGTACATGATCGGCCCGCTCAGGCCGTTGCGCAGCCACTGATGGGGGAAGGCCGGTTGCTCGGGCCGCAGGTCGACACGGTCATCAGCCTCTACGGTCCAAGCTCCTGCCGCGCCCAGCTCGGGGTTGTGAACTAATTGCGTGGCAAGTTGCTCGATCGCGCCTGCCGCCAGCATGTGGTAGGCATCAACCACGAGGACATAAGCCGCATCGCCGCAGCGTTCGAGCGCCAAATTCTTCGCAGCGGCGGCAGAACTGCCGACGAATGGCTGCCAAATGTGCGGCAGGTGCGAGCGCGGCGGTTCTCGCGATACCACCACGATCTTGTCGAGCCCGCCCTGAGTATCGAGGCTTGCCAGCGTTGCCGTCGGATCGGCGTCCGCAAGCGCGACAACGATCACAGCTACGGTGCGCTGATCGGCCGACGCGGCGCAGTTCGTCGCCACCGGGCGGCGCAGTCGGTGCGGCCAGGAATATGACCTCGGAAACCTGGTGTTGGTTGTCGTTCCGGTTCGCAAGACCTTCTGTCGGTACTCGATATGACGCCTAGCGATCCGCTCGTTGTCGCATATTGCGCCGATCGAGCGCGCCGCAGCTTCACCCATGCTCGCCAATTCTTCGGGATCCGCATCGAGGGCCCGTCGCAAACCGCTCTCAAGGCGGGCGGCGAGCGGCTCGGGACCGGCGGATACGAGCCAGCCACTCACCCCATCCTCGATCATTTCGGCCATCCCGCCATTGCGGGTGGCGAGAACCGGCAATCCCGAACTCAGCGCTTCGAGACAGGTGTTTGGAAAGTTCTCCCAGCGTGATGGCACGACGGCGATCCGCGCTTTGGCGAGCATCTCCAGCAATTCCTCGCGAGGCTTGCCGCCGTGGAAGCGGAAGCAGTGCCTGATCTCAGGAGGGATGCGCGGCTCGAGCAGCTGCATCATGCTGAGATGGGCATTGTACTTGTTGTCTGATCCCACGAAGTCGAAACGGAGCGAGCGGTTTTCACTTGCCACGGCGATCGCCGCATCGACGAATTCAATGATCCCTTTGCGTGGCTCCAGACGGCCTGAAAAGAATATGGAGCCACTGGTCCAAGTTTCGGGGCTACGGATCCGCCGCGTGCTGGTCCCAATCGGAAGCGGGATGACCTCGATCTCTCCTGCAATGCCGTAACGCTCTGTGCATTGCTCGGCGAGGAACGCACTTGGGCAAAGATGCGCGTCGGCAGCCAAGATCGCAAAGTCTTCCAGCCGCTTGAGCGGGTAGAAGTCCGGGCGAGATAGCGGCCATTGGTTGTGTTTGAAGATGAACTCGGTGGGCGAATGGAAATGGACGATGCATGGCGGCGCGTTCTTGGGGGCGAGGCCGAGCGAACGCCGCAGGAGCAGGTAATAGAGCGGCGCCTCCCATTCCTGCGCTTCGATGACATCGATCCCCTCGCGCTCGATCAATTTTTCCGCAAGTCCGGCCGCAACCCACGAGAACCACTGGGCCGGAAACACCGAGCTTCGCATTGCCTTGGCCACGCTCTTGGCGGATGTGCACTTTCCCCAATCAGGGTAAAGGTCGAGGTCCTCAGGCGATATGCGATGGATCACAAGCCGGCCGCCGCACTGATGCTCGATCCGCTTGGGTGCCCCAGCCCATCGCTGACCGATCACGTGGATAATTTCACCACGCTCGGCGAGCAGGCGCGAAATATGCTGGACATAGACGCCGATGCCACCAGGCGGGTAAGGTGCGGGCGGAAGTTCGCGGCAAAGGATGAGATGCTTCATCGGCCGCTCGGCCCCAATGGGAACAGCGCCTTGAGGCTCAAACCCCTTTGCAACCACACCCGCGCGATCCGGCCGCTCGTGCGAGTCAGCTTCCCCCGCAGGCTGCCGGCGAACACCCGATCAGCCTTCTGTTGCCGCTCGAGAATGCGCATCAGCCGATATTCGGTCTGCATCGCAAGTTCAGCACCGAATCGCTCGACGACTTCGCGATGATTGCTGAACAGCATTTCCCTCATCACTTGGTTTTGCGTTGTCGACATCGAGCGCAACAAGCTGTCGGGCCTGATACGGTAGCGCTGGAGATAGCGCGGAATGGTTATGATGGGGTAGCCCGCAGATACGATTCGAATAGCCAGCTCCCAATCCTCATAATTGTAGCGCTGACGCGTGTCATAGCCGCCCAGCGAGCGGAGCAATGCAACGGACGACAAGCAGGGGACGATGATCGTGTTCTCGGCGAGCAGGAGTGGCAGTTCGGCCTGCGGCGCGTTCCAGAACCCAGGCGGCGCACCCTTCCCGAAGGTCTGGGCCCAAGCCGCTACTCCGCCGAGCCACGGGTTTGCCTTGGCAAGATCGAGCGCGAGACGGTAGAACTCAGGTTCGATGAGATCATCGCCGTCAAGAAAGGAGATGTGCGTCGAACTCGCCGCTTCGAGAGCGGTGTTGCGCGCTGCGGCGAGCCCGAGATTGTTCTGGCGGATGATATTGAGCGGCAATCGCCGATCGCGGGCGGCGGCACGAAGGTGCGCGATCGCCTCGGCAGTAGCGGTGTCGCGGGAACCATCGTCAACCAATATGACCTCGTCTGGAAGCAGCGACGAGGCCCAGACGCTTTCGATGGTCTCGATGACCATGGGTCCCATCCCGTGGCACGGCACAGCAACGGTAAGCGTTGGCGGCCGGTCGGTCGCGAAGTCGTTTTTCAATCGCGGCCGGATCGCGCCTGGCCGGGCATCGAGCAGTGTGCGTCCCAACCGCTCGAGGCCGGCCGGATCTGACTGGCCCGACAGCAGGCCGGACAACGCCTTCGCCAGGGGGGCGAGACGAAGTGCAAGTTCATGGGGCTGCCAAGCCTCGAGCACCGATCTACAAAGTTCAACGCGGAGGCTTTCCAGTTTCTCGGCTCCGGCCTCCTGCAGCCTGATCAGGCTGTCGGCCAGAGCCCCTGGCTCCGCTTTGTTCAATGCCGCCAGCCGGGGCAGCGCCGCTTCGCCGACAAAGCCCTCGATCGCCGCTCGCGACAGGAGCACAGCGTCTCCTGCTGCAAGCGTCTGCCATGCGTCGGGCAGGAATTCGAACACGCTCGGGAACAGGCGTACCCGATAAGCCGATCCTTGTTCCGCTGCGCTCGCAGGTTGCTCGCCCGACCACTGCCAGTAGCCGTCTTCCACCATCTCCTTGACCCAGCCTCGTGAGCCCCAGTAATCCGCAAAAGGGCGCGGGTAAGCAGGCGCAAAGCGCATGTTTGCACCGTAGCAGGCTATCGGCCGGGCGAGTGACACCCCACGTTGGTGTAAGAGTCGCCCGGCATCGAGTGCTACCAAGGTTCCACTGGCGGCTTGCATGGGTTCGTCGATGTAGAACGCGACTGGACCCGTTACCCTCCGCGGCTTGGAAGCAGCTGCCAATTGCTCCTGGAGCGCATTGGGTAAGTACCGGGGCGCCTGGACGATATTGGAGCAAGCCGCCTTCTCGGCAGACTCCCGGCCGAGTTGGCCGAAACAGATGGCAAGGTCACCCAACGCGAGCGAGACATTCTCCATCTGGCGGCGGGTGATGGCAGGGCGGGTCCAGCAGCCCTCCCCATTGGCCGTGTGGCGTTCGTGCGAGTTGCCGGTGACGACGGTAGCAAATTGCACGTCGGTCAAGCCGGCCCCGGTAGCCCGGGCCAGCTGCGGCACATAGCCTAGACCGCCGAACACGGGCAGGATCACACAGGCGATTGGACTCTGTCTATGCACTCGAGCGAGAAATCGCTCGAGTGCATAGGAGGCGAGGAAAAGGGGATCGCTTTCCGCCAACAGGCCATAGCTTCGTGGGCTCAGCCCCTCGGAGAGCGGGCGATCGCGGTCCGGATCGAACGCGGGGATCGAAGCGCGCTCAATCGTCGCATGGTCAGCAAGCGCCCTCGTTCTTGCTTGAAATTGGACCGGCCTGGTCGCTGGATACGGTGTCCGGCGATGAAAGGAGCGGGGGTTCGCTTCGTAATCGTACCAATCCGACCAATCGAGCACCGTAATCCGGCATTCCATCGTGGCGGCAAGATCTTCGAGCGGCAAACCAAGGCCGCGGGTCGGGGCCTTGGGCTCAGGATCAAGGAACTCAAGTTGGCCTAGATATGCCTCGACCACAATAATATGGGCACGCCCAGATTGGTTAACCATTTTTATCGTACGCCTGTTGGGCTCTCCGCGATTGCAAATCCGGCAGTTTCGCTGATTAGGCTTTTAAAGATTTAAGTCGTGCAACCGTTCCATCAACCAATGGATAGTTCGTATTCTGCTACGCTCGCAATTTCGCTGCGACAGGTGGGATCTGTCGGCCTTGGGATGTCTTCTCCGAGGGCAACTACCGTTCGATTAAGACAGCCATACTTCAACGCCTTGTTATAAGTTCACTTCCAACATGCAGTCGCGGAGCCAGTTCCGCGGTCTGGTTCCCACGTCGAACTCCTTCAGAAGACCGACGATCCGCCCTACTTGAGCCGAAAGCGTGCCAAGAAACGCCTATTCGAGGATGCTGACTTCGCGCAAACAGCGGCCGTTGCGCACCGGCCACCCAGTCGGCACAGTACCGAGCGCCTCTATGCGGCCATGAACGGCACGAACATCCAGAAGAGCACGAACGCGCCCGCCAGAAGCAGGATCAAAAGAGCAAAGATCGCCACCCCGATCCCCTTGCGTTTGCCGCCGCCAGGTTTGCGCATGTGGTCTGATTATCCGCGATGGATGGTTTGGGAGCATAGGAGTGCCGCAGGGGCGCAGGCCTTCCACGCTCCGAATGAACGGACCGTCCCCGCCTCCGTTCCTCCCTTTCTGCGCCAAAAGGGCAGCCCGTCATGGGTGGGAGACCGACCGGCTCAGGCAGAAGCCGAACTTGCGGGCCCGAGTCGGGCGCATCCCAGGATGGAGCGGAACAAGCAAACCGAGTGGACCGTTGAATGGGCAATTGCTTTAGGAGACAAGCGATGAACATACTTATCATCCTGTTGGTTGGCGGGCTCATCGGCTGGGTTGCCAGCATGGTCATGGGCGGCGGTGGCGGCATTCTGATGAATATTATCGTGGGCGTCGTCGGGGCGCTCCTTGCCGGCTTCCTGCTCAATCCCCTGATCGGCGGTGGCAACATCATGAGCGGCGATCTCAGCATGAGCGCCATCCTTGTTTCGCTCCTGGGATCGATTATTCTCCTTGGCATCCTCAACATGTTCCGCCGACGTTCGATCTGACCGTCCAAGGAGTTCAGCTGGCAAGCACGGCGCGACGGTTTGTCCCTACGCGCCGTGCTTGTTGTCGCCGCTTCTGGTAAGCTTGCCCGTGCGCTGTTTGCTTATGCGCGCCACAGGAGGCGTGCGGCCATCCGATGTGTATTGCGTCGTTCGGACGCGCTGGGCTTTGCCCTGCGCTCCCCGAGCATGGAGACGGAACAGCACGTGTCCGGTAAAGCAGCCAGAAACTCATTACCGCTCTGGAGCCGCAGGGCCGACGTCAGAAAACCGCGAGCCACCACGTATAGCCACTGAGGAACGCCGCGTGTACTGATCCGTTTGAGCATCCCGGGACTTCGGCGGCTGCGACCGCCGCGCCGGATGACGAGAGGACATATGTCATGAGCAAATCGCGTATTTTCGGCTCCGGCCTGGCCGCCGTCGCGCTTCTCGGCCTATCGGGCTGCGTCACTGATCCCAACACCGGCGAACGCCACATTTCGCGCACCGCCATCGGCGGTGGTCTAGGCGCGGGTCTCGGCTATCTGCTTGGCGGAATCGTTGGCGGGCGGACCGCGCGGATCATCGGCGCCGGCATCGGCGGCGTCGCCGGCGGCGTGGTCGGCCGGCAAATGGACGAGCAGATCAGGGAGCTGGAAGAGGCCACCGCTGGCACCGGCATCGACGTCAGCCAGACGCCAGACGGCGACGGGATCCTCGTCAATCTCCCTGATGTTACCTTCGCGGTGGACAGCACTAACATCTCGCCCAGCTTCCAGAGCTCGCTCGATGCCGTCTCGCAGAGCATGATCCGCTATCCCAACAGCTTGGTCGACGTGATGGGGCATACCGATTCTACGGGTTCGGAAAGCTACAATCTCGATCTCTCGCGCCGGCGCGCCGAAGCGGTGTCGAACTACCTCGTCTCCCGCGGCGTCTCCCGCGCCCGGATCGAGTCGATTGGCTATGGCGAGCAATATCCGCGGGCGGACAACACCACCGCCGAGGGCCGGGCGCAGAACCGCCGGGTGGAAATACGCATCACCCCGATCAGCCAGGAAGAGGTGCGGGCCGCCAACTGATCGGCTCGCTCGCAGGAACAATGCAAAAGGGCCGGCTACTAGCGCCGGCCCTTTTCACGTCAGGGAGCCGTCGCTAGCCCCCGCGTGAAAGCCGCGCCGTGCTGGCCGCGACCCGGTCCACCGCCGCGGCATGGATCCCCGGGGCGCAGGCTAGCACGCCGAAGGTGCACGGATCGGGCTTGTTGAATAGCAAGCCGTCACCGAAGGCATCGCTCACCGAAGCGCCGGCCTCTCGCGCGATCAGCGCGGCGGCGGCGACATCCCATTCGTACCCCCAGCGCAGCGTGGCGAGCAGGTCTGCCCGGTCGTCGGCGACCATCGCCATGCGCAGTGCGATTGAGTTGGGCTTGGCCACCGCGACCAGATCGCGATCTGCCTTTGCCAGCGCGTCGGCGGGCACCCGCGCCCCTGACAGCGCCGCGCGGCTGCTGGCGGCAATCGGCGCGCCGTTGAGCAGTGCTCCCTCGCCGGCCCGCGCGCTCCATAGCTCGCCCCGGGCCGCCGCGATCAACACCCCCGCCAGCGGCTGTCCTCCGCTCACCAGCGCCACCGAAATTGCCCAGCCATCGCGCCCGCGGATGAAATCGCGCGTGCCGTCGATCGGATCGACCAGCCAGACCAGTTCGCGGTCCAACCGCGCTGGATCATCGGCCGTCTCCTCCGAAAGCCAGCCGGCCTGCGGCAGCAAGGCGCCCAGCTCGCGCTTAAGGAAGGCATCCACCGCCAAGTCGGCCTCGCACACCGGGTCCCCGGGCGCCTTGTCCCAGGAGGACAGTCGGTGGCCGCCGCCCGGCCATTGGGCGAGCGCGAGCTCGCCCGCCCGGCGGCAGACCTGTTCGAGCTGATGGTGGTTTATCATGGGAGGCGATCATGCGGCGGCGATATGCGCGGCGCCTTTGGCCCCGGTGCGCCCCCTTTGCAAGCGGCCTGCGCTGTGCTTTAGCGCCCGCAGCACGGCGGGTGTGCCCGCCCTCCCACAGGCATGCGAGGCACCCCTCCCCATGAATATTCACGAATATCAGGCCAAGACGCTGCTCGCCACCTATGGCGTCGGCATCCCCTCCGGCCACCCCGCGCTGAGCGTCGGGGAAGCGGTCAAGGCGGCCAAGGCATTGCCCGGCCCGCTCTATGTGGTGAAAGCGCAGATCCATGCCGGTGGTCGCGGCAAGGGCAAGTTCAAGGAACTCGGGCCCGAAGCCAAGGGCGGCGTGCGGCTGGTCAAGAGCGTGGAGGAGGTCGAAGCGGCGGCCCGCGAGATGTTCGGCAACACGCTGGTGACGGTGCAGACGGGCGATGCCGGCAAGCAGGTCAACCGCCTCTACGTCACCGATGGAGTGGATATCGCCCACGAGCATTACCTCTCCATGCTGGTCGACCGCGCCACCGGCCGGGTGGCGATGGTCGTCTCCACCGAGGGCGGGGTAGACATCGAGACCGTGGCGCATGAAACACCGGAGAAGATCACCTCGATCACCATCGATCCGGCCACCGGCTTCATGCCGCACCATGGCCGGGCGGTGGCCTTTGCGCTGAAGCTGGAGGGCGCGATCGCCAAGGCCGCGCAGAAGCTGGCGAAGCAGCTGTTCGAAGCCTTCGTGGCGCTCGATTGCGAGATGCTGGAGATCAACCCGCTGGTGGAAACCGATGCGGGCGAACTGCTGGTGCTCGACACCAAGATGAGCTTCGATGACAACGCGCTCTACCGCCACCCCGATATCGCGGCGCTGCGCGACGAGACGGAGGAGGATCCGGCCGAGGTGGAAGCCTCGCGCTACGATCTGGCCTATATCAAGCTCGATGGCAGCATCGGCTGCATGGTCAATGGCGCCGGCCTGGCGATGGCCACGATGGATATCATCAAGCTCAATGGCGCGTTCCCGGCCAATTTCCTCGACGTGGGCGGCGGCGCCACCCGCGAGAAGGTGACCGCGGCGTTCAAGATCATCCTCTCCGATCCGGCGGTCGAGGGCATCCTGGTCAACATTTTCGGCGGAATCATGCGCTGCGACGTGATTGCCGATGGCATTGTCGCCGCGGCCCGGGAGGTGAACCTCTCCGTGCCGCTGGTGGTGCGGCTGGAGGGCACCAACGTGAGCCAGGGCAAGGACATCCTCGCCAATTCTGGTCTGCCGATCATCGCCGCCGACGGTTTGGGTGATGCGGCCAGGAAGATCGTCGCCGAGGTGAAGCAGGCGGGCTGAAAGCTAGCCGAACACGACAAGGCACAAGCGCGCCACCGTGGACAGGCTCGGGCGAGTGTATGCGATCCTGTGCGTGGTATGGCCCGGACCAGCATTCCGCGCAGTGCGCGGTCGCCGATGCCGAAACCTAGGATATTCCCGGGCTGGGGCGGCGGATCAGCGGGAGTAGGAGGGCAGCGACCATCCCCGGGAGATGGCCAGACCCCGCAGCGCGAAGCCTCCGGCGGCGGCGATCGCGCCCGCCAAAGGAGCCGGCGCACCGACGACGCTGAGCAGCACCATGATGCCGGCCGAAACCGCCGCGGCGGTGACATAGAGTTCGGGCCGCAGCAGGATCGATGGCTCGCCTGCCAGCAGATCGCGGATGATCCCTCCGGCGCAGGCCGTTAGCACCCCCATGCCGAACGCCGGCAGATAGGCCGCGCCATAGGCCAGCGCCTTGGCCGAACCGTAAGTGGCATAGGCGGCGAGGCCCACTGCGTCGAACCACACGAGCCCCGCGCCGCCCCAGATCCGCAGGGGCGCGAACCAGACGATGAGCGATGCGGCGATGCAGATCAGCAGCACCCAGTTCTGATGCACCCAGAACACCGGCGCCCCGATGAGCAGATCGCGCAGCGTGCCCCCGCCGATGCCGGTCGCCACGGCAAAGAATACGAAGGTGACGAGCGTCTGGCGCTTGTGCGCCGCGACCAGCGCTCCGGAGACGGCGAAAACGCCAATGCCGAGGTAGTCGAGGTTTTCCAGCACCGGCAGGACGGGCTGCAGGGGCGCTGGCGTCAGCATGGCGTCCATCATCGGCAGGATCCTCGGAAGCGACAGCGCGCCCACCTATAGGCCCGCAGTAGCGACACTGCTTCCCATTCCGTTGAGCGCCCTTGCCGTTGGCTGGCGGGTGAGACTGTATCGATCGCCCCCTGTCAGGACCAGCAGCGCCGCCAGATGCGCACGGGGAGCGAACATCCGGATCGAGATTCCGCTTGCGATTGTTTCTCCCGGACGGGAAGGCCCGTCCCGCGCGCGGCGGAGCGGGCCCCCGAAGGCCTGGACAGGAAATCAGCCCGGGTATTTCCAGGTGCTGCCGCGCTGGAGATTGTCGGCGGCGAAGTCCCAGTCGAGATGGTTCTCGATCACCTCTTTCAGATAGTTCGGCCGCGCGTTCTGATGGTCGAGGTAATAGGCGTGCTCCCACAGGTCGATGGTGAGGAGCGGATTGCCCTCGCGGTCGGCCCAGCTGTCGCCATCATGCGTCTCTTCGATCGAGAGCTGGCCGCCTTTTTCCACCAGCCACACCCAGCCGCTGGCGAAATGGCCCGCGCCACGCTCGGAGAGCTTGGTCTTCAGCTCGTCGAAACTGCCGAAAGCGCGCTCGATGCCAGCGGCGAGATCGGCGCCCGGCGTCTTCGCCCCGGGGCTGAGCGAGTGCCAGTAAAAGCCATGGTTCCAGCTCTGGCCGGAATTGTTGAACAGCGCCTGGTCGCTGCCGCGCGCCATGGCGACGACCTCCTCCAGCGGCAGACCCTGCCGGTCGGTGCCGTCGAGTGCGGCGTTGGTCTTGTCGATATAGGCCTTGTGGTGCTTGCCGTGATGGTAGCTGAATGTCTCGGCTGAAATCGCCGGCGAGAGCGCCTGCGGATCGTAGGGCAGCGGCATGAGTTCATACGCCATTGTTTTTGCGTCCTTCCTGTGAATTGCTCGAATGGTCAGTGATGGAAACGCGCAAGGCCCGGAGCCGGTTGCAGCTGCGATCCATTCTCACTGTTCTGCGGTCGCCGCCTCGGCTCCCCGGGCGGCGTGGCGATCGACAGTGGCGGTGACGGCCACGTCCATCGTCACATTGCCTACCGTGCGCATGATGTCTGGCACCATCTCCACTGCCACCAGCAGCAGCAGCGGTTCGATCGGCACGCCCATCGCCAGCGCGATCGGGGCGATGGCGGTGACGAAGCTGATTGCGCCGGGCAGCGAGACCGAGCCGATCGTGGTCACCAGCGCCACCGCCACGCCGATGGAGAGCGTGGCCGGGGTCAGCTCAATCCCAGTGAGCGCGGCGACGTAAATCGCCACCGCCAGGTTCATCACCGGCCCGGTGGCGCGGAACAGCGCCACCGCCAGCGGCAGCACGAAATCGGCGGAGCTCTCGCGCACGCCCAGAATACGGCAGGATTGCAGCATCGCCGGCAGGCTGGCGAGCGAACTCTGGGTGGAGAGCGCCACCGCCTGCGCCGGCAGCATCGCCCGGGCGAAATGCGGCAGCGATGTGCGGCCGCCGATCGCCCCCAGCGCATAGCCGGCCAGCAGCACCGATCCGCCCAGGCTGGCGACCAGCAGGATGTAGTGCCCCACCGCGGCAAAGGCGCTGGTGCCGCTGCCCACGCCCACCGTCAGCGCCAGCGCGAACACGCCCACCGGCGCGATGCGCAGCACCCAGCCGATGATCACCAGCATCGCATCGGCGAGGCCGGCAAACAGGTTCAGCAATGGCGCGCTTCGCTCCGGCGATAGGCGGGTGAGCGCCAGCGCGAAGGCCACGAAGAAGATCACCAGCGGCAGCATGGCCGTCTCGGCGGCAGCAGCGATGATGTTGGGCGCGATGAGCGAGGAGAAGAACTCGCCCAGCCCCGGCACCGGCTGCGCCTCGCCGGCCATATCCGCCGCCAGCGCGGCCGCGGCCTCGGCGGGGATCGGGAAGGTCTCCAGCAGCAGCGGCATGGCGAAGGCCGCCAGTACGGTGCCCACGGTCAGCACCGCGGCGAAGGAAAGCAGCGTGCGCCGCGCCATTGCCCCAGCGCTGGCGGTGGCGACGATCCGCGAAACGCCGTTCACCAACAACGCGGCGACCAGCGGCACGATCGTCATCTGCAAAGCGCGCAGCCACAGCGTGCCTACGGGCTGCGCCACCGCCAGCACCGGCTCTGCCGCCGGGCCGCCCGCCAGCACCGCGCCCAGCGCCAGCCCGGCGATCAGCGCGGCGAACGTCAGCCCGGCGGGGATCCTGATCGGGGGCGGGGCCGCGCCGGCCGCAGGTGCGCTCATGCACGTGACATTAGCGCCCGCGCGGGCCATGGCAATCGGCGGACGCGAGGGAGCAAAGAAGCGCAGGCATGGGACGAGCATATTTCGGCACCGACGGCATTCGCGGGCGGGCCAACGGACGGCTGCTGAATGCGGCCACCGCAATGAAGGTGGGCCAGGCGGCCGGGCGGCATTTCCTTCGCGGTACGCACAAGCACCGGGTGGTGATCGGCAAGGACACGCGCCTCTCGGGCTATATGATGGAGACCGCGCTGGTCGCCGGCTTCACCAGCGTGGGCATGGACGTGATCATGACCGGGCCGTTGCCCACCCCCGCGGTGGCATTGTTGACGCGCGAGATGCGCGCCGACCTGGGCGTGATGATTTCGGCCAGCCACAATCCGTTCTCCGACAACGGAATCAAGCTGTTCGGCCCCAACGGGTTCAAGCTGTCCGATGCCGACGAGGAGGCGATCGAGAAGGCGATGGGCGAGGAGCAGCCGCTCGCGGAAGGCGAGGCGATCGGCCGGGCGTGGCGGATCGAGGACTCGCGCGGGCGCTACATTCACGCGATCAAGCAGTCCTTGCCCAACGACGTGCGGCTCGATGGCCTGAAGATCGTGGTCGATTGCGCGCATGGCGCGGCCTACACCGTGGCGCCGACCGCCTTCTGGGAACTGGGCGCCGAGGTGATCCCGATGGGCGTGGCGCCCGACGGGCTTAACATCAACGATGGCGTGGGCTCGACCGCGCTGGAGGCGATCCGCCAGCGGGTGATCGCCGAACGCGCGGATATCGGCATTGCACTCGATGGCGATGCCGATCGGCTGATCGTGATCGACGAGCGCGGCGTGGCGGTGGACGGCGATCAGATCATGGCGCTGATTGGCCTCCGGCTGGCCGGGGCGGGCAATCTTCGCGGCGGCGGGGTGGTGGCCACCGTGATGTCGAACCTGGGGCTGGAACGGTTGCTGGGCGCGAATGGGCTCGATCTTGTGCGCACCAAGGTGGGCGATCGCCACGTGCTCGAGGCAATGCGCAGCGGCGGCTACAACGTGGGCGGCGAGCAATCGGGGCACATGATCCTGCTCGACCATGCCACTACCGGCGACGGCTGCATCGGCGCGCTGCAGGTGCTGGCGGCGATGGTCCAGTCTGGCAAGCGGGCGAGCGAGCTGCTGAACCTGTTCGAACCCGTCCCGCAACTGCTGCGCAACGTCGTTTACGAAAGCGGCGACCCGCTGGCCGATGCGCAGGTGAAGGCCGCGATTGCCGAGGGCGAGGCGGCGCTGGCCGGGCGGGGGCGGCTGGTGATCCGCAAGAGCGGCACCGAGCCCAAGATCCGCGTGATGGCCGAGGGCGACGACGCGAGGCAGGTGGCGCGGGTGGTGGCCGAGATCTGCACCGCGGTGGAGGCGGTGGCCGCGTGACGCTGCAGATGCGCCCTGATTGCGAGCGTTGCGGGTCCGAACTGCCGCCGCAAGCGCCGGGCGCGTTCATCTGCAGCCTGGAATGCACCTTCTGCGCACCCTGCGCCGAAGCGCTCGACGATCGCTGCCCCCATTGCGGCGGAGAGCTGACCGACCGGCCCACCCGCGCCAAGCGCTGGCTCGATGCGCACCCGCCCTCCACCGAGCGGCGGTTCCGCGCCGGATGAGCGCACCGCTCCTAACAGCAGCCGAGCGCCCGCCGCGCATCCTTGCTATCGCTGGATCGGATTCCAGTGGGGGGGCGGGCATCCAGGCCGACATCAAGACCATTACCATGCTCGGCGGCTACGCGATGAGCGCGATCACCGCGATCACCGCCCAGAATACGCTCGGCGTCACCGCGGTGGAGGCGCTTTCCCCTGAGCTGGTTGTTGCGCAGATCGACGCGTGCCTGTCGGACATCGGCGCAGAGGCGGTGAAAATCGGCATGCTCGGCTCGCCGGAGATCGCCCATGCAGTGGCCGGGCGGCTGGATGGGCTGGCGCTGCCGGTGGTGTTCGATCCGGTGATGGTCGCCACCAGCGGCGCGATGCTGGCGGATGCGGCGACAATCGCCGCGTTCGGGCGGCTGATGGCGCTCGCCACGGTGACCACGCCGAACCTGCCCGAACTGGCGGCGCTCAGCGGTCTCCCAGTGAGCAATGAGGCGGAAGTAAGCGGTGCTGCCGAGCGCCTGCTGCAGGAGTTCGGAGCGCGTGCGGTTCTCGCCAAGGGCGGGCACCGGCCGGGTGGCCGCGTCCTCGGCACGGATGGATCGGACAGGCGCACGGACGATCTGGTGTTCGACCACCTCTACACGCTCTTACCCGATGGCAGCCGCGCAGAGCGGACGTTCGACCACGAGCGGATTGAAACCCGCCACACCCACGGCACCGGCTGCACGCTCGCCTCCGCCCTCGCCACCCAGCTGGGCCGCGGGGTGGCGCTGGAAGAGGCGGTAGGTCAGGCGCGTCGCTTCGTGCACGCCGCGCTGCTGGCCGCGCCCGGCTTCGGTGCCGGTCACGGCCCGATGGGGCACCAGGCGGTTCGCTAGCTGGTCTCGGGCCGCCGACGCGAGAGGTCAGAGCGGTTCGGAAAGGTGATCGAAGCCGTAGAAGTCGGTGATGTGGGCCCAAGCCTCCTCGGCGGTTTCGCACCAGGTGATGAGATCGAGATCGGCTCGGCTGACCGTTCCCTCGTCCGCCAGCGCCTCGAAATCGATCACCCGGTTCCAGAAATCGCGGCCGAACAGCAAGATCGGGATTGGGCGCATCTTGCCCGTCTGCACCAGCGTCAGCAGCTCGAACATTTCGTCAAACGTTCCGAAGCCGCCGGGGAACACCGCCACCGCTCGCGCGCGCATCAGGAAGTGCATCTTGCGCAGCGCGAAATAGTGGAACTGGAATGACAGGTACGGCGTCACGTACGGATTGGGCGCCTGTTCGTGGGGCAAGACGATGTTGAGCCCGATCGATTCGCCCCCCGCATCGGAGGCACCGCGATTGGCCGCCTCCATGATCGACGGCCCGCCGCCCGAGCAGACGACGAACTGGCGCTTGCCGCCCTCAATAATCGAATGCTCGGTGGCAATCCGCGCCAGCCGATAGGACTCGTGATAATAGCGGGCCTTGGCGGCGAGGTTCTCGACCACCCGGCGCTCGGCCTCGGGCAGGTTCTTCGCGCCCTCCAGCGCCACTTCGGTCGCCTCGGGCGGCGGGATGCGGGCGGAGCCGTACATTACCAGCGTGGAGCCGACCCGCGCCTCGTCGAGCAGCATCTCAGGCTTGAGCAGCTCCAGCTGGAAGCGCACCGGCCGCAGCTCGTCGCGCAGCAGGAATTCGGTATCGCGGAAGGCCAGGCGGTAGGCCGGGTGCTCGGTCTGCGGCGTGCGCTGCGGCACCGAATCGGCAAAGCCGGCCTCCTGCTCGGCGCCGTAGAACCGGCGGCGGGCCAGATCGTGCTCGCCGTCTTCCGGCGCATGATCGGGCGCGGGATCGGCCGCTGACCCACCCATCCGTCCGCCCGGCTGTTCGTCGCACTGGTCTGCCAATCAATCCTCCTGCCGGGGCGCCACGGCCGGTGGTGTCAGCGGGCGAGCACAGGCGATGGATCGGCTGCCCGAGGGTCTGGATGCCCCGCGAGGATTCGAACCTCGATTAACGGAGTCAGAGTCCGTTGTCTTACCTTTAGACGACGGGGCAGCGAGCGGCCCCCATAACGGGGGAATTCAACGGGTCAAGGGGTGACGCCATCCTACTCCGCCGCCTGCAACCCTACGCTATCGCCGAACAGGCCCGGCCCATCGTCGCTAACCAAGTCCTCTTCATTGGCGGCCTTGGCCTTGCGGCGCGAATCGAAGCTGGACCACACCTCGTTCCAATTGCCGCGGGTGGCGGCCTTGGAATATTCGGTAGCGCGGGTCTCGAAGAAGTTGGCGTGCTCGACCCCGTTCAGCAGCGGAGCCAGCCACGGCAGCGGGTGCTCCTCGATCAGGTAGATCGGCTGCAGGCCCAACTGGCCCAGTCGCCAGTCCGCGATGTAGCGGATGTACTTTTTGATCTCCTTGGCCGTCATCCCCTGCACCGGGCCCATCTCGAAAGCGAGATCGATGAAGGCATCCTCCAGTCGCACCGTGGTCTGGCACATGTCGAGAATGTCTTCCTTCACTGGCTTGGTGAGGCACTGCCGCTCGGCGGTGAAGGCGTGGAACAGCCGGGTGATGCCCTCGCAATGCAGCGATTCGTCGCGTACCGACCAGCTGACGATCTGGCCCATCCCCTTCATCTTGTTGAAGCGCGGGAAGTTCATCAGCATGGCGAAGCTGGCGAACAGCTGCAGCCCCTCGG
>PPFU01003924.1_pt1 | contig 25814 bp, 25 predicted proteins | sample 1535991 | NCBI WGS metagenome assembly PPFU01 (sample SAMN04901290, study PRJNA319586) | Hypolithon metagenome, whole genome shotgun sequencing project. | isolation source: Antarctic Hypolithon | place: Antarctica: Miers Valley | collected 2014
AGCGCCGTCGATCTTCAGCCAGCCTAACGGCCATTATTCTACGCCGGATCAGAGAGGGCGGGCGCCAGGTGCGCCCGCCCTTTTTTCTTGAGCAACCGCATTGGCTTGGCGTCGCCCTTGCCTTATCGAAGGGGCCGGAGATAACCAACGGCAGCTTTCGCGCGCGGCCGTATATATCCTGAAGGTCATCAGTGAGGGCGCCAAGCGGACTCCGCTGCCCCCCCGGTGGTTAGTCCCCCTCCACGTAGTCTCCCCACTCGCGGTTCTGCTTGGGGCGCCGGCGGTCTTCGATGAAGGCCTTCAGGGTTTTTCCCTCGCGCGAGGCGCCTCTCTTCCAGGATCGGTTCTCGAGCTTGGCTTCATAGCGTTCGGGCATTCGCTCGAGCGGCAGTATGAATTTGCACCGCACCTCGGCTTTCCGCACTAAGCGTTCGCCGCCGGCAAGCGATAGAGCGTCAGCAGAGCGCTGCCGACCTGCCGCTGCGCCTCGAGGGTGAGCGCGCGCACCTCTGGCTCCTCACCTCGCGCGGTCTCGAGCGCCAGCCAGGTTGCGGGGCCGATCCAGCCGAGCCTCGCCAGCCGGTCGAGCGCGACCGGGCCCAGATTGGTGCCATATGGCGGATCGAGCAGGATCAGGTCGCAAGGCGTTGCCGCGGGGCCGAGCTGCGTGACCGAGCCGGACCGGACCTCGCACCTCGCACTTGCATCCAGGCTCCGAATGTTGATTTGCAGGGCCGCGAGCGCGGCGCGGTCCTGTTCGACGAACATGCACCGCTGCGCGCCGCGCGACAGCGCCTCCAGCCCAAGAGCGCCCGAGCCGGCGAACAGATCGGCCACGTGCAGTCCGTCGAAGCTGCCAAGCCGGCTCGCCAGCATCGCGAACAGCGTCTCGCGCGTGCGATCGGCGGTGGGCCGCGTGACGCTTCCCGGCGGTGCGGTCAGCTGGCGGCGGCGCCAATGCCCGGCGATGATCCTCATTCCACCGGCTCCATCATGTATTTGAACAACCGGTCGTCGTACAGAAAATCATCCATTCAGGCGCTCCAACGGGTCGCCACGCTAATCGCTCGAACGGCGATGCCAGGGTGAGCGAGCAGGCAGAAACCTTTTGCCAGTTCGCTATTTTGACTTGTCCCGACCGTCGGGCCGCGGGTTCTTCCGGCCCTGGGCTTTGGTGCGGCTGGGCTTTCGCGCAGGAGCCACGGCGCCACTACGGGGGCCTGTCCCGTAGTCTCCCCCACCCTCGCCAGGCCCGGTATGGGGAGCGGAGCGAGCGGCGGGCGGAGAGGGCCTGCGCAACCCGCTCAAGAACCTTTGCAAATCCTCCTTGCGCACCTCGTCCGCTTGCCCCCGTGCCAGGCCGGCGATGCTGAAGGGCCCGTATGCCACCCGAATCAGGCGCGAGACCTGCAGGCCGAGATGCTCCAGAACGCGGCGCACCTCGCGGTTCTTGCCCTCGGTCAGCGTCAGCTCGACCCACTGGTTGCGCCCGGTCCGCCGCTCGAGATTGGCATCGATCCGGCTGTAGCGCACGCCCTCGACAGTGATCCCCTCGATCAATTCCTCGAGCTGCGCCTGGCTCACCTCGCCAAAGGTACGGGCGCGATAGGTCCGCGGCACGCCCGTTGCCGGCAGTTCGAGCAGCCGCTTGGCCTCGCCGTCATTGGTGAGCAACAGCAGGCCCTCGGTCGAGAAATCGAGCCTTCCGACGGGCATCACCCGGCCCGCGCTCTCCGGCAGGGCGTTCCGCAGCGCATCATAGATCGTCGGCCGCCCCGCCGGATCGCGTTCCGCAGTGATCAGCCCCGCCGGCTTGTGGAAGCGGAACAGCCGCGTGCGCTCGGGCGCCGCGACGGGCTTGCCATCGACGGTCACGCCCCTCAGCGAATCAAGCAGCGTCGCTGGCGTTTCGACCGGCGTGCCGCGCAAGGCCACGCGCCCCTCGGCGATCATCCGCTCGACCTCGCGCCGGCTCGCCACGCCCGCCCGCGCGAGCAGCTTGGCGATCCGCTCGCCCGATCTTGGCTGCTCCTCCATTCATCCGCGCATAGACGTCTCCCGCCCATTCGGCCAACCTGTATGCGTGACCGGATTTCTGCCTCCTACGAGTTAATATCCCCTAAAGGCCCGCCTCACATATTTGCGCATCACCCGCCGCCCGGCGTAGGAGCTTGACCATGGCAACGCGCGCTGACGCATCCCGCAAGCCCGGCTGGCGCGAGGTCATCCGCGCGCTTCGCAACCGCAAGACCGCCTTCATGGCGCTGTTCGGCTTTGCCAGCGGCCTGCCCTTCTCGCTGTTCCTGGGCACGCTCTACGCCTGGCTGACCGAGGCGGAGGTCGACCTCGAAACGATGGGCGTGTTCTCGCTCATCGGCCTTGCTTACGCCTTCCAGTTCCTCTGGTCGCCGCTGGTCGACCGCGTGGATATCCCCGGCCTGCGCCGGCTGGGCAAACGCAAGCAATGGATCGCGCCGATGCAGCTGCTGCTCGGCATCATCCTAGTGCTGCTGGCCCTGCTCGATCCCAAGTCCGCGCTCGGCTGGTTCTCGCTGCTCGCCGCGATCGGTGCCTTCGCCAGCGCGACGCAAGACATCGTCATCAACGCCTGGCGCATCGACATCGCCGACGAGGAGGCGACGATCGACATGCTGTCCACTGTCACCCAGGTCGGCTTCCGCCTCGCCGCGCTGGTCGGCGGCGCGCTCGGGCTGATCATCGCCGAACGGATCGGCTGGCCCGCGACCTACATGATCATGGGCGCGGTCATGCTGGCGATCGGCGTCGCCGGCCTGTTCGCGCCCGATGCCGACGCGATCAGCGACGTGATGGCAAGCGAGGAGGACCGCCGCGCGCTCTATGCCCTGGGCGAACTCGCTCCGCGGGTGCGGAACCTGGCGCTGCTCGCGGTCGGCGTGCTGTGGGCCTGGGCGATCGCCATCGTGGTCGTGTTCATGGTCCGCTCGATGACCTATCTGCCCGAGGATCGGCCCGACCCGACGCTGTTCACCGCCACTTATGGCCCGCTGATCGTGCTCGCGACGATTGTGCTGCCCGCCTTCATCGCGGCCTGGCTGGTCAAGCTGCGGCGCGAGGGGCGGCACGTGATCGGCGAGGACGATGCCCGCACGCTCGCGGCCGGCGGCAGTGGCAGCCATGTCGCCGACCATCTCTACCGCGCGCTCGTCCTGCCGCTGACGGAATTCGTCGGCCGGATGGGCTGGTCGCTGGTGCTGATCCTCGCGCTCGTGCTCACCTATCGTATCACCGACGCGATCTGGGGTACCTTCGCCTACCCGTTCTACCTCGGCGAACTGCAATACACCAATGACGAGGTGGCGGTGGCGTCCAAGTTCTTTGGCGTGGGCGCGATCGTGCTCGGCCTCGCGCTCGGCGGCTGGATGATCACCGTGCTCGGCCGCATGTTCACGCTCACTTTGGGAGCGCTGCTCGCGGCGCTCACCAACCTGCTCTATGCCGATCTCGCGCTGGGCGGGGCACGGATGCAGGCGGTGTCCGACGCGGTCGGCTTCACCTGGGCGGTCATGCAGTTTCCCGGCGGCAGCGAGCGGCTGGCGCGGCTGATGATCACCATCGGCGGCGAGAACCTCGCCATCGGGATCGCGGGCGCGGCCTATATCGCCTGGCTTTCGAGCATCGTCGCCAAGGGATACAGCGCTGTGCAATACGCGCTGCTCGCCTCGCTCACTCTGCTGGTGGGCACGCTGGGGCGCGGTGCGCTCGGCCAGATGATCGAGCAGCGCGGCTATTACGACGTGTTCGTCTTCACCATGCTGATCGGCCTCGCTGCAGTGGTGCTGTGCGTGCTCGAATGGATCCGCGTCGCCCGCCAGGGCAAGCGCGAGGCCGGCATTGTTGCGCCCGAAGCGCGCGCGGCGGCGGTACCGGCGGAGTAGGTTGGGGCCAGGCTTAGCTCCGCGCCTGCTGTCCGAACGGGTTGTTCAGCTGCACGATCTTCCAGTTGAGCACCGCCGCGAAGCTGACCCACAGCAGATAGGGCGCGATCAGCCAGCTGGCGAACTCCGAAAACGGGCGCAGGTTGATGGCAAGCGCCAGCACCGAGAGCCACAGCAGCGGCACCTCGACCAGCGCCCAGTCGGGCCGCTTGGCGGTGAAGAACAGCGGCGACCACAGGATGTGGAACACGCCGTTGACGAGGTAGAGCGCGATCATCAGCGTCTGCTCCGCCTCGCTGCCCGCCTCGCGCCAGGCGAGGACGAAGGCCCAGGCCGCGAGGCCCAGGATCAGCGACCATGCCGGCCCGAACAGCCAATTCGGCGGCTGCCAGGAGGGCTTTCGCAAGTTGGAGTACCACTCGTCGATCTTGGTCAGGAGGCCGCCCCCTCCGCCAAGGATGATGGCCCACAAAACGGCGAAGATGATCTCGAAGCTCATGCTGCCAAGCTAGGAGCATTTCGCGCCGATGGTAATGCTCTTCTAGCCGTCATGCTCCGCCAGCCCGAAGAGATCCTCGACCCTCACGCCGAGCGCCCGGGCCAGCTTGAGCGCCAGCACGGTCGAAGGCACGAATACCGCATTCTCGATAGTGTTCACCGTCTTGCGGGTCACGCCCACCGCCTCGGCCAGTTCAGCCTGCGTCAGCCCATGCGCCTGACGCGCCTCCCGCAGCCGCGAGACGAAGCCGCGATCCTCGGCATGCCGGCGGGTCAAGCGGCGCCCCTAATCGAGCAGGGCGAAGCCGAACATCGGCGCCACCACGCCGACCGAGAAGGTGAGGTGCAGCGCCTCGAGCGCCCCGATCTCTCCCGTTAGCGCCAGCGCGAACATCGCCGCCGCACTCGCCATCAACGCGCAATAGCCGAGAAAGAAGGCGCGGGCCCGGACCGCTGCGCTGCGCTCGTCGTTGAGCGGGCCGGCACGCCCACCCCACAGCCAGGGGCCGACCAGCGCGACGAGCGCCACGCCCCACAGCGCGATGCCGATGATGGCGGCAATGCCGGACAGGCTCGCCGCCTGCCATTGCCGGTCTTGAAGCGCGAGCTGGGCGGTCATGAAGCCGCTTGCTCCCACGAGGAGGACGATCCGCCGCAACCGCTCCTGCCTGTCGATCCGTGTCATGCGTCCGATCCCTTCGTTTGCTGGAAGCCGGGCAGGATCTAACGCAGCGCCTATGTAACGTTAAGGTTACATAGCGAGAGTGCCTGCACCAGTGGACTCGGCGCTTCTCATGTCGGCACCTCGCCATTCGCCTCGAGCACCTGGCCAGCAAGGTAGAGCGAGCCGGCGATAAGCACCGGAAGGCCGTCGTCGGGCAGGCGCTCCAGCGCTTCGGCCATGCTTTCCGCCCACCGCGCGCCGGCGGGATAGGCGTCGGGCCCATGCGCCTCGCTGCCGGCGATTGGCACCGCTGTGATGCTGGCGAGGGAGGGGGCGAGCGGATCGAGGATCGCCGCCGGATCGCGATTGGCGAGCATTGCGATCACCAGGTGAAGCCTCTCGGCGGCGTTTCCGCGACCGGAGAAGTGGCGGGCAAGCGCGGCGCCGGCATCGGCATTGTGCCCCCCGTCGAGCCACACTGCGTGCCCCGGTGCGAGCGCCGTCAGCGTTCCCTCCTCGAGCCGTTGCAGCCGCGCCGGCCAGCGCGCCCCGCGGATGCCCTCGGCCATCGCCGCGCGGGAGATTTCGACCGCCTCCTGGTGCCGAAGCATCGCCACGGCCAGCGCCGCATTGTCGGCCTGGTGGGCGCCCGCCATCTGCGGCAGCGGCAGGGAAAGCGCGCCGCCCCTGTCGCGATATGCCAGGCAGGTGGACGTCACCTCGGCAAACCACTCCGATCCGCGCACGAACAGCGGCGCGCCGACCAGGGCGGCCGATTGCGCGATCCGGTACTCGACCGCGGCGCGATATCCTTGCGTCACCAGCGGCGCCCCCGCCTTGGCGATGCCGGCCTTCTCGAACGCGATCCGCACCAGCGGGTCAGCGGTAGGCGAGGGTGCGCCCTCCTCGTCGATGAGCAGGAAGCGCGCATGGTCGATGCCGAGCGACGCGATCGCGCAAACGGCGGGGCGCGCGATGACGTTGGTCGCATCCAGCCTGCCGCCCAGGCCCACCTCGATCACGCAGGCATTGGCCGGCTCGCTCGCGAAGGCGAGGAAGGAGGCGGCGATCGTCGCCTCGAAGAAGCTCGGCGCCAGATCCTCGCCCGCATCGAGCACCTCTTCGAGCAGCTGGGCGAGCCGCGCATCCTCGATCAGCCTGCCCGCGATGCGGATGCGCTCGTTGTAGCGCACCAGATGCGGGCTGGTGGCGACATGGACGCGATGACCGCCGGCCTCGAGCATCGCCCGCAGGAAGGCGCAGACCGAGCCCTTGCCGTTGGTGCCGGCGACGTGGAACACGGGGGGAAGCGAGAGGTGCGGATCGCCCAGCCGCCCGAGCAGCGCGCGCATCGTCTCGAGCCCGAACCGCCCCTGCGGCAGCGAAAGCGCCGCCAGCCGGTCGAGCTGCGCCTGGACGTGCGGGTCCGACGATCGGCCGAAATCGGTCATCGGGAGGTGTGTGCGCCGCTTGTCGGTCGGCTGTCCTCACGCCCGCCAGCCGCATCCTCGAGCAGGTCCACGATGGCCAGCACCTCGGCCGAAGCCTGCGGATAGTTATCCGAGTGGGAATAAACGGTCAGTTCGTATCGCTGCTCGCGGGCGTGGCAATGCTTCTGCGTGATCGACCATGCTTCGTCCCCGAGCAGGAAATTGCACGTGGCTCCGCCCGGATCGGCGATGACGTATTCGCCCAGCGACGGCACGGCGCGCCCGTCCACCATTTCAGTCGATTCGAAAAACAGGAGGTCGGCCGGCTTGCTGCCGACGGAAAACCGCGCGCGCATGAACGTCTCGGCCCGATCACTCGCTCCCGCCCCGCTTCCCCGGACGCCTGCTTGGCCCGAGGCGCCTCCGGCGAGTGCGATCGTCATGGTGGTCGGCTGCTCGTCCTCGGGTTGTCCGATCGGTTCACGCGGCTCGCGCGAGGCAAGGAACGCGTCGTCGTGGTCGCACATGACCAGATGCCGCCCAGGTCCATCGAGATTGCGCCTGACATGGCTGGGCAGGACGCACGCCGGTGTCACGCTAATCTCGCTTTCAACCCGGATCGATCCGCGGTTCGGCACGGCACCATGATCCGCGACCGCTGATGCCTCTTGCAAGTCCTCGCTTTCGCTATCGCTTCGGCCCATGGAGTCCCGGGATGGCGAACAGGCTGCCGCCATGTGGAGCGAGGCGGCCGCGAAAAATGGCTTGTTGTCCGGTGGTTTTCCTGGCGACACTTCCCGTCGCGACCGCGGGTTCAGGCGGCCGCAGCGGGACGCAGATAATCGAGCAGCCGCGCCAGCGTCAGGCGCAGCTCCTTTCGATGCACGACCATGTCGAGCATGCCGTGCTCGCGCAGATATTCGGCGCGCTGGAAGCCTTCGGGCAGCTGCTCGCGGATGGTCTCCTGGATCACCCGCTGGCCGGCAAAGCCGATTAGCGCGCCGGGCTCGCCGATCTGCACATCGCCCAGCATCGCGTAGCTCGCGGTGACACCGCCGGTGGTGGGGTCGGACAGCACGACGATATAGGGCAGCCCCGCCTGCTTCAGCCGCCCGATCATCACCGTGGTGCGCGGCATCTGCATCAGCGACAGGATGCCCTCCTGCATGCGCGCGCCGCCCGCAGCGGTAATCACGACAAAGCCGCAGCGCTCGTCAATCGCGCGCCGGATGGCCTCGCAGAAGGCGCTCCCCACCGCCATGCCCATCGAGCCGCCCATGAACGCGAAGTCCTGCACGCCGACCACCGCCTCGCGCCCGTCAATGCGGCCGTGCGCAGCAATGAAGGCATCACGATGAGGGTTGCTCGCGCGCGCCTGACGCAGCCGGTCGGCGTAGCGCTTGGTGTCACGGAACTTGAGCGGGTCTTCGCCCACCCGCGGCTCGGGCAGCACCTGGTAGCCCTGGTCCATCAGCTGGTTCATCCGCGCCAGCGCGCCGATCCGCCCGTGATAGTCGCAACGCGGGCAGACGTAGAGGTTGTCGGCATATTCCTTGGCGTAGAGCATCTCGTTGCAGCTCGGGCACTTGGCCCAGAGGTTGTCGGGCAGATCGCGCCTGGGAGCGAAGGGCAGCGAATTGCGGACGCGGGTGAGCCAGCTCATCGTGCCGTTCCCGGCCTAGCGCAGCTCATCGTGCCGTTCCCGGCGTGGCGAGCGGATAGCCGAATTCCGGGAACGGGACGCGGCTTGGAGTTTGGACAAAGCTCATGCCACGGTTGCTCGCGCGCCATGGACCGCCTTGGCAAGCGCTTCGACCAGATCGCGCAAGTGCCGGGGCGCCGCGTTCCCATGAGCGCCGACCAGTTCGACCAGCGCCGATCCCACGACTACGCCGTCCGCCGCCCGCGCAATCGCCTCGGCCTGAGCGGGCGTCCGCACGCCGAAACCGACCGCCACCGGCAGGCTCGTATGCCTTCTCAACCGTTCGACATTCTCCCCGATGGTTTCGACCGCCGCCTGCTGCTTGCCCGTGATCCCCGCGACCGAGACGTAGTACAAAAATCCTTCCGAATGGTTAAGGACTGCGGGCAATCGCGCATTGTCGGTGGTCGGCGTGGCGAGGCGGATGGTGGCGATGCCGGCCGCGCGGAGGGCGGGGCCGAGATCGGCGTCCTCCTCAGGCGCAAGATCGACGCAGATGACGCCATCCACACCGGCCGCGGCTGCCTCGCGCGCGAACCACTCGGGCCCGCGCCGGACCATTGGGTTGGCATAGCCCATCAGCACCAATGGCGTGTCTGGGTGGCGCTGGCGAAAGCTGGCGGCGGTGGCGAATACGTCTGCGGTTCGCGTCCCCGCCGCGAGAGAACGGATATTTGCTGCCTGGATCGCGGGCCCGTCGGCCATCGGATCGGTGAAGGGCATCCCCAACTCGATGACGTCCGCACCGCCTTCGACCAGCGCATCGAGATTGGCCGCGGTGTCGCCATCGCCCGCGGTAAGGAAGCAGATCAAGGCAGGATGGGGCCGGGCGAATGCGGCTGCGAGGCGCGAGGCGGAACCCTCAGACATCGCGGTCGTGCCTAACGCGGGCAGGCGTTGCCCGCCACCGCACGATCAGCCCGATCGCCACGGGGACGAGCAGCACGAAGACAGAACCGTAGGCGATCCCCAGCAGGAGGTAGGCCGCATAGGCGACAGCGAGCGCCACCGCGCCGGCCAGCGCACCGAACAGGATGGGCCGGGCGCGGAGAAAACCACGCCGCTCATTACCCGCAGCACCGGTCACATCTCCACTCCCAGCGCATCCGCCACGGTGAAGATGTCCTTGTCGCCGCGGCCGCACAGATTCGCGAGGATGATCGCGTCCTCCCGCATTTCGCGGCCGCGCTTCACGATGGCGGCGATGGCATGGCTCGGCTCCAAGGCCGGGATGATCCCCTCGGTGCGGCACAGCAGCTGGAAGGCGTCGAGCGCCTCGGTGTCGGTGGCCGAGACATATTCCACCCGCCCCGTTTCCTTGAGCCAGCTGTGCTCCGGCCCGATGCCGGGATAATCGAGCCCGGCGCTGATCGAGTGTGCCTCGGTGATCTGGCCGTCCTCGTCCTGCAGCAGGTAGGTCTTGTTGCCGTGGAGGATGCCCGGCGAGCCCCCCGCCAGGCTCGCGGCGTGCTGCTTGTCGAGGCCATGGCCTGCCGCCTCCACGCCGAGCATCGCCACGTCGGGATCATCGAGGAACGGATGGAACAGGCCGATCGCGTTCGAGCCCCCGCCGATCGCCGCCACCAGCAAATCGGGCAAACGCCCCACTCGCGACAGCATCTGCGCGCGGGCCTCGGTGCCGATCACGCTCTGGAAATCGCGCACGAGCTCGGGATAGGGATGCGGGCCGGCCGCGGTGCCGATGAGGTAGAAGGTGTCGTGGACGTTGGCGACCCAGTCGCGCAGCCCCTCGTTCATCGCATCCTTCAAGGTCGCCGCGCCGCTGGTGACGGGGATCACCTCGGCGCCCAAGAGCTTCATGCGGAACACGTTGGGCTGCTGCCGGGCGACGTCGGTCGCGCCCATGTAGATGACGCAGGGCAGGTTAAAGCGGGCGCACACCGTGGCGGTGGCGACGCCGTGCTGGCCGGCGCCGGTCTCGGCGATGATGCGCGTCTTGCCCATGCGGATCGCCAGCAGGATCTGGCCGACGCAATTGTTGATCTTGTGCGCGCCGGTGTGGTTCAGCTCATCGCGCTTGAACCAGATCTGCGCGCCCATTCCTTCGCGCGCATCAGCACGCAGCCGCTCGGTCAGGCGCTCGGCATAGTAGAGGGGCGAGGGGCGCCCGACATAATGCTCGAGCAGGTCCTCGAACTGCGCCTTGAAGGCCGGATCAGCCTTGGCCGCGCGGTATTCGCGCTCTAGCTCGAGCACTAGCGGCATCAGCGTCTCGGCGACGTAGCGCCCGCCGAATGGGCCGAAATGGCCGCGCTCATCGGGCATGTTGCGGAAGGAGTTGGGGGTCTGTGCGGTCATCGGACGGGGCTTGGCAAAGCGCCCGCCGCCTGTCCAGCAGCGGCTGGTCGATCGCGAACGCCCATCCGCTGTTGTTGCACGTGCGAAGACAGCACCTCGTCGAGCACCCGCTATCCGAATTGCCTTTCAGGTTTCACCGGCGCGCCACGAAGCAGAGCCCGCGCAATAGGGCCGGCGCTTCGGGAGACATGAGGCATGACCAGGATTCGATTCTTAAGCGCGGCATTGGCCGCGACCTGCGCCTTCGCCGCCATCCCCTGCTCGGCCAACGAGCTGCGCATCGAAGCGCGCGCGGGCGTGATCTTCGTCGAGGATTACGACCTCGGCGATACCGCCTTCGTCGGCGCGGAGATCTCAGCCGACAAGGTGCTCGTCGAGGATACGGACATCTATTTCGGCTTCAGCGGCCGCGGCGGCGCGCGGATCGGCGAGAACGGCAAGCTGTTCGTCGCGGGCGGCTATACCGCGGGCGAGGGCGAGGACGTCTGGCACGCGGGCGGCGGCTACGAGCATCGCATCGCCGGAAACATCTACCTGAAGGCGGAATATCGCCACTTCTTCAGCGATTTCGACGACGCCGACCAGCTGACGGCCGGCATCGGGGTGAAGTTCTGATCGGTCCTGGGTCCGCGCCCGAGCAACCTTTCGCGCGGACGCCGTCGAGGGGCTGCCCGAGCCCCCGGGGCCGCCCCGTTTCCTATGCCGGTCGAGTATCGCGGCGGGCGGGAAGGGCGCGATGGAGCGGCACCCTCATCCTCTGGCGGCGTGCACGAACGCTGTGATCTTCGCGACATTCTTGACGCCCGGAGCACTCTCGACGCCCGAGGAGGTATCCACCAGCGGCGCGCCCGTGCGGCGGATCGCCTCGGCCACATTGTCCGGGGACAGCCCGCCTGCCAGCCCCCAATCCACTCGCGGCCGCTCCCCTTGCAGTAGCGACCAGTCGAGCGCCAGGCCATTGCCGCCGGGCAGCGCGCCGGGCGCCGCGCTCGCCGCGGCGTCGTAAAGCAGCCGGTCGACCGCCCCCTCGAAGCGCCGCGCACGCTCGAGCGAGCCGGCATCCTTGACCCCGATCGCCTTCCAGATCTCGAGCGGCGTGTTGTCGCGCAGCAGCGCCAGCCACTCCGGCGTCTCGCGGCCGTGAAACTGGACCACATCCGGCCGCACCGCCTCGATCGCGCGGGCGGTCTCCTCGGCCTCCATGTTGACCAGCAGCAGCACCGCCTTGACGCCGCGCGGCACGCGTTCACGCAATGCGCGCGCCTGATCGAGCGGCAGATGCCGGGGGCTCGGCTCGTAATGGACGAGGCCGACATGGCTTGCCCCCGCCGCCACCGCCGCATCCAGCGTCTCGGGCGTGGAGAGCCCGCAGATCTTCACTTCTGTTCGCCTCATCGCGCCGCGCCCTAGGGCAGCGCGCGAGGATGGGGAAGAGGCGGCTGCGATCCGCCGGCAGACCGCACGCGCCCACACGGTCAGATCTGTTCCGCCAAAAAGAAACCCCTTGATTACCTTCCCACACCTAAGATATATCTTAGACCTATCAAGATAGGAGACCTCAAGATGGGTTACGGATGCAACAACAGCTATGGCCGGCGCGCCCGGGCGATGGCGGCGATCGGCGCGTTGGCGGCGATGGCGGGTGGCTGGGGTCCGGGCTGGGGCGGACCGTTCGCGCGCGGTGTCGGCGGCAATACCGGTGGCCCCGGCGGCAGCGGCGGGCCGCGGATGCGGCGCCGCGCCCGCTTCACCCGCGACGAGATGCGACTGATGCTGCTCGCGCTGATCGCCGACGAACCGCGCCACGGCTACGACCTTATCCGCTTGCTCGAGGAGCGCACGCGTGGCCAATATGCGCCGAGCCCCGGCGTCATCTACCCCGCGCTCTCGTTGCTCGCCGACGAGGGTCTGATCGCCGAGCAGGACAGCGCCGATACGCGCCGCCGCTACGCGATCACGCCCGAAGGCCAGGCGGTGCTCGAAGCCGCGGCCGAGGAGGTCGGCGCAATCCTGGGCCGCCTGGCGGAGCTGGGCGAGAAAGCCGAACGCCAGCGCCCGCCCCAGATCGAGCGTGCGGCGGCCAACCTGTTCATGGCGGTCGGCCAGCGGCTTACCGCGAGCGCGGCGGAGAGGGAGGGAGAGGGCGAAGGCGACCTGCCGCACGAGATCGCCGCCATTCTCGACGAGGCCGCGCGTCGCATCGAGCGGCTTTAGCGCCGGTCCGCTGTTCCTTCACGCCGGATTGTCGTAGAACCAGGTTAGAAACGCCTCGGAGAAGGAGCAGGGGGATGACGCAACTTGCCGCCACGCGCAGCACGCCTTGGCACCTCTATGCGATCGGCGGCCTCTCGCTCATCTGGAACGCGTTCGGCGGGTATGATTACACGATGACGCAGAGCGGGGCCCGTGCCTATCTCCAGCCGACCGCAGATAGTCTGGGGGTCAGCGCCGGACAGGTGGTCGCCTATTACGATGGCTTCCCCTTCTGGCTCGATTTCGCCTGGGCGACGGGCGTATGGGCCTCGGTGGCCGGTTCGGTCCTGTTGCTGCGGCGAAGCCGCTTCGCCTATCCTGCCTTCGTCCTGTCGCTGATCGGCCTGCTGGCGACGATGCCCTGGCGCTTTACCAATCCGATGCCCGGCGCCGGGACCCCACCGGTGGTTTATGCAGTCAGCGTGCTGGTTCTCGTCGTGCTCGTGTTTCTGGTTTGGTATGCGCGGGCGAAGGTGCGGCGCGGCGTGCTAAGCTGAGCGCGATGCGCCCACCAGGCGAACATAGGCGTCCGCCACCGCCGCATTGATTGCGTCCCAGGAATAGGCCCGGCTCTTGGCCTCTCCCGAAGCGCCATGCGCAGCCCGTAGCCCCGGATCGCGGGCATAGGCCGCCAGCGCATCGGCGAAGGCGGCCGTATCGCCCGGCTCGATCAGCCGCCCCGTCGCGCCGTCCTCGACCAGGCTGGAGGCGCCCGTCGCCCGCGCCGCCACCACCGGCACGCCGCACGCCATCGCCTCCAGCGTCACGTTGCCGAAGGTCTCGGTGACCGACGGGTTGAGCAGCACGTCCATGCTCGCCACCGCCTGCCCGAGCGCCTCGCCCTTGAAAAAGCCGACGAAAGCTGCTCCCGGCAGGCGCTCGCGGAACCACTCGCCCGCCGGCCCCTCACCGATCACGAGCGCCTGGTGCGCCACCCCTCTTGCGCGCAGTTCGGCCAGCGAGGCGGCAAAGACGTGGAGCCCCTTCTCCATCACGAGCCGGCCCAGGAAGCCGATCGCCATCGTCTCGTCGCCGATGCCGTGAGAGCGGCGCCAGGCGAGATCGCGGCGTGCGGGCGAGAACACGGTGCGCTCGACCCCGCGCGACCAGATGCCGATATCGGGGTTCATCTCCTGCTCGCGCAGCACCGCCGCCATGCTCTCGGACGGCGCCAGCAAGGCATCGCAGCGCCGGTAGAAGCGCCGCAGCAGCGCCACCGCCAGCGGCTCGAGAAACGCCATCCGGTAATAGCGCGGATAGGTTTCGAACCGGGTGTGGACCGAGGCGAGCACCGGCAGATTGCGCTGCTTGGCCCAGCGCAACGCGGCATGGGCGGATGGATCGGGCGCGGAAAGGTGGACGATGTCCGGCTCGAAGGCCGCCAGATCGTGCCGGACCTCGCGCGAGAGGCCGAGCGGCACGCGATATTCGCCGCGCCCGGGGATCGCCACGCTCGGCACCGACACGAGTGCGCCCGCCGGCGCGAAGGCGGGCTCGGCCACGGTCGGCGAATAAACGCGCACCCTCGCCCCCTGACGGAGCAGGTACTCTACCAGCCGGTTGAGCGCCTGGTTCGCCCCGTCGCGCACCATGTTGTAATTGCCGCTGAAGAGGGCGATCCTGAGCGCGGCAACGTCCATGACGCGGCCATCTAGGCGAGACTTGCGGGCTTGGCGAGGGCGCGCCCGCGCCCGCCGCCGCTCGCCTCCCTCACGCGGCTCACGGAACAACGCCCCGCTTACGCCCATTGGCCGTTCATGGGGCAATCCGAAATCCTCATTACCGCGGCGATGGTCGCCGCCTTCGTCGCCATCCACCTGTTCGTCCGCCGCCTGGTCTTCGTCGACCGGAGCCCGCGCAGCAAATGGCTGTCCTTCTCGGGCGGCGTCGCGGTCGCCTACGTCTTCCTCCACATCCTGCCCGACCTGGGCGCCCATGCCACACGCCTGTCCGATCGGATGGGGGAGCGGCCGCTGATCGCCGAAAGCATCATCTATGCACTGGCGCTCGCCGGCCTCGCCACCTTCTACGGGCTCGAGCGGCAGGTGAAGCTCAGCCGCGAACGGTCCCGCGAGGAGGGGGAGGGGGATCTCGCCGAGGAGAACGTGTTCTGGATCCATGTGGCGAGCTACGGGCTGTTCAACCTCCTGATCGGCTATCTGCTGCTGCACCGCGAGGAAGCGGGCTACTGGGCGCTCGGCCTCTATTTCACCGCGATGGCGCTCCATTTCCTCACCGCCGATTTCGGCATGCGGCAGCATCATCGCTCGGCCTACGATGCCTGGGGCCGCTGGGTGCTCGCCGGCGGCGCGGTCGCTGGCTGGGCGCTGGGCATGATGGTCGACCTGCCGCCCCCCGCCATCGCCGGCCTGTTCGCCTTCCTGGCCGGCGGGGTGGTGCTGGGCGTGCTCAAGGAGGAGCTGCCCGAGGAGCGCAAGAGTTTCTTCCTGCCGTTCCTCGGCGGCATCATAGGGTTCGCGGGACTGGTGCTGATCGAGCGGCTGGTGGTTTGATGAAGCATCGTTTGTCCCATAATGGGACAATCAACGCTGCCTTCAGAAAGGCGTCACACGTGTGGACTCACGGCGTCCCGTCGGTCGGTGATGGTTGCCGAGCCAGTGGACCTCCAGCTTACGCCGCCACCGCCTTGCGCGACTCCCGCTTCCTCTCATGCGGATCGAGATGCCGCTTGCGCAACCGCACGCTCTTGGGCGTCACCTCGACCAGCTCGTCGTCGGCGATATAGGCGATCGCCTGTTCGAGCGTCATCCTCCGCGGCGGGGTGAGGCGGATGCCCTCGTCCTTGCCGCTCGCGCGGAAATTGGTCAGCTGCTTGGACTTCAGGGGATTGACCTCGAGGTCCTGCGGCTTGGCATTCTCGCCGATGATCATGCCCTGGTAGAGCTTCTCGTTCGGGCCGATGAACAGCACGCCGCGCTCCTCGATGGTGTTGAGCGCATAGGCCATTGCCTCGCCCTGCTCCATCGAGATCAGCACGCCGTTCTGCCGCCCGGCGATGGCGCCCTTGTAAGGCCCGTAGCGCTCGAACAGCCGGTTCATGATGCCCGTCCCGCGCGTATCGGACAGGAACTCGCCGTGATAGCCGATGAGGCCGCGGCTGGGCGCGCTGAAGGTGAGCCGCGTCTTGCCGCCGCCCGAGGGGCGCATGTCGGTCATCTCGGCCTTCCTCAGCGCCATCTTCTCGACGACCGTGCCCGAATGCTCGTCGTCGACGTCGATCACCACTGTCTCGTAGGGCTCCTCACGCCCCTCGGGACCGTTGCGCAACAGCACGCGCGGCCGGCTGATCGACAGCTCGAAGCCCTCGCGGCGCATGCCTTCGATCAGCACGCCCAGCTGCAATTCGCCGCGCCCGGCCACCTCGAAGGCGTCCTTGTCCGCGCTCTCGGTCACCCTGATGGCGACATTGGTTTCCGCCTCGCGCTCCAGCCGCTCGCGGATCACCCGGCTCTGCACCTTGTCTCCCTCGCGCCCGGCATAGGGGCTGTCATTGACCGCGAAGGTCATCGAGAGCGTGGGCGGGTCGATCGGCTGGGCGGAGATCGGCGCGCTCACCGACGGATCGCACAAGGTGTTGGAGACGGTCGCCTGGGTGAGCCCGGCGATCGCCACGATATCGCCCGCCGCCACCCGCTCGACCGGCACCCGCTCGAGGCCGCGGAAGGCGAAAACCTTGGTGGCGCGGCCCGTCTCGACCTGCTTGCCGTCGACGTCGAGTGCCTTGATCGGCATCCCCGCCTCGAGCGAGCCCGCCTCGATCCGGCCGGTCAGGATACGGCCGAGGAAGGCGTCGCGGTCGAGCAGCGTCGCCAGCATGGCGAAGGGCGCATCCTCGGTGAGACCGGGCGCGGGGACATGGTCGATGATCGTCTGGAAGAGCGGCGCCAGGTCGCCCTCGCGCGCCTCTGCGTCCTCACTCGCATAGCCCGAGCGGCCCGAGGCGTAGAGCACGGGAAAATCAAGCTGGTCGTCGTTCGCCTCGAGATTGACGAACAGGTCGAACACCTCGTCGAGCACCTCGCTGGCGCGCGCGTCGGAGCGGTCGATCTTGTTGACCACCACGATCGGCCTCAGGCCAAGACCGAGCGCCTTGCCGGTGACGAACTTGGTCTGCGGCATCGGCCCCTCGGCTGCATCTACGAGCAGGATGACGCCATCCACCATCGAGAGGATCCGCTCGACCTCGGCGCCGAAATCGGCGTGGCCGGGCGTGTCGACGATGTTGACCCGCACCTCGTCGCCACCTGTGGGCGGCGTCCATTCCACGCTCGTGCACTTGGCAAGGATGGTGATCCCGCGCTCCTTCTCGAGCTCGTTGGAATCCATCGCCCGTTCCTCGATGCGCTGGTTGTCGCGGAAGGTGCCGGACTGGCGGAACAGCTGGTCGACGAGCGTGGTCTTGCCGTGATCGACATGGGCGATGATCGCCACGTTGCGCAAGGATGCGGTCATTGGAGGCCTTGGATGGTAAGCTGGGGCCGCCACGCGGCGGCGGCAGCGGTTCGCGCGCCGCTTAGCCGAGCCCGCCGATTGCGGCAAGGCGGGAGGTCCGCACCGGTCCGTACGCTAGATGCATGAAAGCCACATCACTCTGGCACGATGCAGCATCACCTCGTTGTGATTTGAACGACATAGCTTTGCCTCCTATCCGTAACACGAGAAACGGCCGCTGAAGCGTGATGTGGCATTCACGCTTCGCAACGAGCCGATTTCGAAGCGATGGAGAGGATTGCATGACGAGTTTTGACCATCGGCGGCCCGGCGCCGCGCGTTCGCGGATGCTGCGCGGCGCTGCGGCCCTCGCTTTGCTGGCGCCCGCTGCAGCGATGGCGCAAGACGTAGCCCCCCCGCCGGCCGACGCCTTCCCCCCGCAGGAAGACAACGCCACCGGCAATGCGATCATCGTCACCGCCACCAAGCGCGAGGCCACGTTGCAGGACGTGCCGGTCGCGGTCACCGTCACCACGGCCGAGACGCTCGAGCGCGATCAGATCCGCGACCTGCGCGACTTGCAAACGCTCGTGCCCTCGCTCTCTGTCGGCCAGCGCCAGAGCGTCGCCAACACCAACTTCTTCATCCGCGGCTTTGGCAACGGCGCCAACAATGCCGGTATCGAGCCGAGCGTCGGCGTGTTCGTCGACAACGTCTATCGAAGCCGCACCGCCGCCCAGATCACCGACCTGCCCAATGTCGAGCGGATCGAGGTGCTGCGCGGCCCGCAATCGACGCTGTTCGGCAAGAATGCCAGCGCCGGCGTCATCTCGATCACCACGCAGGAGCCGCAATTCCAGCTCGGCGGCGTGGGCGAGCTGACTGTCGGCAGTTACGAGCAGCTCATCGCCAAGGGCTACGTCACCGGGCCGGTCGACGAGCATATGGCGCTCAGCATCGCTGGCGGCTACAACACGCGAGAAGGTTTCTTCCGCGATGCGTTCACCGGCAACCGGATCAACGATCGCGATCGCTGGTTCGTCCGCGGCCAGGCGCTGGTCGAGCTGCCCAATGACGTGTCGCTCAGGATCATCGGCGACTACGACCAGATCGACGAATTGTGCTGCGCGGTCGTCAATGCCCAGCTCGGAGCGGCGGGGCAGGCGATCAGGGCGCTGGGTGGCCAGCTGACCGATCCCGACGATCCGTTCGAAGGCGTGGTCTACAACAACTTCGATTCGAGCAACGACATCACCAACTGGGGCATTTCCGGCCAGCTCGATCTGCCCTTGAGCGAGGCCTTCACCGCTACCTCGATCACAGCCTTCCGCAATTCCGATGCGGCCACGCGGCAGGATTCCGATTTCAGCAGCGCCGACCTCATCAACCCGCGCGCCGAAGATGTCTCGATCGAGACCTTCACGCAGGAATTCCGGCTGATCGGCTCGCTGTTCGATCGCGTCGACCTGCTGCTCGGCGCGTTCTACATCAACGAGAGTGTCGAGCAGACCGGCCAGCTGCTGCTCGGCTCGCAGTTCCGGCCCTATGCCAACATCCTCATCAACCAGGCCTCGGGCGGCGCGCTCGGCGTCGCCACGCTCGAGGCGGCGTTCGGTCAGGCGGACGGCGTTTCCTACCAGGGCCAGTTCTTCGCCAACGGGTCGGGCTTCGACGAGGATTTCAGTCTCGATTCCGAAGCCCTTTCGCTGTTCGGACAGGCCGATTTTGAGATCATCGAAGGCCTCGTGCTTACGCTTGGCGGCAATTACACCTGGGACAACAAGTCCTTCGCGCTTGACATCGCATCGACCGACGTCTTCTCCTCGATCGACCTCGGCGCCCCGCAATACGCGCCCTTCCGCTCGCAGCTACTGTTCCAGGGTGCGCTGGCTCAAGGGGTGGGCAATGCGCTGATGCTGGGCCGTCCCGCAACCGCCGGCGAGATCGGTGCCTTCGCGCAGGCCAACCCTGCCATCTTCGGCCAGATCCAGGCCGGCTCGCAGGCCTTCGCGCAGGCCAATGCCAACAACCCCGCGGCCAATCCGCTCAACCCATTGCGTGCGCTGCAATTCCTGCCGCCCTTCCTCGACGTCCCGAACGCGGTCGAGGATGGCGAGATCGACGATGAGAATTTCAGCTATACCGTGCGCCTGGCTTACGACCTGATGCCCGGCATAAACGTCTATGCAAGCTACGCGACGGGCTTCAAGGCGTCCTCGGTCAACCTCTCGCGCGACAGTCGCCCGGCGCTGATCGACCGCACCGCGATCATCGCCGCCGGGATCGCGCCCAACAATCTCACGTTCTCCAGCCGCTTCGCCTCCCCCGAGGAATCGCGCGTGATCGAGGCGGGCATCAAGACCCTGTTCGATTTCGGCTCGATCAACCTTACCGTGTTCGACCAGGAAATCGAAGGCTTCCAGTCGAACATCTTCACCGGCACCGGCTTTGCCCTCCTCAACGCGGGCAAGCAGAGCACCTTCGGCGTGGAGCTGGAATCGACCTTCACCCCCAATCCGCGGCTGACGCTCGGCTTCGGGGCGACCTATCTCGACCCGTTCTTCGACAGCTTCGAAGTCTCCTCGGTGGGCGACCTCTCCGGCAACCGCCCCGCGGGCATCCCCGAGTGGACGGTGCTGGTGACCGGCCAGTACGAGTTCGACGTGCCCGGCGGCCTGCTCGTCCCACGCGCCGCTTACCTGTGGCAGTCCGAGGTCCAGCTCATCGAGGGCCTGCCCGGCTTCCTGGTGCGCGGCCCCGATGGCGCGATCCTCGATGCGCAGCCCTCGCTCGACGCCGCCGTGCCCTTCACCCGCCAGGGCAACGACCTTACCGCCTCGCTCACCTATGAGGCGGACAGCGGCCTGGCGATCTCGGTGTGGAGCCGCAACCTGCTCAACTCGCGCGATCTCGGGGTGATTTTCGACAGCCCTGCGCAGCCCGGCGGCATCTCGGCCTATCCCAACGATCCGCGCACTTACGGGGTGACCGCGCGCTACCGGTTCTGAGACGTAATCAAGAGCCGGCCCTTCGATCCTCTTGATGCCCGGTCCCGTTTGTGGTCCTCGACCACCGGGACAGGCGAGGGGATTGATCATGCAATGGGTGCTGCTGCCGTTCAGGCGCTATTTCGACTTCCAGGGCCGCTCGCGCCGCCGCGAATACTGGATGTTCGTCCTCTTGAACGTGATCGTCGCGACGCTGCTCGTCACCTCGTTGATCGCTGGCGGTCTGCCCCTGGCATCGCTCGATCCGACCGCTGCGTCTGGCGTCTTCGGTGGCGGGATCATGATGGTTGCCGGGCTCCTTCTGGCCGCCTGGTCGCTCGCGGTGATCATTCCCAACATCGCCGTCACCGTCCGCCGCTTTCACGACCGGGATCTCAGCGGGTGGTGGTATCTGGCGGTCATCGTTGGCTCGATGCTCCCGCTGGTCGGTTTCCTCGTCAGCATCGGCTTCATCGTGGTGATGGCGCTCCCCGGCACCCCCGGGCCCAACCGCTTCGGCCCCGATCCCAAGGATCCGACACAGGCCGAAGTGTTCGCTTGAGACGCGCGCCTTAAAGCGAGCGCAGCGTCCGCGCCGGTTTGGCGCGCAGCAGCGGCAATGAGGCGGCGAGCGCGAAGCCCAGCACCAGCACGAGGCCCGCGCCGAGCACCGCGAGAATGCGCGGCCAATCGGGCAGCCAGTCGAACTCGAACAGCTGGACGATCACCAGCCAGCCGAGCCCCGTCCCAAGCCCGAGCGCGACTACTGCCAGGATCCCCGCCAGCAGCCCGAATTCCGCCAGTTGCAGCCCCAGCAGCTGCCCGCGGCTCGCACCCAGCACGCGCAGCATCACCGTATCGTAGACCCGCGCCGCCCGCGCCGCCGCGATCGCGCCGAGCAGCACCGCTATGCCGGCGAGGACCGCCACCGAGGCCGTCGCCAGGATCGCCAGCGAGACCTGTTCCAGGATCGCCCGCGCCTCGGCGATGAGCGGCCCCACCTCGATCACCGAGCTGCCCGGAAACGCGCTCACCAGCGCGCGCAGCAGGCCCGGCGCCTCGGCGCCCTCGGGTAGCTGCACGGTCGCGGCCATGTTATGAGGCGTCTCGGCGAAGGTGTTGGGCGTGAACACGAACACGTAATTGAGCCCCAGGCTCTCCCAGTCGAGCCGCCGGAAGCTGGCGATGCGCGCAGTATGCTCGACGCCTAGCACGCCCACGCGCACCATGTCGCCCAGCTCCATCCCCGCTGCCCGGGCCAGTTCGTCGTCGACCGAGACCAGCGCCTCGCCATTGTAGTCCTCGGGCCACCATTCGCCCTCGACCAGCGAGTTGCCCGCGGGCAGCCCTCGCGAATAGGTGAGCCCCCGCTCGCCCGACAGGCCCCACGCCCCCTCGGGCAGCTCCTCCAGCTCGGCCACCACCACCGGATCCTCCTGTGGCCCATAGGCGAGCACTGTCCCGCGCAGCACCGGCGTCACCTCGACCTCGGCCCCTTCCGCCTCGCCCGCGACTGTCTGCCGAAAGCGATCGGTCTCGCCGCGCGGCACATCGAGCACGAAGTAGTCTGGCGCGCGCTCGGGCACCTGCTGGCGGATATTGCCATCGAGGCTGGTCTGCACCGCGGCCAGCAGCACGAAGGCGGCAAGCCCGAAGCCGAGCGCGGTGACGAGCGCGCCGGTCGATGCGCCGGGGCGATGGAGATTGGCGAGGCCCAGCCGCGCGATCGGGTTGGAAGGCTTGGGCACCGCCCGCGCCGCCCGGCGGATCGCCCAGCCGATCAGCGTCAGGAGGCCCAGCACGCCTGCCGAGCCGGCGAGGAACAGTGCGGAAAGCCGGGGCTGCGGCGATCCAACCACCGCCAGCAGCACGATCCCGATGAGGCCGGTTCCCACCGGCAGCGCCGCCCCGCGCCACGCCTGCGCCAGCGGCGAGACCCGCGAGCGCATCAGCGCCATCGCGGGAAAAGTGCGCGCACGCATGATCGGCGGCGCGGCGAAGACCAGAGCGACCAGCAGGCCGAAGGCGAGAGCGCGCAGCAGGGCGGGGAGGTCGATCAGCACTCCGGTCGAGACCGGCAGCAGCTCGCCGAGCGCGCGGGCAAGCAGCGGCGTTACCAGCACGCCCGCAACCAGCCCCGCCAGCGCACCGGCCAAAGCCGCCGCGCCCACCTCGAGCGTGTAGATCCGCGCGATGTCCCGGCTCGTCGCGCCCAGGATCTTCAAGGTCGCGATGCTCTGCCGCCGCTGGTCGAGGAACGAGGCGACCCCGCCGCCTATGCCGATCCCTGCGATCACCAGCGCGGCAAGGCCGACCAGCACCAGGAACTCGCCCATCCGCCCGACGAACCGCTCGGCCCCAGGCGAGGCCCGGTCGCGCGTGGTGGTATCGAGCCCGGCGCCGGGAAAGCGGTCGAGGATCGCCTCCTCGGCCACTTGCGGATCATCGCCGCCTGAAAAGCGCACCCGCGTCTTGGTCTCGTACATCGAGCCGGGCGCGATCAGCCCTGCCTGTTGCGGCAGGTCGTACGGCACGATCACCGTTTGCCCCAGCGCAAAGCCCTCGCTCAGCCGGTCGGGCTCCACGGCGATGATCCCCGCGACGGTTACATCAATAGTGCCGATCCGCACCCGGTCGCCGGGCACCACACCCAGCCGCTCCGCCGCGCCTCGCGCCAGGAACGCCTGTCCCGCGGGCGGCGCGCCGAACGTGCTGCCACCATCGAGCAGCAGCTCGCCGTACAGAGGCCAGTTCGCATCGACCGCCTTCAGCTCGACCGGCGCGGCGGCTTCGGGCGTGCTCGCCATCGCCTGCATCCGGAAGCCGTGGCTGACGGGGCCGTAGCGCTCGAGGAATGCAGTTTCCTCCTCGGAGAGCGGTCGCTGCCAGACCTCGACCTCCAGGTCGCCGCCGAGCAGCACCTGCCCTTGTGCGTCCAGCTCGCCCTGAATCGCCGCGGTCAGCGAGCCGATCGCCGCCAGCGCGCCGACGCCGAGGAACAGGCACACGATCAGCAGCCGCAAGCCCTGGAACCGCCGGTGCAGATCCCGTCGCGCGATCCGCCAGGCAGTTGCCCAGCTCATGCGGCCCGGGCGACCGCGTCGTCGCTCGCGATCCGCCCGTCGGCCAGGGTGACGACGCGTGCACAGCGTCGCGCTAGCGCCTCGTCATGGGTGATGACGACGAGCGTTGCGCCCGTCTCGGCGCGCCGCTCGAACAGCACGTCCATGATCGCCTCGCCCGTCGCGGCGTCGAGATTGCCGGTCGGCTCGTCGGCGAAGATCAGCGGCGGGCGCGGCGCGAGCGCGCGGGCGATGGCGACGCGCTGCTGCTCGCCGCCCGACAATTGCGCGGGATAATGCGTCAGCCGATGACCCAGCCCGACCGCCTCGAGCTCGGCCGCCGCAATCGGCCAGGCATCCTTCATCCCCGCCAATTCGAGCGGCGTCGCCACGTTTTCCTGAGCGGTCATCGTCGGCAGCAGGTGAAAGGCCTGGAGCACGATCCCGATGCGCCCGCGCCGCGCCCGCGCCAGCGCGTCTTCGTCGAGGCTGGCGAAATCCGCCCCCGCCACCTCGAGCGAGCCCGAAGATGCTCGCTCCAGCCCCGTCAGCACCGCCATCAGCGAGCTCTTGCCCGAACCCGAGGGGCCGAGCAGCGCCAGCGTCTCGCCGCGTGCGACGGTCAGGTCGAGGCCGCGCAGGATCTCGACCGCGGCGGGCCCCTTGCCCAGCGCCAGCCTCAGATCGCGCGCCGCGATCGCGGGGGTACTCAATGCCGGGCTTGCCACGCCGGCCCGATGGCATAGGGAGCAGGGCCTCGCAAGGCGGCGGAAAGACGGTGATCGATGCGTACAATGCTCCCGACGATCGGGCTGGCCCTGATGCTCGCCGCTTGCACCAGCGAGACGCCCGCTCCGCCGGCTGAAGGGGAGGGCGGCGCTGTGACCATTGACGAAGACGCGGTTCCCGTGTCCGGCCCGCGATTGCGTATCCTCGCCTTCGGTGACAGCCTGTTCGCCGGCTACAACCTGGCCGAGGACGCTGGCTATCCCGAGGTCCTCGAAGCAGCCCTGCGCCGCCGCGGGATCGATGCCGAGGTGATCGACGCGGGCGTTTCTGGCGACACGACGGGCGCCGGCCGCCAGCGGCTCGATTTCGTGCTCGACAATACCGGGGGTGCGATCGACCTCGCGCTGGTCGAGCTCGGGGGCAACGACATCCTGCGCGGCCTGCCGCCGGCCCAAACGCGCGAAAATCTTGCCGCCATCCTGGCCGAGCTCGAGCAGCTTGGCATCCCCGCCGTGCTGATGGGCATGCGCGCGCCCCCCAACCTGGGCGCGGATTATGTCGGCGAGTTCGATGCGATCTACCCGGCGCTCGCGGAGCAATACGGGGCCGAGCTGGTGCCCTTCTTCCTCGAGCCGGTTTATGACCGGCCGCAGCTGATCCAGCCCGACCGGGTCCATCCCACGGCCGAAGGGATCGAGGCGCTGGTCGCAGCGAGCCTCGACGAGGTGATCGAGGCGCTGCCGGTAAGCGTAGCGGAATAAGGCGCCCTGTTCGTCTCAACCGGAGAGACGCCCTTTCAAGGCTCTAGCTCGAGCCCCATTCCCGCCTGGTGGTGGCTTCATGACACCCGATCGACTCGTCCCTCGCTCACCCGCCACACCGCCGCCCCGCCGACGATCGACGCGAACGGCGCGAGCTCGGTCCCCGTCAGCCAGACCTGCCCCGGGCCCCCGGCGAGCCGCTCCAACAAGGCCTCGCGCCGGACCGGATCGAGATGCGCTGCCACTTCGTCGAGCAGCAGCAGCCCCGGCCGCCCCGCCGCCGCCAGCCGCGCATGAGCAAGGGTCATGGCGATCAGCATCGCCTTCTGCTCGCCGGTCGAGGCGAGCGCGGCGGGCATCGCCTTGGCCGCATGGCGGACCTCCAGTTCGTCGCGATGCGGCCCTTCGAGCGTGCGTCCCGCCGCCCGGTCGCGCGGCCGGCTCGCAGCCAGCGTCTCGGTCAGTTCCAGCTCTCCCGCAGCCCCGCCCGGAACCAGCGCCAGCGAGGGTCGGGCGAACGGGCCGTTGGGCGATTTCGCGAGCGCTTCCTCAAGCCGTGCCACCACTCGCCTACGCGCCTCGTGAACCCGCGTGCCGGCCTCGGCCATCTGCGCCTCGAGCGGCGCCAGCCAGGCAGGATCGGGTTCGCGATCGCCGGCGAGCAAAAGGTTGCGTTCGCGCAAGGCCGCTTGGTAACGCGCCGCCCCCTGCGCATGGGAGGGTTCGAGCGCCAGCACCAGCCGGTCGAGATAGCGCCGCCGCGCGCTTGCGCTGTCGGTGAACAAGCCGTCCATCGCCGGGATCAGCCAGGAAACCGCCAGCCGTTCGGCAAGGCTCGCCGCGCTCTTCTCGGCGCCCTCGACGCGCACGATCCGGCGCCCGGGCCGCTCGGGCGATGTGCCCGTCCCCAGCCGCACCGGGGTTCCCGCCTCCGGCTCGCCCAGCAAAGCACTCACCGCAAAGCCGCGCTCGCCGCGCTCGCGCGCCATGTCCGCCAGCGCCGCCCGCCGCAGGCCGCGGCCCGGCGCCAGCAGCGAGAG
>PPFU01018414.1_pt1 | contig 25760 bp, 17 predicted proteins | sample 1535991 | NCBI WGS metagenome assembly PPFU01 (sample SAMN04901290, study PRJNA319586) | Hypolithon metagenome, whole genome shotgun sequencing project. | isolation source: Antarctic Hypolithon | place: Antarctica: Miers Valley | collected 2014
GTGACCGACGTGATCTTCGATCCCTCGGATCCGGACGTACTCTACGCGGCGACTCTCCAGCGGCAGCGCACTGCATACAGCTATGTAGGGGGCGGGCCGGAGTCGGGCATCTGGAAGAGTACCGACGGGGGGGCGAGCTGGACGCGACTGATCAACGGCCTCCCAACGTCCGACATGGGCCGCATCGGGCTCGATGTCTCACAGTCCAATCCGAGCACCGTCTACGCGGTCGTCGAGGGGCGCGACGGCGGCGTCTATCGGACCGATAATGCGGGGGCGAGCTGGCGCCGGACGTCCACCATATCGTCGATCCCCTGGTTCTTCGGCCAGATCCGTGTGGATCCGCGGAACCCCGAGACCGTCTATCACCTCGGTGTCGCACTCCAGCGGTCGGACGACGGCGGCCGCACCTTCCGCGCGATCGGGCGACAGATCCACGCCGATCAGCATGCGATGTGGATCGATCCGCTCGATTCCGACCACCTGATCGTCGGCAACGACGGCGGACTCTATCGCAGCTATGACGGCGGGACCACGTGGGAGTGGAGCGACAATCTTCCCGTCTCGCAGTACTACGCGATCGCTGTCGACATGCGCGAGCCGTTCTATAACGTGTATGGCGGGTTGCAGGACAACAGCACCTGGGGCGGCCCGGTGCGCACGCGCAATCGTCAGGGCGTGAGCAACAACGATTGGTTCCGTATTGTCGGGGGTGACGGCTTCTATGCCGTGATCGATCCGAGCGATCCGAACACAGTCTATGGCGAGTCGCAGAACGGCGGACTCGTGCGTTTCGACATCCGCACGTCCGAGCGGAAGAGCATCAAGCCGCAGCCGCGTGGAACCGAGCGTCCGTTCCGCTGGAACTGGAGTGCGCCGGTGCTGCTCTCGCCGCACGATCCGAGCGTCGTCTACTTCGCGGCGAACCACGTCTTCCGCAGCCCCGATCGTGGCGAGAGTTGGCGGACCCTCGGCCCCGACCTCACGCGTCAGCGCAATCGTGATTCGCTGCCGCTGATGGGGCGCCTCTGGCCGCGTGACGCGGTGGCGCGCCATCAAGGCGTGGCGGACTACGGCAACATCAGCACGCTCGATGAATCGCCGCGCCGCGCCGGGCTCCTGTACGCAGGGACCGACGACGGACTGATTCAGTTCTCGAGCGACACGGGCCGCACGTGGACGCGGGTCGACCGGTTCCCCGGCGTGCCGTCCGAAACATACGTGAGCCGCGTGATCGCCTCGCAGCACGACGAGCGCGTCGTCTACGCGACGTTCGATGGGCACCGGAGCAACGACTTCCGTCCGTATGTCTACCGGAGCGAGGACGGCGGCCGGAACTGGACGTCGATCACGGCGAACCTCCCCGCGGATGCGGCGGCCTACGTGATTCGTGAGCATCATCGGAACCCCGACCTGCTCTTCGTCGGCACGGAATTCGGCGCATTCGTCTCCTTCGATCGCGGCCGCGCCTGGACCAAGTTCACCGCCGATCTGCCTACGATCGCGGTCCATGACATCGTGATCCATCCGCGGGAGAACGATCTCCTGCTCGGCACCCACGGTCGCGGCATCTTCGTTCTGGACGACATCACGCCGCTCGAGCGGTACGCGGTGGCGCGCGCGCGCCCGTCGGCGACGCTGTTCCCCGTCCGCGCGACGCTGATGTTCTCCGAAAGTGATGCCGTACCCGGCGGCCCGCGCGGCGCCGGCGCGACGGCGGACCGCGGCTACAGCGCGCCCAATCCGCCCCCGGGCGCGTCGATCAACTACCATCTGCCGGCCGGCATCACCGGGCCCGTGGCGCTGACCATTCGCGATGCGTCAAACGCCGTGGTGCGCACGCTGGAGCCCCGTCGTGAGGCGGGGCTGCACCGCCTGACGTGGGATCTCCGGCACGCGCCGCCGTTCATCCCGCCCGTTCGCGCGGGAGCTTCGGCGCAGGGCGGCGGCGGCGGTGGCGGCGGCGGATTTGCCGCGCGCGGCCCCCTGGTGCTGCCCGGCACCTACACCGCGGAGCTGCGCACGTCGGCCGGCACGGAGCGGCAGACGATCGAGGTACGCGGCGACCCGATGGTCGCGCTGACGCCTGACGAGTGGCGCCAGCTCCACGCGCTCCGTCTGGACGCCGCCCGACAGATGGCGCTCCTCGCGACGACGCTCCGTGCCGCGGATGGCGCGCGCGAGGCCCTGGCCGAGGCGACCGCAGCGGTTCGGGCAGCCGGGGCGGATTCGCTCGCGCGCCAGGTGACTGCCGTCCAGCGAGAGCTGGACGGCGTGCTGACGCTGCTGCGCGGAGCGCCCGGCGGACGGCAGCCGGCCGTCGGCGGCGGCGATGACGAAGGCGCCGAGCCGGTTACACGTCCCTCCATCCAGGTGCGGATCGGCGGTGCGAACAATGCACTCAATAGCGTCACCTCACTCCCGACCGAGTACCAGCGCGAGTCGCTCACGGAGGGGAGCGCGGAGCTGGCGCAGGCCGTTCAGCAGCTCAACGCGATCCTCACCCAGCGGCTGCCCGCGCTGAACCGGGCGCTCGACGCCTCAGGGGTGCCCTGGTCCGGCGGGCGGGCGGTGCCGGTGGGACAGCAGTAAGGGCGGGGAGCGGGCGAAACTCCGGCCGCTTCCCGCGCGTATGGCTCACCACGGAGGTATACCATGATCGGACTACTCATTACGCTCGCGCTCGTCGCGGTCAATGTTGCAGGGTTCGCCGCTGCCCGTCGGTTCGTTCGCGATCGGTTGCGCTACGTGGACTCGGTCCAGCGACCCGCCACGCCGTGGATCGCCGCGGCTGGTACGGCGCTCGCCGCGCTCCCGATCGTCTGGCTTCTTCCGTTCGTTGGAACGGGGGCGGCGATCGTCGTCGGCGCCAGCGTTGGGTTCGGTGTCGCCAGGGGGCTGGCGGATATCCGCCGGGTGAGCGGCGCCAGCTGGTCGTCGCTTCCTCGCATCTGAGGTGGACTGAGGTCGTAGCCCGAGCGTCTGGACCGGAGCACGGGGGGCCGCGGGCTGCGCCGTATACTCGAGCGCCGCGCTGCCTCCCCGCGACCCGTCCTGCCGCGGCGCCATGCCATTTCCCCGCTGACGCGGGTCGCCGCGGAACCGCGCGGACTCAAGAAACGCGATCCGCCAGTCGTGTGCAGAGCTTCCCGAGGTGCCTGATGCGCATGTCCGGATACGCCGTTGCTGCCGTTGCTGCGCTCCTCCCTCCAACGCTCGCCGCCCAGGCGCCAGGCGACACGGCCCGCATCGTCCGCATTGAGCGCGACATCCGCCCGGTGCCGATCGTGCCCGGCAACCGCTCGACGATCTCCGCGCGCATGGGCGAGCTCAATATCCCCGCGGTGAGCATCGCCGTCGTGGATTCGGGGCGGATCGTCTGGGCAAAGACGTACGGGATCGCCGATGTCGCGAGTGGGCAGCCCGCCACCCCCGATACCCGCTTCCAGGCCGCGTCCATGAGCAAGCCGGTGGCGTCGATGGCCGCGTTGCGGCTCGTCGAGGAGCGGAAGCTCTCGCTCGACGCGGACGTGAACACCGGGCTTCGGAGTTGGACGATCCGCACCAATAATCTCACTACGGCGACTCCGGTCACACTCCGCATGCTGCTGACGCACACGGCCGGGCTGACGGGGCATGGCTTCCCCGGCTACGCGTCAGGCGCGCCGGTCCCGACCATCCCGCAGATTCTCGAGGGCACGGCACCCGCGAACACGCCCGCCGTCCGCGTCGACGTCGCTCCCGGCACCGCCTGGCGCTACTCCGGCGGCGGGATGACCGTCGCGCAGCTGCTGATGACGGATGTCACCGGTGAGACGTTCCCCGATCTCACGCGACGTCTGGTTCTCGCGCCGGTGGGCATGACGTCGAGTGGATTCGAACAGCCGATCTCCGGGACCGAACGAACGCTCGCCGCGGCGGGCCATCTCGGCAACGGCTCGGTCGTGCCCGGACATTCCCATACGTATCCCGAGATGATGGCGGCCGGACTGTGGACAACGGCCAGCGACCTGGCCCGGTGGATTCTCGCTGTTCAGCAGGCGAACGCGGACTCGTCAGGCATCCTCAGCGATTCCATGGCGCGGGCGATGCTGACGCCGGGACTTGGCGGCTGGGGACTCGGTGTGCAGATGACCGGCGAGGGCGATTCGTTGCGCTTCGAGCATGGCGGTTCGAACCGCGGCTTCCGGGGTACCTTCATCGGCTACGTCAGTGGCGGGCGCGGCCTGGTCGTCCTCACGAACAGCGACGCCGGTGGCAGTCTCGTCTCCGAAATTGCCCACGCAATCGGGCGCGAGTACGACTGGCCCGGGCTGCGTGAGCTGCGGGAGCTTGTGGAGGTGCCCATCGATGCGCGGCTGCTCGACGGGTTCGTTGGCCGGTATCGACTGGCACCTGGATTCGAGGTCGCGATTACCCGCGCCGGCGACCAGCTCTCGGCACAGGCGACCGGACAGTCGGCGTTCCCGATCTTCGCGCAGAGCGACCGCGAGTTCTTCGCCAAAGTCACCCCGCTGACGATCCGGTTCGAGACCGATGCGGCGGGACGGGCGATCTCGATGTTCGTGACCCAGGGCGGTACGGAGCGGCGCGCACCGCGCATCGACTGACCTGGGCGCGCGAACGGACTACGGGGAGCAGCGCACCGGCTCGCGCCGCTACACTGCCCCCCGTTCTGTTGTCTCCCGGCAAGGGCGCAAGGCCGATGCGTCAGGCGGCGACAGGTTCCATTTCGCTCAGCGCGCCGTGCAGGCGGGCAATCGCGATCACCTCTACGGCGTCGAGCACATCGCGCTCGAGCAACGCGTCGGCAATGGCCTCCACGGCATCGCGATGCTGCAGCACCAGCGCCTCGGCGCGTTCCGCCTGCACCTTCACCAGTTCGGCCACCGCCTCGTCGATGCGCGACTGCAGCTGAGCACTTGGCGCACCACCGTGTGCGGCCGGATCGGCGCTCACCAGTCCGACGCGCTCGCTCATTCCGAACTCGCCGACCATCCGTCGGGCAACGCTGGTCGCCTGAATTAGATCGCTACCGGCGCCTGACGTCACGCGATCGGCGCCGAGGAAGATCAGCTCGGCGGCGCGGCCACCCAGCGCCTTCGCGATGACGCCTTCCAGATAGTGGCGCGGATACAGATGACGGTCGGCCTCGGGCGAGAAGTGCGCGGCGCCGAGCGATCGGCCGCGCGGCTCGATGGTGACCTTGTGCAGCCGATCTTCGGGGCAGGCGATCATCCCGACCACCGCATGCCCCGCCTCGTGCAGGGCGATGAGCCGGCGCTCGTCAGGCGAGATCACCACGCCCGCGCGTATCCGGCCGAGCAGAATCTTGTCGCGGGCCTGCTCGATGTGTGCGGCCGAGATCAGCAACTGCTCGCCCTGCACGGCCACCAGCGCCGCCTCGTTGAGCAGGTTCGCCAACTCGGCGCCGGAATAGCCAGGCGTCAGGCGGGCGATCACGTCCATGTCCACGTCCGGCGCGAGCGGCGTGCGCTGCGCATGGATGCGGAGAATCTCGAGGCGATCGCCGAGCGTCGGCAGGGGAACCTCGACGACGCGGTCAAAGCGGCCCGGGCGGCGGACGGCCGGATCCAGCATGTCCTCTCGGTTCGTGGCGGCCATCCAGATCACACCCTCGTTCCCGGCCATCCCGTCCATCTCGACGAGCAGCGAGTTGAGCGTGTTCTCCTCCTCGCCGCTCCGGTTCGGACGTCCGCGGCGTCCGCCAAGCGATTCGAACTCATCGATGAAAATGATACAGGGCGCAGATTCGCGGGCGCGGCGGGCGAGTTCGCGGACGCGGCTCGCCCCGACGCCGACATACATCTCGGTGAAGTCGGAGCCGGCGGCCATGATGACGGGGACGCCGGCCTCGCCCGCAACGGCGCGGGCGAGCAGCGTCTTCCCCGTGCCCGGCGGGCCGACGAGCAGCACCCCTTTCGGGCAGCGCGCGCCGATGGCGTCGAACTTCTCCGGAGAGCGCAGAAATGCGATGACGTCCTGGAGGTCGGCGCGTGCCTCACGAGCGCCGCCCACGTCGGCGAGCGTCAGATGCCGGGCCGGCGGCGTGACGACGAACTTCCCGCCGCGCGTGCGCCGCTGCCACCAGATCAGCGTACCACCAGCGACGAAGAGAATGATCAGCGGCGTGAGGGCAACCCACGTCTGCGGCGACGACAGGGTGTTGGCGGGCCGCACGAGTACCGAGATACCCGTCGCGCTCCACCGTTCCAGATCGGCGAGCGCGACGGGGACGGGGACGTAGGTCACGACCTCGCTCGCACCCGGCGCGGTCGCCAGCGTCGAGGTAGGAGCGAGCGTGGCGACCAGTCGGCGGCCACTCTCGCTCACCTCGATCGCAGCGACCTTACCGCTCCCGATGGCGCCGGCGATCTCGGAGTAGCCGACGAGCGGCGGGAGTGCCGCGCCGCCAAGCGCGATCCGCCACACGATCGTGATGGCCAGGAGGAGGACCGCGAGCGTGGCGCCGCCCGGCCAGTAGCGGGCTGGGCCCGTCCGGGTGGGGCTCACCAGCAGGCGCCAGACGGCGCGGCGAGCGCGACCTTCAGCCGGCGAGAGACGCCGCGTGCTTCGACGAGGAGCGGGTGACGACATGGAACCGGGATTGAACGACGGGGACTGCGGGGTCTCGACGGGAGCGAGGACGAGCGCGGCGGGGCGCGGCCAACGTGCCGCCGCGGTGATGCGGCGGCGGAAGCGCACGACGTTCGTCTGCATTCATCGGTGCGACGACCGCGGTCATGTACGCGTCACGTCGCGACTCGCCTCAGAACTCGCTGCCGACCGGGTACGGTCTCGCGTCACGTTCGGCAAGCGTGACGCGAGACGGAACGTGTGAGAGAGGTCACCCAGCGGGCTGTGCCTGGATCACGTATCTACTGAAGTACCACCCGCTCCGGGGCGTTGTTCCGAGCCGCGACCCGCCCGCGGTGCTCGGTACGGGATCGTGCGCTCCCGGCGTGACCGGCCACACCAAACGACTCCGACCCGCCACTCCATGCCTCCTGCCCGTCTCCATTCGAACTTCGCTTCGCACGTCGTCCTGATCTCCGCCGCGATGCTGGCGCTGGCCGCGTGCGGCGGCGCCGACCTCGAGGGTGAGCGCACCGCCGCCGCTACGCCCATCACCTGCGCGTCGGATCTCAACGGGGTGACGCTGCCGGAGGGATTCTGCGCGGCGGTCTTCGCGGACAGCGTGGCGAGCGGACGGTACGTCGCTGTGCGGGACGATGGGACGGTGTTCATCAATCGCCGAGGCACGCGGCAGGGGGAGGGCGGCGGCCTGCTGGCGCTGCGGGATACAACGGGCGACGGCGTGGCCGATGTTCGCGTTGCGTTCGGCGAGGGCATCCGGGGAAGCGGCATCCTGGTGCACGGCGACCAGCTGTACGCGGAGGCCAACGGGGCGGTCGTCCGGTTTGCCCTGTCGCCCGGGCAGATGGTGCCCACCGCTCCGGCCGACACGATCGTGCAGACGCTGCCGCGTGGCGGCCACGAGGCCGTGACGTTCGTGCTCGACGGACGCGGCGGGCTCCTGGTCAACGTGGGTTCGCGCACGAATTCGTGTCAGGAGGCCGATCGACAGACCGGCTCACGGGGCATCGATCCGTGCACGGAGCTGGAGACGCGCGCCGGCATCTGGCGCTTCGACGCGAACCGCGTCGGCCAGACGCAGGCGGACGGTGTCCGGTACGCCACCGGGATCCGCAACGGCATGGGCATGGAGATCGACAGCGCCGGGCGACTCTGGATCGCGCAGCACGGACGCGATCAGCTCCTCCAGAACTGGCCGGACTACTACTCGGAGCAGCAGAGCGCCGAGAATCCGGGTGAAGAGTTGCTGCTGGTGACGGAGGGCGACGACTTCGGCTGGCCATACTGCTACCACGATCGGCAGCGCGAGGTGAAGGTGCTGGCTCCGGAATACGGGGGCACCAATCAGGGCGACGTCGGCCGTTGTGCGGGGATGAAGGATGCCGCAGCCACCTTCCCGGGGCACTGGGCGCCGATGGACGTGCACGCCTACCGCGGGACGCTCTTCCCCGCGCGGTATCGGGATGGCGTGTTCATCGTCTTTCACGGCTCGTGGAATCGGGCGCCGTTGCCTCAGGCGGGCTACAACGTCGTGTTCCAGCCGATGCGGAACGGCGAGCCCACAGGCGAGTACGAACTATTCGCGGAAGGATTCGCCGGCGCGAGTGAACTGCTCGATCGGGGCGATGCACGGCACCGCCCCGTCGCGCTCGCCGAGGCTCCCGACGGAACGCTCTACCTCACGGACGATGGGGGCGGCCGAGTCTGGCGCATCACGTATCGCGGGAACGCCGCAAACTAGGAACTCCGTTCAGCGTTGCGTCCTCGCAGCTGCCGGGTAGGAGGGCGCGAGCGCCGCGATCACACTGAACGGCGGTAGACGCAGGAACGCATGTCATCTGAAACGGCTGCCCGCACGTCACCACCCGCCACGGTCGCACCTGCGCCGCGTGGGGGGCGGATCAGCCGCGCCATCTACCGCCTGCTCGGATTCTTTCACCGGGCGGCGGAGTCGGGGTGGGGAGGGCGCGCAGTAGCGGCGTGGGCGTACCTGCAGGCGTCGGTGGTTCCCGGACCGACCGACGCGGTGATCTTCCCGCTCGCTCTGGCCGATCCGCGCCGGGCCTTCCGGCTCGCCACCTTTGCCGTCGTCGGCGCGGTGCTCGGCGGGCTGACCGCCTATGCCATCGGAGTCGGGTTTGTGGCCGGCTGGGGCGCCGGGTTCCTCGAGATGCTGGGGATTTCGCCCGCCGCCGCACTTGAGGCGAATCGCGCCCTGTTCGAGCGGCGAGGATGGATTCTGGTGCTGCTCAGCACCGTCTCGCCGCTCTCAAGCAAGCTGGTGTGCATCGCCGCCGGGGCGTTCGGGCTGCCGCTCTGGCACTTTCTCCCGGCGCTGGCCGCCGGTCGGGCAATCCGGAACTATACGATCGCGACCGTGCTGAGGCTCGCCGGCCCAACCTTGCTCGCGAGGCTGGCTCGCCGCGCCGGCATTTCGGACCGCGATCCGCCGCGCGTCGTGCCGGCACGCGCAGGTTAATGAGGGACGTGAGGTGTGGCTTGGAAAGCTAGTTATCGCTGGTAGTTAGCATTTAGCGTTGATGTCGTGTACGAGGCTCGTCAGACGGAGCGCAGCACATCCAGTACGACCGCGCGGACTCCATTGATCACGAACTGCACGCCAACCACCATCACGAGCAGGCCCATCACCCGCGTCATCACGTTCAGCCCCGTCTGGCCAAAACGGCGCAGCATCATCGGAGCGACGCGGAGTAGCATCCAGGCGATGGTCATCACGGCGACGATGGCGATATAGACTGCGCCCTGGTCGAGCAGGGTGGTCGCTTGGGCGTTCAGCGTGATGACCGTGGTGATCGCGCCGGGGCCGGCGAGCGTCGGCAGCCCCAGCGGAATAATCCCCACCGCGTCTTGCGATCCCGCCTCCGCCTCCTCTGACTTCGTGGTTTTCACACGAGAGCGGCGGGCGGCCAACATGTCGGATCCGATCCCCACAAACAGTAGCCCGCCGGCGATCCGGAAGGCATCCGTGGTGATCCCGAAGAAATGAAGAATCCATGGTCCGAGGAAGGCGAAGACTGCCAGCACCGCAGTGCCGGTCAGTACCGCAGTTCGGAGGGTCGCGCTGCGATGGGGCGCGTCGTAGTCGCCGGTGAGCGCGACGTAAATGGGGATCGCGCTCAACGGATTCACGATCGCGAGCAGCGACGTGAACGCCAGGAGAGCGAAGGCGAGTTGTGAGGACGTATCCATATGGGTGTGGCGAACGCGTCTGGTCCGAGTGGAGATGCGCGAGACAACCTAATCACCCCGGGACTGCGGGGCCGGCGCGCGAGCCGCGCGATGGCGGTTTCGGCACTCATACCATCGATGGCGACGGCGTGAAACGAAGAGACTTCTTGCGGTACGGGGCAATCGCGAGTGCCGCCGGCGCGGCCGCGCTTGGTGGCTACACGTTTGGCATCGAGCCGCACTGGGAGCGAGTGGTCGGGGTGGACATGCCGGTCGCCGGGCTGGCGGCGCGGCTGGCGGGCGCGCGGCTGGTTCAGATCAGCGATCTGCACGTCGGCCCTCGCGTCGACGCAGCGTATCTCGTCAGCGCGCTCCGTCGGGTGGCGGCGCTCGCGCCCGACATCCTCGTCGTGACGGGGGACTTCATCACCGCCGGCGCCGAGGATCGGGACCGGCAACTCGCGGAGCTTCGCGATGTGCTCTCGCAGCTTCCGCAGGGCCGCCTTGCGACGTTCGGCGTGCTCGGGAACCACGACTACGGGCGTCGCTGGTCCAATCGGAACACCGCCGCCGCAGTGACGCGGGAGGCCGAGCGGGCAGGGGTCCGCATTCTCGACAACGAGACCGTGACCGTCGACGGGTTGGACATCGTGGGCGTCGGAGATCTCTGGGCGCGTGCCGCCGATCCAGAGCGGGCGCTCCGTGGCCGCACTGCCGACGCCGCGCTCGCGCTCTGCCACAATCCGGACACGCTCGACGAACTCCCCTGGGGCGGATTTCGGGGCTGGGTACTCTCTGGTCACACGCATGGTGGTCAGTGCAAGCCGCCTTTTCTCCCGCCGCCGATCATCCCCGTCAGTAACAAGCGGTACACCGCCGGGGAGATCCCGTTGGCAGAGGGGCGGCGCCTTTATATCAACCGCGGGCTTGGCTACACCCTCCGTGCGCGCTTCAATGTGCGACCGGAGATCACCCACTTCACCCTGCGCGTGGGCCAGCCGGACTGAACCCCGCAAGGCGCGTGGGGGCTGGTGCAGAAACCAGGCGGAGCCGGCCCCCGTACGTTGAGCATGCCCCAAATCGGTCCACTTCATCTCGTGTCGGCGATCGCCGCCCTGGTGGCGGGCGGCTGGGTGCTCCTCCGCCAGAAGGGGACGCGCAATCATCGCCAGGTGGGGTACGCCTACGCCGCGAGCATGCTGGTGCTCAACGTGACCGCGCTGCTCATCTACCGCCTGACGGGCAGCTTCGGCCCGTTCCACGTCGCTGCGCTCGCCAGTCTGGCCACGCTCCTCGCGGGCATCATTCCGGCGAGGCGGCGGCTGCCAGCGGCGAGCTGGCTGGATCGCCACTACTTCTTCATGGCCTGGTCATACCTCGGGCTGGTGGCGGCGGCGATCGCCGAGACCTCCACACGCGCCGTGGCCGTCTACATCTTCGACGGCGGTCCCTCCCGGACGTTCTGGCTGGTCGTCGCGGGTACGACGTTCCTGGTCGTGCTCGCGGGGGGGCGGGTGATTCGGGGGCGCGTCGCCCAGACCCTCCGCCCCTTCCGCGAGCGGCTCGGCACGGCTCCCGAACCCGCGCGGTAGGGCCAAATACCGTCCGCTGGGGGTACGGCGTGCTCTGCGATTGGCACTGCCAGGCTGCGGCTGGACGTTCGCTCCGGGTCTCTCGGCTAGTGGCTCTGGAACTTGCAGTTTTTCGGGGTAGCGAACGCGCAGAGTCCACTCGCCCGAGCCCACCAGCTATCGACCACTGGTCTGCGTTTGGCCGGCATGTGTCGCTCGTCCGTCGCACCCGCCCCGAACCTCTGGGCCTCCGCCTGGGCCGCCTGTCCCCTATATTGCGGATAGGCCCGCCGCCGCTGGCCGACTGGTCAGGCCGGGCGGAGGAGCAGCGCTTGCTTCGCGCGCTCCGAATGCCGAATATGTGACGTGGATCGCAATGCGGGGGGCGAACTGGTTTCGCCGCTCCGCGTCGTCGTCGCCAACACGTACCTGCTTTCGCCGGGCGCCAGCGCGCCCGATCCCGACGGCCGAGCCGTCGCGGACCGGACATCTGAGAGAGGACTGCTCATGAATCCAGACACGCTTGCCACCCCGCCCGAGGGAGGGCTGTTGCACGACATCGAGCAGACGATTCGCGATGCCGGCCGCCAACATCGCCGCGTCCTGGTTCATGTACGGCCGCGCACCGGCGACGCGTACGGGCGGGAGCTCGAGCCGTACAGCATCGAGGGTGGTGTGCTGCATGCCTTCTCCTACGTGCGGAATGCGTTCCGCACGCTGCCGCTCGACGAGATCCAGTCGGTGGAGATCACGCCGCGCACCTTCGAGCCCCGCCGCCCCGTCGACCTGTAAGACGCACCGCGAGGACGCACTGGGGTGCGGAGCTGGCGGCGGCCACTCTCTAGGGAAGCTCTGGACGAGGCTGCCGGTCGCGTTGCGGTTGCTTCGGGTGGCACCGGGTCGGCGCGGGACCGGATGGTAGCCGTGCCGACGGCGCAGGGCCCGCAACGCCGCCGATGGCCCCGAACCACCCGCAACCCACGGGCTTCATGGGGTTGCGTGGCGATGCCGGCGTCGGCCGTCGTCGCCGTACCTCCCGGTACGCCTCCGCCGCCCGCCTTGGCCTCACCACGCAAGCCCATGAAGCGCGAGCCGCCAGACTTGTGCAGAGCTTCCCTAGCGTGCGGTGCGATCTGGAACCTGCTGCCGCCCCCGCGACGTACAAGACGACGTACGAGATGCCGTGCTCCAGGTCGCGCGGCACCAGCGGGCGCGCAGTGACGCGCCCGCACAGTGATGGCGGCCGTCACGGCGCCGAACGTCTGCTCTCCCCAACGCTTCAGACAATCGAGGTCGGATCCGTGAGATCACTGCTCTTCCGAGCGCGGCGGCTCGGCATCGCGCTCGCCGCTGGCGTGTTCGCTGCCGCGGTGCCCAGCGCCGCCGCGCACGCGCAGGTCGCGCCGCCGGACGTCCCGGCGATTCCGTTCGAGAAATACACCCTGCCGAACGGGCTCGAGGTGATCCTGCATCAGGATCGTTCAGTGCCCCTGGTGGCCGTGAATGTCTGGTACAAAGTCGGCTCCGGTGACGAGCTCCCCGGCCGCACCGGCTTCGCGCATTTGTTCGAGCACATCATGTTCATGGGGTCCGAGAATGTCCCCGTCGGCATGTTCGACGTGTGGCTCGAAGGAGCCGGGGCGAACAACAACGGCTCCACCAACGGCGATCGCACCAACTATTACGAGTGGATGCCGGCTAACGCCCTTCCGCTTGCCCTCTGGCTGGAAGCGGATCGGATGGGGAACCTGCTGCCGACGATGACGCAGCAGAAGCTGGATCTGCAGCGTGACGTCGTGAAGAATGAGCGGCGGCAGAGCTACGACAACGTGCCGTACGGCCGCGCCTACGAGACGATCCTCGCGGCATTGTACCCGGCGGATCATCCGTACTCCTGGCCGACGATCGGCTCGATGGAGGATCTCAGCGCCGCATCGGTGGAGGACGTGAACGGCTTCTTCCGCACGTACTACGCGCCGAACAACGCCGCCCTCTCCATCGCCGGCGACTTCGATCCCGACTCGGTGAAGGCGATGATCTCCCAGTATTTCGGGTGGATCGACCGCGGCCCGCCGCTCCCCGAGCGCCCCACCGTACCGACGGTCGCCGTCGCGCGCGACACCTTCCTCGTGCTCGAGGATCGCGTGCAGCTTCCGCGCGTCTACAACAGTTGGCCGACGGTGAAAGCGTTCACGGAGGACGACGCGGCGCTCGACGCGCTCGCCTATATCCTGGCCGGGGACAAGAATTCGCGCCTCTACTCGACACTGGTCTACGAGCGTCAGGCGGCGCAGGACGTCAGCGCCGCGCACCGGTCCGACCGGCTTGGCGGCATGTTCATGGTGCAGACCACGCCGCGACCGGGCAACTCGCCTGCCCAGCTGCAGGCGATGGTCAACGAGGAGATCGAGCGGATCGCGCGGGAGGGGATCACCGAGCGCGAGCTGACGCGCGTTCGCAACGTGCAGCTGGCTGGCATGCTCAATCAGCTCGCCGGCGTGCTCGGCAAGGCGGACCAGCTGAACTACTACAACTACATCGCCGGCGATCCGGACTACATCACCCGCGATGCCGCGCGTTTCCGGAACCTCACGGCCGCCCAGGTGCAGCGGGCCGCGCAACAGTATCTGGTGCAGCCGCGCGTGGTGCTGACGGTGGTCCCCGAAGGGCAGACGAACCTCATGGTCCAGCGAGGGATCCAGTGATGCGCAGCGTCCTGTTTCGCGCGCGGCAGCTCCCCGCCGCCCTGCTCATCGTTTCGTCAGTCGCCGGGTGCGCCAGCTCGTCCGCGGCGCCCGACCCGCAGCCCGCGCCGGTCATCGAGGCCGCGACTGTGGCCGCCTTCCCGACCACTCCGCCCACGCTCGGCGAACCGGCCGAGCTGTCGGTACCTCCGGTGGTGGAGCGGCGGTTGTCGAATGGGCTGCGCGTGCTCGTCGTGCGGCAGGCGGAGCTACCACTGGTCAATGTGGTGCTGGCCGTTCGCACCGGCGCCGAGTCGGACCCGGCGGAACGCACGGGGCTAGCGACACTCACGGCCGATCTGCTGGACGAGGGCACGCGCTCGCGCAGCGCACTGCAGATCGCCGAACAAGTCGCGCTGCTCGGCGCCTCGCTCCGGACGAGTTCCGGGTGGGATGCCACGACCATCTCACTCCAAGGCACCACCGCCGCGCTCGATAGTTCGTTGGCGTTGATGGCCGATGTTGCGCTGAACCCGGCGTTCCCGGCCGCCGACCTGGAGCGGCTGCGCACCGACCGCCTGACGAGTCTCGTGCAGCTCAGAGATCGTGGTCCCGCCATCGCGGACCGCGTCTTCAACGAAGTGGTGTTCGGGACCGGTCATCCGTACGGCCGCCCCGCCAGTGGCACCGAGACGACGACCCGCGCAATCACGGCCAACGATATCCGCCGCTTCTACGAGCAGCACTATCGCCCGAACAACACGGTACTCATCGCCGTCGGCGACGTGGAGCCGGACGACTTCGTCAGGCGCGCCGAACGGTTGTTCGGCGGATGGCAGCAGGCCCCCGTGGCCGTGGCCAGCTTCGACGCCCGTCCGCCCGCGGCCACGACCCAGATCTACATCGTGGATAGGCCCGGGGCGCCACAGTCCTCCATCCGGATCGGCGGGGTCGGTGTGCCGCGCGCGACCGAGGACTACTTCCCGCTGACGGTGCTGAACACCATCCTCGGCGGCTCGTTTACCAGCCGTCTGAACCAGAACCTGCGCGAGACCCGCGGCTACACGTATGGCGCTGGCTCGGGCTTCAGCATGCGGCGCGCGGCCGGACCGTTTACGGCGTCGGCCGAGGTCACCGGAACGAAGACGGATTCCTCCGTGCTCGAGTTCATGAAGGAGCTCCGCGCCATCGGGGACACCGTGCCGGTAGCCGAGTTGGAGAAGGCGAAGCAGTATCTCGAGTTGCAGCTTCCGTCGGCGTTCGAGACGACGGGCGGCATCGCCTCGCAGCTGCTTGCCGTCGCCCTGTACGACCTGCCGCTCGACTACTTCTCGACCTACTCGCGGCGCATCCGCGCCGTCACCCAGGCCGACGTGCACCGGGTGGCTCGGCAGTATGTCCGTCCGGAGGCGCTGGCGATCGTCATCGTCGGCGATCGCGCATCGATCGAGCCGGGGTTGCGCGCGCTCGGGGTGGCCGATGTCTCGGTGCGGCAGCTGAATCCGCGATAACAGCGACACCGCCGCTCCTCGGAGCGCATGGAAATTGCCTTCACGATGGGTGATGCGGCGCCGAGCGCTGGCGCCGCGACACCAACCCCGCTTGGAGGCTCGATGCGAGAGGAAGAGAATCCGCGCCTGGTGGCGATGTCCGACCTGGGCGACGCCGCCATCCGCGAAGGAGATCCCGATGTTCGCGGCTGGCGCGTTCGAGCCGCGGATGGCTCCGTGGTAGGCGCCGTGGACGATCTGATCGTCGACACGCATGCCCGCCGGGCGCGCTACCTCCGCGTCCGGTTGGATGATGGTGGCGACGGGAAAATCGTGATCGTTCCCGTGGGTGTCGCCTCCATCGATCCGCTGCACGACGACGTCTTCATCCCGAGCATCAGCGCCGACACGCTGCACGGTCTCGAGCCGCTCCGCGGCCCGCGCGTGGAACGGGACTATGAAGTGTCCATTCTGCATGGCCTCGACGACGAGGACCGTGACTCGGCGACGATGCGCCGCGATGCCGAACGACTCCGCGCCGAGCCAGCCGACGAGTACTACGGACGCGACCAGTTCGACGAGGAGCGGTTCTACGCGCCGCGGCGGAAGACGAAGGAGCGCGAACTGATGGAGAGCATGGCCGTGACCGGCGTCTCCGATGACGACGAAGCGCCCGAGATCGTTGGCGAGGTCCGCGGTGGGCTGATGTCAGTGCCAATCATCCACGAGTCGGGTGAGGAGGGAGCGGACGTTCCCCCCACGCGCGAGGATGACCGCCGCGGCGACCGGGCCACCGATCGAAAGTCCACGCTCGACCACGGCGACGAGGAGAATCTTCCGCCCCGCTCGCGCTGAGCCGCGGCCTCTTCCTGCCGCGAAACACAAGTCCGCCGCCGTCGTCCACTGGACGACGGCGGCGTTTTTCTTGCTGAGTCCGGTAGGCGAGCCCTTCGCCGGCGTCGTACCGAAGTCGGGCTCCCGCCCTCACCGCTGCCGCGGCAGGGGCCGGGCGCGAGCGGGTAAACCCCAGCGGCCACGGGGGATGGAGGCGAAATGAGTCAGGTGGCCGGTTCGGTCGAGGTGACGCAGACAGCGTGGGGCCGCACTGCGCTCGTGCGGCTCATCGTGGCGGGCGTCCTTCACCTCGCTGTGGGCACGGTGCCACAGGCCGGCGCGCAGCGAGTTGGCGACGCGGCGCCGCCATTCACACTCGGTTCGCCAGCAGCATCCGTCGTCGCCGCCCAGGGCGAGCGCCCGGTGCGGGTGGACCGCCTCGGCTCGCTCGGGCTGGAGATCTGGCACTTCCGCGGAAGCTCGGTGAAGCTCGGCTGGGACGACGGCCGGGTGGTGGAGTGGAGCAATGCGGACGGCGCGCTCAACGTGGAGCTTCCCCCGCGCAGCGCGATCCGCGGCGACACGATCGTGCGGCTCGGCGGGAGCGCGGATCCCGTGCTGCGCCGATACGGCACCCCGGACGCCGTCGTGAGGATGCTGTCTGATGGCGCGGCGCTCTGGGGGTACCGGACCGCGACGGTCAAGGTGTCGCTGTCGGACCGACGGGTGCTCGGCTGGTCCGACCCTGACGACGTGCTGCGGCTCGACGGACCTTCGCGCGCGTCGATCACCGACCGTCTGGAGACGGGTGGTCGTGCGGCGCCTCCGCCCCGCCGGGGCTCGCAGCGCCCGCTGGCGCCGACGCCGCGCCCCACCGCGCCCGTCAGGCTCGGCGCCGAGGTGACACTGCACGATGCATCAGGCGACGGCGTGGTGGAGGCCGGCGAGCGCGCGACGGTGCTCGTCAGCGTGCGCAATGACGGAGCGGGGGACGCGCACGCGATCGAGGCGCGGCTCAGCGCCCGCGATGGTGGTGTGCCGCTCACGCTGCAGACGCACGCCATCGCGCACCTTCGCGCCGGCGAGCGCACGGTGCTCCGCTTCGAGTTCGAGGCACCCGCGGAGCTTGCCGATGCCTCACGCGAGCTGGAGCTGCAGATCAGCGAGGGGAACGGGTTCGACCTGCGGCCGGCTCCGGTGCTGGTGATGCGCACGCGTGCGGCAGCGCGGGCCACGCTCGCGTTTGGCGGATCGCGCGCCGACGACCAGTCGGGCGATGGCCAGATCGGCCCGCGCGAGATGGCCGACGTCACGCTGCGGGTGGTCAACCGCGGGCCGGGCCCGGCGGCTGACGTTCGCGTGACGATCGTGCCTGACGAGCACAGCTTTCTCGCTGGCGACGCACAACGCGAACGGTCGCTGGGGCCGATGGCCGCCGGGGAGTACCGCGACGTGCGAGTAGCCGCCTACACGAACAGCCGGGCTGCCACGCTCGCCCTTACCGCCGAGCTGCGCCTCGGCGACGTGTCGAACCAGTCCCTGAGCGAGCGATTCTCCTTCCCGCTTGCGGCGCCTATCACGCGAACGATCGAGCTCGACGCGCCCGCGGGACGTGTGGATGAGGCGCGTGAGACCGCGCCGTTCGACCGAATCGAGCGCGACCTTCCGCCGCAGGCGCCGGAGAATCCTGACGCCATCGCGATCGTGATTGGCGTCGAGCGCTATCGCTCGCTGCCGCCGGCGCGCTACGCCGCTCGCGATGCACGGTTGACCGCCGAGTATCTCTCGCGGCTGTTCGGCGTCCCGCGCGATCCGGCGCATCTGGTGATCCGCACCGATGAAGACGCAACCGCAGGTGAACTGCGCAAGCTGCTCGCGCCCGACGGCTGGCTGGCGCGGCGGGTCACCCCCGCGACCGAGGTCTACGTCTACTTTTCCGGGCACGGTGCGCCCGGATCCCCCGCCGCGCGCGAGGCGCGTGAGGGCGCAGGGTATCTGCTCCCGTTCGACGGTGACGCCGCCTACGCTCGCGAGACGGGGCTCGGGCTGGACGAGTTGACGGATGCGCTCGCGGCGCTGCCGGCGCGAAGCGTGAACGTCTTTCTCGACGCGAGCTTCACCGGCCGCTCCCGCGGGCGCGCAGCGCTGATCGACGGCGTTCGCGATGCCGCGGTCCGCGTGGAACACCCGGCGCTCCTGCGGCCAGGCTTCGCCGTCTTCATGGCGGCGCGGCCGGGGCAGATCGCGGGAGAGGCGCCGGAGTTGCGGCATGGTGCCTTCACCGCGTCTCTCCTCGAGGGGCTCCGCGGCGGTGCCGACGCCGACGCGGATGGCGCGATCACGATCGCCGAACTCGACACGCACCTCACACGCACCGTCCGCACGCTGGGCGGGGCGGAGCAGCCCCAGGAACCGCTCACCATCGCGCTCGAGCCGGAGCGTCGGCTCGTGAGCCGGTCGCCGTCGGCTGACGCGCCGCCCACTGGTGCCATACGCGAAGCGGGATTGTCGTCAGGCACGGCTGCCGCTCGTGCGGCGATTCCGGACGAGGCGCCGATGACGGTCACGGTAACACAGCGCGTGCTCGTCGAGGGCGACGTGACGCGGGCCGGCGCGAAGCGGCGCGCCATCGAACTGGCGCTCGCCGACGCGGTGCGCCAGGCGTTCGGCGTTCGCGTGCAGGGTGCCCAGTTCCAGACCGCTGGCGAGGACAGCGGGGGGGTCGGTGATCGATATCTCTCCGTCGTTCAGCTGGACGCCGCCGGCCGCGCGGTGGACTACCGTGTCGAGCGCGAGGGGTTCGTGCCCGTTCGGCATCCCGCGCTCGGCGAGCAACTCTACTACGAAGTGGAGCTGACCGCCCAGGTCGCGCGCGAACGGGGGCAGCGCGACACCGGCTTCACCCTCGATCTCACGCTCGCCTCGCCGGTCGTGCTGGTGGCCGAGGACGGAGCCGCGGCGCGGAGCGGTGCCGCGCGCACCAACGTGTCACTCCCCAACGAGCTCGTGGCGAGCCTGACGAGTTCGCGCGATGCGTGGCTCACCGTCCTTCGCGTGTTCGGCGATTCCGTGACGCAGCTGCTGCCCAACGCCCGCGTCGTCCAGCCGGACACGCGCGCGGGGGTGGCCACGGCGCTCCCCTCAGCGGCCTGGCGCGAGCGCGGGCTTCACTTCCGTCCGACGTTACCGGAGGGCGTCGCCCGGCGCGACGAGCTGCTCGTCGTGATCGCGACGCGCTCGCCGATCACCTTTCTCCCGCCGCGCGCCGGCGGCCCGGGGGTGACGGCGCCCAGCGGGTCGCTGCTCGAGCTGCAGCGCTGGCTGGTCACCGTTCCGCTGGAGGACCGCGCCATGAGCGTGGCCCCGTACGAGGTGCGCCGCCCGTGAGGCGCCCGTCTGCATCGTCAGCACCGCGCGCTCCGGCCCCGTGATGGAGCGGCCGCCCGGATCGTCCTGCCACCGCCTGTCGTCCACTCTCCGAGGATCCCCGATGCTTCGATCACACCGCCTCAGCCTCCTCACATGTGGCGCCGCCGCCCTCGCGCTCGCCGGCTGTTCCTCCTCGCGCGAGCGGTCCACCGACCTGAGTCCGCCGCCCGCCCGCGAGACACTGCGTGACGTCCCGCGCTGGTTCAACATGCCGCCGCACGACGACAACTTCCTCTTCGCCTCCGCGACCGCCACGTCACGCGATCTGCAGATCGCCGTGAACAAGGCGCAGGTGGAGGGGCGCGCGCAGCTCGCGCAGCAGATGGAGGTGAAGTACGGCGCCGTCATCAAGCGATTCGGCGAGGAGGTCGGGCGCAGCAACGAGTCGCAGCTGCTGGACCAGTACACCTCGGTCTACAAGGCGACCGTGAGCCAGGTGCTCTACGGCACGCGTCCGAAGGAGCAGATCGTTCGCCCCGAGGGAGACATTTACCGCGTCTTCGTGCTGATGGAGCTCCCGACCGGCGAGATGAGCCGCCGCCTGATGGAGCAGGTCCGCGCGAACGAACAGCTGTACACTCGCTTCCGCGCCAGTGAGGCATTCAAGGAGCTGGACGCGGAAGTGCAGAAGTACGAGCAGTGGAAGCGCGACCAGCGGTGATGCGGGTGTCGGGTGTCGGGTGTCAGGGGGGCGCGTTAGGGGTCGCTGCCGCAGCCCCGACACCTGTCACCCGACACCCGACACCCGACACCCGAACCTTACCGATCGCCGTCCAGCATGCCGCCTAGCGTTCCGAGAACGCTGCCCTCCCCGCGGCGTTTGCCGCCGGCTTTGGGGGCGGAGGCGATGATCCGGTCGGCGAGGCGGGAGAAGGGGAGTGTCTGCAGGATGACTCGACCTGGACCCGTGAGGCGCCCGAAGAACAGTCCCTCGCCGCCGAATAGCGCGGTCTTAACGCCCGGGACCATCTGGATGTCGAAGTCCACGCTCGGCGAGAATGCGACGATGCAGCCGGTGTCGACGCGCAAGACTTCCCCCGCGGCAAGATCTCGCTCGACCAGTGTGCCGCAGGCGTGCAGGAAGACCAGTCCGGTGCCCGACAGGCGCTGGAGGATGAATCCCTCACCGCCGAAGAAGCCTGCGCCGATCCGCCGCGTGAGGTGGATACTGATGTCCACACCGCGCGCTCCACACAGGAACGAGTCCTTCTGGGCGAGGATCTGACCGCCCCATTCGGCGAGGTCGATGGCGCGGATCTTCCCCGGAAATGGCGCGGCGAAGGCGACGTCGCGCCGTTCGTGTCCCTCGTTGGCGAACATCGTGATGAAGAACGACTCACCCGCCAGCATGCGCTTGCCTGCACCGAGGAGCTTGCCGAACAGCCCCGACTGCTCGCCCGTGGTGTCGAGGGTCGTCGCCATGCGGATACCGTCCTGCATGTACATCATGGCGCCGGCTTCGGCCACGCAGGCCTCGCCCGGGTCGAGGGTCACGACGACGGCCTGGAGGTCGTCGCCTACGAGTTGATAGTCGATCACGTCGGCAGGCATCGCGGCTGGGCTGAAGGCGGAGGGGAACGATGGCGGGCGGTCCGCCCGAATGTATGATGGCACAGGGCGACCGCCATGGAACGTTGACCTTCTGTCCGCGATGCGCCACCCTTCCTCTCGGCGCGATGCCGCCCCGTCCCCGTCGTTCTCCAACGCCCCGATGCTGCTCCTTCTGGCCGCCGTCCAGTTCGCCGCCCTCTTCCTCCTGTTATCGCGCCTGTCGCGCGGACGGACCCGTCGGGCCCCGGTTCCCCCGGCTCTGGCGCCGATGCCCGACGCGCGGGTGTCGGTGGTGCTGGCGACGCTCAACGAGGCGGCGCGGATCGGACCGTGCCTCGAGGGGCTGATGCGGCAGGGGCCGGAGCTGCTCGAGGTTCTCGTCGTCGACAGCCGGTCGAGCGATGGTACGGGCGACGTGGTGCTGGCGGCGGCAGCGCGCGATCCGCGGATCCGCCTGCTGCACGACGACCCGCTTCCCGCCGGCTGGGTGGGGAAGGTCTGGGCGCTGGAGACCGGGCTTCGTGAGGCGCGCGGCGACTGGATGCTCGGCGTCGACGCCGACACGCAACCCGAGCCGGGCATGGTCGCGGCGGTGGTGCAGGCCGCGACCACCGATCGCTACGACGTGGTGTCGTTCGGGCCGCGCTTCGCCGGCATGTCGGCCGCCGAACGATGGCTGCAGCCGGCGCTGCTCACCACGCTCGTTTACCGGTTCGGCCCCGCCGGCGAGCCGAGCCCCGATCCCGACCGCGTGATGGCGAACGGACAGTGCTTCCTCGCGCGCCGGGAGCTGCTCGTGCGTGAAGGCGGCTACGCCCCGTCACGGCTCTCATTCTGCGACGATGTGACGCTCGCGCGGCATCTCGCGCGCCGGGGGGCGCGCGTCGGCTTCCTGGACGGGTCGCGGATCATCAGCGTGCGCGCCTACACCTCGGCGGCCGAAATGTGGCGCGAGTGGGGGCGGTCGCTGGACCTGAAGGACGCGAGTACGCCCGTCAGGCAGTGGGCCGACTTCGTCTTTCTTGCGCTGGTGCAAGGACTGCCGATTCCCGTGCTGCTGCTGTACGGGCTCGTCCCACCCTTCCGGACCCTTCCAGCGGCGAGCTGGCTGGCTGCGATCTCGGCCGTGATCTTCGCCGTCAGGCTGCTCTTCCAGTACGCGCTGCGCAACTCGTACGAGCGCCGAGGGTTGTCGTTCTGGCTGTCACCGCTGGCCGATCCCGCGGCAGCATTCCGGATCTTCCTTTCGACGGTGCGAACCCCGACCCGGTGGCGCGGGCGGTCGTACGACGAACTGGCGGCGGAGCCCGGGGCGTGATGTGTAGTTAGGTCGATAACAGCCCTAATCGCAAAGCTCCGCAGAGGTCCGCAGAGGGTCGCAGAGGTCCGCATGGGAAGGTTGACAACGAAACGAGCACTGTGCGCCGACGGCGCCAGGACGTTTGCGGGCTGCAGATCTCGTATCGGCATGGGTCGACGTATAATTCGCCAGGAAACCGCCTGACGCGGTTCGCATCGGCGTCCCGTTCGCAAGGCTGAGGGCGTTCACCGTGGAGTACTCTGCGAGCCTCTGCGATTGAGGTTGTTCCTCGACACGCAGCACGAGCAACGCTCAGTCCTGATAACCGGCCGCCTGCATCAGGAACAGCTCCGAGTAGAGGCCGGCACGCTCGATCAGTGACGCGTGCGTTCCCTCCTCGATCACCGCGCCGCCACGCAACACGACGATCCGATCGGCCATACGGACGGTGGAGAAGCGGTGTGAGATGATCATCGCCATGCGTCCGCGCATCAACTCCGAGAAGCGCTGGAACACCTCGAACTCGGCGCGAGCGTCGAGCGCGGCGGTGGGTTCATCAAGGATCAGCACCTGCGCATCGCGCATGTAGGCGCGCGCCAGCGCGATCTTCTGCCACTCGCCGCCCGAGAGATCGACCCCACCTTCGAAGCGGCGGCCGAGCATCTGCCGCCATCCGTTCGGGAAGCGGGGAAGGAGGGACGACGCGAGCGATTCCTCCGCCGAAAGCCGGAGCGCGTCAGGCGGGGCAGCCGCGCCATCGGTGCCTGACGTGGCATGATCCAGATACTCCCGCGCCGTCGTGATCCGCCCCACGCCGACGTTCTCGTCAAAGCGCATGTCGAAGCGGACGAAGTCCTGAAAGATCACCCCGATTGCCGCCCGAAGCTCGGCAAGGTCGTAGTCGCGCAGATCGATGCCATCGAGCAGGATGCGCCCCTCCGTCGGCTCGTAGAGGCGAGCGAGCAGTTTGGTGATCGTCGTCTTGCCGGCGCCGTTCTCGCCGACCAGCGCGACCCGCTCGCCCGTGTGCAGCGCGAAGCTCACGCCGCGAACCGCCCATCGCTCCGCGCCAGGATAGCGGAAGCCGACATTGTCGAACACGAATCCGCGCCGGATCGGAAGCGGAACGGGGCGCGCATCGACGCCGCTCGCGATCGTGGGCGTGACCTCGAAAAAGTCGAACAGATCGCGCAGATACAGCGCCTGCTCGAGCGTATCGGTCGCGCTGCCAAAGAGGCGCTGCACGAGATCGCGCGAGCGCGCGAAGCTGGCGGCCAGAAACGTCAAGGTGCCAACGGTGATCGCGCCGGCTACAGCCTGCACGAGAATGAGCACGAAGGCGCCGTAGTAGCCTGCCGTGCCGAGAACGGCGAGCGCGGAACCAACGGCGGCGCGGCGGATCGCGAGTGAGCGGTTCTCCTCGTAGAACTGATCGGCGAGGGTGCTGTACCGATCCGCGATCCAGTCGGCGAGGCCGAACATCTGCACTTCCTTCGCGGTGCTGTCGCTTGCGCCCACGTAGCGCAGGTAGTCGAGTTGCCGGCGTTCCGGCGTGCGGCGATAGAGCAGCGAATAGCCGAGCGCCGCGAAGTGCGTCTCGCCGAGGAAGGCGGGAACGATCGCCAGCACCAGCAGCAGCAGCAGCCACGGATTGTATGCGACCAGCGCGCCGGCGAGGGTCACGAGCGTGAGGGCGTCCTGCGCCATGCCGAACAGCTGCGCGAGCAACCCGAGGCGCGCCGTCGTCTGCCGGCGGGCGCGTTCGAGCTGATCGTAGAAGGTCGGATCTTCGAACTGCGCCAGATCGAGCGTGGCCGCATGCCGCATGAGCCGCACACTCATGCGATTGGAGAACAGATCCCCGAGCAGACTCTCGACAAGCTGCGAGCCGCGCGCCAACAACTCACCCAGCACCACGATACCGAGCTCGAGCGCTACCAGCTGCCAGAGGTATGTCCAGTCCACCGGCCCATCGCGGAACGCGACCACCGCATCGATGATCAGCTTGCCGACCCAGAGGGTGGCGATCGGGATCAGCGCACGGACGAGTCGGAGCAAACCTAACGTCAGAGCGAAGCCGCGGTGCGTCTCCCAGACGAACCGCAGCAGGCGCGGCACGTAGCGCAGCGAGTTGAACCGCTCGCGCCAGGGCGGAGCTGGAGCAGTGTCAGGCTGCGGTCGGCGCGGGTGCTCGGGTCGGGCCATCGGGGTCGGTGAGGGTCTGTTGGAGCGGGAACGGGTAGTAGTCACCCCGCGCTACACACGGAGTCGGCAGGCAGCAGGTCAGGGGCGATACCGGATGCCGACGTAGAACACGTCGTCCCCGCGCGCTGGCTGGTCAAGGCGACGGCCCCAGCCTGCGTTCACCTCGATCATGGGGACGCGCACGAAGGGGATGGCGTCCAGCCCCTGACGAAGCTCCAGGCCGGCGACGCGTTGCCGTTCGTCCAGGTCGCGGCCCGTGTGCGCCGAGAGGTAGTAGGGCACCAGCCCGAAGGGAAACCCGCGGGTCAGTTCGGCGCGCCAGAGCAGCACCCGGTCGCTCACCAATGCGCCACTGGGCAGCGCGGGGACCACGAGCCGCTGCCCCATCGCCGCCTGATCGATGAACTGCGCGTGCCCGCCGCCAACGGCAAATCGCTCGAACGCGGGGGCGGTTTCCGACGTTGCGCCGAGTGACGCCTGGAGCGCAACGGCCGCGTTCGTCATGCCCGCGCCGAGCACGCCCGTGACCAGCGCGCGCTGCCAGGACTCGCCGCCCGTGCGTCCGGTCGCCCCCGAGAATAGGAGCGACTGCGAGACGAACCGGCGCCCGCGCGACCGCGACAGTGCCAGCCTGGCATTCGCGAAGGCGAGTCCACGATCCAGATTTTGGTCCCCGGTCAGCGGATCCAGCCGCGCGACAACCAGCCCCGCGCGCGCGGCGGCGCCCGTCGCGCCGAGTTCGCGGCGCCAGTCGAGAGCGAGAAGCCCTCCGCGCTGCTCGGCATCGAGTGCGCCCCCATTCGCGAGGGCCGACCGCGCGTCACCGCCCAACGAGGGCTCGCTACGGGCGCTGAACAGTTCGCCCTGCACCCGCACGGGCCACCGCCGC
>PPFU01012580.1_pt1 | contig 25719 bp, 25 predicted proteins | sample 1535991 | NCBI WGS metagenome assembly PPFU01 (sample SAMN04901290, study PRJNA319586) | Hypolithon metagenome, whole genome shotgun sequencing project. | isolation source: Antarctic Hypolithon | place: Antarctica: Miers Valley | collected 2014
TTCGGCTGCGATGTCTCATTTGTTGGCATTTTCCTACCGACGCTGCATAATCAATCCCGTAGAGCCGACCTTATTTAACTGACCTATCGCTTAGATACACGAATCACTGCGCCCATTCGTTCAGCAGCTCTACCCAAACTATCCTGTTGTAGAGCTAATACCGACTGAACCCTTGCTTCGATCAGATCAAGTAAAGAACGGCTCGTCTTGCGATCGCACCGTCCTGAGTACCTGCCACACATAGCAGCCTCAAAAAGCCTTAGACCCTCTGAGAATGGCATAACAAGACACGATTTGAGACACACTTTCTACAGAGCCTCGAAAGGTATAGGTTTTGAGACACTGGGAACAGGAAAATCATTGCCCTTGCGATCGCACCCCCCAAAATATCAAAACAACGCTAAGCGTCTCAGTAGAATAAGAAAACAGAGCATACAAGTTCGGTCGGTACATTTGCATTTAAGGGAATCGTAAGGATGAAACCATCTTCGGCTGACAGTTCAATGGGCGCAGTGTACTCAACTAGCAAACTGACCAGCGCTACAGACGAAGCGATGATCAGCCGAGGCGTGCTTGCCCCCCAGCATTTGCGCCAGCACGAAGAAAAAGCGCTAGTCGATACGGGTGCTGTTCATTTAGTGATTTCACAGCAAATTGCTCAAAAGCTAGGTCTGCGAATTCTAGATCATCAGGGCGTCGAGTTCGCCGATGGTCGAAAAGAAACAGTCGGCGTCACGGAAGCCATTTTGATTGAGTGTGAAGGACGCCGAACGACTGAAGACGCATTGGTTGTAGGCAAGGGCATTTTGATCGGGCAAGTAGTGCTAGAAAAGTTAGATCTCCTCGTAGACTGCCGCCAGCAAAAGCTCATTCCTAATCCAGAACACCCAGACTATCCAATGAGTTATATCTTTTAGAAAGATAGCTTGGGTCAGATGCTCTGATAGACCAGCACCCAAATATTCTTACAACGTAGCTATCCTAGTAAGTCACTGACTGTCACACTAAATCCCGGTAACAGCTTCTGCGTTTTTGCAACCTCGCCCATTCTAAAATTCTGATCGCGCTCAGCAGTAACTACGATTACCCGGTAGTTTTCGGGATAGACCAGCCATACTTCTTGCCCACCTGAATCCAGATATTCATCTGCCTTAGCAAACATCTCTTCCGCTAAATCTGTAGGTGAAACAATCTCTGCGATCAGTGGAAAACTTGTGGGCAGCGCTTTGGCACCTCCATACTATTCTAGCAAATCTGGCGTGATATAAGCTACGTCTGGCCGCCGCCCTTGCTTTTTTGTTTGACAAGGCACTTCTGTATACACCTCTCCACCCAAATTAGTAGCGGCTTGGTGGTTCGCCCAAAGCGTACTCAACCGTCTTTGGGCTCTGCCATGTTTCAGTGTCATGCCGCTTTTCTCAGTTAGTTGCTCGTCTACCCATTTCGTTCCTTCAGGTGGATTTTCAAGCCAGGCTGCTAAGGAATCTGGTTCCTGTAGCACGGGTTGAATGATGGGATTCTTTGGGATAGTCACCATAGCCAGCATGTCTACTTATGGGATGGTTCTAGTGTATGCCTCAGCGCTTTAAGAAGGCGACTAGCTGCTCTAGCTTCTCCCAAGCGGCTCCACTGTTCAAAATGTCTTGAGCCTTACTAACCCCATCAGCACAAGCCGCCTCAAAGGTATCGCCGTTAGCCATTCCCCCTACTTTCAAGGCCAGCGCCGCATTCAACGCAACGGCATCTTGCTGCGCTTGAGTGCCCTTTCCCTGAAGAACGCTGCGCAAAATAGCGGTGTTTTCCGTCAGCTCTCCCCCTTTGAGCGCTGATAGAGGCGCAGGCGTTAAGCCAAAAGCCTCAGGATTGAGAACCTCTTTTGTCACCGAGCCATGGCTCACAACCGAAACATCTGTTGCCTGGCCCAGTCCAGCTTCATCCAGTGTCTCGCGTCCGTGCAGTACCATGGCTTCGCTCATGCCAAGCTGCTTCAGCGCGTCAGCCATCGGCTCAATGGCCGACGGCGCATACACGCCAATTACTTGACCCGTGGGTCTTAACGGATTGACTAGCGGCCCGAGTAGGTTGAAGACCGTACGGACTTTTAGCTCGCCGCGTAAGGGGGCAACGGCTTTCATGGCGGGATGCCAGCCCCGCGCAAATAAGAAGGTAACGCCGACTTCTTTGAGCGCAGCTTTAGACTTTTCGGGTGATGCGGCTAGGTCTACGCCGAGGGCTTCGAGAACGTCGGCAGAGCCTACTTTGCTAGAGGCAGAGCGGTTGCCGTGTTTGACGACGGCGATGCCTGCGGCGGCGGCAACAAAGGTGACGGCGGTTGAAATATTGAAAGTGGAGGAGCCATCGCCGCCAGTTCCGCAGGTGTCTATTCGGGGTTTGGGCAGGTCGGGGTCGGCTAACATGCCGCCAAGTGACTGACCTTGCAGGACTCGGGCCATGCCTGCCAGCTCGTCGCCCGTGACGCCTTTGCACTGGATGGCAACGAGAATGGCGCTAGAGAGTGCGGGTGAAATGGATTCGGTGAGCCAGCCGTCCATTAGGGCTTCGGCCTGGGCCTGGGTGAGCGATCGCCCCTCGATCAACTGCTGCAATACCTGCGGGCCGTTAAACTCAACGTGCTTCGTAGTGACCAAGGAATGCGCTCCTAATGAATGTGTATGCACCTCTTTATTTAATCAAAGCGTGTGACCTTTACTGACCTAGCATCTGTAGTTTGTACAGGCTGGCATAGAGGCCATCTTCAGCTAACAGCTCATCGTGGCTGCCCTGTTCAATCAGCCGTCCCTGCTTCAGCACCAAAATGCGATCTACGTTACGGATGGTGGAGAGCCGGTGGGCAATGATAATCGCCGTACGATCTTCGAGCAGTTTGTCGAGCGCCTGCTGAATCATTGCCTCAGTGCCAACGTCTAAGCTGGCGGTGGCCTCGTCGAGCACCAAAATTCCTGGATTGCGAACAGCGGCGCGGGCAAAGGCTAGTAGCTGCTTTTGACCGGCCGAAAGGTTTGTGCCTCGTTCTCGGAGCTGGGTGTTGTAGCCCTGCGGGAGCGCCTCAATAAACCTGTCTACGTTGGTTTGCTCAGCCGCCCTACGGACTTGCTCAAAGCTGTAGTCTTCGCCGAGGGTAATGTTTCGCTGAACGTCGCCCGAGAACAGGAAGCCGTCTTGTAGGATGATGGCGATGCGATCGCGCAAATCCTGCTGCGCAATATCTCGAATATCCACGTTGTCCAGCAAAATCTGCCCTTCACTCACCTCATACAGGCGACACAGCAGCCTAATAATCGAGCTTTTACCGGCACCGGTTGGGCCAACGAGTGCAACCTTTTGGCCCGGGCGAATCGTGAAGTCAAGATCTTTAAGCACATAGTCACCGGCTTTGTAGCCAAAAGAGACTTTATTAAAGCGAATTTCGCCGGGGATGACCGTGTTGCTGTTAGCCAGCGTGTCGGTCGGCAATGACACCGGATTTCTCGCATCGCGGATGGTGATCGGCTCACTCATCAGATCGTTCAGACGTTCTACGGCGGTGAGACCGGCTTGAATGGCGGTAAATTTGTCGGCAAACTGTCGTAAGGGGTCGAATAGCTTTTGGGCAAAGAGAATGAAGGCCGTGAGGGTGCCGATTTCCATGACGCCGCCTGTAACTAGGGAACCGCCTAAGGCGAGGACGCCTGCGATCGCCACCAAAGCAATCCATTCCAAAGTAGCCGACACCGCCGAATCGTAAAAAATCGTCGTATCGAGCGCGCTCACATAGCGGATATTCACCGTCCGAAACAGCTCAGCGTTGAACCGTTCCCGACGAAAAAGCTGCACCACGTCAATGCCGCTAATGTTCTCCTGCAAATCTGCGTTCAGCGTCGAAAGTTCTTCCCTAGCCTTGTAGTTAGCCTTGCGGTACTGCTGCTGAAAATAGACGATCAAAGCCGCAACGGGTATCAGCATGGCGATCAGCATCAGCCCTAGCCGCCATTCTTGCTGAAGCATCGTGCCCATCAGCACTAAAATCAAAAACATGTCGCTGATGATGCCAATCGCCCCGGTTGCAAACACGTCACCCAGCGCATCGACATCGCTAGTCAGGCGGGTGATGAGCTTTCCAACCGGCGTACGATCAAAAAAGCCCATGGAAAGATCGGTGACATGCTCGAACAGATCTTTGCGAACAGCGGCGGTGATGTCTTGGCCGACCTTTTGAATTTGATAGCTTTGCCAGCCGTCTAGGGCTAAGCGGGTGGCGATCGCTAGCAGCAGCCCCCCGATAATCAAGTTCAGCCCCGACCGCAAACTCATCAATGAAAGAAACTCCCAGGCCGCATTTTCCTGCTTAATCAGCGAAATAGCCTGACCAATCAGCACCGGCTGCAAAGCTTGAGCTAGCGACAGCGGTATCAGCAGCAGCAGCGGCAAAATAAGCTGTCTGCGATTTCGAGTAATGTAGGGCATCAGCCGCAGAAACAGCCGCCAGTCACTTTTAACACTCCGCCTGTCCGGTTCCTGATCGGGCTGCGGGTTAAGCTGCTTGGCATCAGGTTGTGACTTAGAAGAAGCTGATACCATCGCAAACTCTCATGTAGACCGTTAACCGTTAAACACTCTAACGTGTTATCTGGTCTGTCATGTCCTCTTATGCGGGTACTGCTGACTGGCTAGCCACGCGCAGCCGCTCAATGATGTCGTTAAGGCCACCGTTATTGACGCGGTAGCTCAATGGATGAGCGATTAGTCGGGCCGTGCTGTAATAAAGCACTTCTAGCTCAGTCAAATTATTTTCCTTCAGCGTGCGCCCGGTTGAGACGATATCGACAATCGCCTCCGACATGCCTGTGATTGGGCCTAGCTCTACAGATCCCGACAAAGGGACTATCTCTACCGGCAAGTCTAAAGACTGAAAATATTCGCGAGCGCTGCCGACAAACTTAGATGCGACGCGGCAGTGAGGCGGCAAATCTACCGCTGATTGATAGCCGCTGTCAGCAGCAACCGCAACCGACAAATGGCAGCCACCAAAGCCCAAATCGACCAGATGCGCTACTTTGGGCTGCTTTTCTCTCAATACGTCATAGCCCACAATCCCTAGCTGCGCTTGGCCATACTCAACGTACACAGGCACATCTTGAGCCCGCACCAACAGGCCCTTTGCCTGACCGCTGCTGTCAGTGAGCTGTAGCTGGCGGTGGCTGCTGTCTAAAAAGCCGCTGAAGTCGAGGCCAGCAGATTTTAAGAGACGAATGCTCTCTTTTAGGAGTGAGCCTTTGGGTAGAGCAACCGTGATCATATCTAAACAAATCATTAAGTTTTACTGAGACGCATATTCCAAAATCGCTATCAAAGCGCTCATGAAAGGCATTGCTAGCTGATTATAATACCAATTCAAAACGCCCTTAAAAACGCCAGAGGAACCCGTAGATTGAGGCTTTTGAGTTTTGCTAAAACGATTTAAACTAATTGTGTTGCTCAGATAAAGGAGCACACGGGCGAAGTCCTAAACGCTACACGTAGATATCTCCCGTGAGCCGGATCACATTCAACACGCGTATATCCTCGTATATCTATTAATGGAGTTCCTGAAATGCTTTTGCGATCTTACTATTACAACCTTATACGGCGTTGTGCATCAGCTATGAATATTAGAGCAGGCGAAATACTGAAGTCCCATGAGGGTCACTACTACCGTGTACTAGAGTCCAACCAGTTTAGCGTTTCGCTGATGCGGGTAAATGGTCAAACTATATTTGCCTGTCGGCCTGAGTATATTGAACTCAACTTTTTTATTCCTACGTCAGATGCAGCTTAGGCTGTGGATTCATTAACTAACGGTTACTAAGTTTTTTGATTTTAGGTCGTCACGTTCCTAAAAAGAAGAGCCCTACTGAACAAGTGGGGCTTTGTTATGTCTGCCAGCTCAATATTTGCTAGCTAGGGTTTATTCGCTGGGCCAACGGCGGCGGCGGCGGCTTCTAGGGCGATCGCCATATGCGTCCAATGCGTTCCCCCCTGGCAGTACACCACATAGGGCTCCCGCAAAGGCCCATCCGCCGACAGCTCCGACGTGCTGCCATCAATAAACGACCCGCCTGCCATCACTAGCTTTGAGTCATATCCTGGCATCGGCGCAGGAATTGGGCTCACGTAAGACTCTACTGGCGAATTCTTTTGAACGGCCTGACAGAAAGCCACTAACTTTTCAGGCGAGCCTAATTTGATCGCTTGAATGACCTCGCGCTGCGCTACGGTCGTAGGCGGATTAACCTCATAACCAAGCCGCTCAAAGATCGCTGCCGCCAAATAATTGCCTTTCATCGCTTCACCCACCATCTGCGGCGCTAGGAAGAGACCCTGAAACATCAGCCTGCTTTGATCTAGCGTTGCGCCACCGCTGCTGCCAATGCCTGGAGCGGTGAGCCGACAGGCTGCGGCTTCTACCAAGTCAGCGCGTCCGGCTATGTAGCCTCCCGTCGTGGCGATTGTTCCGCCTGGATTTTTGATCAAAGAGCCCGCCATCAGGTCAGCGCCAACGGCGGTGGGTTCTAGGTCTTCGGTGAATTCTCCATAGCAGTTATCAACGAAACAGATTGTATTTATGTTTTGTTGCTTAACTAAATGTATAATTTTGTTAATATTATGAATGCTAAGGCTAGAACGCCAGCTATATCCGCAGGAGCGCTGAATGAGAACGAGCTTTGTTTTTTCGGTGATCGAAGAGGCGATCGCGTTATAATCAATCTGGCTGTTTTGTATCTGGCTGTTTTGTATAAGCGGCAGCTCTCGATATAGAATCCCAAACTCCTTGAGCGATCCTTGTCCGCTTCCCCGCGTGCCAATGACCTCCTCTAAAGTGTCGTAGGGAGGGCCTGCGATCGCCAGCATTTCATCCCCCGGTCTTAGCACCCCAAACAGCGCACAGGCGATCGCGTGGGTGCCCGAGACAAACTGCACCCTTACAGCGGCAGCTTCGGCTCCCATCACCTGTGCAAACACCTTATCCAACGTTTCTCTGCCCAGGTCATCGTGCCCGTAGCCCGACACGCTAGCGAAGTGATGCGTCCCCACCCGGTGGGCCCTAAACGCCTCCAGCACCTTAGCCAAGTTTTTTTTGACTTGAGTGTCAATGTGATAAAAAATTTGGAGTGACGATTGCTCTAGTGCGTCCAATTGATCCATCTGTTCTGCTTCAACGGCCTATCAAATGCTGTTCTGGCTCTTGTGATAAGCCCCGATGTTTTGCGCCGAGATTTTAGCTGAGATTATTAAATGACTATTGCACAAACAAACGACCGCTCTCTCAACTGGCCCGTCATTACGTTTATGGTAGCCATTCACTTTGGCGCACTGTTTGCGCTGATGCCCGCTAACTTTAGCTGGGGGGCCGTGGGTGTAGCTTTCCTACTCTACTGGATTACCGGCTGCCTGGGGATTACCCTGGGCTGGCACCGGCTAATTTCTCACCGCAGCTTTCAAGTGCCGCAGTGGTTAGAGTACTTCTTTTTGCTCTGTGGCGCGCTCTCCTGTCAAAGCGGTGCAATTGAATGGATTGGCCTGCACCGCCACCACCACGCCTTTTCCGACCAGGTAGAAGATCATCACAACTCACGTCGTGGATTCTGGTGGAGCCACATGGGCTGGCTGCTGCACGATGTCCCGGCCAAGGCTGAAATTCGTCGCTTTACGCAAGACATCAACGACGACCCGGTCTACGGCTTTGTTAACAAGTACTATCTGATTCTTCAAGTGGCCTTGGGCGCGTTGCTCTATGCGCTGGGCGGCTGGCCATTTGTAGTGTGGGGCATCTTTGTTCGCCTAGTGGTGGTCTATCACTTTACTTGGTTCGTCAACAGCGCCACGCACAAGTTTGGCTACCGCACTTTCGACTCAGACGATTGTTCTAAAAACTGCTGGTGGGTGGCCCTTTGCACCTTTGGCGAAGGCTGGCACAACAACCACCATGCCTATCAGTACTCGGCGCGCCATGGCTTGCAGTGGTGGGAGCTTGATGTCACCTGGGCTATTATCCGGTCGCTTCAGGCCGTCGGACTGGCTGACAAAGTTAAGCTAGCAAAGGCTCCAGCGCCGAACCAGGCATAGGAACATCGGTTAATTGACTTAAGCCTTGCTTGTAACAAAGCGGGGCTTTTTGTGGCTAAATTCTGAATCCCATTTTTGAGTCCCAGCCTAGTAGCCATGAAAAATGCGTTGATGTGCCTGCATGACTGCCATGCCGATCAGGCCGCTACCAATGCCTTTGTAGTCTGAAGCGCCTAAGGCAATTTCGCTGGTTTGTCTGGCATTGCGGATAAATTGGGGTGAAGTATTAATGTAAATTGCGGCGCTGCGACAGTTGCCGATAAACCTGCGGGTTTCGGTGTAGTCAGTGGTCGCTAGGCTGTCAGCATGGCCGCTGCTGTAGGCATTAATCCAGCGGATGGCCGTGTCGCTGTTTTTCACCTGACGAAAGGCAACGGTTCGCTTCAGGTAGGCAGTGCTCCATTCTTCGTCTGCGGTGGCTTCTAGCTTGTCATCCTTGTCATTTTGGAGCGTGCCCGCAATTCTCCAGCCGCGCATGGCCTCATTCGCTCGAATTTTAAATCCGTTTTCCTGTAGCCGATTCCACAGCCGGGTGACCACGTTTTCGCTATGGGCTTCGTGTACCAGCACCTTTTCAATTCGGTTTACCGCGTCGGGTGTGCCCGTGTGGCTTTGGGCAATCATTTGATATGCCTGTTCTAAGCTTCCACTCGCCGACCAGTACAAGTAGCAGTTGCCCATTCTCGACGGGATAACCGGGACAGTGGCCTGCTTGACGATCTGAGCTACTAGGCTGGGCCGTCCGTGCGGAATAATTAAATCGAGGCTTGAGCACTGGGCGATGTCTAGCCGGGATACTTCAGGCGATTTGATCGGAAAAATCAGCTCAGGCGGTAGGCCAACTTCTTCTAGGGTTCGCTGTAAAATGCTGGCGATGATTTGATTGGTGCGGCTAGCTTCACTGCCACCTTTAAGGACTAGCGCGTTACCGGTGCGAATGCACAGAGCCGCCGCGATCGCCCCCAAATCTGGAAAGGCCTCATAAATAAATCCCACGATCCCAATCGGCCTGGCATGGTGCGAGCTGGTGCCCCCTTCTGTATCTGTTGAGGGCAGCGTAGCGCCTACTAGTGCCAGCCGCTGAAAGATAGTAGCTGCCGTCTGTACGCGCTCTGGCGTGAGCTTCAGCCAGTCTACAACTAGGTCGGGTACGGCCATGTCGCGGCTAATTTCTAAGTCCAGCGTATTGGCTTCTAAAATGTCATCCTGGCGCTGGGCGATCGCTAGGCCCATCGCTTTGAGCGCCTTTGAGCGTTGATCTGCCGAGTGGTCAGCAGCGTTAAGCTGTTCAGTAGCCTGCCGAACCGCTATAAGAGCCGCTGTAAGATCAAACGAAGATAAGGCCATTGATTAGCGCCGCCGCAACACCCAAAACATTACTACCAAAAGGAGTATCAATGCGAGGATTCCAACGAAGAAGAATCCTGGCACGGCAATTCGGCTGAGCCCAAACCATAGCAGGCACACCAAAAAAGTAACGATGGCCACAGAGCTAAAGGTTTCTGACTTGGCGAGCTTGCTGCTGGCCACCCACTGCTTGCCATTCCACCGCCAGGTGCGTTGGCGGTGGTAGGGCGTCGCTAGCTTCCCCACCGTATGGGGATCATCTCGCTGCTCAAAGATTTGCTTGCAGCGATCGCACCCCCAAGCTTCTGTCAGCGTAATCGGGATGAGCGTCCCTTGTCTACAAGAGGGGCAGGGGTAGGTTTTGTCAAAATCTAACGGCTGATCTTCTTTAAGGTGCACAGGGAGTCCCACCCGACAGATAACGGGGTTGGCTAAAAAACAGGGCAAAGCAAAAACAAGCAGATGCTGTCCGACGGCTATCTCTATTTTCACTTTAAAAGAACTAAGCGCCACTGCCCAAAGCAATAGCGTTGAATCATTTCGCTCCTGCAACCCCTATGCGGCCATCAGCACCGTTCCTAACTCTATTCGAGAACCTTGTTTCCCAAACGTTTTCCCGAACATTTTTAAAGAAGGAACTTAAAAAGCGGATGAAGAGATTCGAACTCTCGACATCGACCTTGGCAAGGTCGCGCTCTACCACTGAGCTACATCCGCATTATTTTTTCGACTTTTATCAATTTCTCAAATAAATGTCTCTTTGTCAACACTTTCTCACACCTTTTTATTTGGCTGATTATTCAACTGAGGCAGGCAAGGCCGCCGAATGACTACCGACAATGCCACTGTTCGTAGAAGTGTTCGCAGAAGCCGCTTCGCCGCTGAGCACCTGTGGCATCAGGCTAGCCATTTCCAGGGCGCTCATGGCGTAGTTCCACCCCAGGTTGCTCTTAATGCCTGCTCGCTCTAGCGCCTGCTGCATAGAATCGGTCGTAAGTACGCCAAATACAACCGGCACACCCGTTTGAAAGCTAGTCGCCGCGATGCCCTTAGCCACTTCTCCCGCCACATAGTCAAAGTGCGGAGTCTGCCCCCGAATCACCGCGCCCAGGCAAATAATGGCGTTATAGCGATCGCTAAGCGCAAGCTGCCTAGCAACCATGGGCACCTCAAAGCTGCCAGGTACCCAGGCATAGTCAACCTGATTGCCCATCGGGTCAACATCCACGCCATGGCGCTTGAGGCAGTCTTGCGCACCCGCCAGGAGCTTATTCGTCACCAAATCGTTGAACCTGCCAATCACGAAGGCAAACTTCATGGCACCTGTTTGAGTAAAATTGCCTTCAAAAACTGCCATATAAAATCAATAATTTGTAAAAAACATCAACAGCCTGCCCATCTGCCCACCGTAAGGGCTTAGATGTTAAGCCCCTACGGTAGCTATTACACAACTAGGAAGTTAAAGCTACCGACAACGACGACCAATGCGCCCCAGATAACCGAACCCAAAAGGATGAGCTTTTTGGACTGCTCTGAGTTGCCCGGTGAAGCGTAGGCGACTGGGACGCCTATGACCATCACAAAAGACCACAGCACTAGAACGAACAGAAGTAGCTGAAAAATAATAGACATGATCTTCGTACTCTCAAAACACTATTTAATCTAGAGTGGCCCATCAGCAATTGCACAACAGAAATTTCAGATATCAGATAATAGCTGTGAGCAACGAATGATGATCCTATATAAGTACGCTATCAAAAATCAGTGCTCTTGCCAAAGAGCTTTCGCAAAGATCTCTGGTAATCTTCTGGCAATCTCAGCATTCAACCTCATCGCCTAGCCTAGTGGATTTACCGTTTGCCCTTTACCATGGCCCTATGGATTTAGTTTTATGTCATACGACGGCTGATTTTGACACGCTGGGGGCAGCGGCAGGAGCGGTACTGCTGCGTCCGGGCAGTCGGATTGTCTTGGCGGGCAACGCTCACCCGACGGTGCAAGATTTTTTGGCGATTTGGCGAGATGAATATCCGCTGATTGATCGGCGCGCGGTTGATTTTGATCAGGTGCGATCGCTCACCCTGGTCGATGCAAGCAGTCGCGATCGCTTCTCGCCGCTCAGCGATTGGTTTGAGCAGGCCGAGCAATCAGGCATCCCGATCACCATATACGACCACCATATGTCCGATGGCCCTATGTCCGATGGCCCTATGTCCGATGGTAGTGCGGATGAAGACCCTACCAGCCATGATTTTCCAGCCGCTGAAGTTCATATAGAGGCCGTCGGTGCGGCCACCACGCTAATTGTCGAAGCACTTCAACACCGGGCCATTGTGCCCACGCCCTTTGAGGCGACCGTAATGGCGCTAGGCATTCATAGCGACACGGGTTCGCTAACCTTTGAACAGGCCACCCCTCGCGATGCCCAGGCGCTTGCCTGGTTGATGGCTCAAGGTGCCAATCAGCAGGCGATCGCTGAAAACAAAGAGCCAGGACTTTCTCCTCAGCTTCAGGATCTGCTGGGCCAAGCGTTGAAAACCGTTCAAACGGAAACGGTGAGAGGGCATCAGTTGGGCTGGGTCATCCTAGAAACGCAGGGCTTTGTGCCGGGGCTTTCTGGGTTGGTAGGTCAGCTCATGACAGTGCTGGGGTTGGACACGCTATTGCTGGGCGCTAAGTATCAAACGCATCAGCATCAAACTAAGGCTGTGATGATTGGGCGATCGCGCACCAACCCGCTCCTGCCTAACAGCCGAGTAGACCTTCGCCTTGTTTTTGAGCCTTTGGGTGGCGGCGGACATGCCCAGGCAGCGTCAGCTTCTCTTAATGAGGAGTCGCTGACAGAGGGACTAGGAGTTGTTTTTGATCGGGCTTTGGGGGCTGTGCGATCGCAAATACCCGCTCCCCCGACCGCCAAATCACTGATGTCCTCGCCCGTGCGCACTATTTTGCCAACCACCTCCGTCGATGAAGCTCAGCGCATTTTGCTGCGCTATGGTCACGCGGGCCTGTGTGTTGTCAATGACCAGGCTGAACTGGTCGGCATCATTTCCCGCCGCGATATCGACATTACCCTGCGTCATGGCCTCGGTCACGCGCCTGTCAAAGGCTGCATGAGCAGACAAATTAAAAGCATAGAGCCAGAAACCCCGATCGCTCAAATCCAAGATTTGATGATGACCTATGATATCGGCAGGCTACCCGTATTGCAGGCTGAAAAGCTCGTCGGTATCGTCACCCGTACAGACTTACTGCGCCAGCTTCACCAGACGCAAAAGGCCTATCATGGGCCACACCCTGTAGAGATGAAGGCAAAACAGACGCCATCGGTAACGATTCATCCGCCTGCGGCAGAAACGCTTTATCAACAGCTCAAAACGCGGATCTCAGAAATCTGGCCAGCGCTGATGCTCATAGCAGATATGGCCGACCAAAAAGGCTGGGCGCTTTATTTAGTAGGCGGAGCTGTACGGGATCTTTTGCTCGCTCAGCTCCCAGAGCCCAATAAGCAGTCCCATCCGCTCACAGATATTGACCTGGTAGTTGATGGTGCGAAAGAAGGTGCAGGCGTTGCCCTCGCAGAGGCTATTAAGGCTCAGTACCCTCAGGTTTCTGTGCAGGTTCACGGTCAGTTTCAAACGGCTGCTTTGATATGGCATCCAGCCGAATCTTCAGATCCATCTTCCGGTCGGCCTTCAGATCCGCTGCTCATCGACATTGCCACTGCGCGAACGGAATTTTATCCCTACCCTGCGGCCAACCCTGAAGTAGAAGCCAGCACGATTCGTCAGGATCTTTATCGCCGCGATTTTACTATCAATGCGATGGCCATCAGGCTCAACGGCAGCCGTGAAGAAATGGGTACGGCGACTGGCGCGATGCCAGGGCAGCTACTGGACTATTTTGGCGGCTGGATAGATTTACAGCAGGGCCATGTGCGCGTGCTACATGCCAATAGCTTTATTGAAGATCCCACCCGAATTTTTCGAGCGGTGCGGTTTGCGGTGCGGTTGGGGTTCACTATTGAGCCACAAACGGAGCAGTTCATTCGCTATGCCATCAGCAGCGGCATCTACGCCCAAATGCAGGCCAGTGAGGATAAAACGCCTGCGCTCCAAACTCGGCTAAAAGCAGAGCTGAAGTACCTGCTATCTAACGATCAGTGGGAGGCCTCTCTAGTCAAGATTTCACGACTGGGCGCATTAGCCTGTTTGCACAGCACTTTGGAAATGACCCCGGCGCTGTGGCGGCAGCTAGGCCGAATGAATCGCTGGCTCAATAAGTTTGATGACGAGTATCTGGGCAGCACCCAACCTCGCTGGCTAATGTTGCTAGAGCTTATTATTGCTCAGCTAGATCCGCCTTTGCGCGATCGCGTTGCCACCCATCTCAGCTTAGGCGCCGAGAGCCAGCACCTGCTAAAAAGTCTTCACCTTCAGGAAGAAGATTTACTCAAGCGACTGCCCAAGGCCCAGCGGCCCAGCCAAATCTATGAAATGCTTCACCCATATGGATCTGCGGAATTGCTGCTGATGGGCGATCGCCATCCTTATACGCTGGGCCCGCGAATTTGGCAATATATAGTCCAACTCTCCAGCCAGTCGCCCCTCATCAACGGTGAAACGCTCAAGCAACTCGGATATAAACCCGGCCCGCAGTTTAGAGATATCCTGAATGCTGTCAATGCACGCTCCCTCAATGGCGAACTGAGCACCGCCCAAGATGCAGAATCTTATGTCCTATCCCATTATTCTTTATAGATATATAGACATTCAGTAAATACTCACTTTTGCAGCGTTGCCCAGCCCAGTTTTATAAACCGTATGTCCTTATCACCCTTCAAGTCCAGCGCCAGACAGCTTTCCACCCGACCCAAAAGCGCCCCCTTAAGTCTTTTGCAAGCGCTTTTAATCACAGCCGGACTCGCTGGCTTAGTCGGCCTTTCTAGCGGCATCATCATCCGCTTCTCCCTTTCCCATTCACCCAATGCTCGCTTTTTAAGCCCCCTACAAACGTTTCCGGCCCTGCCTAACTGGACTCCCGAACTTCCCCAGGGAACTGCCGACTCCCACTATATGCCAGGTGGCAGTGATACGACTGCGGATGGCGCTGAGATAGAGGGTATTGGGACACAGAGCGATCACAGTTATCCAGAACCCGGCTCCTCAGATACCACTACGTCTGATGCTTTTGCAGAACAAAATCAAAACAGCGACCCTTATACAGCGCCTTTTGCTGAAGAAGAAGCCAGCACCTATTCTGAAGAGCCTTACGTCGAAGAGCCTTACGTCGAAGAACCCTATCCTGAAGAGCCTTACGTCGAAGAGCCTTATCCCGAAGACGACTACTATTATTATCCCGAGAACTACCCTGCGGTAGAAGCGCCAGCCGACGGGGAGAGTCCATACTAGGAAAAGGGTCAGCAGTAAATCTATCTGCCAGAACTGACTAAAGGGTGTTTATAATTGCAGATGTGAGCCGTGTAAAATTTTATGAGTAATCCAATGCTGCAAGCTTTTTTTGTTGGACGAGCGTTGGCAGCCGCTTTAAGCGAAAGAGCCGGACATTTAGTCAGCGATGGCCTTAGCCAACTAGGCAAATTTGACGCTGAACAGCGCGAAAATTTTCGCCAGTTCACGGACGAGGTCATGGTCAGAGCTGAGCAAGAAAAGGCCAGAGCAGAAGAAAACGGCGCTGGCAGGGGGTATGCAGGGGGTGCTTCGGTGGCTTCGCCGCGATCGCCAGCGGCTAATTCTGATACAGAAGACCTGCAAGCCACTATCGATAATTTAAGGGCTGAAATAGCTCAGGTTAGAGCTGCCATTCAGCAGCACCGTCAAGCCCCTTAAGTCGTTTTCAAGCATTTTATCTACAGGAAGTCTGAGTGTCTGCCGTTTCTAAAGAAAGTGAATCCTCTCCCCTGTCCGATTCACCGGCAGATTTGACAGCGGGCGCTGCTCCTACTGCTGTGCCCGCTATCGATAGCTCCGTGCATCCAGACAGTCACCAAAACGGTCGTAGCGGCGCACCTCACAGTCGGGATGCTCATAACCCTAATAACAATAACCGTAACGGTAGGCATAGCGATCGCGGCGCACCTCGTCATGAAACACCGCTAGCTTACAATCCGTCGCAGGCTCACCTACACGAGCAGATGTTAGATGAGGAGATGTTAGATGAGCAGCCGCTGGATCAGGCGAAATATCAATCAGGGGTTGAACCAGCTCCGCCTGCTGAGTCCACTCCTGGCGAAGGTCGCATCAATGGGCGATCAAATAAGCGTATTTCAGGTGCTGACTTAGTTGAAAAAGATAGAGCTACGGACGCCGCCGTTTCTATCTCAGCGCAGCCCTCATACAGCGGGAATTTATATCGCGATGGCGACTATAAGTGGAACCGAGGCACCTATTCACGGCCTCAGCGGTTCATTGATATTTGGTCGTTCGTCCTCAAGCTGCTCGCCAAACGATGGCTTTACAACAAAGCTTGGAGCTACGGCGGTACGATCACACCTGAAAAGAAAACAAAGCGCCGTGAAGAAATCGCGATTTGGATCAGAGAAAGCTGCCTCAGCCTGGGGCCAACCTTTATTAAAATAGGCCAGCTCTTTTCTACCCGCGCCGATCTGTTTCCCATCGAATATGTCAACGAGCTAGCTAAGCTGCAAGATCGGGTGCCTGCCTTTAGCTACGAAAAAGCGAAAGAAATCATCGAAGGCGATTTTGGTCGTCCCCTGTCAGAGCTGTATCACAGCTTTGATCCAGTGCCTATAGCGGCGGCCAGCTTGGGCCAGGTTCACCTCGCCCGACTGTACTCAGGAGAAGAGGTCGTTGTCAAAATTCAGCGGCCTGGGCTCTCCCGACTTTTCGCGATTGATCTCTCTATTCTCAAGGGCATTGCCCAGTACTTTCAAAACCATCCCGACTGGGGCAAAGGTCGCGACTGGATGGGCATTTACGACGAATGCTGCCGTCTCTTGTGGCTAGAAATTGATTTCCTTCATGAAGGTCGCAACGGCGATAAGTTCAGGCGTAATTTTCGGGGCGTCGATTGGGTGATGGTGCCGCGCATTTACTGGCGCTACACCACGCCTCGGGTGCTGACGATGGAGTACATGCCTGGCATTAAAATTAGCCACTATGAGGCATTGGAATCGGCTGGATTGGATCGTAAGCGGCTAGCCAGATTGGGCGCAGAAGCCTATTTGCGCCAGTTGCTGACGGACGGCTTTTTCCACGCGGATCCTCACCCTGGTAATATTGCGGTGAATCCAGCAGACGGGGCGCTGATTTTCTACGATTTCGGCATGATGGGGCAGATTCCGGCGGTGACTCGCGCCCGGCTGATGGATACGTTTGTCGGCATTGCCCAGCGTAATGCTACTCAGGTGATGACGTCCCTGGTCGCGCTTGGGGCGCTAGCTGAAATCGACGATATGGGGCCGGTGCGGCGCTCGATTCAGTATATTTTAGACAACCTGATGGACAAACCGTTTGAGGAGCAGTCGGTAACGTCTATTAGCGACGATCTTTATGCGGTTGCCTACGACCAGCCTTTTCGCTTTCCGGCAACGTTTACTTTTGTGATGCGCGCTTTTTCTACCCTGGAGGGGGTTGGAAAAGGGCTCGACCCGGAGTTTAACTTTATGGAAGCAGCTAAACCTTACGCGAGCGAGCTTATGACAAACGGTGGCCCTGGTGAGTCTAACGGTATCTTAGGTGAGATTAGTCGGCAGGCGGCGCAGGTTGGCTCTTCTGCCTTGAGCCTGCCCCGGCGAATTGAAGATACGCTAGACCGGTTGGATCGCGGCGATATTCGAGTGCGGGTGCGTTCTATTGAGAGCGATCGCATTATGCGGCGCAACAGCGACCTGTCATTGGCCAACAGCTACGCCCTGCTAGTGGGCACCTTCACCCTTTCAGCCACGCTGCTAGCCATATTCTATGAAGCGCTTACCATTTGGCCCGCCCTCATCATGGGCATACTGGCCGCTATCACAGGCATTACCTTAATGCGCCTGCTGATGAAAATTGCCAAAGCGGATAGAATGCCGTAGTTCTATTGACGATAGTTCTACGGGTGGTAGTTCTGTTGATAGTAGTTCTTTTGGCGTTAGCTATTGGCGGGTACGTATCGAAATTATGAACCATTCACCGATGGGTTTAACTTTCGCTGGCCTCACAGATGTCGGCCTACATCGCGCTGCGAATCAGGATAGCTACTATCTATCGCCTGTGGGTGATTTGTTCATCGTAGCTGATGGCATGGGAGGCCACGCTGGCGGACAAGAGGCAAGTCAGCTAGCAACGAATGCCATCGAAAAATACGTGACTGCTCACAAAGCCAGCAATATGACTGCCTCGGCCCTGTTAGAAGGGGCGATATTTTCGGCTAATGACGCCATTTTGGCCGATCAGCAGGCTCACGCTGAGCGATTCGATATGGGCACTACCGTTGTCGTCGTTATGCTTCGAGAGGGTCAGTTCTGGTGCGCGCATGTTGGCGACTCGCGGCTTTACCTGCTTAGAGAGAGTGGCTTTTTTCAAGTCACACAGGATCATACCTGGGTCGCCCAGGCGATCAAAGACGGTGACCTGATGCCCGACCAGCTACAGCACCATCCGTGGAAACATGTGCTATCCCAATGTGTAGGCCGTGAAGACTTGCTAACGGTTGACACTCAGCAGCTCCAAATCGAGCCAGGAGACCAGCTTCTACTATGTAGCGATGGCCTCACCGAAGAACTTTCTAGCGATGCTATTATCACTTGTTTGCAGTCTGCAAGCACCTGTCAGGAAGCGGTTGTTAAGCTGATAGAGGCCGCCAAAGCCCAGGGTGGTCGGGATAATATTACGGCGATCGCGCTTTCTATTCCCAATGATATTTCCTGGGCTAGCCCACCCCTTAAGACCGATTCTCTAAAGGGGTGATACTGTTGACATATAACCTTAAAAGCATTTTACAGGTGCAATTTTATGTTTAAGCGTGTGCTCATTTGTACTGATTTTTCGGATAGTCTTCAGCGCTTAGCCGATTTTGTACCCGACCTAGCAAAAGGCGGCATGAATCACATTGTATTTTTCCACAATGTGCCCCTGATGACCTCCCGCGAAATTCCCTGTGTGGATGAAGAAAAAGTCAACGAGGCTCGTCAAAGGCTAGCCGCCGCAGAGTCTTCTGTGCCTGAAGGGATGACTGTTGAAATTGATATTGCCTCTGGCCGCGACAGTGAAAATATTATTAGAGCCGTTAAAAAGCATCAGCCCGATATTATTATTTCGGGAATGGCCACCCGCACTGCCCTAAACGAACGGGTGTTCGGCAGCACCACCATGAGCCTGGTTGATAAAGTGAACGTGCCGATGCTGGTGCTCAGGCCACAGCTAATCGCGGCCTACCGCCAGGCGGAACTAGCTCAGCGCGCTCAGAACATGTTTGACTATTTGCTGGTGCCCTACGACGGCAGCAGCAGTGCTAAATATCTGGTCAATGAAATTAAATCAATCATTCAGGCCAATCCAGACTGTGCGCTGGAAACCTGCCTGCTGTGTTGGGTAATAGACAATAGTGGCCGACTTGCCAGCAGTAATCTAGTTGAGACGGCTCAAGCCGAGCTAGAAAAAGCTAAAGCTGACTTGGATGGATTTGGCACCGAAATTAAAATAGAGGTCATCACAGAAGTGCGTACGGGCAACCCGCTTGATGAAATTTTGAAGTCGGGGGAAGTGCATGATATTAGCGCGATCGCCGTTAGCTCCGGCAAAGGCGGTGGCCTCCTCAAGCTCACGGTTCCTAGCTTCACCAGCGCTATCCTTAGATCTTCCTGGCATCCGATTATTCACTTCCCCCGTGAAAAATAAGGTTATCCAGGCCTAAAGTCGCCGATCCAAATGCCTGATCTAAAAACCTAGAGAGGCATCCATTCCCGGCTTAGAGTCGGAATGCACGGCCTCAAAGTTCATTAAAATTTTGGGCTTAAGATTGTCCTCTAGCTCACGTTTGAGCAGCATTTTGCTCTCTTGCGGATGGCCAATAGAAGGAAAGCTCCGGGCCGTCGTTGCCCATTCCTGGAACAGCTTCCTTTGGCTAGCTGCGATATTAAGCTGTCGAACGTGAAGGCATTTATGCGGAGAGTCTTTGTCAAAAAACAAGATGCGATACTGCCGGGTTTCAGCCAGCGTCCAAAGCATTTTTTGAGAGGCATCAGCTTTTAAATCTAGGTAGCAGGGTAGCCAGCGTGGGCCTTCTAACTGGCTATAAAAGGCTGTGAGCCATAGCACCATCGGGTGAGGGGTCATGGTACACATGAAGTTGTTATAGCGGGTGTTGCGGATGCGCTGCTCAATTTCAGCGGCAGGCATCATGGCCCACAGCGTTGACTCGCACGCTTCGTTGCGATCTACCAGCCGAGGAAATACGATTTGGGCAATGGGCATTTCTAGGGGCCAGCTCTGCTGTAGATAAAAGTCCTCTGCTGAAGGCGTCCGCAGTGCGATCGCTTTGACTGCAGCCGCCCGACTTGCCGTACTGCTCGTTGAAAAATCCTCTAATAGCTGCTCCACTTGCTTGAGTGACTCGCGGCCGTCTAGGGCTTTATGGGGGGCTTGGCCTACTATAGGCAGCTTGGAGAGGGTAGTGCTAATGCGCTGTGAGATTTGAAACCCTGATCCAAAGCGGTCTTCTAGGGGGGCGATCGCATCAATTACCCGATCAATCGTCTCAGGCCGATCTTCCCGCCGCTTAGCCAAACAGGCCATCACAATATTCTCCAGCGCCTTAGGCACCTTTGCATTCAGATCAAAATCAGCCAGCGACTTCGGCTTAGCCAGCCTATGCACCTTGTACCAGCCGCCAAAAGTATTGCTTTCCGGCTTCACAGGGAGCCTACCTGAGAGCATCTGATACATCATCACGCCCAGGCTGTAAATGTCTGATCGGCCATCCAGCTCTTTCCCTTCCATTTGTTCGGGTGAGGCATAGGCCAACGTCCCCATAAAAGTGCTGGTTTGCTCGCTGCCTGCCTGCAACAGCTTGGCAATGCCAAAGTCCAAAATTTTGACCAGCTCCCCCATAGAAGGATCAGAGGTCACTAAAATATTGCTCGGCTTAATATCTCGATGAATAATCGGTACCACTTTGCCTTTCACTAAAATGCCATGGTGGGCTGTCCGAAGCCCCAGCAAAATTTGGCGAACGAGCCCCAAAAATCTAGGCACTGGCAGGGGCTTTTTATGCACCAGCAGGCCGATGCTCTCTCCTTTTAAATACTCCATCACATAAAACGGGATGTCGTCTTCGTTGACACCGTAGTCGGTAACCCGTACAACATGCATACTTTTTTGGCCCAACTGCGCGCAGGTCATGGCCTCCCTAAAAAAGCGAGTACGCATCTCCTCATTTAGCAGCGTCTGTGATAGAAACTTAACGGCAACCGGCACCCCGCCTAGCAGCGAATCACCCGCCAGATACACTTTGCCCATAGAGCCCTGCCCAATGAGTTCTATCAGCTCGTACCGATTAGATATTTTACGACCAGCATTAGGATCTGACATTCAACGCATTGCTACAAAAGTGGCACAGGAATCTGGTGATGGATGACTGGTAATACATAGCTGGCGGATTACTGGCGAATAAGCTCAGCTTCGATAGTACTGGCGAGGTAATGTCCTGCCATCTCGCCACCTGAAAAGTAGTATCGCTCGGGGCTAACTTGGCGGAGAGTCTCAAACCCTGAGCGGCGCTGTTGATCACGCTGTTTATCTCCCAAGCCCCAGTAACGCTGCACAATTGACTCTGGCGCTATCCAACCTTCTCCTTCTACCTGGCCCAGCAGGCTATGTTGCAGCACAAACGTATACTGTCTCTCCTGGGTGGTCATTCGCCCTCGCGACTGAATCACAATATCGTCTCGATTGCCGTCAGCATCCTCAGGAAAGGAAAGCTTAGTCGCGACTCTAAAGCAGTTGTTTTGCTTCCAGGCCACCAAAATTTTCCCTTTTACGGGCACGGGCAACGCGTCACGGGTGAGCCAAGTTCCCTGCAATGTCCATCTACCAGGCTCAAGTAAAAAGCTGTGGGCCACACTGCTATCCTTACTATCAGCGCTTTTAGAGTGCCCACACCGCCGCCTGGATTCTACGGTGAAGAGACCAGACTATGGCGACCAGAGATCACCGAGCACACAAGGCCGACTTGCCCCAGTGACGCTGATCAGGTTTCCCGGAATGCGATGCCAGCGCCAGTAGGCCAAAATAGCGAAGGCAATGGCTTCCTTGTAGTCGGCGTTTAGCTGACGGCTGTCAGTAGAAAGTATTTTTGAAGCTGGTATCCTTTGCTGAAGTCGGGCCATGAGGTAACGGTTTCGGCTGCCACCGCCGCCGATCAAAACCTCGGCAGGGAGCTGAGGTAAAAACTGTCGATAGCTCAGCTCAATGGTCGCAGCGGTAAAGTCTGTCAGGGTTGCTAAAAAGTCTTCAATGCTCAGTCCTTTAGCTTGTGCCATTTGCCAACACTGCTCTGCATAGCCAGCGCCAAAAAGCTCACGTCCGGTAGATTTTGGCGGGGCTGCTGTGAAGAAAGGATCTTGGAGCCAATCATTTATTAAAGACTGATCGGGCGAACCTTTAGCGGCCCAGTCTCCATTCTCATCGTAAGTTTTCAGTCCATGAGATAGCTTCGTAACGGCCCAATCTATCAGGGCATTCCCTGGGCCTGTGTCCCATCCCATAATCTCCACTGGCGGCGTCATCGGATTTTGTGCCTTTTTCCAAGGGGGGAGATAGGTCACATTGCCAATGCCGCCTATATTTTGAACCGCCAAATAATGGTCAGGCTGGCTTAGGAGGTAGGCATCAATTATGGGCACTAAGGGGGCTCCCTGACCGCCTAAGGCAATGTCAGCCACGCGAAAGTTACTCACGGTTGGGCAGCTAGTTTCTTTGGCAATTAGGTCTCCCCGTCCGAGCTGGAGCGTATACCCTAGCTGTTTTCCTTGGGGCGGGCGGTGATAAAGGGTTTGGCCGTGAGAACCAATGAGATCAACGGTAGCTAGGTCAATATCAAGCGAGTGGATGGCTTGGACAAAGTGGTAAGCGATCGCATCATCCAACTCAGCCAGCTCTGCCAGGGAAGTCGGCGCATTGTCAGAGAGGGCGAGGATACGCGATCGCACCTCATCCGAATAAGGATAAGTAACCCCTTTAATCAAGTCCGCCTCAATCCTGTACCCTTCCCCCGAAACCTCCGTCAGCGCGGCATCAATCCCATCTACCGAGGTACCGCTCATCAACCCAATAACTCTCATCTCCCCCCCCTCTGCTCTATCTCCCCCTCTCCCTAAACGGGCAACTTATCAATCCCCCTATTATCTCCAATCACCACCATCAAGCTACCGCCCTTAAGCCGGGTAATCGGGCTCGGATTAATCGTGAACTTGTTATTGTCATCTTCCTTCGCATCGTCTTTGCTGATCGCCATCAGCGTCAGGCCGTAGTGATTACGCAGGTCAACTTCCATGATGGTTTTGCCATCAAACGCCTGCGGCACCATCACCTCAACGATGCTGTGGTCAGGATCTAGCTCAAACCTGTCCAAAATGCCGGGCCGAGTGAGCGACCTGGCTAGCTCACAGCCCATTTCATGCTCCGGGAAAACCACATGATCAGCGCCAACCCGCATCAGCAGCTTGCCGTGAATTTCAGAGGAGGCCTTAGCAACCACATTTGCAACCCCGGACTCTTTGACATTTAAGGTCGTAATGATGCTCTCTTGAACGTAGTTGCCAATGGCAATAATCACGGTATCGAAGTCGGGAATGCCGGCTTCTATCAGTGCCGAAGGTTGAGTCGAATCGAGCTGTACCGCGTGAGCTGCGATCTTGTCGGTCAGCACCTGAGAGACCCGGCTTTCGTTAGAGTCTATGCCCATTACCTCGTAGCCCATGCCGTGCAGGGTGAGGCACACTGCGCGACCGAAGCGGCCTAGCCCAATCACGGCAAACTGGCGATTGGTGGCTCTGAGATTCTTAAAAAACTTGAGGGATGAGATGTTCACCATGGGGCGATCGCCTGAAAAGTTGAGAACACCTAAGCATCTTACTGGTTTCACCGCCTGCAATGAACATCAGTATTCTTCAATACCCGTGTCCAAAACGCGATACGCAATAGATTTCTTTCTTTGCTAGGCTAGCTAGAATGCTTCCTTTGGAAATAAGTACGGACGTGGATATTCAAATTGGTCGTGGTAAAACAGCTAGGCGCGCTTACGGAATTGATGAAATTGCCCTGGTTCCTGGAGTCAGAACGCTAGACCCGCAGCTAGCAGATACCCACTGGGAAATAGGTGGACTCACCCGAGAAATTCCGATCATCGCTAGCGCAATGGATGGCGTCGTTGATGTCAAAATGGCCGTCGAGCTTTCTAAGCTAGGGGCGTTAGGTGTACTGAACTTAGAAGGTATTCAAACTCGCTACGAAGATCCCAATCCAGTCTTAGACCGGATCGCTTCAGTGGGAAAGACAGAATTCGTGCCGCTGATGCAAGAACTTTATGCTCAGCCCATTTTACCAGCGCTAATTGAAAAGCGAATCAAAGAAATTAAAGACCAGGGCGGCATCGCTGCGGTCAGTCTGACGCCGGCAGGGGCCGTTAAGTTTGGCAAAACAGCCGCCGATGCAGGCGCAGACATGGTGTTTGTGCAGGCAACCGTAGTCTCTACTGATCACCTCTCGCCTGAGTCTGTATCTCCGCTAGACCTCGCTCAGTTTTGTCAGGACATGCCTATTCCAGTTCTGCTCGGCAACTGTGTCACTTACGAAGTGACGCTGAAGCTGATGAAAGCAGGCGCAGCAGGCGTACTGGTTGGCATTGGCCCAGGTGCTGCTTGTACATCTCGCGGTGTATTAGGCGTAGGCATTCCTCAGGCGACGGCGGTTGCAGACTGTGCTGCCGCCAGGGATGACTACCAGAGAGAGTCTGGCAAGTATGTACCCGTGGTTGCAGATGGCGGTTTAGTCACCGGCGGCGATATTTGCAAGTGCATTGCCTCCGGTGCAGACGGCGTGATGATTGGGTCTCCGTTTGCAAGGGCTGAGGAGGCACCTGGGCGCGGCTTCCACTGGGGCATGGCAACACCGAGCCCCGTATTGCCTAGAGGAACCCGAATTAAAGTAGGTACAACTGGTACGCTAAAGCAGATTTTACGAGGGCCCGCCACACTAGACGACGGCACTCACAATTTTTTAGGAGCGCTTAAAACCAGCATGGGAACGCTGGGCGCAAAGGACATTAAAGAAATGCAAACTGTAGAAATTGTGATTGCACCTTCTTTGCTAACGGAAGGGAAAGTGTATCAGAAGGCTCAGCATCTAGGCATGGGCAAATAAGCGCAACTTCTTGTCAGAAGATGATGACACCGTAATTGTTTTTGCGATATTTTTTAAGACTTCTCTCTGATAAGGCGTCAAAGCAGTGGCAAATTACGAAGAGTCTCTTACAATAAACTCAAGCGGAGACGTAAGTTTCCGTTCACTCCTCACACCACACCCCGCTCAAATCTTCGGATTTGGGCGGTTCCTCTTTAAAATCAATACAAAATTAATACAAGGTGACATCACCCCAGTCAGTAAAAAATCTGTAGATGCTCGTAATCGTGTGCAGGTTCTGGCTATGGTAAGATCGACGTACATGAGTGACAAGGGTTTTAAAGGATGTCAGCCGCACAGGTTACTGATTCGACATTTAAGCAAGAAGTTTTGGAAAATGAGACGCCAGTCTTGGTAGATTTTTGGGCTCCCTGGTGTGGCCCCTGCCGTATGGTTGCCCCTGTAGTGGATGAGATTTCTGAACAGTATGACGGTCAGGTAAAGGTTGTTAAGGTCAATACGGACGAAAACCCTAGCATCGCTAGCCAGTATGGCATCCGCAGCATTCCCACCTTAATGATTTTCAAAGGTGGCCAGCGAGTAGACATGGTTGTTGGAGCCGTCCCTAAAACGACTTTGGCTAATACGCTAGAGAAGTACCTCTAGCAACAAGCAGTCACGAAAGAAGCAGTCACAAAACAAACAATCACAAAACAAACGATTATAAAACGAACAAGGTCACGAACTGAAGGCATTACGGTACAATCGCTGCCGTAGTGCTACTTCAAAAACATCAAAGTAAAGGGGTCCTGGCATTTGCTAGAACCCCTTTTAAAGTCTGAACTATGCGTTTTACACTAGGTTCAAAAATGATTTATTTAGACGTATTCCTCCGTACATAGGCTGT
>PPFU01008475.1_pt1 | contig 25707 bp, 25 predicted proteins | sample 1535991 | NCBI WGS metagenome assembly PPFU01 (sample SAMN04901290, study PRJNA319586) | Hypolithon metagenome, whole genome shotgun sequencing project. | isolation source: Antarctic Hypolithon | place: Antarctica: Miers Valley | collected 2014
TCCTATGGCTCGGCCGTCGATTTGGGTGATGGCGATGACTTCGGCGGCGGTGCCGGTGAGGAGGGCTTCGGTGGCGGTGTAGAGGTCGTGTTTGGTCAGGTTGGCCTCGACGACGGGCACCGCCCAAACGCGGACAACATCATGTATAGTGGCGGCACCTTCAACATTGCGTCAGACAAGTTCTTTTTTGCCGATGAAGATATAGCCTACCTTCGAGCGCAACGTATTTCCCCCGGAAATGACCGCCCATGAAGCTCGCCCCGATTGGAAGGTACCTCCGTGGTGAGTTCCTGCGCCTATCGATCATTCTAACGATCGCGTCGCTTTTGGTGTGGGCGATGAGCGGGCGTTACGGATTATTGGCATCGAAGCCTTTGCAGGGTGAGGACATCTGGGAGCCTCGAGAGGTTGTTCTTGGAATCGATCAGGGGGTCGTAAAGGTGGAATACGCATCGGATGGAGCCCTGCATGGTGAGGGCAATCCGTTGTTGATCTATGATTCTCGGAACGCCCCTATCCCTCATTTCGATTCCGCTAGTCCTTGGACTGTCGAGATCCGCCGGTGGTGGGTTATCGAGTATCGACATAGAAGCCTTGCCCTCAATCCCAATGGCTTCCGCACCGCGCCGCAGGAGATGCACCGCTGGTCCATACGCTTCCCCGTATGGTTCCTGGTGATCCCGCCCGCACTGATGTGCGTGGGGGCTGGTCTGCCGGTCTGGCGGGGGTGGCGGCGGGCCCGGCGGCGGCGCATGGGGCTTTGCGTCCGCTGCGGCTACGACTTGAGCGGCAACCCCACCGTCTGCCCCGAGTGCGGCACCCCCCGAGTACGCGAGTAAGGCAATCCGGAGGGTGTTTTGGGAGCTGACACAGTGTCGGATATGCCCTTTAGAAATCTCCCTTAGACATAGACGATCATCGCGTTGTGGGTGACCCCAAGTGCAGAAGTCTCGCCGGTCTCCTCGGAGGCGGAGCTTGCAAGCGTGCAGGACATGCCGCACACTGGCGGTCAAGTTGATACGTCCCGCCACCCAGACACCCGAGGAGCTCATCCATGCAGCGCCCCTTACGCGTCCTGATGGTGCTCCCCGCCCTCACCAAGGCAAGCCAAACTACAACTCCAGAATCTACGACTCCCGACCCCTTATTCGATTCCAGTCAACATCGAAACAATCGCCATCACGAGCAGGAGCTCGATGAGGGTGAAGGCCCGAAGCGTCGATTCAATCTTTAAAGGGTAGCACATGTAGATATCTTTGGAGAATCCACGCATTGATTCGAGATATCAACTCAACAGGGCCTCTTCGTCACTCAGGCGACTGCTCTCTCGTCACATCTATCTCAGCAGCAGCAGCCTCGTGGCGATCCCGAAGCTCTTTCGCATATTCCAACATACTAGTCGCCCTCGGTTCATCGGGCTGAAGTTCCTCCCACTTTTCAAGTAGAGGTATAGCAGCCTCGCCATCCTCCTCGCCCAGACGATCCACCGCACGAAGATACAAAAGTCGTGGATCAAGGTCGCCGCCTGCAATAGTGGCGGCCTCAGCATTGATATCGACCTCCGTCTTCAACACAAATTGTCGGTAGAAAAGATCCAACACTGTGGCCTCCTTCGCCCCCAAAGCCGCTTCGACGGCCGTGCGATTTGGGAGATTCGGATGATCTTCGGCAAGGACTTTCCGGTAGCCAGCCTCTAGTGGGCGGAAGGTCAATTCGATTTTCCCGATGGTATTATCCCCTTGTTCAAGTACCGATAGACCAGCTAAACGCGGTTCAAGTTCCACCCGAAGTTGATCGAATCGCCGCTCCTTGGCCTCAAGATAACTTTCTCGACTCCTCTCTGCTTCAGCGGCATATTGTGCAATCGTCCGCTCCTTTAGAACTGTCGCGTAACGGTCTTGCCCATAAAGAGCGAGCAAATCCCTCCAAGCCTCTGATGCCTGCGCCCGTCTCTCGCGGTCCATTGACGACGCTGCGTCTTGTAGTTGCTTAGTATAGCCGACACCGGCTGACTCTTGATCGACAAACGTAGCCCAATAGGCGGCTAACAAATCGGCCCTAGCCCCTGACTCGGCGCGCGAATACCCGAGCCGCTCAAACGTAGAGGCAGACGGCGCAATTCCCCCGCCCGCCGCCGGACCTGAGTTCGGAAATTCCCGAACCATGTAAGCATCCTGCGAAAATATGCGGTATAAAACCAAGGCAATTCCAGGTTCTGCTGCGACCTCCTGAACAAAAGGTATCAAAAGCATGATTGCTCCCTCCTTGTCCCCACGATAGAAGCGGGCGTACGCAGCGTGAATAGAGAGTTGCGTAGAGTTCGGGAACCGCTCATGCGCAGCCGTCGCAATGAGGATATAATGATTGAGGCGTGTCGTAGCACCCGCTCCGTTCCCATATGCCACCGATCGAACCGCCAGTACGCAGTCAAAGAGCGCTGGGGACTCGTCCTGCCACTCTCTCACTCCTGACACGGTCTCGCCATCCGCTGCGGCTTCCGCAGCGCGCACCTCAATTGTACGGTCGCTGCTCTCCGCTGCCGTGAAGCGAACTGGCGGTTCATCCGCTGCACGCGTTGCGCTGATACACAGGAGGCAAACAGACATGTAGATGCAGATGTTTTTTCGATAATGTTTCATCGAATCGACCTCAGAAGTTAATAGTAGGGTGGGGTGAGTCTTCGAATCCCACCTCTGCACGGGACCCGGGGGCGTTGCGGTCGTCATGACCGTGGACGATAGGCTGCGTGGACGAGTTCGGAAACGCGGGCTCCGCCGTCCCCGAGGCGGTATCCCGGCTCCATCCCCAACTACCGACGCTGGCGGAAGCGGGGCGGGGTCGTTCAACGGTGACGGGAAGGGAATGGGGGTAGGGTTCCCGCCGCGAGCGACGGCCTGTATGTTCAGCGGTCACACCTCCATGAGCATCCGCGCGGGGTCTTCGATGGTTTGTTTGATGCGGACGAGGAAGGTGACGGCTTCGCGGCCATCGACGAGGCGGTGGTCGTACGTCAGCGCGAGGTACATCATCGGGCGGATGACGACTTCGTTGTTCAGTGCGATGGGTCGGGGCTGGATGGCGTGCATGCCGAGGATGGCGGACTGGGGGGGGTTGACGATGGGGGTGGAGAGGAGCGAGCCGAACACGCCGCCGTTGGTGATGGTGAAGGTGCCGCCCTGGAGCTCGTCGAGCTTGAGTTGGTTGGCGTTGGCGCGTTTGGCGAAGTCGCCGATGGTTGCCTCGACCTGGGCGAAGCTGAGTCGGTCGGCATTGCGGAGCACGGGGACAACGAGGCCCTTGCCGGTGCCGACGGCGATGCCGATGTCGAAGTAGTTTTTGTAGATGATGTCGGTGTCGCGGACCTCGGCGTTGACGGCGGGGTGCTGCTTGAGGGCGTCGACGGCGGCCTTGACGAAGAAGCTCATGAAGCCGAGCTTGACGCCGTGGCGTTTCTCGAAGGCTTCTTTGTGTTGGGTCCGCAGGTTCATGACGGCGGACATGTCGACTTCGTTGTAGGTGGTGAGGAGGGCCCCGGTCTGCTGGGCCTGGACCAGCCGCTGTGCGATGCGGCGGCGGAGGGGGGACATGGGGACGGCCTCCTCCTCGCGGGCTGTGGCGGTGGGGGCGGGGGCGGGGGCGGCTGTGCGTGCTTGCAGGGCCTGCTGTACGTCTTCTTTAAGGATGCGGCCGCCGGGGCCGGTGGGTTGGATGTCCCCCGCCTCGACACCCTCGCGGGCCATGAGGCGGGCGGCGGAGGGCATGATGCGTTCCGGGGCGGCGGCGGTGTCGCGGCCGTCGTGGCCGTCGTGGCCGTCGCCGCCTTCGCTGGGGGGGCGGTCTTTTTCAACGTACTGCTCGGAGTCCCGCTGCTGGGCGGGTCGTGCGTGCTGGCCGCGGTCGGCGGGGGTGGCCTCGGGGCCGGTGGGGGAGGGGGAGGGGGACTTGTCCTTGGTGTTGGACGTCTTGGTGTTGGACGCGTTGGTGTTGGGCTTGGGCTTGGGCTCGGAGTCCGCTGCGTTGTGTTTCTGGTCCGCGGTGGCTTGCACCGTTGAGGAGGTTTCCGCCCCGCCCGCCTCGCTTCCCTCGCCGTCTTCGATAAACCCGATCACGTCGCCGACGCTGGCGTGGGCGCCTTGGGCGTGGGTGATCTCGCCCATACGTCCCGAGGCCGGGGCGGGCAGCTCGAGGGTGACCTTGTCCGTCTCGATCTCGACGAGCGTCTCGTCCTTCTCGACGCTGTCGCCGGGTTTTTTCAGCCATCGACCGATCTGAACTTCGCTGATCGACTCGCCAACTTCGGGGACCTTGAGCTCGGTGGGCATGGGAATGCTGCTGCTGGAGAAGGGTGGGGGCGGGGCGGGGCTAAGGGGGGATGCGACGGGCGATGGTAGCACGGACGCGAGGGCGTTCGTGCGGTCATCGTGCGGTGCATCGTGCGGTGCATCGGATGCGGGGATTGGTAGGATCGGCGATCAGTCATGGATCAGACGAATCCCCCCCTGCTGCCGCCCCCACCGCCGCCCCCACCGCCGGAGCTGTCCATCGTGGTGCCGGCGCTGGACGAGCAGGACAACGTGGGGCAGCTTGTCGAGGAGGTGGAGCGGGGCGTGCGGGGCGCGGGCGTGGATGCGGAGTTAATCGTGATCGATGATGGTTCGACGGATGGGACGCGTCAGCGGCTGGCGGAACTGGCGGCGGATCGACCGTGGCTTCGGGTGCTGCACCGGGATCGGCCGCGGGGGCAATCGGCCGCGATGTACGCCGGGATTCACGCCGCGAGGGGGCTGCACATCGCGACCCTTGATGCCGACCTGCAAAACGACCCGGCCGAGCTGCCCGACATGCTCGCCACGCTGCACCGGACGGGCGCGGACATGGTCCAGGGCGACCGCTCCGCGTGCCGACGCGACAACGTGGTGCGCAAGGTCGGCAGCGTCGTCGGCCGCAAGGCCAGGCGGTGGGCGCTGGGCGACCCCGCCCGCGACACCGGCTGCTCCGCCCGCGTGATGAAAGCTCCCCTGGCGAGGCAGCTCCCGCTGCAGTTCAAGGGCATGCACCGCTTCTTCCCCGCCTACGCGCGGGCTTTGGGGGCCAAGGTGGTCGAGGTGCCGGTCGTCCACCGACCCCGCACCGCAGGCCAAACGAAGTACGGCCTGGGCGTCTTTCATCGCGGCATCGCGGGGCTGTTCGACTTGTTGGCGGTCCGCTGGATGAGCAACCGCCTGAGAGAGACCGCCGTTGACGTGTGGCAAGCCGCCGAGGAGGGCCGCCGCGAGGCGAGGGGGCAGGGGGAGCCGCGTGGAGGGGAGAGCCGGGATTGAGGGGAGGATTATGAGAGACAGCAACGTTGGATTGATAGGCTCAAAATCTGCTCTGTATAAGACCGCATTGATGACGAGGGGGGTGCCACTGGCAAGCGAGTCCTGGAGCTTGTCCGTGCCGTTCTCTCACCACCCAAGCCCACTGATACGCTCCGCAGACTCCGCTTGTCACGGCCACCCCACCATGTTCTATACAAAGAATCTCAAATTTCAAAATTCGAATATGGAGTCTGAAAGTTGAGATTAAAAATCCCGAGTTCCTCAATCCCACCCTCAATTCACTCCCCGCCCTCCCCCTCGCTCCCCCCCTCCAACACCCTCCCGATCCCGCCCTCCCGCTCGGGGCCGGTTTGGAAGTCGGGCGACTGGGGCGGGTGTGGCACGGGCTGGACCAAGGGGGGCTTGGCTGGAGATGAAGCGTGGTCGTAGCGGTCCACAGCGCCGACGCGGTCGGGCGGCCCACACCCCGCCGCACCGATCAGCGACCACGACAGCGGCAGCATCACGCGGCACAAGAGCCGACCGCGACGACCGCGACACCCGCCTGATGGATCGCAACGCGATGAATGGGAGAGGTGTCCGCTCATGCCTGGCTCGCAATGGTGCAACGGAATCCCGCATATGAGCGGCGGCTTTGAAGCATACGCTTACCCCATGGTAAAGCTTCTTCTGCCGTGTCTGTGCATGGCGTGGGCGGTGGGGGCGGTGGGGGCGGTGGGGGCGGGCGCTGGGCAGGGCCACGCGGGAACTGGATGTGGAGCTTGGCGGCCGGGCGGAACTGGACCTGTCGTTCCATGTGCCCGCCATCGATCCCGCCACGCCGCTGGAGCTGGTGCTGCGGGTGAGCAAGGGGGGCGAGCCGCGGTTTGAGGAGGTCAAGGCGTCCCGCATTGTGGGCAGGGGGGACGCCGCCGGGGTCGGTGCCGCTGACCCTGACTCTCGCGGACCCGGCGGCCACGCCGCCGACGGCGAAGCCGGAGCGTTGACAGCCAGCCCGGCCACCTCCTAACCTGCCGTACCGATGATGGCCGATCCCACCCCACCCGACAATCGGCACTCCTCGCCCCCCGCCCCTGCCCCTGCCCCCCGCCCGGCGGTAAAGAAATCCAAGGCGGAGGCGGGCGACGAGATGAGGAACATGTGGCGGATGGCCCACATGGGCCTCGAATTCGCGGGGGCGATGGTGGTGCTGGCGTTGATCGGGTGGCTGGTCGATCGCCGGTATGGCACCGCGCCCATCTTCGCGCTCATCGGCGGCGGCGTCGGCTTCACAGGCGGGATGTACCTCTTCATCAAAGCAGCGCTCAAAGCCAACCGCGCCAACGCCCCCACCACCCATCGCACCACCGATCACCCAACCGCCACCACCCGGGACCCCAACCACCCGTGATGCCGTCCCCGACCTTACCGCCCGCCCCATGTCCCGCGCCGCCGTTCCCGACGCTCCGCGCCGCGGGCATCCTGGGCGGCCTGACGGTGATGGTCGTGGGTTTCACCGCGGCCGTTCTCCTCGTTTTAGGCAGTCGCCAGCAACTCGCCGCCGCCGTCGCCCTTGCGGGCGGCTGCCTGCTGGCGGCCGTCGCCTCGCTCCTGCCGGTCCACTTCGCTTCCCGAGGCGGCGACATCGGGCGGGTTGCCATGGCGGCCCTGGGCGGTACCGTGATCCGACTCGGCGGGTCGCTGGGCTTGGCGGCGGGCATCGGCTGGCTGCTTGCGTTATCCTCCCGCACCACCGCCGCCTGGACCCTCGCCTGGTACCTGCTGCTCATGGCCGCAGAGGCAGCGGTGCTCATCCGTTACTTCAAAACCCTGCCCACCACCACCGCCACTCAATCCGGCGATCACGCCCAACCCGTTCCCACCGCCGCCCACTCCCTCTGAGCCTACACCTTGCCCATGCAAGCCCCGCCCCTTTTGGCCGCTGAAAACCTGCTCGACCACGTGATCGCCCACCCGGTGCTTGACGCGGAGTGGTTCCTCGGCAACGTGCTAGGCTGGATCAACAACCACATCCTCATGGCGCTCATCTCGGCCATCCTGGTGCTGCTGGTCTTTTTCTACGTCGCCTCCCGCATCCAGCCCCGCGGCCAAGGGGCCGAGGCACACGTCACTCGTGGCCCGGTGGCGCAGCTCTTCGAGTCGATCCTGCTCTTCCTCCGTGACCAGATGGCCCGCCCTCAACTGGGCCACCTCACCGACAAGTACATCCCGTATATCTGGACCGTCTTCTTCTTCGTGCTCTTTTGCAACCTGCTGGGCCTGATCCCCCTGGGGGCCATCGCCGGGCTGGTGACCCAAAACAAACACTACTCCCACGCCATCGGCGGCACCGCCACGGGCAACCTCGCCATCACCGGAGCGATGGCGCTGCTGTCGCTGATCGCGATCATCTTCATCGGCGTCAAGGAACAGGGCACCCACTACTTCGCCCACTTCAGCCCGGGCCCCATCTGGATGGCGCCGCTGCTGGTGCCGCTGGAGGTCATGGGGCTGTTCATCAAGTGCTGCGTGCTGGCGCTGCGACTCTTTGGCAACATGCTCGCCGGGCACCTGGTCATCGCCGCCCTGCTCGGCCTGATCATCACCGCCGGCCAGTCCTACGGCGCCACCGGCCAGATCGGCGTGGGCATCCCCGTGATCCTTGGCGCGGTGGCGATCTCGCTGCTCGAGCTCTTCGTCGCATTCCTCCAGGCATTCATCTTCACCTTCCTCACCGTCCTCTTCATCGCCGCCGGGGCCGCACACGGCCATCACGACCAACACCACGACTACGACCAAGACCACGACAACGAACTCGAACACGGCGTCGAGCCCGTCGCCGGCGGCGCCCTCCCCCACCACGGCCAGGCCACCGCCCATGCGGCCGCGTGATTGTCAAAAGCAGGGGCGGAGCGGGCCCGAGGCGAGGACGCCGCGGCTCTTGACCCCGTCTTTAGCCGCAGCGTCTCCGCCGCGCCGCTGGTCTTGCGTCGCCTACGCAGAGATTGGTGGGCAACCGACGTCTGCGTCATGCAGCGCAAGGCATGGGCCATGTGCCATGCGCCAAGGATCCCAACCCGCACAATCGCCCTGCCCACCTCCCACTCAAAATTCGCTATCCTCCCCGCTCGCCCGAGGTAGCCGACGCCTCCCGGGCACTTCTCTGACCGTCGGCACCCCACGCAACGCCCGCACGCCGGGCAGGAGACTCTCACCATGTTGGAATCGCTACTCATCCTGGCACAAACCGTCACCCCCGAACTCACCGTCGGCGAATGGGGCTACCTCGGCCGCGGCCTCGCCGTGGCGGGCGTCGGGCTCGGCTTTGGCCTGACCATCATCGGCGCCGCCAAGGGCATCGGCAACATCGGCGGGCACGCCGTCGAGTCGATCGCACGCCAGCCCGAAGCCGGCGGGCCCATCGGCACGAACATGATCATCGCCGCCGCCCTCATCGAAGGCCTCGCCGTCATCTCGATGGTGCTGCTGGGCTTCGTCGTCCGTTAAGCAGCTCCCGCCCACATCCACCAACCCGGACCTGAACCGACGCGGTGAAGGTCCGGGTCGTGTGGGGACGATCCACACCCGCGCGACGGACCCGGACCTTCGAAGACTCAGGTCCGGCTTCGCCGGGACTCGACCTTACCTCCCCCCGCCGCCTAGCCACGGCGGGGGGCTTTTGACCGCTTCATCCAAGGACCCGCTCATGCCCCGCTTCAACAGGCCGCTGCTCCACACCCTTTTGGTCACGCCGACGCTGCTGATCGGCTCGGCCGCGACGTTTGCCGCGGAGGCTCAAGCCGACGCCGCCGCGGGCGGTGGAGGCCAAGAGGACCCGAACCTGATGGATGTGAACCCCGCGACGTTCATCTGGCAGATCATCCTGTTCATCGCGCTGTTCGCGGTGCTGGCGGTCTTCGTTTGGCCGCGGATTCTGAGCGCGTTGCAGGGGCGGGAGGAGCGGATGCGGGCGGATTTGCTCCGCGCGGAGGCCGCGGGTCGGGAAGCCGACGAGACGCTGACGAGGTACAAAGCCCAGCTCGCCGAAGCGCAGCGGGAGAGTCGGGTGTTGATCGAGCAGGCCCGCGGGGAGGCCCAGCGAGCCGCCGCCGAGGTCAAGGCCGACGCCCAGCGGGAAATCCAGCAGACCCGCGAGCGGCTGGAGGTCGAGATCCGCGATGCCAAGGAGCAAGCCGTCGCCGATATCCGCTCGCACCACGCCCAGGTCGCCACGCAGATCGCCTCGAAGATCCTGCAACGCGAGGTGACGCCCGAGGACCAGTCCCGACTCGTCGACGACGCGCTGGCCCAACTCGAACCCGTCGGGGCCACCCGCTGACCCCGTGGACCGTCTCCCCCACCATCACCCACCCTCCATCCGCCCCCCCTATCATGGAATCCTCCTCCCCCGATCGTGCCGCCTCCGGTGCCCTGGCCCAAACCTATGCCGAGGCGCTGCTCGAGCTGGCGGACGATGGCGGATCACTCGCCGAGGTGGCGGAGGAGGTTGAGTCGCTGCGTGGCCTGATCCGGGACAACACCTCGCTGCGGGCGATCCTGGAGAACCCCGCCATCGCCGACGACGAGCGGGCGGGGTCGCTCGAGCGAATGTTCAAGGGTCGAGTCAGCGAGGTGCTCTACCGCTTCGTGCAAGTCGTCAATCGGAAGGGCAGGGCCGATGTGCTCCCCTCAATTCTCGAGGCCTTCACCGGTCTGGTGCGGGATCGCCGCGGGATCGTCGAGGTCAACGCCTACGTGCCCCAGCGGATGTCCCCCGCCGAGGCGGACCGCGTCCAATCGCGGATCAGCGAGCGGCTCCGCCATGAGGTGGTGCTCCACCAATACGAAGACCCCACCCTCATCGGCGGCCTCAAACTCCGCATCGGCGACCGCCTGATCGACGGGAGCGTCAAGGCGCAGCTGGGGCGGATGCGGAGCGTGCTCGCGGGGGCGGGGAAAAAGGGGCCAAGGGGCCAAGGGGCCGAGGGGCCGAGGGAAGAAGAGGTGCAGAATGTCTGAGGTTCGGCGTTATGAGGACCTCATCGCTTGGCAGAAGGCGTATCAGTTGGTGCTCGCGGTATACCGACTCACCGCCTCATTCCCTCCCGATGAGCGATTCGGCCTCACGCAACAGCTTCGGCGTGCAACGGTCAGCGTTCCTTCTAACATCGCCGAAGGCTATGGCAGGTACGGCATCGGTGACTACATACGGTTCCTCGATATCGCGCTCGGCTCGACTTACGAAGTGCAAACTCAACTGAGACTTTCCCGCGACCTGAACTTCCGCGATGATCCTGCTATTCTGGACGCCATGGCGGAAGTAGAGCGTGTCCTAAGCGGGCTGATCCGCTCCCTCCGCCGCAAACAGTCCCCCTGATTCTTCACTTGGCCCCTTGACCCCTAGGCCCCTCGGCCCCTTCTTATGAAAATCGCCACCGACGAAATCACCAGCGTTATCAAACAGGAAGTCCAACGCTTCTCCACCGAGCTCGAAGTCAGCCAGGTCGGCACCGTCGTCGAGGTCGGCGACGGGATCGCACGCATCTATGGCCTCGCCAACGCCATGGCGGGGGAGATGCTCGAGTTCCAGTCCGCCTCGGGCACCGTCGTCCGCGGGCAGGTGATGAACCTCGAGCAGGACATCGTCGGGGCGGTCATCTTTGGCGACTACCTCTCCATCCGCGAGGGCGACACCGTCCGAGCCTCGGGCGAGCTGCTCTCGGTGCCCGTCGGGGAGGGGATGCTCGGCCGCGTGGTCAACGCCTTGGGCGAGCCCATCGACGGCAAGGGGCCGATCCACGCCCAGGAAAACCGCAAGGTCGACATCATCGCCCCCGGCATCGCGGATCGCCAGCCCGTCACCCAGCCCCTTCAGTTCGGCGTCAAGGCGGTTGACTCGATGATCCCCGTCGGCCGGGGGCAGCGGGAACTGATCATCGGCGACCGCAAGACCGGCAAGACCGCCGTCGCCCTCGACGCCATCATCAACCAAAAACGCACCCACGACACCGACCAGCCCGTCTACTGCATCTACGTCGCCGTAGGCCAGAAGGAGTCCACCGTCGCGGGCATCGTCGATGTGCTCCGCGAGAACGGCGCGATGGAGTACACCATCGTCGTCAACGCCGGCGCCAGCGACCCCGCACCCCTCCAGTACATCGCCCCCTACTCGGGCTGCACGATGGGCGAGTACTTCATGTGGAAGGGCGCCCACGCCCTGGTCATCTACGACGACCTCTCCAAGCAGGCCACCGCGTACCGCCAGCTCTCGCTGCTGCTCCGCAGGCCCCCCGGCCGCGAGGCGTACCCGGGCGACGTGTTCTACCTCCACTCCCGCCTGCTCGAACGCGCCACCAAGCTCAGCGACGAGAACGGGGCGGGCTCGCTCACCGCGCTGCCCATCATCGAGACGCAGGAGGGCGACGTCTCCGCCTACATCCCTACCAACGTGATCTCGATTACCGACGGGCAGATCTACCTCGAGCCCGAGCTCTTCTTCGCGGGCGTCCGACCCGCGATCAACGTGGGCATCTCCGTCTCCCGCGTGGGCGGCAACGCTCAGATCAAGGCGATGAAGGCCGTGGCGGGCTCGCTGCGACTCGACATGGCCAACTACCGCGAGCTCGAAGCCTTCTCCCAGTTGGGAACGGAGCTGGACAAGGACACCCAGCGCCGCCTCGACCGAGGCGAACGCTTCGTCGAGCTGCTCAAGCAACCCCAGTACCAGCCGATGGACGTCATCGACCAGGTGCTCCAGATCTTCGCGGGCAACCAGGGCTTCTATATGGACATCCCCGTCGACCAGGTCCGCCCGTTCGCCAACGCCATGACCGAGTACTTCCACGGCCAAAAGCGGGAGCTCTGGAACGAACTCAACGACAAGCGCGCCATCAAAGACGACCTCGCCGACAAACTCAAGGCCGCCATGAAGGACTTCAAGAGCGGGTACGTTGTCAACGAGCCCGCGTGACCCGCCGCCACAAATCAGCCGCGCACGAAGTAAGCGGTCGGATCCAAAGAGCCGCGCACGAAGTAAGCGGTTTCTGGTCTTGATGCGAAATCCCCAAGCTTCGTGCGGGGCTCTTCGTGCGAAAGCGATGGGGGCGTCAGCCGCCGAAGGCGGTGGGTCCGCCGTAGCCGTAGATGAGGTAGTAGAGGTCCTTGAGGAACTTGGCTAGGAAGAAGTTGCTCACGATGATGGCGATGAAGCTGGTGACGAAGCTGTCGGTGGTCGCCCGTCCCACGCCGGCGGCCCCGGGTGCGCAGTTAAAGCCTTTGTAGCAGCTGATGATCCCGATGGCGAAGCCGAAGACCACGCTCTTGGCGAGCCCGACGAACACATCCCAGGACCCGACGAACTGCTCGGTGAATCGCCAGTACTGCTGGCTGTCCACGCCGAAGCCGTATACCACCACCAGCCACGCGCCGATGACGCCGACCAGGTCGCTGAACACCGTCAGCACCGGTGCCATGACGACGCAGGCGACGACTCTGGGCACGACGAGGTATCCCACGGGGTCCGCGCCCATGACCCGCATGGCGTCGATCTGCTCGGTGACCTTCATCGTGCCCAGCTCGGCCGACACCGCTCCGCCGACCCGCCCGGCGATCATGACGGCCGCGAGCACCGGGCCGATCTGTTTGACCACGCTGATCGAGATGATCCCCCCCAGCCGCGCCTCTTGGCCGATCGCCTGGAACTGGTCGAACGCCTCCACGCCGAGCACCGCGCCGACGAAGGCCCCGACGAGGCAGACCACGGGGATCGACAGCGTGCCCACCTGAAACATCTGCGGGAGCAGCAGGCGGAGGCGTGAAACCTTGTAGGCGTCGCGGAAGAGCCAGCGGAGCATCTCGGCGACGAAAAGGCAGAATCGGCCGAACTCCACGACGGCGGCCGTCAGCCGATGCCCGAGGGTCGAGATCGGGTACTGGAGCATCGCTGGGGCGGGTGGCCGACGAGTGCCAAGGGAAGGGTAAGCGACGGGATTCGAACCCGCGACCCCCAGGATCACAACCTGGTGCTCTAACCAGCTGAGCTACGCCTACCATAGGCCGACGACGCCATCGGAACCCGTCGCCGGAGGTGCAAACCCTATCCCGCCCGGGGGCGTGTGTCAACGAAACAATCTGTAACGACGCCGCCGCTGAATCAGGAGCCGCCATGCCCTCGCCGTTTCCTGGGATGGACCCGTACCTGGAGCACCCTTCGTCCTGGCGCAACCTGCACCTGACGCTGGTGCTGCAGATGAGGAACGCGCTGGTGGAGCAGGTACGGCCGAGGTACTTCGCGGGAACCGAAGAGATGCTCTTCCTCCATGAAGCCTCCGCCAAGGAGCGGCGGCGTCACTTCGCCGACGCCGATGCGTCCGTGGCAATGAGCTTCAACGCTCCATCACGCTCCCCCGGCTCCCCCGATCCCTCCGAGGTTGGAGGCGGCGGGGTAGCGACCGCGGCTCCACCGCTTGAGGCGACCCTGCCCGCCCCCGTCCACATCGACAAACACCGCTCCATCTCCATCCGCGACAAGGACACCCCCCGCATCGTCACCGTCATCGAAGTGCTCAGCCCGACCAACCAAAACCCCGGCAGCGACCGCGAGCAGTACTTGGGCAAGCGGCAGGAACTGCTCCGTTCACAGGTCCACTTCGTCGAGATCGACCTGCTCCGTCGCGGCCCGCGGATGCCGATGGAACCCGCCCCCGACACGCCCTACTGCGTCATGGTCAGCCGTCGCGAGGAGCGGCCCCGCGTGGGCGTCTGGCCCATTGGGCTACGGGATGGGCCGCCGACCATCCCCATCCCGCTGGACGCACCCGACCCCGACGCCACCCTCGACCTGCAACCCCTGCTCACCCGCTCGTCCGACGAGGGCGGGTTCGCCGATGTGATGTACGCCGACCCGCCCGACCCACCCCTTGACCAGCCGGACGCGGCATGGGCCCGAAATTGGTTGGAATCTGCCCCGCATCCATCTTGATCGCTGCGAAGTTTAAGCGTCGCGAAGTTTAAGCGGGTCCGGCCGCCGACACCTGCTCAACCATCGAGAACTTGATGAGCATCAGCGGGATGTCACGCCGCCGAGGGTGAGGGTCACGTCCAGCGGGACTCGGACCTGCTGCACCTCCTGCCAGAATTGGAACTCGAAGGTCGCCACCGCGTCGGGGGCGGCTTGGACGTGGTAGGTGAGCTGGACCTGACGGCTGGCGTCGAGGCGGCCGATTTGGGAGGCATCGAGGGGCCCGCCCGACGCGTCGAGGAAGCGGACCTCCGCCAGGGCGGAAGCGGTCGCGGGGTCGAGCTCAAAGCGAACGGTCGTGTCGGCTGCATCGGTCGCGGGAGTCACGCCCGGGTCCGCGGTGGTGGTGGGGGCGGTCAAGTCGAGTGGCGACGGGGCAAGGGCGGGGTCGAGGGTGGGGTCGAGGGTGGGGTCGAGGGTGGGGTCGGCATGGGTGTCGACCGATGCAATGGAGATGGCTCGGCCGGGGAGGGCGATCCCGCGGGGCTGGAGCGGGGCCGCGGGAGCCGCCTCGGCGGTGGTGCCCAGGGCGGTGTTGAGCGTGATCGAGCCGGTGATGTGAAGGGAGGTCGAGTCGGTGGCGGGGACCTTGTCCGTGACCACCTGCACCACCGCTGCTCGACGGTTGCCCGCGAGGTCCGTCTCGGGGCGAAACACCAGCGGGTCGGGGGACGTCCGCAGAGGCGAAACACCCGCACCGCCGCCGGGCTTGCGGGCGAGCAGGCTGTTGCCCCCACTGTCGGTCACGCCCGTGATGCGGCTGCCGGCGGCGTCGAGGCCAAGGATGGAACGGGTGGAATCGCGGTCGTCCACGCGGAGACGGAGCATCACCGCTGTTCCGGGCATCTGCACCTGCATCGGGAACTGCTCGGGGTCGAGGGCTCGATGGGTCACCCGCACCTCGACCACGTCCACCCGCACCGCCGCCTCCATCGTGCCGTCTGACGGCCCGGTTTCACCCGCCGGCTGGGTTCCGGTGGGGTCGGCGGTGGCCGCCTTGGGTGGGGCGGGCGTCTGTGCCAACGCGGCCGTCGAAGCCACGAGCAGCAGCATCAGACACCGGAGCAACTTTCGCGGGGATGGTGGCATCGTAAGCGGTGGGATGGGCAACGCGACGACCCGACAACAGGCCGCGAACAGGGTTCACATACTACCCCATGCCCGTGCTTAGTGCCATTGCCTGGATCGGTGGTCGGTTGGTCAGACGGGGGGAGCTGTTGGAAGAATCTTCCGCAACAAGGTCCGCGGCCGCATGTGAGGCCTTGGCGGCACAGGCGTCCAGGCTTTGCACAGTCCGCAGATGCGAAGCCTGTGCCACCATAAAAGGCGCTGGCATAGCAGTAACTGAGTCAACGGCTCGAAAGACCGGGGCACTGCACCATCGGGAATCAGGGCTCGGCGATGAAAAGCGTGCCGCAGCGATCAAGCCGCGACACCCGTGAATGATCCCGAAGAGCGTGTGCCCCCCATTCCGGCCGGTGCGAAGACTCCGGGACGGTGGGGAGCGGATTTGGGATGGTGAGCGACTGAAGGATTACTTGTCCATCTTCATGCCACCCTTTTTCATCATGTCCATCTTCTGCATCTCGGTCATTTTGCCGTCCTTGACCGCCTTATCCATCATCATCTTTTCGTCATCGGAGATCATGCCATCCTTCATCATCTGGTTCTCCATCTTCATCATCTCCTTGTCGGACATCATCATCTTGTCGTCCTTCATGTCCTTGTCCTTGTTGCAGCCGACGAGCGGGAGCAGCATGGCGGTGGCGAGGGCGGCGGCGAGGAACAGTTTCATAGGTGACTCCATTGAGCGGGGGTTTCGCGCGTGGTGTCTTGGGTCGACGGTGGCGCGGGCATACATTGACGGCCGATCATATCAGTTTCACTCGGTGCGTGTTCGTCGATCCGCTCATCTGGCTACCATGAACAGATGAACGCTCTGATCCTCCTGTGTACCCTCAAGCCTTCACCCGCCGCCTCCAACACCCGTGCGCTCGTGGACGACGCGATTGTCCCCGTGCTGGAGACGGAGGGGGTATCGTCGCAGGTGGTGCGGCTGGTCGACTTGGATATTTTGCCGGGGGTCAAGACAGACATGGGCGAGGGCGACGCGTGGCCCGCTGTGCATGACAAGCTGCTCGCCGCCGACCTGCTCATCCTCGCCACGCCGACGTGGATGGGACAGGCCAGCAGTGTGTGTCAGCGGGCGCTCGAACGGATGGACGCGATGCTCAGCGAGAAGACCAGCGAAGGCCACCCGCTTGCCTACAACAAAGTCGCCGGGGTTGTCGTCACGGGCAACGAGGATGGTGCCCACCACATCGTGGGTACCTGTTTGCAGGCATTGAACGACCTGGGATTCACCACCCCGGGTCAGGGGTCGTGCTACTGGAACAGCGGCCCCGGCCCCGGCCCATCCTACAGCGACACCGAGAAGGGCCACGACTACGCAAAACGCGTGGGCGGTAATATGACGCGAAACCTCATCGCCGCCGCCCGCGCTCTTCGGGCACAGCCCCTGCCCGTGCCTAAGAGTGGCGAGTGAATCGCGGATCGGGCTGATTGATAACGTTCGGGGCGACCCGAGCGTTTCCGCCTCGACGCCGCCCGGGGTAACGCTCAGGACTACCCCAGATTATTCATCAAACGCTCAAAGGCAGAGGAATCAGCCACCGATCAACACCGATCAACACCAATCAACACCGATGAACGCAGATAAACCCTTGAAAATTCCCGCGTGGTAATGAATCTTTCATGTCAATCGGTTGCCGTGCAATCAAGCAGTCAATGAAAGCGCCCATTGCGAGTCAGATCATTCCCGATTATAGAGGTTTATTAAATGGTAATGACTTACCCGTGTCTATCGGTGTTCATCGGTGGCTATATGCATTATTCGGGCTAACGGTCGCGGAGTTGTCCCACCTCCTGCCGGGATCGCAACTCCCGCGTCGGGATCGCGGCGTCCTCGTCGGCGACAGGGGGAGGTCACGCCGGGATGGCGGCCGCGACTAGGCCGACGGGGCGGTGTTCGTGGTCGGGGATGACTTTGGCGAGGTTGGGGTTGCCCAAGTGGTTTTGGACGGCTTCACCCAGCACATCGCGGAAGTCGGTGGTGTGGGCGAGGTCCCGCTTCTGGTAGAGCTGATCGGGTGCCAGGCCAGGCCAGTTGGTGACGACCTTGCGGCGGTTGGGGGCCTTGTCGGCGCCGACGCGTTCGCCTGTGGCGGCGACGGGGCCGCCCAGTGCAAACATGGCGTTGGCCCAGCCATGGTCGGTGCCGCGGGTGCCGTTCTCCTTAGCGGTTCGGCCGAAGTCGGAGAGGGTGAGCACGAGGGTGTCGTTGAGCTTGTCGCCCAGGTCCTGGGTGAAGGCGGCGAGGGCGGTGGCGAGCTCTTCGACCTTGTTGCCGTACTGGCCCTGGATGCCGTAGCCCTGGTTGTTGTGGGTGTCCCACCCGCCGTAGTCGATTTCGATCACCTCGAGGCCGATGTCGGCCTTGATGAGGCGGGCGGCGGCGGCGAGCTGATCGGCGAGGCCGGACTTCTCGGGGTACTTGGCGGCGGGCTCGTAAGGCTGATCGGCGACCTTGCGGATCTGCTTGACGCCTTCAAGGGTGGCTGCCCCGGTCTGGGCGACCATGTCGCGGGCGTCGCCCAGGTGGCTGGCCGGGTCGCATTGGTAGGCGTGCTCGAGGGCGGCGGCGACGCGGTCCGAGTCTTTGCCGGTGTTGGGCAGGCCCAGGTCCGCCAGGCCGCGGACGGCGTAGGCGGCCGCGTCGCCTCGGAGGATGCGGGGAAGGGTGTTGCCCAGCGCGATGGCGCGGACCGGGCCGTGGCCCTCACTGGTGAGCAGGTGCCGGTTGAGCCAGCCGTCCGACCCGAGCGTGTTGCCGATGACGCCGGTCTCCCACACGTCCTGCTCCTCGAAGTGGGAGCGGGAGTTGTTGGCGTAGCCCACGGCATGGGCGGCGACGGCGTGTCCGGCGTCGAAGAGCGGCATCAGCGCCTTGGCCCGCGGGTGCAGGCCGAAGAAGCCGTCGAGGTCGTGCGCCCCGTCCGCCTCGCCGGGCTTGGGGATGCGGATCCCTTGGCGGAGTTTGGCGTAGTGCTCATCGCCGTAGGGCACGACGAGGTTGAGCCCGTCGATCCCCCCGCGGAGGAAGATCACCACGAGCGTCTTGCCTTTGGTGACGCTGCCCGCCGCCTGTGCCGCGGGGGCGGCCTTGGCGAGCGCCTGGAGCGGCGCGACGCCGCAATAGACAGCCAGGGCACCGGAGGTTTGGAGAAAGAAGCGGCGTGTGATCTTCATGGGAGGGGGGTTGGAGGTCAGAGGAAGAGGAAGAGGAACCGCAGAGACACAGAGAGGGAGAAGAGATTCGCAGAGAAATCAATTTTCATTTCTGCTCTGCGCACCTCGTCTTCCTCACTGTGTCTCTGCGGTTAATTCTTATCGGAGCGACGCCTCGGGCAGTTGGGCGATCAGGCCCGCGATGAGGCGGATGCGGTCGTGGCCGGTCTTGTCGGTTTGGGAAAGCACATCGTGAGCCGCCTCGTTGGATCGGTCGCTGAGCAGCCCGCCGGTGAGCCGAACTGCCAGCACGTCGATCACCCGTTGACGCCACCGCTGCTGGGCGATGGCGGTGGCGGCGGGGTCATCCCCTTCGCTGATGGTAGGCGGGTCGCGGAGCGTCTCGGGGAGCAGGCGGGCCAAATGGTAGTCGACCCCTTGGCCGAACTTCCACCGCTGGAGCATCGCATTGGAGTCGGCGTAGCTCTCATCATCTTGCGGGTACCCATCGGGCGTGTCGCGGTCGAACAAGCCAAACCCGGCTGCCTGGAGGTAGCCCGTGGCGCGGTTGGCATCGTCGGCCCCGGCGATCCGCAGCGTGCGGACGGCAAAGTCCAGCGGCTGGGCCATCCGCAGCGTCGCATCCCGGCCGAAGCCCTCGGGCCTGCGGGCCAGCGTGAGGATCATCTCGCGAACGTCGCCCCCCGTGCGGAGGTAAACCTGAGCCAGCTCGTCCACGACCGCGTCGGGGGCACGGTCGGCGAGGTAGTGCTCGGTGAGCTTGGTGGCGATGAAGCGGGCGGTGGACGGGTGCGATGCGAGCACCTCGAGTGCGAAGCGAGCACGGTCGTAGCGGTTGGCGGTCGCCTCCCCGACGTCTTCGTAGGCCACGCCGAAGATGCGGCGGGCGGACGCGTCGTTGGAGTGGGGGTCGTAGCGGAACCCGGCCGTGAGGTATCCGCCATAGCCCAGCGGCCGGGCGATCTCATCGGACCGCCACCCGCTGAGCAGGTTCGCCAGCTCCGTGACATCCGACTGGTCGTACCCGCCGCCCACGCCCAGCGTGTGCAGCTCCATCACCTCACGGGCGTAGTTCTCGTTGATCCGTCGGCCGAGGCTCTTGTCCTGATCGAGGTACAGCATCATCGCGGGGCTCGTCGCAGAGGCGAAGAGCAAGTCCTCGAACGGCCCGGGCCCCAACCGGGCAAACGCCTCGTGCTCCACCGCCTTCCGCGCGGGCTCCGCCTTGCGGAGCCAGGTGGAGAAGTGGTTATCCAGAAACATCACCGCCCTGCCCCGAGCCGGGTCGGGCGTTTCGAGCAGGTGCTGGATCGCCCGCCGGATCACCTGCCCGGCGTTGCGGTCGTCCGGGTAGGTCGCGACCGCGTGGGTCCACGCCTCTCGCACGCCCGCATCGTCAAAGCCCGCCCGCAGCCGCTTCTCCAGGTAAGGCCCCTCCCCTTCGAGCAGCACCGCCGCCAGCTCCCGCGGCTCGGGGCCGTAGGCAAAGCGATCCAGCAGACGCACCGCACGCTCATATTTGCTCAAATTCGTCGGCGGCGACGCGAGCACGTTCACCGCCACCTCGCCACTGTCCGCCGCGTTGCCCGCACCGTCCCGCACCCGCGCCGCCACGCGGTGCTCCCCCGCCGCCATCCCCCGCAGAGGCACCGGCAGCAGCACCGTCGCGTCCCCATCGGCGGCTTCGATCCGGATCCCCGTCGTCTCCCCATCGATCAGCAACTCCACATCCCGCACCCCCCGCTCGTCCGCCACCCGCACCACCACCGCATCCGCGCCGTACACCGCCGCCCCCTTGGCCGGGTAGAGCACCTCCGCAATCGGCGCCACCATGTCCTCCTGCCCACGCTCGACCAGCTCGACCTCGTAGAGCCAGAAGTTGCGGCCCTTCTTGGTCTTCTCGTCGTCCAGGTCATTGGTAAACTCGATTTGCAGGCCATGCTGCCCGCCCTCGAGCGTCAGCGGACCCACGCTCTGGGTCTGCCGTCGGCTTGAGAATCCCGCCTCCCCGACGGTCGTGGATCGGGCAGCCTTCGCGTCCCCCTGGAGCAGGGTCACTTCCACCTTCGCCGCCCCCTTATAGGCGTCGCCCCCGCCCGTGATCCGCACGTCGAACTCACCCTCCAAGCCCTCGGGCAGATGAAGCGTCCAGCCCCCATCGCTCGAGAAGTTCGCCCGTCGCCCCAGCGGCTGATCGTCCACAATCCCCGGCCCCGCCCCATCCCACGCCCGATGGTCCAGCCCGAATGTGGCATCCCGCCGCGGCCGCGGCACCGTCGCCCCCTTGGGCAGAGCCGCCAACTCCACATGCTGCACCGTCGAAACCGCCGTCAGCTCGCCCACCTGGCCCCGCAGTTGCAGCGTGTTCACGCCCGGCTGCAACTGCCCGCGGTACAGCTTGAACACCGGGTGGTCATCGTGCTTTGTCTCGACCGCCTCGCCATTGAGCAGCAGCGTCACCGCGGGCTTGACCTTGCCCGCGGCCTCCTCCTTCACGGTGGCTTCGACCACGAAATCGCCCGACATCGTTCGTCCATCAAGCACGCGGTCGAACGCCACCACCAGGTCCCGCTCCACCGTCGGGTCGCTCGCCTCGCCATACCGCCGGGGCGACCCCTCCAGCCGGAGCAGCTCGAATCGGTCCACCTGCAGCCCTCGGTCGTTGTTACTGCCCGAGTTGAAGTCGTTCACAAACGAGGGCAGCAGCAGTTGCTTCCCCTCCTTGAGCCGAAACGGCCGACCAATCGGCACGCGGGCCCACGACTCGTTCAGCACCGGCGACGCGGTACGTATGTCGTTGCGACCCATCGCCGCCGCCGCCACCGGCATCATATTCCCCCCGGGCACACCCTTGGCCAGGAACATCAACTGGTACCAACCCGCTGTCTTCACGTTGATCTCGATCGGCACCGGCGTCCGCTCGCCCCCCAGCTTCGCAAAGCCCCCGCCGCTCGCCGACGGGTCCTCACCCGTGGGCATCTTGTACTCCTTGTTGAACACCTCCTCGGGCACCTTCACCTTCACCTGACCCTCCGCCTCCCCCTGCATCAGACGATCCTTCGACGCCTCCACCCGCGTCAGCCACACCGCCTCGGACTTGCCCATCTCCGCGTCAACCTCACCACCACCACCCTTCACCACCGCTTCCATCCGCAACGTCGCATCCTTATAAGCATCCGCGTCTACCTCGAATACGAACCGACGCACCGGCCCCTCGTCCAACGAGGACACCTCCATCGGCTCGAACTCCCTCGCATCCCCCCCCTCGCCCACCCGCAGCACCACCCCTCGAAGCGACGCACGCGACGTCTCCTCCCAGCGATCCTTCGAAACCGCCCCCGCCGCCTTCTTGCCCCCCTTCTTCTCCGCACGCTTCCTCGCCTTCTCCAACTCCTCCGACGACAACGCCACCCGACGACCCGTCACCGCGGCCTCACCAAGAAGCTGCATCGGGTCCTCCAGCAGCTCCACCCCCACCGCAATCTTCCCCCAAACCGCAGCTCCGCTCACCGGCGTCACAATCACCGGCCTCGTCTCCCGCATCCGACCCGCCAGCGGAGATGTCCGCACATCGCATACCACCTCCGCCTCACCCACCCGCAGCCGCACCTCACCCTCCTTCATCCCACCCGATGCCGCCGGAGCCACCCACACCCGCACGAACCCAACCTCCCGACCCGCCAAAACCTCCGCGCGACGCACGATTTTCACACCCTCACCGCTCACCGACGCATCGATCCGCCGATCCGCCTCACCGACCTCCTTCACTCGAAACGCCACCACCTGCGTCCCCCCCCTCCACAGCGTCAGCCGATCCGTCCAAAACGACACCCCCGCCCGCGAAACCTCCCGCACCTCCGGGGGCCCCACCTCAGCCGCCCCGGCCGCCCCGGCCGCCTTCTCAGCTCCCCTCGCCTGGACCGCCACGACCAACACGATGGCAGCCAAGCACACAAGCACCGACGCCCGCGGCAGCCGCTCCGACCCGCGACGCTGCTCCGTCTCCGCTCGGCGGGAGTTTACAACGCCTACATCCGTCACTTTGCGACCCGGCGAGCTGGCAGCCATGTGTTGCACCTTCCCTGAGAGTGGCTCTGTTCTATGATTCTATAAAATAGATCGGCCGAAAGACGTGACGCCATCCACGATGCCCAACCCCTTGTGCTAACACCACAGCGAATCCCGCTATTGCAGACCCCGCAGCCCGCGGCGACATTTTGAGGTAAGAATCAAAAAATCGCCGCCGTTCACACCCCTCACCCGCCCTCCGCCACGAACGACTGCACGATCCGACGCGCGCGGTCCTCCTCCTCGGGCAGCACGCGAACGGGAATCGTTTGTTGAGCGGCCGTCAGCCCGCCCAAAGGGCTGTCCGTGTTGTCCAGGAACGCGGAGATGTCGTGCTCCGCCAGCCGATCGCGCAGCAGCGTCGCCTCGATCAGCGAGCCCGCGTCGTACACATCCACAAGGTCATCATGCATCATAAAGTCTCACAAGGAGGAGGGGTCCACATCATAGCCCCTCACGCGCCGCCGAATTAATTGGCAACCCCCACGCCGGTGGTAAAATTGCCATGTGCCGGTGCCGCCCCCCCCATCTCACGCCCAAGACGACGCCGCCCCGCCCTACCTCCGCCTCGTCGGGCTCGAGGCAGGACCCCAAACGGCCCATGCCGCCCGACCGACCGACCGACCCCACCCCGGCACCAACGTCACCCCCCTCTACGCCACCGACCCCCGATGGGTCCTCGCCATCCGCGTCTCCGAGCGGCTCGAGGGCACGCTCCTCAACCCCGAGCAGCGGGAGCGGCTGGTCCGCCTGGGCACGATCCTCGGCCTCACCCCCTTCGACGCCAACCTCATCATCGCCATCGTCCAGGACCGCGCCCGCCGTGGCATCCCCCCCGCACACTGCCCCGCCGCCGCCGCCGACCAACTCGCCACCCTCACCCCCGCCCAACCACCCCGCCCCGATCCAGGTCGCGGCTCTCCCCCCTGGAGCCCCGCCGCCCGCCGCGCCGCCACCCTCGCCGCCGCCATGACCCTCGTCGAAGTCGCCGCCCTCTGGCTCTGGCTCGCCTAACCCTCTCCGCATGAGCCCCGCACAGAGTAAGCGGTCTTCCACTCGACCAACATGAGCTCTCCGACCACCGCCAACAGGACCTCAGAAACCGATAACGAGACAGGTATGCACTGTAGGGAACTTGTGGTGCAGGTACTCCGGTGTAGGTGAGGATTCATCCTGCTCGCGGCCGCGGAAGACGTCAGGATGAATCCTGACCTACGGGGCACTACCCAAGGGTTTATCTGCGTTCATCGGTGTTGATCGGTGGCTGATCCCTCTGCCGCCGAGCACTTGTTGAATAATGCGGGTTAGGGGTGGTGGGGCTTGGGGCGGGACACGGTCCGCCACGCGGCCAGCAGGGGGGCGGAGAGGGCGTAGGCGACGAGGGCGGCGGCGGCGACTTCCTGGGGGAAGACCAGCAGGAGCAGGCCGATGACGACGGCCATGACGGTGGTGTGGAACGGTGCCCGCTGGCCGACGTATCGGTTGAGCAGGTGGACGTAGCGAAAGGAGCTGACCATAGCCAGTGCGGTCAGGAGGGTGACCGCGAGCATGACGACGGCGGTGACCTGAGTGGCCCAGAAGGCGCCTTCGTGGTGGGCGAAGTAGTGTTGGTGGAGCAGGATGAGGGCTGCCACGGTGCCGGCGGCACCGGGGGAGGGGAGGCCTTTGAAGTAGTTGTGGTCGGCGACGGCGTCCTGGTCGCCCCGCTGGGCGTCGAGGTTGAACCGGGCGAGGCGGAGCGCAGCGCAGCAGACGTAGATGCAGGCGATGACGAGGGCGACGCGGTCGAGGAGGCGGTCCTGGGCGGCGGTGTTAGCGAGGTAGGGCACTTGGACGACGGCGAGGCGGATCGCGACGAAGGCGGGGGCGACCCCGAAGGTGACCATGTCGGCCATGGAGTCGAGCTGCTCACCCAGGTCGCTGACGGAGCGGGTGAGTCGGGCAATGCGGCCGTCGAGCCCGTCGAAGATCATGCCCAGGAAGATGAAGACCGCCGCCACGGTGAGCGGGGTCCAGCCGAAGATGAGCGGGACGGCGTCGGGGCCCTCTGCCGGTCGGGAGGCGTAGAAGATCGCCAGGAAGCCGCAGAGCAGGTTGCCCAGCGTAAAACAGGCCGGGAGCACCGCGATGGCGTGGCGGGCGACGCTCCTGGCCCGCACGCCCGGCCGGACCGCCCTGCCCCGCGCGGCCGACCGCTTGCGGAAGCCGCCGCCCGCAGGGTTGCCCCCACCTGCGTGCCCCCCCCGTCTCCTCCACCGTCCACCCCCACCCCCACGACGGCGGAGGCGGAGACGCAGGCCACGCCTGGGCCACCGCTTGGGCCCCGGGGACGGGTCGCTCCCCGCATCGCGATGCACCGGCGGCTCCGCCATGCCCGCCAGTGTACGCCGCCTCCCCTCACGCCACCGCCGCGTACATCTCCGCCAGCCTCGCGGCATACACCGTGGGGGCATGCTCCCTCGCCGCCCACGCCCTCGCGCCGCCCCGCACATGCTCCGCCAGCGGCGGCTCCATCAGCAGCCGATCCACCTCCCGCGCCCAGCCGCGGTACCCATCGTCCACCGCCAGCATCGCCTGCTCCCCGTGTTGAAGACCCTCTGCCGCGGCAGAACCCCGGGGGATCACCATCGCCACCCCGCTCGCTGCCGCCCACGCCCGCGCCAGTCCATCCCCCTCAGGCCCGACCACCAGCCCCACCTCCCAGCCGGGCATCACGGCCCACGGCTCGCCCGCACGTTCCTCCTGAAACACCCGCCCGCGCTGCCCAATGTTGCCCAACAGCCGCTGCACCCGCTCTCGACGCTCCTGCCGCGGATGCACCATCAAGTACAGCCCCGGCCGACCGCCAACCTTCCTCACGTGGCTCTCGCGGAGGATGCACAGAACCATCATCGCCGTCACCGCCTCCGCCTCCCACATCGGCTCGCTCACCGTGCCCAACACCACGCCTTCCACACCGCCTGCCCCCCCCTGCCCGTCAACCCCCCACTCCCGCCGCACCACCACCCGCAC
>PPFU01001088.1_pt1 | contig 25591 bp, 21 predicted proteins | sample 1535991 | NCBI WGS metagenome assembly PPFU01 (sample SAMN04901290, study PRJNA319586) | Hypolithon metagenome, whole genome shotgun sequencing project. | isolation source: Antarctic Hypolithon | place: Antarctica: Miers Valley | collected 2014
ACTGGCTGGTCGAAAACGGACGGCTGGAAGCACCGGCGGAGCTGTCCGGACCGTCCGGCGAACCATTGGTACTTGAACCTTCCGAGAATAAGCGCTTTGTTCGAGTCTCGCGTGGATAAAGCGGGTGAATTCGCCATGGCGCCCTTCGCTGCGGACAGGATTGCGCGCACGCTGGCGGACGACACCAGCCCCTTGCCCCGCCGCTGACCTTCTGCTCGCGCCAGCCGACCGTGATCGTCCCGGCGAACAGCGATGCCCCGTCGCTGGCGCGAGTTTCCTTGTTATACACCAGCGCAAAAGGGAATGATCGACGTTGATCGAATAGGCGAGGTGAAAGCAGTCCCAATATCGCCCGCCTTGAGCTCGCGCCCAGGCGCATCCGCCAGCCGCTGAGCACGACCCGCGAAATCACCTGCAGCCGCTTCGATGACTTGAAAGTGTTTTCTGCAGTGGCGCCGGGTGACCAACGCAATGCCGCCGCCTGCCGGGCTCGAACGCGGTGCTTGGCCCACCTGTCGCGCTACACCGGCCGAAAGGCGATCTAAACAGTTGGCTTCTCACCTTCGACCAGCGCGGCGCCACCTCCCGCTACGTGGCAGCCTGACCGCGTCGAACCAGCTGCAGCCAAAACCGCTAGGAAACGGATTGGTCCAGTAGATGATGAGGCTGATCAGTTGCTTCGACGATCATTCCGGCAGGTCGAAACGGGCGATGGGGTTGGCGCAACCCGAAGCATATGGATCGGTACCAATAAAATGGGTGCGTTCAGGCTGTTGCTCTGCGGCGCCAAAGAAGTCGGTCGCCAGCATAAACCTGCTGAGGAGGCCGCGGCTAAACTGTTCGAACGCCGCCTTGGCGCGACCGGGCGCTGCTGCGGCAACCATCGGATTGGCCAGCATCAGGAACATCGCATTATAGTAGACGCTGAACCCAGGATCGAAAACTCTTTGGTCCAGATATTCTTCGGCGAACTGCTCAAGGGTCGCGTCGGGTATCGCCAGTCCGGGGAGTTGCCGTCGCAGATAATCGACGATCATCGAGGACCGGGAAGTCGCCGCGTGGCTCGCCAGCAAGCCCGCGGGCAACACTGCCACCGCGGCGCCCCCGATCAGCAGGTTGCGACGAGTGACCCGCTCCATCAGACCATCACCCGGTCGGCCGATCGCATGGCTTGGGCCGCGATCGTCAGGCTGGGGTTGGCTGGTCCACCCACTGGAAAGGTGCTGCTTCCGAGCACGAGAAGATTGCGCAGCTGATGGTGCACGCAGTCGCGGTCGACGATGCTCGTAGCGGGATCATTGCCCATCGAAGTGGTGCCGATGATATGCGCCTCGCTCACGGCCAGCCTTTCATCCACCACGATGCGCTCGATCGGCAATGGGGCAAGCACGCGCTCCAAATCGGATTGTGCCTGGTCGATGGCCTTCTGCGTATACGCACTATGGCCAATATAATGAACCTGAGGCTTGGTGGGATCGGCCGGGTTGGTCCGGACGGTATTGGCAACATCAGGAACGACATCGAGTACCAGCCGCAGCGGTAAGACCTGTCGCCAACGGCCGGGTTCGGTGCGTAGCGTACCCACGTTCCAGGTTTCCAGCAACACCGCCGCGCGGTCCCGACGCCGGGCCTCGTCATCATACAGCATGTAGCCGATGCCGGTCACGGAGGTCGAGCCACCAAAGCTCTCGACTCCGTCAAGAAAGGCCTCGGCCACCACTCCGACCTGTTCGTGCAGGCGCCGTCCGAGCAGGGGATGAGCCAGCGAGGAGCGCTCCAGGATCACCGGGTTGAAGATCGCATTCGCGGCCAGGACAACGAGATCGGCAGTGGCGGTTTGCTCGCGTCCGTTGCGCGCGTAAGTCACTCCTCGCGCAACGCTGCCGTCATGATCGATCGTCAGTGCCTCAGCCGCCAGGGCCACGGTGACCCGCGGATCCTCGTAGACCCGCATCAGCCCGTTCTGGATAGTGAATTTTGCGTCGACCGGACACAATTGGCAGATGCCGTTCGCGCAGCAGACCCCGCGCCCCGCTCCATGCACGCGCGCTCGCGCCGAGGGCATGCTGAAGAACTGGTGCGGATAAGCTTGCCGCAACAATTCCTCAGGCGCGGTCAGGCGGTGTGAGGGCTGTGCGTATCCGGTCAGGCGGCGGTATGGCGCAGCATCGTCGGAGCCGGCCAGTGACAGAATGGCTTCCGCCCGGTCATAATACGGCTCAAGATCGTCATAGCCGATGGGCCAATCCTCACCGACGCCGAAGCGGCTGCGCATCTCGAAGTCGGCCGGTAGAAACCGAGGGGCGTTGCCCCACCAACAATTCGTACCGCCGCCAAAGCCGACGCTGAAAATCCATCGCTTGTCGGGATCGCCGGTCCGCGAAATGTAGGGCTCGGCGAGCGCAGTGGTGTCGGTTGCCCGGGCCGCCACCCGGTCGGCGTGTTCGGTCAGTTTGCCGCGTTCCAGCACCAGAATTTGTGCGCTGGCCGCGGCCTTTGCAAGGTACCGCTCAAGGAAGAACGAGCCCGCAAAACCGGTCCCGATCACAATGAGATCGTAGGTTTGCTGTTGCGGGTCCGAAAATGGCACGACTGCCTAGCTCCGTTTGTAGTTCATGATTGAGCCCGGCCACCTATGGTAACCCCGCGTCAATGAACAGCAGAATGGTTGCCCGGGGCCGTACATGATGCGGGATGGCGAGGCTCCATTGTCCTTCGCGAGTCAAGCGATCCAGCGATTGTCGATCCTTGTTGAAGGTCCGATCCTGCGGGGCTACGGCGCCTCCGCTCGCCATCCTCAACATGTGCCGCGTCTATTTCTCGCAACGCGGGAAGCTGGCTCTAAAGGGAGGCGGTTCAGACGACGCCATGCCAGATCTGACGATAGGGACATCGCCGCGCCGCTTCTCTCTTGGTCTTGAAGGCTTCAGGCGGTCTAACGGCGGGTTTATGGTTTGGGCGTTCAAACCAAGGCCCGTTTTGGCACAGACTGCCGAACACTCTTGTCTTGCAGCGGCCTCCCCCCGAGTATGGTCGACGCCTTGGCAAGGAGGCGCTGAATGGGTAGGCCTTTGGAGCATTCCCTCCGACTGAGCCGGTTTCTTAAGAGTTCGCCATCTTTTCTTTCATTTTGGACAGTGACTAAGCTGTTTTGAAGCGTCACCAGACACGCGGGTTCGGCCAGCGTCAAAGGTACTTACTGATCAGATAGGTCATCAGATGTATGGCTCGAGTTAAGGCAGCGCCACTCTGCCTAAACCGAGCCACGTTCGCGATTTCCCCTCCATTAGCCAAGCAGGAGCGGATTCCTTTGAGCGGATTAAGCTTCGGCGTGAAGTCCGAATTGGTTACAGTGCAACACATAACAAAATATAATTTGAAGTTCTATAAACATTAATGGATCGCAAATGAAGAAATTGCTGCCTAAGACATCGATGAAGCCGGCTTATTGGAAGTCAGCAATTATTGCTGGCATCGTCCTGCTGGCAATTGGCGGTTTGCTCATCGTCATGTTCAATCTGCCGGTTGTCACGGGGAGCGTTCCGCAATGAACCAACTGGTCGCGGCGAGTCCCCGAGCGCGGCGCGGTTGGACAGCATTGTTCCATCCTTCTCGACACGAGATGGATACGGCGGCCCAGCCCAGGGATGGGCTGGTTGTGTTCGCGGTGATGTGGGGCATGGCCATGATGCTGAGCGCGGCCTCGCAGACATGGTTCCTGAGAGGCGGTCAGGGACTTGGACTGGCATTCCTCGCCTGGAGCACGCTTGGATCTGCCGCCCTGCTGGTGATGAACCCCCGAAAGACCAGCCTGCTCTTGATCGTGGCAGGGCTGATGACGGTGATGTATCTGCTCCTCCTGCCGGTCGCCTCCAACAACCGGACGATTTCGCTGTTCATGAACACGGCCATCCTCATTGCGGTGGGCAGCCAAGTCATCAAGGGCCGCACCCTGTATGTGGACCGCGAGGCGCCTTACGAGCAATTGCGCGTGGTCGCGCGGGGCTTGCTTGCTGTGATGTACTTCTACGGCATTTTCCACAAGATCAATATCGACTTCCTCAATCCTCAGACAAGTTGTGCAACGGCCCTGTATCAACCATTAATGAAACCATTGAATCTGGGGCACAACCTGTACGGACAATACTTAGCAATAGCATCGACCTTTATTGTGGAAGTGATCGCGATTGTTTGCCTGTACTGGAGACGATTTTTCTGGGTCGGTCTGCTGATTAGCCTACCCTTCCACTATGTGATCCCGATTTCGGGTTATTCATGGTACATGGATTTTTCGAGCCTTGTGTTCGCCCTTTATATGGTCGCAGTCCCGCGTGAGGTGGCTTCCGGTCTTTACTCGTCCGGCGTGTCGCTGCTGCGCCAAGTTCCCAGATTGCGCGCGGGTTCGGCGGCAATGGTGCTGTTCGGAACCGTCTGGGCTGCAGCACTGGTGTTTGCCTGGCTAGTGGCGCAAAGCCATCCTGATCGGGATGGTCAATTGATCTGGCATTCGGCCTGGTTGATCATCTGGACGATCTTTGGGGGGGTCAGCATGGTGTTGATCGTCCGTGCCGCCTTGCTCGAACAGCCATATTCGGAAGCGAAGGTCCGCTCGCGGCAGCGTTGGTGGGTCCTCGCGATACCCGCCACGCTTTTCGTGATGAGCGCATCGCCCTACGTCGGTTTGAAGACCGAAAGCTCAATTGCAATGTTTAGCAACCTGCACACTGAGGGGGGGGTCAGCAACCACCTGGTCTTCCCCACGCCACCCTACATCTTTGGTTATCAATCGCGTGCGGCACGAATCCTCGAAAGCTCCGATCCGAGCTTGAACGAACAGGCAATGGACGGCCAATTCGGGTTGGTCGAGCACGATATTGCGCTCCAGTTGCTGTCAAATCCGAACATGTGGGTCACCTACGAAATGGGCAGCCAGCGGTTCGAGCGGGTCACTGCAGCAACATACACGGGGCACCGGCCGAACTGGATCGAGCGAAAGTTGCTCGTCTTCAAGCCAATCGACTGGGCCCGGCCGAAAGTCTGCTCCCACTGATAGAAGTAAATATAAATTGCGTCTTTGTACTTGTGCCCCTGGCGAGGATTCAGAGGACACGCTCCGGCGGCGTGCAACCACCTTTGCTCGTTTCTGCTGGGGCTTCTGCAAGTGTATCTGTAGACGATCGACCAAGCCGCTTCCAAGCGCCCAGTGCTGAGGCTCATGAACCAGCGAGCAGCGACATTCTCTAATGCCTTTGTAAACCGCTTTTACAGCCCGCCCCTTCGCGCCGCGGCGCCACTCATTCTGCAACTCCGCCCTCCTTGGTTGTCTGACCACCGGATAACGGCTCAATTCCATGAACCGGATGCGCGGCGTAGCTAGCGGGTATGGGATCGGGAGTAACCGGGCCCGAACACCACGCATATATTGAGCGCCGTGTTGAAGAGGAACGCCACACCGATGCCGGCCCCCTTCGCAAACAGATGGGGTATGCCAAATGCGCTTGCCATCCAGGTGACCCCCGTATTCACGAACAGACCGAAAAGACCGACGGCCAAGAACAGGCCAAAGCGCCCCATCTGCGACCGCTGACGAAACACGATACGGGAAATCAGAAGGTAGTTGTAAGCCGCTGCGACCAGGAAGCTCAGCGCCGCGGCGACAGGCACTGCCGCGCCCGAGGCCACCAGCAGCACGAACCCACCCAGGTCGATGATCGCCGCACTGCCGACGACCACCAGATAGCGAAGCTTAGCCGCGGAGCGTGCAGAGAGTGTCAGCCCGGGGACTGGCACCGGATATCCTCGCTTCGGAACAGCGGAATCCGACAGCTGGTGAAAGACGCCTCGAAATTGCGCGAAGCAAGCCGCTTCCGTAGCGTGAAGAAGGCACAGGCTCGCAGCGCCGTGCCGCTCTCCTGCTTGATTGGGTTGATGATCATGACGCTCTCAGCGGGCGGCACACCAGCTTTGACGCCAATGCGCAACTGCCCCTCAGGAGCCCACTCTAGCTGCCTCCTGCCCAGTTCGGTCGCGCTCACCTTCGAGCCTGCCAAAGGACCAAAAGCGAGAAGCTTGTCGAACCGGATACTCCGACCATCAACGCCACCAAGCGCCCCGCGCCCATTGCAAGGCAAACGGCTGGCGCATTGGCACACTCGCTTGCACTAAATGGCGCACTGGTCGCAAATTCATCCTTCGCTTGCCTAGCCCTGTCTGCGCGCGGCACAAAGCCGCAGTCGCGGCGACTTCCGCGAATAGGCATGCCCCGCGTTTGACCTGACCGCTCTCGGGATCAGACTCCACCGAGACCGCATTTCGTCAAATCCCTTCAACTTGGCTGGCTCCATTCTCGAATGACCAGATCGGCAGGCTCGGCCACCACTACCCGTCGGACTGGGCGCGGTGCGCAAACAACCCGCTCACGCTCGAGGACCACGAGCCAGAGACATGAGGCCAGTCGCGCGCGCTGGACGGGTATAACGCATTGCCCAGCTCATTTCCTGAGTTCGATGAACTGCTGGTCTGTGTACGTCTGGAGGTCGGGAATGTCGAAGAAGGTCGTGACCACGGCGGTCGCTCCCACCAGGAGCATCGCCAGCATCAGCGTACGATCCTGGAAAAGCCGTTCCGGCGCCTGCGCGACCGATCCATGGCGCATCGAGATCCCGAGATAGACGGCAAACAGGAAACACAGCGGCGGGACCAGAAGGATATATTCGATCCGGTACTTGATGATGAAGATCGAGAACAGGCTCGAACTCAGCAAAGCGTAGGCGATGCAAGATGCGAGCAGGCGGATCTCGGTATAGCCCGCGAACGACTTCCTGTACCGGATCAGGAGATCGCGCCCATGAGAAGCGCATATCTCGCGATACTCAGACCACCGCTTGGCGGCCATCAGATAGGCGCCGCCCAGCCAGTAGGCGACAATGATGGACATCGGCGGAACCGACGTGGCATCGATCATCAGCCAGCCGATCAGGAGACGAAAGGGGTTGTTCACGGATTCGGAGATCACGTCCAGATACGCTTTGTCCTTCGTGCGGACCGGCGGCACATTGTAGACAACGCCCTGTACTGCGAACAGACCCGCGACGATCAGCATGGGAGTACTGGATGCAGCAGCAGCGGCGCAGCCGATGGCGATGAACAGCGCCCACAGCCCGTAGACATAGGCAGGGTTCAATTCCGTCTGGACCGATACCCGTGCCGATTTGGTGGGATGGTGCCGGTCGAAATCCCGATCCAGCCACTCGTTGATCACGTAATTCGCCGACGCGATCGAGATGGCGCAGACAAACCCGAGCACCACGTGCAGCAGCAGATTACTGTTCTGCGCGTCCCGCAGCAGGAAGGCGAGCGCCGCGCCTGGCACCACGAAAATCTGCTTGGTGATATGATCGAATCGCGCAAGCCGCAGATAATCGCGCTTTCCCGCTTGGCGCGGCAGCGCCACGCGGCTCGCTATTCCCGTAGACATCGATACCGTTCCCCGAGCCCCTGACGCGCCGCGCATAGTGAGCAGCCGTGAAGATTCGCCTAATTATTGCTTCGGCACCTAGACAGTCAATCGCCCTGAAAAGGATGATAGGGCCTCGGCTGGACCACCCAGTTTCGCGGCTGCACCACCCAGACACGCCGATCCGGAAAACGGGCGATCAGGCGCGAATTGCGCTCGTCGCCAAGGTCGCGTGCCCAGATGATAGGCGCGCTCTGGAGGTCTGGCGCGTTGTACACCCAGGCATGGCGACCGGAATGCTCATCGTACCGAACGAACACCAGGTCGTCGCCCCGCGTGGCCTCCAGGCTGCGCTCGACGGCCTCGCGTTCGGTTGTCCTGACCACGGCGCAACAAGACCGGTCCCAGAAGTTCGAGATGCCCGCGGGCCACCCGGTTGCAAGGTACGCGACGGGAAGCGCGACACCGAGCAGCAGCAGGAGCGGAAGAGTGCGGGCCAAGAACAGGCCCGATGGCTGCCCCCGAAAGCTGAGGCCGCGCAGCTTCTCCAAACCAGCGACCACGAAGAGCAAGACGCAGGGGAGAAGCGGCGCGGCGTAGTGCGGAAAGTCCCACGTCGTCACCATGAACCCGATGCTCACGAATCCGCCTGCCAGCGCCGGCATGGCGCCCCTGTAACCGAGTGAGAAGAAACCGACGACGCAGGGGATCAGCATCGCCGGCCCGACAAAGAACGCGAAGAGAAGAAGCGATTTCTGGACCAATGCCTCAAATAGGGTCGGGATCGATGCCCGCCGCTCGTAAGGGGGGATCTCCCAGCGGTAGAGTTTCGTGAGCTGTGCGTCAGGCCACGTCGTGCGCAACAAGGGTGCCGACATGAGAAAAGGCGGGGCACCCCCATACTGCACCCTGCCGACCTCATAGGCGGGTTTCAGAGGGTCGCCGGTGATTGCGGCTGAGTGGGAGGCGAGCACGCCGCCGCCCATGACCACCGCCGCCAGCACGGGCAGGGCGAACTTAGCCACTGCGCTGGTCTGTTTGCTGGCGATCGCTCGCAACGCCCAGGGAAGCAGCACAAGCCCGATTCCGGCGCAAAACAAGAGGCCCTCGAAGGGACGACTGGTCATCATCAGGAACACGCCAAAAGCGGCCCAGATGCCGTGCCTCCAGCGCGCACCAGCCTGAAGCCGCCCGGCGGCCCCGAGTGTCAGCGCTGCGCCCAGCGCCGTCACCGAGCCGCCCCAATAGCCGTTCACCCAGTAACTAAAGAGCCCGAACTGCAGCACTACGATAACGCCGCCGAGAAGCGCGCTGAGCGGCCGCACCCAGGCCTGCAGCATCCAGGTGACGGCAGCCGCTAGGGCGGCAGTCGTCAGGAGCGTGCCCACCCACGGGCTCCCAGCGATGATCAGTCCAAGCAGCAACGGCAGGCTGCGGCCCGGGAAATAGATCGCCGCCCGGACCGGCGTGACGATTAGATGCATTTCTTCGAGATGTTGCCACATGGGATCGAAGGGAGCAGCCCATCGCCCCTGAAGCATCAGCTCGGCCTGGAACAGCAGGCTGAACTCGTCGGGGATCAGCAAGGGTGGTGCGGGAAGCAAGGGCAAAAGCGCCGCCCGCAGACCCACTGCCAGCAGGAACACGATTGCCAGGTGCAGGTTGCGCGCCTCTCCGATCGAGCTGAAGAAGCGCTCCAGACGCGCAAACGTTGGGCTTAGAATGGCGGGAGCCAGCATGGCCGTGATCACGAGCAGGACCAACAGCCAACCTTGCCATGCGCCGACCAGACCCAGAACCATGGACGCTCCCCCAAAGTGCGACGAGCGCAACGCTATCTATCATGGCACTTGGTTAAAATCGCCCTAAGCTTCGATTGCGGGCCATCGGGATCCGTTAGCCAGGCAGACGTAGGCTCGGAAATCCTTGTTCCCGCTCGCCGGCCTTGCCCGAAGGGATGGGCTGCGCCGGTGGCGGCCCGGAGCTTCTGCGTGGGCAAACCCCGCCTTCGCCGCTCTTGCAACCGCGCACCTCCGGTGTGGCAAGCGGAATGGACCGCATCCGGACCAGCGAAGGGCCGTCTTAGGAGTGAGGGGCGTTCACAAAGTCCGGCAGCTCGACCGGAGCGGCCGCAGCCTTGGCTGCGCGCATGGCGAAATCGCTTGGCCGGCGCACGGGAATTGTCAGAACACAGCGCACCCCTTCGGGCGCGAAATCCAGCTTGACCGGGGTCTTGAGCTCGGAGGCGACGATCCGTTCGATCAGGTCGGTGCCGAAGCCCCGGCCGCGCTTCTGCGGTACGGGCGGCCCGCCGCTCTCCTGCCATTCGATCCGCACCAGCGCATCGGCTACCATCCGCCAATGCACGGTAATTTGCCCGCCTGGCAGGCTGAGCGCACCATATTTTGCCGCATTGGTGGCCAGTTCGTGCATCGCCAGGCCGAGCGAAAGCGCATCGTTGGGGGCGAGTTCGATGTCGGGGCCGCCGATGTCGACCTGGTGGTCGCTGGCTTGGGCGTACGGCAGCAGCTCAGCTTCCACCACCGCCCGGATCGGGGTGGTGCCCCAGTGCGACTGGGTGAGCAGGTCATGCGTCGCCGACAGCGCGCGGATGCGGCCATCCAGCCCGTCGGCAAATTCGTTCAGCTCCCCCGCCCGGCGGCGGGTCAGCGCGATGATCGAGAGCACATTGGCCAGCGTGTTCTTCACCCGGTGGTTCAGCTCGCGGGTGAGCGACATGCGGATCGATTCCTGCTCCTCGAACCAGCGCAGCTTCGCCTCATCCTCCAGCGCCTGGGTGGTCAGCATGCGCACCAGCAGGACCAGCAGGCTGGAAACCAACAGGCCAAAGATGATCGTGAGCATCGACAAGCCCGAGAGCGCGCCACTCTGCGCCGAGGTGACCCGCAGCTCCCACGGATTGTTGGCGATCAGAACCACCTCCGAAGCGGTTGGCCCATCGAGTTCGGCGCTGCTGCCGGCCGCGAGCAGTCGCCCGGGCGCGGGCTCGCCATCGTACAGCCGCACGGAATAGCTGCCAGCATCGTCCTGTTCGAGCGCGGATGCCAGAAATTGGCCGGCGTTGAACGGGCTGAAGATGTAGCCTTTGAGTACCCGCCCGGCGGGCCCGCGCTCGTACACCGGCATGAAAATGACAAAGCCGGGCGCGTTGCCATCGCCCACTTGCGCCAGCACCACCTTGTCGGTTGCGGTCGGGCGAGCGGTAAGCTGCGCCTCGATCATGGCCTGCCGGCGAACGCGTTCGGAGAACATGTCGTAGCCCAGCGAACGCCGGTTCCGCTCCGTATCGAGCTCGATATAGGTCACCGGCACCGCATAGGGCTGCTGGCCGGCCTCCGGACGGGGCCACATCCGGACGGGCCCGCGCGATGTCGCTTCCAGAGCGGCATCGAACGCCTCCACCTCGCCGGGCCGCACGATTCTGGCCCAGCCAATTCCCTCGGCTCCGCGATAGTCGGTATCGAGCCGCAATTCGCTGACGAAGCGGCTGAAATCGGAGGCCGAGACCGTTTCGAGCGTCGCCAGATAGGCCGCGCCGGCGCGCAAATAGGCGCTGCTGGCGTTGGCCCGCCGCTCCAGTGAGGCGGTGATCGCCATGGCGCGATTGCGCAGCTGCGCCGCATCGCGGCCCGCTTCACCGCGCTCGATCGCGAACACAGCCAGCATGGTGATGGCCGTGATCAGCAGGAAGATCGCCACCGGCAGCCCACGCGGAAAACGAACGAGCCACCGCTTCGTCGCGCTGCGCTGGCCGGCACTCTGAACCAAAGAGAGAACTCCCCGCGCGTTCGCCGAAATCCCGGCCGGCCTTGTCCGGCGGCAGAATGCACCCGCATGGAGGGCCGACCTCGGCCCTCGGCAGGTAGAAGGGGGAACCGGACGAAGGTGATTTCGTTCCAAATCGCGCAAGGGGGGCCGCTGTTGGTGCAGGGCCAAGGTTCCATGGCGCTTGCCGGCTTAGCCGTGGTAAGCGCGGGGAATCACTTCTGGATTAAGCAGGCGGGCATATCTCGAATGATTGGTGCTGGGAAAAAAACCTCTTCTGTGGGGGGTAAGATTGCAACGAACAGGAAGCGGAGCCCCGATTGGAGCTCTGGCCTTAAGCAGCTTTACGACCAGGTTGTGGACGAGCCGCTGCCGGACAGTTTCAAGGAACTGATCTCCCGCCTCGACGACGACAAGCGATGAGCAAGGAAAAACGGGAGCTGCCCGAGCGCAGCGCCGCCGACAAGCGTGACTTTAAGCGCGAGTTGACCGGGGTGGTGCCGCATCTGCGCGCCTTCGCCCGTGGCCTGTGCGGCCGCCCGGACATGGCCGACGACCTGGTGCAGGAAACGCTGCTGAAGGCTTGGGCCGCGCAGGAGCGGTTCGAACCCGGTACCAGCATGCGCGCGTGGACCTTCGTGATCCTGCGCAACGCCTATCTGACCGACATGCGGCGCAACCGCTTTCGCGGCGAATATGACGAGACCGCGGCCGAGCGCATCCTCACAGCCCCGGCCGGGCAGGAGGAGCCGATCCACCTTTCCGATATGCACCGCGCACTGCTGACGCTGCCGCCAGAGCGGCGCGAGGCGCTGCTGCTGGTGGGCGCGGGCGGTTTCTCCTACGAGGAGGCGGCCAATATCTGCGGCTGTGCGGTCGGTACGATCAAGAGCCGGGTTGGCCGCGCGCGGGCCGCGCTTTCGAGCATGATCGAGGAAGGCGACATCCCCGATCGCGCGATCGGAGATCCCACCGCCCACCGCGCGATCCTGGAAGAGCTGGACGAGGTGGCCGCGGGCCGGGGCCTCGCCGTGCCGACCAAGTAGCGGCCCGGCAGACCGCGTTGGGGGGCGCGCAGCCATGATCGACGAGGCGGACCCGCTTCGCAGCCAGCGGGGCCCGGGCGCGCCTTTCCCGGACCGCGTGGCGCCAGATGCGGTGCTTCCCGCGCATGGGGATGAACCGTCACCCGTGCACACCCTGGCCGATCAGGAGCTGCGGCTGGTCTCTGCCCTGGTGGTGCTGCTGGCGACCGGCCTGTTCCTGGCGCTGCCGTTCGTGCTCTCGATCGGGTCGGTGGTGTTTCTGCCTTTCGTGACCGCCCTCGTGCTGACCATCATCCTTTCGCCGCTGGCCGATCGGCTGGCGCTGTTCGGGCTGCCCAATCCGCTCGCCTCGTTCCTGGCGCTGATGGTGTTCATCGGCGTGCTGGCGCTCGGGCTGACCGCGGTGCTGCACCCGGCGGTGAGCCTGTTCGCGGAGGCGCCGGCGATGATCACGCGGATCGGCGAGCATTTCAGCAATCTGCAGGGTAGCCTGGCGTGGATCTCGCGCCTCAATGCACAGGTGGCCGAGATTATCGGCGAGCAAGAAGGCGAGCTGGTGGTGCTGGCCGGGCCAAGCATGCTCGAGCAGCTGGCCTTTGCCACCCCTACGGTAGTGGTGGAGGTGCTGCTGACGTTTCTGATGGCCTTCTTCATGATCGAGGCGCGGGTCCGCCTGCGCCGCCGCTTGCTGCTGGAACGCCAGCATTTTGGCGCCAGCCTTAAGGCCGCCCGGGTAATGCGGGACGTGCAGGACCGGGTGGCGCGCTACATCCTCACGGTCGGGCTGATCAACATGGGTGTGGGGGTGATCGTGGCGGCGGGCGCCTGGGCGCTGGGGCTGGGCGCGCCGATCATGTGGGGCGGGCTCGCCACACTGCTCAACTTCATCCCCTATGTCGGGCCGTTGGGAATGGTGGCGCTGCTGACGCTGTTTGGCCTGGGCACCGGCGATACGCCGCTGGTCGGCCTGATCCCGGCGGCGGCTTATCTGGCGCTTCATACGGTGGAATCGAACATCGTCACGCCTTCGATCCTTGGCGCGCGCTTCACCATGAACCCGGTGATGATCCTGCTGGCGCTGAGCTACTTCACCTGGATCTGGGGCGTGCCGGGCGCGCTGCTGAGCGTGCCGATCCTGCTGTCGCTCACCGCTCTGATCGATCATCTCGGGCGCCCCAACGTGATCGGCTTTCTGTTCGGCGAGCCGCTGTTCGCCGGCAAGGTGCTGGAACCCGAGGAGGACGGCCGGGCGGCGGCGGATCAGCGCATCTAGGAGGCCAGCGGCCATCGGCACGAGAGGGCCAGCACCCCCATCGCCGCCGCAAAGCCGCCCCAACCGAATGCGCTGCTTTTCTGCTGTCCTGGTGTTCGATCGGATTCCCTATGTTCTCGGCTGTGCAGGGCCGCTGGCGTCGTCCACCTGTGGGATTAGCCCGGCGCCGGGGTCCGTTCGAACAGCCGGATCGGCTCGCCTCCGGGCAGCACCGTGTCGCGCATCGGCTGGTAGCCGAGCCTCTCCGCCAGGCGCAGCGAGGGGGCGTTCTCGGGGGCGATCATGCAGATTGTGCGCCGGGGGACGTGCTCGGACTCAAACCAGGCGAGGCTCGCTTCCATCGCCTCGCGCGCGAGGCCGTGGCCGGTGTGGCGGGCGGCGATGATCCAGCCGGCTTCGGGATTGTCGTCGAAATCCGCGCCCAGCCCTCGCCAGCTGTGGAAAATGCCGCAGTTGCCGATCACCTCCTGGCCGCCTTTCGGGCGCAGGATGAAGGCGCCGTAGCCATAGAGCAGCCAGCTGCCCGCACTGCGTGAAAAGCGGGTGAAATGATCGGCCAGGCTCGCCTGAACGCCCAAGTGCCGGCCGGTGCGCGGATCGGCCACAATGGCGGCCAAATGCGCGAAATCCCCGCTTTGCGGCAGCCACAAATCGAGCCGTTCGGTGGTCAGAAGCGGGGCGCAAGCGGGTTGCACCGCCATTAGAACACCTGAATCAGCGCGTGGATTGTCACTCCGACGAGGCCGCCCACCAGCGTGCCGTTGATCCGGATGAACTGCAGGTCGCGGCCCACGGCGCCCTCGATCCGGCGGCTGATCGTCTGGCCATCCCAGCGGCGCACGGTCTCCGACACCAGCCGCACGATCTCGCCGCCATAGCGGCTGGCGACGCCCACTGCGGTGCGCCGGGCGTAGCGGTTGACTTGCCATTGCAGCCCCGCATCCTCGCGCAGCGCCCGGCTTAGCTCGCCCATCGCCTCGCCCAGCTGGCTGCCGAAGCCACCCTGGCCGGCCCCACCCTGACTGGTCTGGCCGCTGCGCGCGCGCTCGATCAGCGAGAGGCGCAGCTTTTCCCACACTCCCATCCACCAATCGGCCACCGCCGGGTTGGCGAGGATCTCGCGCTTGGCGCGCTCCACCTTTTCGCGCGTTGCGGGATCGTGGACTAGGTCGTGGGCGAATTGCTGCAGGCTCTGCTCCAGCTTCAGGCGCAGCGGGTGATCGGGGTTGATCAGCAGTTCGGCCAGCATGCGATAGAGCCCGTCCAGCACCGATTTGGCGAGCCGCTCGTCCAGCCCGGTCCAGCGCAGCACGGAACCGGCGCGATCGTGCACCATCTGGCGCACCAGCACCTCGTTCTCTTCCAGCGCATGGCCGGCCCAGCGGATCATCGAATCGAACAGCGGGCGGTGCTTGCCGCCCGCGAGCGCCGCTTCCAGCACGCGGCCCAGCAGCGGGGCGATCTCCAGTCGTTCGAGCTGGCGGGCGAGGCCGGTGCGCACCTGCAGGCCCAGCTGCTCAGGATCGAGCGATTCCAGCAGATCGGCGAACAGGCCGGCGGCACCTGCGCGAATCCGCCCGCCGCCGGACAGGCGCGCGGGATCGAGGAACTCGCCCGCGGCCCGCGCGACGTTCATCTCGCGCATCCGCCGGGCGACCACCGAAGGGATCAGGAAGTTCGATTGCAGGAAGCCCGCCATCGTATCGGCGATGCGGTCCTTGTTTGCCGGGATGATCGCGGTGTGCGGGATGGGCATGCCCAGCGGGTGGCGGAACAGCGCAGTGACCGCGAACCAATCGGCCAGCCCGCCGACCATCGCCGCCTCGGCAAAGGCGACGACGTAGCCCCACGCCGGGTGGCCGCCCTCCTCCAGCTGGCGCGCGCCGAGGAACACCAGCGCCATCGCCCCCAGAAGCAGGGTGGCGACCATGCGCATCCGGCGTGCCCGGTCGGGCGGCTCCGCTCCGATCTGCAGCGGCCTCAAACCATGGGTCCGGTTGCCGTTGTTCCTGAGCCCGGCAGGGTGCGCGTCACTCGGCCGGATAGGCGGCGGGGGGGCGGCGCTCGCCCTCGCCATCGTCGCCCTCCTTGTAGGTGAGCAGGCGCTTGCTGAGCCACGGGCCAAGCCGCTTCTCGATGCCATCCGCGAGGCTAAAGCCGGCCGGCACGATCAGCAGCGTGAGCAGGGTGGAGAGCAACAGCCCGCCGATCACCACGGTGCCCATCGGAGCGCGCCAGGCCGAGTCGCCGCCGAGCGAGATCGCCGTTGGGATCATGCCCGCGGTCATCGCCACGGTGGTCATCACGATCGGCTGGGCGCGCTTGTGCCCGGCTTCGATGATGGCATCCCGCTTGCGCTTGCCGGTGGCGAGTTCCTCCAGCGCGAAATCGATCAGCAGGATCGAGTTCTTGGCCACGATGCCGAACAGCATCAGCACGCCGATGAACACCGGCAGCGAGATCGGCTGGCCGAGCAGCCACAGCGCGATCATCCCGCCCAGTGGCGCGAGGAACAGCGAGCCCATGTTGACCAGCGGCGAGACCAGCCGGCGGTACAGCAGCACCAGCACCGCGAACACCAGCAGCACGCCAGTGCCCAGCGCCACCACGAAGGCCTGCATCATCTCTTGCTGCCATTCGTCAGCGCCAACTGGAGAGTTGGAGACGCCCGAGGGCAGGTTCTGCATGATCGGCAGGCGGTTGATGGCCGATTTCACGTCGCCGCTGGCAAAGCCCGGCGCGACATCGGCGCTGACGAACACGCGGCGGTTCTGGTTGTGGCGCTGAATGGTGGTGGGTCCCATGCCGAAGGTGATTTCGGCCACCCGATCGAGCGGTACCGAGCCGCCGCTGGCGGTGGGTACGGGCAGGTTGCGGATGGTGGAGATATCGCGCCGATCGCCCTCGGCGAGCCGCACGCGAATGGGGATCTGCCGATCCGACAGTGAGAAGCGGGCGGCGTTCTGGTCGATATCGCCCATGGTGGCGATGCGGATCGCCTGGCTGAGCGCGGCGGTGGAAACGCCGAGGCTGGAGGCGATATCCTCGCGTGGGGTAACGATCAGTTCGGGCCGCTGCAGATCGATCTCGACACGCGGGGCGACCGCGCCGGGAACCCCGCGCATCTGTTCCGCCACCGTGCTGGCGGCCGCATCGAGCGCCACCGGATCGGAGCCCGAAAGCATGATCGAGATCGCCCGGCCGGTGCCGCCGCCGCCAGATTGCGGGTCATTGAAATTGACCCGCGCATCGGCGAAGTCCTGCAGCACGGGGGCCAGCTCGCGCTCGAATTCGAGGCTGGTGCGTTCGCGATCGTCACGAAGCACCAGGCGCACGAAACCCGAACCCTCGCGCACGATGCCGATCGCGACTTCGACCTCCTGCTCCTGCTCCATGCGAGCGGCCACGGCGCTGACCACCGCCTCGGTCTGCTCGAGCGTGGTGCCGGGCACCATCTCGACCTGGATCCTCGAGAAATCGCTATCGGCATTGGGGAAGAACTGCTTGGGGAGCGAGTAGCCAATCCACACGGTGAGCAGCAGGGCGCCGACGCCGACCCCCATCATCCACACCCGGTGATCGAGCATGCGCGCGCCATAGCGCGCCTTGCGGTTGAGGAACCAGGTGCGAAAGCCGCTGCCGAACAGCGCGGCAACAAACCCCAGCACCCAACCGAAGAAGATCGCTGTGAACCAGCCGAGCGCCACCGCGACCGCGAAACCCACCGTGAGCATGGCGAGCGCGAGCAGCACGCCGACGATCTGGCCCAGCCAATCGGGCAGGAAGGCCATGCCGGCCTTCCAGCTTTCGGCGGTGATCAGTGGCGAACCATAGGACAGCAGCATGGAGAAGATGAAATAGAGCCCGGCGAGGAAGCCAAGCAGGATCACCGAAAACAGCACGAAGCCGATCAGGCCGTAATGCCAGTGATATTCGACGCGGCCGGCCGCCTGGCGCCGCTCGTCGGCGCGCGATCGGTCGATCGACCAGCGCAGGATCCGCATGTAGCGATCCATCATCGGCCCCTCGCCATGTTGCGCCTGGCCCTTGGCCTTCAGGAAATAGGCTGCGACCATCGGCGTGATCGTGCGGGCGACCGCCAGGCTCATCAGCACCGAGACCACCACGGTAAGCCCGAAATTCTTGAAGAACTGACCCGACACGCCCGGCATCAGGCCTACCGGCAGGAAGACCGCGACGATGGAGAAAGTGGTGGCGACCACCGCGAGGCCGATCTCGTCGGCCGCGTCGATCGAGGCCTGATAGGCGCTTTTGCCCATGCGCATGTGGCGCACGATGTTTTCGATTTCCACGATCGCATCGTCGACCAGCACCCCCGCAACCAACCCCAGCGCAAGCAGCGAGAGCGTGTTGAGCGAGAAGCCCATCATGTCCATGAACCAGAAGGTCGGGATGGCCGATAGCGGGATCGCCAGCGCGGCGATCACCGTGGCCCGCCAGTCGCGCAGGAACAGGAACACCACGATCACGGCGAGTACCGAGCCCTCGATCAACGCCGCCATCGAGCTTTCGTATTGCGCCAAGGTGTAATCGACGTCGGTGAACAGCCGGGTGAACCTGATGCCGGGGTTCTCTTCCTCCAGCGCCTGCAGCTGCTCGACCGCGGCATCGTACACCGCCACGTCAGATTCGCCGCGCGCGCGGGTGATCGAGAAGGTGATCACCTGCTTGCCGTTGAGCTTGGCGAGCGAGCGCAATTCGCCGTAGCTGTCGCTGACGCGGGCGATCTCGCCCAAGCGCACGGTGCGCTGGCCGCCGAGCGCGATCTGCGTCTGGGAGAGTTCGTAGGCCGAGGCGGCATTGCCGAGCACGCGCACCGACTGGCGTGAGCCGGCGATCTCCGCCTGTCCGCCTGCGGCGTTGAGATTAAGCTGGCGCAGCGTGTTGTTGACCTGGCTGGCGGTGACGCCGAGCGCCTGCATCTTGGCTGGATCGAGGATCACCAGGATCTCGCGATCGACCCCGCCGTTGCGGCCGACCTCGGCCAGCCCGTCTACCATGAGCAGGCGCTTGGTCAGCGTATCGTCGATGAACCACGAAAGCTGCTCGATCGTCATGTCGTCGGCCGCGGCGCCGTAATAGACGATCGGCTCGCCGCTGGTCTGCTGCTTGAACACCTGCGGTTCGAGAATGCCATCGGGCAGTTCGCCGCGGATCTGGTCGACCGCGCTCTTCACCTCGTTCACCGCCTCGGCGATGTCGGTGCCCAGCGCGAACTCGATGCTGGTGCTGGTGTTGCCCTCGCTCGCGCTGGAGTAGATGTTCTCGACGCCCTCCAGCGTCTGCACCGCCGCCTCGACCCGCTGGGTGATCTGGTTCTCGATCTCCGCCGGCGCGGCGCCGGGCTGCGAGATGGAAATGATTACGACCGGGAACTCGATGTCCGGGTTGTTCTGGATGTCCATCTGCTGGAAGCTCAGCAGGCCGGCCATGACCAGACCGATGAACGCGAGGATTGGGACGATCGGATTGCGGATCGACCAGGCAGAGATGTTGTTGAGGTTCATGATAGGGGTGCCGCCCGTCAGCTCGCGCGGCGCTGGGCCGCCACGGGGCGGACCGTATCGCCCTCTGCCAGGAAGCCCGCGGCGCGCATCACCACCCGCTCCTGCCCGGTGAGGCCGGAGGTGATCGCAATGCCATCGGCGGTGACGAGGCCCAGTTCCACCCGGCGGCGCACGACCCGGTTGCCCTCGCCCACGATGAGCACGAAGCTGCCCTCATCGTCGGACTGGAGCGCGCTTTCGGGCAGCAACGGCGCGACCAGCGTGCCGCTGACGAGGCGCACGGTGGCAAAGCCGCCGGGGCGCAGTTCGGAGGCATAGGGAAGCGCGCAGCGGGCGGTGCCCTGGCGGGTCTGCTCGTTGATGGTGGGCGCCTTCTGCCACACCTGGCATTCGAAGGTCTCACGGCTGCCGACCGGGGTGACGAGGCCGGTGGCCCCGGTGGAAAGGGCGGCGAGATCGCTCTCGCCGAGCTGGGCGAGCAATTCCATCTCGCCGCCGCTGGCGATGGTGAAGAGCGGGCTGGCACCGCCGCTGACGACCTGGCCGAGCTCGACATTGCGCCGGAGAACGAGGCCGCCGGCGGGGGCGACGATGTTGAGCCGGGCGTTGCGCTGCTGCAATTCGCGCAGCTGCGCGTCGGCCACGCCGACCCGCGCGCGGGCGGCATCGCGGGTGGCGGTGAGGCGATCGACATCGGCCTGGCTGATGAAACCGCGATCAACCAGCTGCAGCGCGCGATCGAGATTGGCCTGGGCGAGATCGGCATCGGCCTGCGCGACCTGGATCTGCGCGCGCTGGCTCTGCACCTGTTCGTTCTGCACGGAGCGGTCGATCACCGCGAGCACCTGGCCGGCGCGCACCCAATCACCCTGTTCGACCGGGATGGAGACGACGCGCCCGCCCTCGCCCACTACGCCGACGGGCATTTCGCGGCGCGCGGCCAGCGTTCCGGTGGCGGTGATCACGCCTTCGATCGTGCCGCGGCCGGGCGCCACGACAGTGACCGCGGGCGCGGTCTCGTCAGCGGCGGTAAAGGCCGCTTCGTCCCCGCCGCCCTGCGAGAGCATCCAGACGGCAAGCGCAATGAAGATGGCGGCGATCACCGCTGCAATGATGTAGCGGCTGCGCTTACTCTCGCGCTCCTCCGCAATGGCCTCGGAAGCCACCGCATCGGGCGTGCCTTCGAACTCCACCGCCCTGCGTTCGTAGTTCATCGGCCCTACCAGCTATTACGAAGTCGCCGATCGCGAACGCGGGTAAAAGATCCCCCGCGCGGCACGCTTGCAGCAACCGATGGTGCACAGATAGCCGTACCGGTGCCTAATCGCAACGCGCCAGTCTGCCGACGGTGCCTGTCGACCGACGAGCGACGCCTGATGGAGCGCAGGAAAAAAGGGCGAAACGCTGCGCGCTCCGCCCTCTTTTGCAATGTTTGTAATAGGTTGTCGGTCGGTTAGCGAACCCGGCCGCGCTGCACCAGATTGACGATGGCGAGCAACACGATAGCGCCAACCACTGCGATGATGAGCCCTGTAATGCTGAACTCCTGGATGCTGCCCTGAATACCGAACAGAGACCCGGCCAGCACATTGCCGATCACCGCGCCGATGATGCCGACGATGATGTTCATGAAGATGCCCATGGAGGCATCACGGTTCATGACCATGCTGGCCAGCCAACCGGCGACACCGCCAACGATAATTGCGATAATCCAACCCATAGTGAGGTCTCCCCTTCGACGCCGTCGATGTGCGCACGCCTCTCAAACGGAAGGTCAAGCGAAGCGTTCCCCGACCCGCCCCTGCACGATTGGGCCACGCCCGGGCACAGCCCTGGCGAGACCGCTCAGAAGCGCAGCTGGCGTTCGTACAGATCGCGGTAGTGTTGGAGGCGGGTGACGCGCAAGCCCTTCATGCCCGAACGGTCGACCGCGCGCTGCCAGCCGGCGAATTCCTCCAGCGTGAGGCCGTAGCGCTCGAGCACCTCGTCGATCGTCAGCAGGCCGCCGTTGACCGCGGCCACCACCTCGGCCTTGCGGCGGATGACCCAGCGCTTGGTATCGGCGGGCGGCAGATCGGCGCGGGTCAGCGGCTCGCCGAGTGGGCCGATGACCTGCGTGGGGCTGGGGGCGGGCTGGTCTGTCATTGCGTTCCTCTCGGAAGCGCCACTACGCCGGAGCGGTTTGCGATCCGCTGAAGCAACAGGGTTAACGGATGCAGCACGCCGCGCCGTGGCGGAACCGCCAGTGGGCGAGGCGTGCCGATGATGCCTGAGCTTTTGTCGTCGTCCATGCGCAGGCTGGTAGCGGGCAGGGGTCAAGAAGAGGTAAACCCGCACGGCTTACCGCCGGTTTGGCGTGGCGGGCGCTTCCGGTGTAAGGGCCCGCGATGAACGTCTTTGCTCCCATGCACGCTGCCGAGGCGGCACCGCTGTTCGACCTGCCGCGCGCGCCTGCGGACTGCCGAATCGTGGTGGCGATGTCGGGCGGGGTGGACAGCTCGGTGGTCGCGGCGCTGGCGGCCGCCACTGGCGCGCAGGTGACCGGGATTACGCTGCAGCTTTACGATCATGGCGCGGCCACGGCCCGCAAGGGCGCCTGCTGCGCGGGCGACGACATCCGCGATGCGCGCGCCGTGGCCGACCGGCTGGGCATCGCGCATTACGTATTCGACCACGAGAGCGCGTTTCGTGCCGACGTGGTCGAGCGCTTTGCCGAGGATTACCTCGCCGGGCGCACGCCAATCCCCTGCATCCGCTGCAACATGGGGCCCAAGTTCACCGACCTGCTGCGCATGGCGCGCGAGTTGAGCGCCGATTGCCTCGCCACCGGCCATTATGTGCGGCGGGTGCCGGGTGCCCACGGGCCGGAGCTGTGGCGGGCGCTGGAGGCCGCGCGCGACCAGTCCTATTTCCTCTATGGCACCACCGAGGAGCAACTCGATTATTTGCGCTTTCCGCTGGGCGGGCTGCCCAAGCCCGCGGTGCGCCAGATCGCGCTGGAGTTCGGGCTGGCGGTGGCGGCCAAGCCGGACAGCCAGGACATCTGCTTCGTACCCGATGGCGATTATGCCAGCATCGTGCGCGCGGTGCGGCCGGAAGGGGCGCGGCCCGGCGCGATCGTCCACGCCCAGAGCGGCGCGGTGCTGGGGCGCCATGCGGGGGTGATCCATTATACCGTGGGCCAGCGGCGGGGGCTAGAGATCGGCGGACAGGCCGAGCCGCTGTATGTGGTGGGCATCGATGCGGCGGCGGCCGAGGTGCGGGTGGGCCCCAGGCGCATGCTGGCGGTGGGCGCGGCGCGGATGGTCGAGACCAACCGGATCGGCCCGCTGCCCGAGGCCGGCATGTCGGCACCGATCACCGCCAAGGTACGGTCGATGGCGCGGCCGGTGCCGGTGGTGCTGGAGGGGCCGCTGGGAGACGGCGCGGCGTGCACGATCCGCTTCGCCGAGCCGGAATATGGCGTTGCGCCGGGGCAGGCGGCGGTGCTCTATGCGGGCGAGCGGGTGCTGGGTGGCGGGTGGATCGAAAGCACCGAGCCGGGCTGATACGCCCTAGTCGGGCAGGAAGAACCGCCCTTCCACCACTGTGACGCATGTCCCCCCGAGCCAGGCGCGCCCGCCCTCCAGCCGGCAGGTGAGAACGCCCCCGCGGCGCGAGGCCTGATGCGCGGTGAACTGCTCCCGCCCCAACCGCTCGGCCCAGAACGGCGCGAGCGCCGCATGGGCCGCCCCAGTGACGGAATCCTCGTCCACACCCCAGGCGGGCACGAACACGCGGCTGACCACGTCCGCGCCGTCGGGGGAGCCGGCATCGGCGCGGGCGGTACAGATCGCCATCAAGTCGATGGACCCCAGCGCGCGAAGATCGGGGCGGAGGGCGCGGACCGCCGCCTCGCTCTCCAGCAGGACGATCGCGGTCTGCTCGGCGCCGGTGACCGATTCGAAGCACTCGCCCTCTGCGCCCAATGCCGCCAGCAGCGCCGCATTGGCGCGGGGCTCGACGCGGGTAACGGGCAGCGACAACTCGTAAGCGCCGCCAGCGCGGCGAACCTCCAGCAGCCCGGATTGGCGGGTGCGGAAGGTGGCTCGCTCGCGGGCGCCTTCACGGGTGAGCAGCACATGCCCGCTCGCCAGCGTGGCGTGGCCGCACAGTGCGACCTCGCTGGTGGGGGTAAACCAGCGCAGTTCGTAATCCGCCTCGCCGGTTTCGTCCGCCACCAGGAAGGCGGTTTCGGCGAAATTGTTCTCCTCACCGATGGCCTGCAGCACGGAATCGGCGGGCCAGCCATCGAGCAGCATCACCGCCGCCTGATTGCCGGCGAAGGGCCGCGAGGCAAAGGCATCGATGTGCCAGTACGGAACCGCTTTCATGGGTAGAGCAGCGTGCTGGCCCAAGGCCCGCCCCGGCCGTCACCATCGCGGGTGAACAGCCGGCGTTCGTGCAGGCGGCTGGCGCGGTCGAGCCAGAACTCGATCCGCAGCGGCACCAGCCGAAAGCCGGTCCAGTGCGGCGGGCGCGGCACCTCGCCGCCTTCGTAAAGCCGGCGCAGTTCCTCCACACGTTCGAGATAGGTCTCCCGTCGGTCCAGCAGGCGCGACTGCTCCGAAGCGGCCGAGCCGAGCTGCGAATCGCGGCTGCGCGAGTGGAAGTAATTGTCCGCCTCGGCCGCGCTCACCTCGTGCAGCACGCCCTCGATTCGCACCTGGCGGCGCAGGCTCTTCCAGTGGAACAGCAGCGCCGCCTGGCTGTTCGCCGCGATCTCCGCGCCCTTGCGGCTCTGCGCGTTGGTGTAGAACACGAAGCCCCCTTCGCCCTCCGGGCCTTCTCCCTGCTGCGCGCCGTGCCCCTTCAGCAGCACCATCCGTACCGAAGGCGCGCCCTCGGCAGTGGCGGTGGCGAGCGCCATGGCGTTGGGATCGTTCGGCTCGCTGGCCCGCGCCTCGGCGAACCATGCGTCGAACAGCGCGAAGGGGTCCGTGTGCGGGATGGCGGCGTCGGCTGCGGCGCTCTTGGCCGCTGCGAGAGAGGCTGGGATGCTGCTCGAAACATTGGCTGCGGCGGGTTCGGTGGGGCGCTTCATCAGGCCGCCAGCCCTACGCCCTCGCGCCGCCACAGGAAAGGGCGCTTGCTCTTGCCCGTCGGCTTACCTAGCTGACACGCCATGGCAGATCCTTACGCGATCCTCGGCGTCCAGCGCGGTGCGAGCGAGCAGGAGATCAAATCCGCCTATCGCAAGCTCGCCAAAGAGCTGCATCCCGACCGCAACACCGACAATCCTAAGGCGACCGAACGCTTTTCCGAAGCGACCCGCGCCTACGACCTGCTGTCCGACAAGGACGAGCGCGCGAAGTTCGACCGTGGGGAGATCGATATCGACGGCAACCCGGCGATGCCGTTCGGCGGCGGCTTCGGCGGGGGCTTCCGCGGGGCCGGAGGCGCACGCGGCGCTTCGCCGCGGGGCGGCTCGGCTCGCGATTTCGAGGGCTTCGGCGGGGGCGAGGAGGTCGACCTGGGCGACATCTTCGAAGGACTGTTCGGGCGCGGCGGGCCCGGTGCCGGAATGGGTGCCGGGATGGGCGCGGGCATGGGAGGCGCGGGCGGGCAACGGCGAGGCGTGCCGCCGCAGCGGGGCGCCAACCGGTCCTATCGCATGCGCGTGCCGTTCGTGGAGGCCGCCGCGCTCAGCAGCCAGCGGATCTCGCTGAGCGACGGCGCGACGATCGATCTCAAGCTGCCCGCCGGGGTGGAAGATGGCACGCAGATGCGCCTCAAGGGCAAGGGCGAGCAAGGGCCCGGCGGCACGGGCGATGCGCTGGTAACGATCGAGATCGAGCCGCACCCCTTCTTCACCCGCGAGGGCGCCGACGTGCGGCTGGAGCTGCCGGTGACGCTGGACGAGGCGGTGCGCGGCGCGCGGATCAGGGTGCCCACGGTGGAGGGCCCGGTGATGCTGACGGTGGCGCCCGGCACCGGATCGGGCAAGGTGCTGCGCCTTAAAGGGCGGGGCTTCTCGCGCAAGGGCGGCGGGCGCGGCGACCAACTGGTGACGGTGGCGATCCAGCTTCCCGAGGACCTCTCCGAACTCGCGCGGCGGCTCGAGGGCTGGGAGGAAACCACCCCGGTGCGCGCGCGGTTCGGCCTCTGAACGCCGCCACCCCGGCGCAGCTGGCTCGGCCTCTGAGCCCCAACAGGTCATTGCCCGCTCGACACGGGTTCACTGGCTGGTAGAACCGCAGCGATGGCGCCGCCCGGCCTCACCGAAGACGATGGGCCCGGCATGCCGGTCCCCGATCTCTCGCCCGAGGCGCGGCGCCGGCAGGCGCTGCACCACCGGCACCACCACCGCAGCCTGCACTCGCGGGTCAGCGGCCAGATTGGTCCGGGCACGCGCTTTTTCGAGATCGCCAAGCGTGTGTGGATCGGCACCTACAACGATGGCTTCATCCATGCCGGCAACCTCGCCTACATGGCGGTGCTGGCGATCTTCCCGTTCTTCATC
>PPFU01004723.1_pt1 | contig 25564 bp, 22 predicted proteins | sample 1535991 | NCBI WGS metagenome assembly PPFU01 (sample SAMN04901290, study PRJNA319586) | Hypolithon metagenome, whole genome shotgun sequencing project. | isolation source: Antarctic Hypolithon | place: Antarctica: Miers Valley | collected 2014
CCCTCGGTGCTTCGCCACGAAGCCGTACTTCACATCGACTCCCTGGCGAAATAGGCCGCGGCTTTTTTCAAGATGTCGCGCTCCATCTTGAGCTTGGCGACTTCCTTCTTCAGACGTTCGATCTCGGCCTGTTCGGGCTTCATCTGCCCTTGGCCGGGGAACACGTGGTGCGGATCGGTCGCCAACTCGCGCACCCATTTACGCAGCACGTTCTCATGCAAGTCCAAGTCGCGGCACGCCTGTGCCAGCGACACGCCCCGCTCCTTGACCAACCTCACCGCCTCAAGCTTGAACTCGCGGCTGAATGTCCTTCTTGCTGCCATGCACGTCCTCCGGTTTCATCATCACACCTAAACTCGGTGTCTGTGAAACCGGCAGCAGTCCATTAAGCCGAGCCGCGAAGCGGCTTCGGCTTGAATGAATTGTTAGGGAAGGTCTGAACAACTCCTGCGACTTGGGCAACAATAGCGCGACACGTTCGAGATGACGACGATGCAGCTGACATTCGGTGATGCCGAGGGCTTGGGCCAGCGCAAGCGCACGCGCCGGGAGATCTTCCTGGCGGAGATGGAGCAGGTGGTGCCGTGGAAGGCACTGCTGAAGCTGATCGAGCCGAACTACCCGAAGATGGGCCGCCGTGGCCGGCAACCGTACCCGGTGGCGACGATGCTGCGCATCCATTTCCTGCAGCAGTGGTATAGCTTGAGCGACCCGGGCATGGAAGAGGCGCTGTACGAGATCCCGACGCTGCGCCGCTTCGCACAGCTGAGCGGGCTGGATGCGATCCCCGACGAAACGACGATCCTCAACTTCCGCCGACTGCTGGAGACGCACGGCTTGGCCGGGAGGATCTTCGAGCGGGTCAATGCGCATCTGGCACGCAAGGGCCAGAGCTTGCGCGCGGGCACGATCGTCGATGCCACGATCATCGCCGCGCCCAGTTCGACCAAGAACAAGGACGGCGAGCGTGACCCCGAAATGCACCAGACCAGGAAGGGCAACCAGTGGCACTTCGGGATGAAAGCGCACATTGGCGTGGACGACGAATCGGGGCTGGTGCACCACGTGGAATGCACGGCAGCGAACGTGGCCGATGCGACCCAGGTCCACAAACTGCTGCACGGCAAGGAAGACACGGTGTGCGGCGACAGCGGCTACACCGGTGCGAACAAGCGTGAGGAGCTGCAGAAGGTGGAAGCCGCTTTCTGGATTGCGGAGAAGCCGTCGAAACTGCGCACCATCAAGAACAAGCGCGAGCGTCGCTACGCCGAACGCTGGGAGCATCGCAAGGCGAGTCTGCGGGCGAAGGTGGAGCACCCGTTCCGGGTGATCAAGCGCCAGTTCGGTTTTACGAAGGTGCGCTACAGGGGGCTGGCGAAGAACGCCGGCCAGGTGGTGATGCTGTTCGCCCTGTCGAATCTGTGGATGGCGCGCCGGCATTTGCTGGCGACGACGGGATAGGTGCGTCCGCGGGGCGGGAGAACCGCCCCGAAACGCCGAAAAACGCGTAAACCGCACGAGAGCGAGCGCGCTTCTTGCGCTGAGGCCTGAAATTGCGGCCTCATACGATGTTGTTCAGACCTTCCCTAGCGGCACGAACCGAATAGAGGACTTCGTCTTGATCTTTTGCGCGCGATGATGTTTCCAGAAGAACACGCCCCAAACGCCGTCCACCTCGCGCACATCATCGATGTAAAGCTGCGCGACCTCATTGACTCGTGCACCGGTGTAAAGCCCCAGGATCGGACCCCACCAGCGGTGCGGATACTTGCTCGCCCAAGGCACAAAGTTCACTGGGTCAAAGATCTGAGCTAACTCGGCATCGGTAAACGGGCGACCGGTGTCCAACTCCGTCGACCGATCAATCTCCTTCCCTATTCCCCGCAGCGGCGACTTCGTAATGACGTCGGCATCCACTAGGGCGTTAAAGAAAACCCCGAGTCGTTGCGCATGCTTGTTCAACGTGTGATCCGAAGGGGCAGGCACCTGATCAACGCGCCCCTGCGCGACGATTTCCGGAATGCTCAGGCCTCGATATCTCGGCTTGACCGTAGCGTTGGCTGGCCACCACCGGATCGCGTCCCAGAAGGCGCGGAGTTGTTCGCGCTTGATCTCAGCCACGGGCCGATCACCCACCACGCCCAGCAGAATGCGCAGGCTGTGCTTGCTCTCGGTGATCGTGTCCGGGGCAAGCTTCCGCCGCTCCAGGTCAGCCACGTGGTGGGCGATCTCATCGGAGAGAAGCGGGCCCGGCGGTTCGGCTGACTTGCTTGACTGGGGGACTCTTGCCGAGCCAGGACCGGGCCGGAGGGTCGCCGCCGCCCTCATTGTTTTGATGAAATCCAACGTGTCTTGGGGCCCAGACATAGACACCGTCCCGAAGTCGACCCCGCCGACCCGAACACCACTGGCTGTCCATTCGCGTATGCCGCCGCTCTCCGCTGCCCGCTGCGCGCTCTCGATCACCTTCTTGATGTCGATCATCCCTGCCCCCGCTCGCATCCTGGCGAACGCCTCAGAGAGTGCCACAGCCAGGCACGCGGCGACGAACCGGGCACGGTCGCCACGCTCTGATCCCAGGCTTCGAAGAAGGAACCGTGACCCGACGGTTGCGCGGAGGTCCTGAGGCACCAAGAAGCGGACGTAGAGCCCGCTCGGGCGCACGAGCAACAGGGGTTTCGGCATGAATCGATACCTCAAACGATACCTGTGGAGGGTCGTTTGAGGGAACGTTCTGCCAGCTAAAACACCAACCTGCTCAATGACTTGGATCGTGTTTTGCGAGAGCTGGAGCGGGCGAAGGGAATCGAACCCTCGTCAGTAGCTTGGGAAGCTACAGCTCTACCATTGAGCTACACCCGCGTCGGTCACCAGTCTAGGGCCAGCCTTCGCGCGTTGGCAATGCCGGCGGCGCCGTGCCGCGCGGCGCGCCTCAGCGCTCAGAATCCGCCGCCGAAGGTCGCGAACACGGTGGCATGGTTGCCGCCCTTCTGCGCCACCGTGAGGCTGGTGCCGATGTCGGCATCGAACCCGAACAGCGAGGTGCGCGCGCCGAAGGTCAGCGTGCCGTAGCTGCGGTCATACTGCTGGCCCGGCACCGCGTACGGCAGCGAGCCGGCGATCGACTGCGAACGGGCAAAGGCCTGGGTCGCGCCCTCCTCGAACTCACGGTCGACGGTGGCGCGAAGGTACGGGCGGAAGCCGTCGTTGATCGTGTACGCCGCCTGCCAGCCGGCGCTGCCGACCAGCGAATCGAAGCTCTGGTCGCCGTAGGCGAGGGAGGTCGACAGCGTCGGGTCGCTCTCGTCGTAGCCGTCGACGTCGATGCGCTGCGCGACCACGCCCAGCACCGGGCCATGGCGCAGGGCGCCGTCGCCCAGTTCCCAGCCGGCCTGCAGCGCGGCAGTGAGGTTGGTGCCGTCCGGCGAGCCGGTGTGCGTGCGCAGCGCCGGGCCCAGCGGCACGTCGCGGTCGATGTCGTAGGACAGCCAGGTGTAGCTGAGCTGCGCATTGACCCAGGCGCCGTTGTCGGCGTGCAGCGCGGCGAAGCCGCCGAGCGTGGCCTCGGACTGGTCCCAGCTGCCGCGGCGCTGGCCCCAGTCGTTGCCCTGCACGCCGTAGCCGGCGAACCCGCCGAAGACCGCGTTGCCGCGCGCGATGTCGACGCCGCCGGTCAATGCCGGGCCAACGCCGTCGTAGTTGTCGCCGTTGCCGTAGCGCTGGAAATCGCCGCGCAGGTCACCCCACCAGCGGGTGCCGTCGCCGGCGGGCCGCGAGGCCAGGCGCGCGCCCACGCGCTCCGCGCGCGCGCGCCCGGTCATCGCCGCCGAATGCGGCAGCACCGCGATCTGCCGCGGCGCCTCCAGCGCCGACAGCACCAGGTCGGCCACCGCGCGGTGCGCACCGGTGGTGGGGTGCACGCCATCGGCGAACAGGTAGGTGTTGGGCGCGTCGGGGGTGACGTAGCTCGCCGGGCTGCAGATCAGCGACTGCGCGGTGATCTGCGGCTGGCACGCGGTGCCGGTGACGTTGCTGAAGCCGAAGGTCGCCGGGCTGGCCGCGACCTCGCGCAGGAAGCTGAATGTGTCGACCGGGATCACGCTGATGCCGTTGGACGCCAGCGCGCCGAACAGCGCGCTGTTGTAGGCGGTCGACAGGGCGGTGCCCTGTGCCTGTGCCGCCGGGCCCTGGGCGCGCTGCGCCGGGGTCAGGCCGAGGTCCGGGATCGTCGGCACGATGACGTAGCGCGCGCCCGCCGCCTGCAGTATGCCGATGATGCCGACCTGCGCGGTGACCGCGCTGCCGATGATCGCCTGTGCCTGCGCCGGGCTGGCCGCGACCGCGAACAGGTCGTTGGCGCCGCCCCAGACGGTGTACAGCGCGTCGGCGTCGGCGCGACCGCCGTTGGCGGCCAGGAAGCGCGACGCCTGGGTGGCCAGCGACGGCACCGGCACGTTCACTCCCGGCGCCAGCGCCGCGAAGGTATCGATGCCCACCCGCGCGCCGCCGGCGGCATAGTTGGTGCCCGCCTGCCCATTGCCGTTGGGCACCGAGCCGGTGCCGTAGTAGTCGGCGATCCACTGCGCCCAGACGAAGCCCGGGTTGGTGGTGAACTGACCCGTCGCCGGGCGCGCCGAAGCCGGCAGCAGCGGCCGGAAATAGCCCGCGTCGGTGAGGCTGTCACCGAAGAACACCGTCTGCGAATAGGTCGACTGGGCGAACGCGGGGACGGCGGCGAGTGCGAGCGCGACGGCAAGCACGTGGCGCGCGGGACGGGACAGCGACATCGACCTCTCCTAGGGATGGGGATATCCGCCGACATACGCCGGCGAATGGGGCGGGGCAAGGTTCCACGACGCATGCGGGCACGCAAGTCGCGCTGCAGCATGGGACGGAGCGGCGCTGCGGCCCGTGCATCGATGGCGGCGGGCGCCGACAATACACCGATGCAGATCTTTCTCAATGGCGCCGCGCTGGCGCTCGACGGCCCCACCACGATCACCGCACTGCTGGACCAGCAGGGCCTCGGCGAGCGCCGCGTCGCGGTCGAGGTCAACGGCGACATCGTCCCGCGCAGCCGCCACCGGGAACACCTGCTCGGCGACGCGGACCGGGTCGAGATCGTGCACGCGCTCGGCGGCGGCTGACGTCCCCGGGCCGCCGCCCGTGCGGCGCAGGCCCCAGTGCCGGCGCGCCGCGATGCATGGGCGATAATCCCGGCATGGACATACGACCCCACGACGACGATGCATCCGATGACGGCCTGGTCATCGCCGGCCGCACCTACCGCTCGCGCCTGCTGACCGGCACCGGCAAGTTCGCCGACCTCGAACAGACCCGCGCCGCCACCGAGGCCGCGGGCGCGCAGATCGTCACCGTCGCGATCCGCCGCACGCCGTTCTTCACCGGCGGCGGCGCCACTGCCCCGGGCGAGCCCAACCTGCTCGACGTGCTGCCGCCGGACCGCTACACGATCCTGCCCAACACCGCCGGCTGCTACACCGCCGACGACGCGGTGCGCACCTGCCGCCTCGCCCGCGAGCTGCTGGACGGCCTCAACCTGACCAAGCTCGAGGTGTTGGGCGACCCGAAGACGCTGTTCCCCGACGTGGTGCAGACCCTGAAGGCGGCGGAGATCCTGGTCGCCGACGGGTTCGAGGTGATGGTCTACACCTCCGACGACCCGATCGTCGCCCGGCGCCTGCAGGAGATCGGCTGCGTCGCGGTGATGCCGCTGGCGGCCCCGATCGGCTCCGGCCTCGGCATCCAGAACCGCTACAACCTGCTCGAGATCGTCGACAACGCGACCGTGCCGATCCTGGTCGACGCCGGCGTCGGCACCGCGTCGGATGCCGCGATCGCGATGGAGCTCGGCTGCGACGGCGTGCTGATGAACACCGCGATCGCGGGCGCCCGCGACCCGGTGCGCATGGCGCACGCGATGCGGCTGGCGGTCGAGGCCGGCCGGCATGCATTCCTCGCCGGCCGCATCCCGCGCCGGCGCCATGCCAGCGCGTCGTCGCCGGTCGACGGGCTGGTCGGCTGAACACGACGCGCCGTGGGGCGGGCGCCGAGACGACCGACGATGGCGACGACAGCGCAGCCGCTGCCAGCGGCGCGCGCAGCCGCGCCATCCGCAGCTTCGTGCTGCGGCAAGGGCGCTTCACGCCTGCCCAGCAGCGCGCGTTCGACGCGTCCTGGCCGCGCTTCGGCCTGGAAGTGCCGGTCCACGACCCCGGGGCGCCCGGTGCGCCGCGCGACTTCGACGCGGTCTTCGGCCGCCGGGCGCCGCGGGTGGTCGAGATCGGATTCGGCAACGGCGAGGCGCTGCGTCACGCCGCCGCCCACGACCCTGCGCGCGACTACATCGGCATCGAAGTCCACGGGCCTGGCGTGGGCCGGCTGCTCAACGCGCTCGCCGACGATGGCGGCGACCACGTGCGCCTCTACCGCCATGACGCGGTCGAGGTGCTGGAGCGCGAGTTCGCCGACGCCGGCGAGGGCACACCTGGACTGGACGAGGTCCGCATCTATTTTCCCGATCCCTGGCACAAGAAGCGCCACAACAAGCGTCGGCTGGTGCAGCCCGCATTCGCGGCGCTGCTGGTGCGCAAGCTGGCGGTCGGCGGGCGGTTGCACCTGGCGACGGATTGGCGGGACTATGCGGAGCAGATGTGGGACGTGCTCGACGACACCGCCGGACTCCGCAACCGCGCCGGCCCACGCGGTCACGTGGCGCGTCCGGCGTGGCGTCCGCAGACGCATTTCGAGACGCGCGGGCAGCGTCTGGGCCACGGCGTGTGGGACCTGCTGTACGACCGGGTCGGGGGCTAGACGCGTGCCGGCGGGGCTCGCGCGCTGATGGACACCGCGCTGTCGCTGACCAACGACATGCGGATGGTGCTCGGCCTTGTCGGGCTGACGATGGTGCTGTTCCTGTTCGAGCGCGTCCGCGCGGATCTGGTCGCGCTGGTGGTGCTGGTGCTGCTTGGACTGACCGGGCTGGTCGCGCCTGAGGACATCTTCAACGGGTTTTCCTCCAACGCGGTCATCAGCGTGATCGCCACCATGATCCTCGGCATGGGCCTCGATCGCACCGGGGCGCTGAACCGGCTGGCAGCGTGGCTTATGCGGCGCTCGAAGGGCGTCGAGGAGCGCCTGCTGCTGTACACCTCCGCGGTCGCCGGGCTCAACTCGTCGTTCATGCAGAACCCTTCGGTGATGGCGCTTTACCTGCCGGTCGCGTCGCGGCTCGCGTCGCGCACCGGACTGAGCCTGTCGCGATTCCTGCTTCCCATCGCGGCCGCGATCGTCATGGGCGGCGCGCTGACGATGGTCGGCAACTCGCCGCTGATCCTGCTCAACGACCTGCTGGTGGCGGCCAACGCCAACCTGCCGTCGGGCGTGGCGACACTCGAGCCGCTGCGGATGTTCGCGCCGCTGCCGATCGGCCTCGCGCTGCTGGCGACGTGCCTGCTGTACTTCCACTTCTTCGGCGACCGGCTGCTGGGCGGCAAGCACGAGGTCGACAGCGACGGCACGGTGACGCCGGCGCGCACGCAGAGCTACTTCGCCCGTGCCTACGGCATCGACGGCGACGTGTTCGAGCTGACAGTCAGCGCCGACAGCCCTCTGGTGGGCATGTCGCTGGGCGAGGCCGAGTTGCTGCACGGCGCCCCACTTTTGCTGGCGTTGAAGACCGGCAACGATGCCCGGCTGGCGCCACCTGCAGACGCGCGCATCTGGGTCGGCAGCGTGATCGGCGCCATGGGTCCGCGCCAGCAGGTGGTGGACTTCGCGCAGAACAACATGCTGCGGCTTAGCGCCCGCCTGCGCGAGTTCGGCGACCTGTTCAATCCGAGCCGCGCCGGCATTTCAGAGGCGGTGGTGCCGCCGACGTCGAAGTTCATCGGCAAGACCCAGGCCGAGCTGCAGCTGCGCAAGAACTACGGCATCAGCCTGCTGGCGGTGAACCGCGACAAGGACGTGCTGCGCGAGAACGTGCGCAACCTGCCGCTGCGCGCCGGCGACATGCTGGTGCTGCACAGCATCTGGCAGGACCTGGCTCAGACCGCCGCCAGCCGGGATTTCGTGATCGTCACCGATTTCCCGAAGGGCGAGCAGCGGCCGCACAAGTTCAAGATCGCGATGGCGATCTTCGCGCTGACGATCCTGATCGCGCTGACGTCGCAGATTCCGACTTCGATCGCGCTGATGACCGGCGTCGCGGGGATGCTGGTCTGTGGGGTGCTGAAGATGGACGAGGCGTACGCCGCCATCAACTGGAAGACGGTGTTCCTGATGGCCTGCCTGATCCCGCTGGGCTGGGCGATGGACTCCAGCGGCGCCGCGGCCTGGGTCGCCGGGCACACCATCGAGCGGCTGCCGGACGGCACGCCGATCTGGGCGCTGGAGATCTTCATCGCACTGCTGACCACGCTGTTTTCGCTGGTCATCAGCCACATCGGCGCGACCATTGTGGTGGTGCCGCTGGCGATCAACTTCGCGCTTGCCGCGGGCGGCAACCCGACGGCGTTCGCGCTGATCGTCGCGCTGGCCGCGTCCAACAATCTGGTCACCGCGTCCAATCCGGTGATGTCGATGATCACCGGCCCGGCCAACTACGCCGCGCGCGACCTGTGGCGCGTCGGCGCGCCGCTGTCGCTGGCATACATCGTGATCATCGTGGGCATGGTCAACCTGCTGTTCTAGCCCGCAGGCGGGCTGGCGGCGTCGCCGAGGACCACCAGCCCGTCGCGCACCAGCACCGCGACCGCCCGCAGCGACTGGCCCCGGCACGGCCCCGCGACGCAAAGGCCACTGTCGCGCGCGAACCCGGCGCCGTGTACCGCGCACACCAGCTGCCCGGCCGTGGACACCAGGAACTTCCCCGGCGCCCAGTCCAGCCGCCGGCCCGCATGCGGGCAGACGTTGAGCCATGCGCGCAGACCGCCGTCGTCGTGGCGGTGGACGACGACCGGCATCGCTTCGCCATCGACCACCGCATCGACGGCCAGGATGTCGCCCATGGCGATGCGGTCGGCGATCAGGATGTCGGGGTCGGCGCTCGCCGCACCCGAGCCGGCGTCGGACGCCGGATTTAACGAATCGCTCACACGCCTGCCGGCGTGTGGCGGGATACTGTCGTCATCTTCTCGTCACACTCCCAGGGCGGCTCCACGGCATGTTCTCACGCACCTTCCGCCAGCTCCACGCGCATGTCGCCGCCACCGGCCTCGGCGCGATGTTTTCGCCGCGCAAGCCCCGCCATCCGCTGCTGCGGGTGGTCGTCGGGCTGATCGGCGTTGCGCTGCTGATAGTGCTGCTGGTCGTCGGCGTGGTGGTGGGCGGCGCGATGCTGGCGGTGGGACTGGCGCGGCGCACGCTGCTGCCGGGCGGCGCGCGGTCGCAACCGTCGCGCACCATCGATGCCGACTACCGCGTGGTGCGCAAGCTGGCACTGCCATTGGGGCGCTGAGCCTGCCACCTTGCACCAGCGCGATGTCGTCCCCGCCCCGCCGGTGACCCGCCTCCCCGTGCGCGGGGGTGGTGCGTTCCCGGTCCGGCGCGTCTACTGCGTCGGCCGCAACTTCGCAGACCACGCGCGCGAGATGGGCGCCCCGGTGCCGTCGTCGGGCGAGGCTCGTGGCACGCCGGTGTTCTTCCTCAAGCCGGCGGATGCGCTGGTGCTGGGAGAGGACGTGGCGTACCCGCCTGCCACCGCCGACCTGCACCACGAGGTCGAACTGGTGGTCGCGCTTGGCCGCGATGCGCCTGCGGGGCCGCTCGGTCGCGAGGCCGCCGAGGGACTGGTGTTCGGCTACGGCATCGGCCTTGACCTGACCCGGCGCGACCTGCAGGCCGCGGCGAAGGCGAAGGGTCTGCCGTGGGACACCGGGAAGTCGTTCGACGACGCCGCCCCGGTCAGCGAGCTGATGCCGGCCGCCGACGTCGGCGACCTTGCGGCGCGCACGCTCTCGCTGGCGGTCAACGGCGACGTCCGGCAGCGGTCGCGGCTCGACCAGCTGATCTGGGACGTGCCGGAGATCCTGGTCGAGCTGTCGGCGTTCTTCGCGCTGCGCGGCGGTGACCTGGTGTTCATGGGCACGCCCGCCGGCGTCGCCGCGCTGGTGCCGGGAGACATCTGCGAGGCGCGGCTCGACGACATCATCGCGCTGCGCTGTCGGATCACGCCGCCCCGCGTGTAGCGTTGCGGGCACCTTTCTCCGCCTCGAGGACACGACATGGGTATGGTCAGTGAGTTCAGGGAATTCGCGATGCGCGGCAACGTCGTCGACCTCGCGGTCGGCGTCGTCATCGGCGCGGCCTTTGGCAGGATCGTCACCGCGCTGGTGGACCTGGTGATCATGCCGCCGCTGGGACTGCTGATCGGAGGTGTCGACTTCGCCGAGTGGGCCATCACGCTGCGCGCGGCGGCCATCGACGCCACGGCCACGGGTGCGGAAGTGCCGGCGGTGGAGATCGGCATCGGCGCGTTCCTCAACACGCTGGTGCAGTTCGTGATCGTGGCGTTCGCGATTTTCCTGGTGGCCAAAGCGGTCAACCGTCTCAACCGCAAGCCGGTTGAAGACAAGCCTGCCGCGGCGATCCCCGAGGACGTGCAGCTGCTGCGCGAGATCCGGGATTCGCTGAAGAGGGAGACGGCTGCACCAGCCGCGCGATGAACCCTCTCCGGGGGCGAGGGACGGTGCGCTGCTAAGCTCGCCTGCCCTGTCCCCCGTGGTGTGCCCATGCGTCGTGCCGTGCTGCTGCTGACCCTTGCCATGGCCGCCACCGTGTCGGCCATCGCGGCCGAACCGTCCGCGACGCGCATCCCCGACGCCGCGATCGCCGCCTCGGCAACGCTGCGCGCGCAGGCGCTCGCCGACGGCACCGGCTACCGCATCGTCGAGTCGTTGACCACCGAGGTGGGCCCGCGACTGGCCGGCAGCGAAGCCGACGCACGCGCGGTGGCGTGGGCAGAGGCGAAGTTCGCCGAACTCGGCTTCGACCGCGTCTGGACCGAGCCGGTGACGTTCCCGAAGTGGGAGCGCCACGGGGAAAGCGCCGAGGTGCTGGGTGCCCATGCGCAGCCGTTGGTACTGACCGCGCTGGGCGGCAGCCCGGGCGGCACTGTCGAGGCCGAGGTGGTGCGCTTCGCCGACCTCGCCGCGCTGGAGGCGGCGCCCGACGGTGTGCTGGCCAGCAGGATCGCCTTCGTCGACTACCGGATGGAGCGCGCGCGCGACGGCAGCGGCTACGGCCCGGCCTCGCGCGTGCGCAGCCGCGGCCCGTCGATCGCGATCGGCAAGGGCGCGATCGGGTTCCTGATGCGCTCCGCGGGCACCGATTCGCACCGCAACCCGCACACCGGCATGACCCGCTTCGACGAGGGCCTGGCGCCGGTGCCGTCCGCGGCGCTATCGCTGCCCGATGCCGACCAGCTCGCGCGCCTGCTGGCGCGCGGGCCGACCCGCGTGCGAGTGGCGCTGGACTGCGGCTGGAACGGCGAAGCGACGTCGCACAACGTCATCGGCGAGATCACCGGCCGCGGCGCACTGCGCAACGAGATCGTGCTGCTGGGCGCGCACCTGGACTCGTGGGACCTCGGTACCGGCGCGGTCGATGACGCGTCGGGCATCGGCATCACCATGGCCGCGGGCCACCTGATCGGTCGCCTGCCAGAGCGGCCGGCGCGCAGCATCCGCGTGGTCGCCTTCGCCAACGAAGAACAGGGGCTGTACGGCGGCCGCGCATACGCCGAGCGGTACGCCGGTGACGTCGTGCGCCACCAGCTGGTCGCCGAAAGCGACTTCGGCGCGGGCCGCATCTACGCCTTCAACACCAGCGCGGCGGCGCATGCCGAAGGCGCCGAAGCGCAGATCGCGCAGGCGCTGGCGCCCCTTGGCATCGTTGCGTCCGATGCCGGCGGCCCCGGCCCGGACCTCGGGCCGATCGTCGCCCGCGGCGCGGCGTGGGCATGGCTGGGGCAGGACGGCAGCGACTATTTCGACCTGCACCACACCCCCGACGACACGCTGGACAAGGTCGACCCGGAGGCGATCGCGCAGAACGTCGCGGCGTATGCGGTGTTCGCCTACCTGGCCGCGTCGGCCGAAGGCAGCTTCGGCAGCGCGCCCAAGGATCCGGCGCCGGCGCCGCCCTGACCGCGCGCGCGCTGCGCCCACTGCGCCAGCAGCACCGCGGTCGCGGCGGCGACGTTGAGGCTGTCGACCGCGCCGCTGCCGGGAATCGACAGCCGCAGGTCACAGGCCGCGGTGAGCGACGGCGACATGCCCTCGCCTTCCGCGCCCAGCACCAGCACCAGCCGCGGCGGCAGCGCGGCGGCGAAAACATCGGCCCCGCCGCGGACGACGGTGGCGGCGAGCGCGAACCCGGCCGTGCGCAGCTGGTCGATCGCATTCTGCTCACGGCCCAGGCGCACGAACGGCACGAACTCGGCGCCGCCTTCCGCGACCCGCGCCGCAGCCCCCGACAGCGCCAGCGTTGCGTCGCGCGGCACCAGCACGGCGCCGATGCCGAAGTGCGCCGCGGTACGCAGGATCGCGCCCAGATTGTGCGGGTTGCCAACGCCATCCAGCCACAGCGCACACTGCGGCCCGGCTGCCAGCGTCGCCAGCCACTCGGTGGCGTCGCGTTCGGTGTCGCGCAGCACGTCGGCGACCACGCCTTCGTGATGCGCGCTGGCCGCGAGCTTCTGCAAGTCACGCGCCTCGACCACGCGGTAGCCGACGCGCTGCGCGACGCACCACTTCAGCAGCGGCTGCAGTTGCGGGATTCGCGCCTCGGCGAGGTACAGCTTGCGGATCGCATGCGGCCGGTGCGCGAACACCGCCTGCACCGCGTTGACGCCGTACAGGCGGAGTTCGCTGCGCGCGGGCGCGGGCGCGAGCGCCGCGGCCACGGCGTCTTCGCCGGAGGCAGGCACCACGGTGTCCTGCCGACCCGGCGACGCGGCTGCGCGGGGCGAAGTCGCGTGGCGGTCGTCCCGCGGCGGCGGGCCACGTCGTGGACCACCCGGCCAGCGCGCGGTCATTGACCCCGCCGTTCCCAGAAGGTGGCGTTGCGGATGCCGAGCGCGACCGGGTCGAATGTCGGGTCGAGCCCGGCACGCTTCTGCGCCTCGTAGTCGCGCAGCGCCAGCAGCGCCGGCTTCTGCAGGATCAGGATCGCGACAATGTTGAGCCACGCCATCAGCCCGACGCCGATATCGCCGAGCATCCATGCGGCGCCCGCTGTGCGCACCGCGCCGAACGCGACCGCGGCGAGGATGCCCAGACGCAGCAGCAGCGTCATCCACGGCCGCGGCACGTGGCGGTTGATGTACGCGATGTTGGTCTCGGCCATGTAGTAGTACGCGACGATGGTGGTAAAGGCGAAGAACAGCAGCGCCACCGCGACGAAGCCGGCGCCGAAGCCCGGCGCCAGCGTCTCTACCGCGTTCTGCGCGAACCCCGGACCAGCCTCGATCCCGGGCAGCCCCTCGACCAGCATCGTGCCGTCGGCACCGGTGACGTTGTACATCCCCGTTGACAGGATCATGAAGGCGGTCGCAGAGCACACCAGCAGGGTGTCGATGTACACCGAGAACGCCTGCACGTAGCCCTGCTTCGCCGGGTGCGAGACCTCGGCTGCGGCCGCGGCGTGGGGTCCGCTGCCCTGCCCGGCCTCGTTGGAGTAGATGCCGCGCTTGACGCCCCACTCCACCGCCAGCCCGAGCATCGCGCCGAAGCCGGCCTCCATGCCGAACGCGCTGCGCAGGATCAGAGACAGCATCGCCGGCAGCTGGTCGGCGTTGACCACCATCAGCACCGCCGCCACCAGCATGTAGGCGGCGGCCATAAAGGGAACGACGACGCCGGCGAAGCTGGCGATGCGCTTGACGCCGCCGACGATGATGAAGGCCAGCGCGATGACCACGCCCGTCGCGGTGACCGCGGGCGCGATGCCCCAGGCATTGGACATGCCCGATGCGATGCCGTTGGCCTGCACGCCGGGAAGGAAGAACCCGGTGGCAGCGATGGTGGCGATGGCGAACAGCCACGCGTACCAACGCTGGCCCATCGCCTTCTCGATGTAGTACGCCGGGCCGCCCCGATAGCGGCCCTGCGCGTCGGTTTCCTTGTAGATCTGGCCGAGGGTGGACTCGACGTACGCGGTCGACGCGCCGAGGAACGCCATCACCCACATCCAGAACACCGCGCCCGGGCCACCGAACGCGATCGCCGTCGCGACGCCGGCGATGTTGCCGATGCCCACGCGCCCCGACAGCGACATCGCCAGCGCCTGGAATGACGACACGCCGGCCCCGGAGCTGCGGCCGTCCAACATCAGCCGCACCATCTCGGGCAGGCCGCGCAGCTGCATGAAGCGCGTTCGCAGCGAGAAGTACAGACCGGCGCCCAGGCACAGCGCGATCAGCGCCTTGCTCCAGATCAGCCCGTTGAGCGTGGTGAGGAAGGCTTCCAAGTGGCGTTCTCCGGAGGTCGGGGTGCGAGTGGCGCAGGCCCGGCGGGCACCGGCGACGGCGCCTCGATTCTCCATCATCCCCGCGCTGAACGCGACGCGCTCGCGCCTGCGCCGCGTATGCCGGCTGCACCGCCGCGGCGGTCAGGCGAAGCCGCTGACCGCCGGCGTCTCGGCCTCGAGTTTCTCCAGCTTGCGCGCCAGCGCATCCGGGGATCGCGTGTACTGCGCCAGCAGCGCATAGAACGCGGGCACCACGAACAGCGACAGCAGCATCGAGAACGCAACGCCGAAGATGATCACCACGCCGATGGTGGCGCGGCTGGCAGAACCCGGCCCACCGAAGGCCACCAGCGGCACCGCGCCCATGATCGTCGCCACCGACGTCATCAGGATCGGACGCAGGCGCACCGCCGACGCCTCGATGATCGCATCGCCGACGCTCCGACCCTCGTCGCGGAGCTGGTTGGCGAACTCCACAATCAGGATGCCGTTCTTGGCCGCCAGCCCGACCAGCATCACCAATCCGATCTGACTGAACAGGTTGAGACTGCCACCGGTGACCCAAAGGCCGAGCAGCGCGCCGACGATCGCCAGCGGCACCGTGACGATGATGATCACCGGGTGGATGAAGCTCTCGAACTGCGCTGCGAGCACCAGGTACACGATCACCAGTGCCATCAGGAACGTCAGCACGATCGCGCCGCTGGCCTCCTGGAATTCCCGCGATTCGCCTTTCCAGTCGATCTGCGCGTAGTCGGGCAGCTCCTCGGCCACCGTCGCCTGGGTCCACTCGATCGCCTCGCCCATCGTGTAGCCGGGCGCCAGCCCTGCGCTGATGGTGATCGCGCGCAGCCGGTTGAAGCGGTTGAAGCGGCCGGGCTCGGCCACCTCGGTCAGCGATACCAGGTTGCCGAGCGAGAGCAGGGTGTCGTTGGCGCCACGCACGTAGGTGTTGTCGAGGTCCGCCGGCGAGGCGCGGTTCTCTCGCCCGGCCTGCAGCATGACGTCGTACTCCTCGCCGTTGTCGACGAACGTGGTCACCTGGCGCGACCCCATCATCGTCTCCAGCGTGCTCCCGATCTCCTGCATCGACACGCCCAGGTCGGCGGCGCGCGCGCGGTTGATGTTGACGCGCATCTGCGGTCGTGTCTCCTTGTAGTCGGAGTCGACGCCGAACAGCCCCGGGTTGCCCTCCATGCGCACCATCATCTGGTCGCGCCACCTCGCGATCTCGGCATAGTCCGGGCCACCCAGCACCAGCTGGTAGCGCTGGCCGCGGCCACCGATGAGCCCGCCGGGGACGTTGGCACGCGCCTGGATGCCCGGGATCTGGGCCAGCCTGCCGCGGATCTCGGAGACCACGTCGTCGGTGCTGATGTCGCGTTTGTTCCAGTCCTGCAGGAAGACGATGACATTGCCGGTGTGCATCTCCTCGCTATTGCCCCAGCCGCCGGGCACGCGCGAGTTGGCGCGCTGGATCGGCTGGTCGTCGCCGATGCTGGGCGCGAGCAGCCGCTCGACCTCCTGCACCTGGCGCACCGTGTAGTCGAAGCCCGCGCCCTCCGGGCCTTCGATCGACACGAAAAACCGGCCACGGTCCTCCGGCGGCGCCAGCTCCTTCGGCACCACCGTGTACAGCAGCACCGCGACCAGCGCGCACAGCCCCATCGCGACCGCCATCAGCAGCAGGATCATTCGCCGCGGCAGCCCCACCAGCCACGTGATCCGGCCGCCGTAGGCATCGCTGAGCCGACCGAGGTTGCGGTCCATGAACCCGGCGACGCCGGTCTGCTTGTCGGTGTGCGGACGCACCAGCTTCGACGACATCATCGGCGTCAGGGTCAGCGCGACGAACGCCGAGATCACCACCGCGCCGGCCAGCGCCACCGACAGCTCGCGGAACAGTCGGCCGCTGTTGCCCTCCATGAACCCGACCGGCAGGAACACTGCCACCAGCACCGCCGTGGTCGCGACCACCGCGAACGCGACCTGGGCGGTGCCGCGCTTGGCGGCAACGATCGGCGGTTCGCCCAGGTCGGCACGGCGCTGGATATTCTCCAGCACCACGATCGCGTCGTCGACGACCAGGCCGATGCACAGCACCAGCGCCAGCAGCGTCAGCAGGTTGATGGAAAACCCGAACGCGTACAGCGCGATGAACGCCGCGACCAGGCAGACCGGCACCGTGACCGCGGGGATGATCGCCGCGCGCAGGCTGCCAAGGAACAGCCAGATGACGATCAGCACCAGCGCCATCGCCTCGAATAACGTCGAATAGACGCGGTCGACCGAGGCCTCGATGAACACCGTGCTGTCGTACGCCACGAAGATGTCCATGCCTTCTGGCAGCGTCGGCTGGATGCGCTCGGCCTCCGCGCGCGCGGCCCGTGCAACGTCCAGCGCGTTGGAGGTGGACGTACGGATCACGCCAAGACCAACGTTGGGCTGAGAGTTGCTGCGCAGGTAGGACCGGCGCTCCTGCGCGCCGAGTTCGATCACGGCGACGTCGCCCAGGCGCACGACATAGTTGTCGTCGCCCTTCAGCAGCGGGATCTGCGCGAACTGTTCGGGCGTCTGGTAGCCACGCTCGACGCGCAGGGTGAAGTCGCGGGTCTCGGATTCAATGCGCCCCGCGGGCAGCTCGACGTTCTCGCTGCGCAGCGCCGCCTGGACATCGCTGGCGGTGATGCCGCGCGCCGCCATCGCGTCACGGTCCAGCCAGATGCGCATCGCATAGCGCTGCGAGCCGCCCAGCTGCACGCGTGCAACGCCGTCGATGGCCGACAACCGATCGACCACGTAGCGGTCCGCGTAGTCGCTGAGCTCCATCGTGTCCAGGGTGGTAGAGCGCATGTTGAGCCAGACAAGCACGTCGGCGTCGGCCTCGACCTTTGCGATCCGCGGCGGGTCGGCCTCCGGCGGCAGGCGGTTGGCGATGCGGCTGATCGCGTCGCGCACATCGTTGGCCGCGGCCTCGATATCGCGTGCGAGGGTGAACTCGATGGTGATCTGCGAGCGGCCGTTGGAGCTGCGCGACTCGAGCGTCCTGACGCCCTCGATCCCGGACAGGCCGTCCTCGAGGATCTGCGTGATGCGGGTCTCGACCACCGCGGCGGAGGCACCGAGGTAGTTGATGTCCACCGAGACGATCGGCGGATCGATGTTGGGCAGTTCGCGCAGCGTCAGCCGCGTGAACGCCATGATCCCGAGGACCAACAGCAGCAGGCTCATCACCACCGCGAGAACGGGGCGCTGGATCGAGATGTCGGAGATCTTCATTGGCGGTCAGCCGTTGGTCGGCGGCGCGGGCACGCGCGCGTCAGGTGCGGTCCCCGCGCCATCGGCGGGCGACGCCGGCGCGGCGTTTCCGGACGGCGCGCCGCGGGCGGGTTCGCCGTTGCCAGCGGGTACGCCCGGCAGCGTCTCCTGCTGGCCGGCCGCCTCCACGTTGCCTTCGACGATGCGCAGGCCCGGCCGCAGTTTCCCGGTGCCGTCGACCACGATGCGGTCGCCGGGCGCCAGACCTTCGACGACCTCGACGCGGCCATCGGCGCGGGTGCCAACGGTGATCGGCGCGCGGGAGACGGTGTCGTCGGCACCAACGCGGTAGAGGAAGGTGTCCCGCCCCTCCTGCACCACCGCGATCTCCGGCACCAGCAGCGTCTCGCGCGATTCGCGCACCAGGTTGACCTGGATCAGCATGCCGGGGCGCAGTCGCCGGTCGGCGTTGTCGAATTCGCCACGCACGGTCACCGCACGCGTCGCGGCGTCGACGCGGGCATCGACGACGCTGACTTCGCCATCGAACACCCGGCCCGCGTAGGCGGTGCTGCGGCCACCGAGGCGCTGGCCGCGGGCGACATTGGCCAGCTGCGACTCGGGCACGGGGAAGTCGACATAGACGCGCGCGATGTCGTCGAGCGTCGCCACCACCGTGCCCGGCTGGACCAGCGCCCCGGGGCTGACCTGGCGGATCCCGAGCACGCCGGCGAACGGCGCGCGGATGGTGCGGTCGCCAAGGTTGGCGCGGACCTCGGCGACCCGGGCGCGCGCGGAGTCGCGCACCGCGCGCTGGGTGTCGAGCGACGCGCGCGCGATCAGCTGCTGCTCCGCCAACTGCCCCTGGCGCGTGAACAGCTGCTCGGCCTCGTTGGCCTCGGCCTGCGCCGCGGCCAGCGACGCCTGCTGCTGCTGGCCGGTCAGCGTCACCAGCACCGCGCCCTCGCGGACCTCGTCGCCGCTCTCGAAATGGACCCGCTGCACGGTTTCGCTGACCTTGGCGGTCACGTCCACCGACTCCCGTGCCTGCACCGTGCCCAGTGCATCGATGCGGTCGCTGAATGTCTGCACCTGCACCACCGTGGTGGTGACCACCGCCGGCGGCGGTCCGCCCGCGCCCTCGCGCGCGGGTGCGCCACGTTCACCGCAACCGGCCAGCAGCGTGCAGATAAACAGGGATGCGGCAACGAGCCGCACGGTGCGTCGGGATGGAGGAAACATCTGGGCTCGCGCGTGGTAAGAACCGCGGAAGTCTATCGACTGCGCGTAAAGCCGACGTGTGCCATCAGGCCCGGCGATGAAACGCGCCATCCCGGTCAACCGATGCCCGGGGCGTGCGTTGCGGCTGGGGCTGACGCATATTGGAGCGCCGCGCCGCCACCGCGGACCCACCCCACCAGGGAGCGACCGCATGATCCACGACAGCATCCTCGACACCATCGGCCATACGCCGGTGGTGCGCCTGCAGCGCATGGCGCCCGCCAATGTCACCTTGTACGCGAAGGTCGAATCGTTCAATCCGGGCGGCTCGGTCAAGGACCGGCTGGCGCTGGCGATCATCCTCGACGCGGAGCAGCGCGGGCTGCTGAAGCCCGGCGACACCGTGGTCGAGGCGACGTCCGGCAACACCGGCATCGCGCTGGCGATGGTCTGCGCGGCACGTGGATACCACTTCGTGGCGACGATGGTCGAGACGTTCTCGATCGAGCGTCGCAAGCTGATGCGCGCCTATGGTGCGCGCGTGATCCTGACCCCCGCGGCGGAGCGTGGCAGCGGCATGGTGCGCCGGGCCGCGGCACTGGCAGAGAAGCACGGCTGGTTCCTCGCGTGCCAGTTCGAGAACCCCGCCAACCCCGCGTTCCACCGCCAGACCACCGCCCCGGAGATCCTCAGCGACTTCGCCGGCCGCCGGCTCGACCACTTCGTCACCGGCTGGGGCACTGGCGGCACCATGACCGGCGTCGGCGAGGTGCTGAAGGTGGCACGCCCCGGGGTCCGGATCACGGTGTCGGAGCCTGCCGGGGCTTCGCTCCTGCAGGGCGGGCAGTGGGCCCCGCACAAGATCCAGGGCTGGACCCCGGACTTCATCCCCGCGGTCCTGAACCGCGACGTCGCCGACGCGATCCTGTCGGTCGACGACGCAACCGCGATCGATACAGCGCGTCGGCTGGCGCGCGAGGAAGGCATCCTGACCGGCATCTCCGGCGGCGCGACATTGGCGACCGCGCTGGAGGTCGCCGCGGGCGCGGCCGACGGCGACGTGATCCTGGCGATGCTGCCCGACACCGGCGAACGCTACTTTTCCACTCCGCTGTTCGAGGGCGTGATCGAAGGCTCCGACGACGAGTGGCTCGCCGGCCTGCCTTGAGCGGTCGCGCCGCTCGTGCCGCGACGACGCGAAACGGAAGGGGCTGGAACGACGACGCCGGCGCGAGGCCGGCGTCGTCACATGCGGCGGGACGCGTCGCTTACGCGGGCGACCACTTGCCGAGCGCCGCCATGCCGTTGTCCTTCGCGCGCGCGTGCACGGTGGCCTGCGCCTTGGCCACGTTGCCGACCAGGTCCTGCGACCACAGCTTGAGCGCCGCCGACTGCATCGCGCGGCCGTAGGAGAACGTCAGCGGCCACGGGTTCGGGCCCATCCGGTTCATCGCGTCCAGGTGGGCGGTCGCGTCCTCGTCGGACTGGCCGCCCGACAGGAACACGATGCCAGGCAGGATCGCAGGCACCGCGGACTTCAGGCACATCAGGGTGGACTCGGCGACTTCCTCGACGCTGGCGCCCTCGCCGCTCTCCTTGCCGGGCAGGACCATGGAGGCCTTGAGGATCGTGCCCTCCAGCGCGACGTTCTGCTGGTACAGCGCGTCGAACAGCGAGCGCAGCGTCACCTCGGTGACCTCGTAGCAGGTCTCGATGTCGTGGCGGCCGTCCATCAGCACCTCCGGTTCCACCATCGGCACCAGGCCGGCCTCCTGGCACAGCGCGGCGTAGCGCGCCAGCGCGTGGCTGTTGGCCTCGATGCAGCTGCCCGACGGGATGTCCTCGCCGATGTTGATCACCGCGCGCCACTTGGCGAAGCGCGCGCCGAGCCGGTAATACTCCTCCAGGCGCGCGCGCAGCCCGTCGAGGCCTTCGGTCACCAGCTCGCCGGGGAAGCCCGCCAGCGGGGTGGTGCCGCGGTCGACCTTGATGCCCGGGACGATGCCCGCATCGCTCATGACCTTCGTGAACGGCACGCCGGCCTTGGTCGACTGGCGGATGGTCTCGTCGAACAGGATCGCGCCGGAGATGTAGTCGCCGAGGTTGGGGGTGGTCAGCAGCAGCTCGCGGTACGCGCGGCGCTGCTCCTCGGAATTGGGGATGCCGACGCCGTCGAAGCGCTTGGCGATGGTGGCGTTGGATTCGTCGATCGCGATAATGCCCTTGCCGGGGGCGACCATGGCCAGTGCGGTGTCGGCGAGGTGTTCGATGCTCATGGGGGCGGGGTCCGGCGCGGGGAAAGGGGCACGATTATAGCGGGGAGGGGCTTCGTCCCCGCCGCGGAGGTATCGACCGCCACGCTCAGAGCTCGCCCAGCCCCTCGGCGCGACCGTCGACGCCGACCTTCAGCAGGCGCAGCGTGTTGGTGGCACCGTGCTGCTCCATGTGCTCGCCGCTGGTGAACACCACGCGCTCGCCGGGCGAGAGCAGGCCGGCATCGACCAGGGTGCGCACGCCGCCGCGCGCGGCCTCGCGCGGGGTCTGCCCGCGGCTGTCGTAGTCCATCGGGAACACGTCGCGCATCAGCGTCATCCGCCGGCGCGCGCCCTCGTGGCGCGAGAACGCATAGATCGGCGCGCTGGAGCGGAACCGCGACAGGTAGCGCACGGTGCCACCGGACTCGGTCATCGCCACGATCGCGCGCACGCCGATGTGCTCGGCGAGGAACATCGCCGCCATCGCGATCGCGTGGTCGGCGCGCTCGAGGTCGCGCTGCGCGGTACCGAAGTCGGTCTGGTGCTCGAACTGCTTCTCGGCGCCGATGCAGACCCGGGCCATCGCCTCGACCGCGCGCAGCGGGTAGCTCCCGGCGGCGGTCTCCGCCGACAGCATCACCGCATCGGTGCCGTCGATCACCGAGTTGGCGACGTCGAGCACCTCGGCGCGGGTCGGGATCGGCGACTCCACCATCGACTGCAGCATCTGCGTGGCGGTGATCACCACGCGGTTGCGCGCCAGCGACTCGCGGATGATCTTCTTCTGCAGCCCGGGCAGTTCGGCGTCGCCGATCTCCACGCCCAGGTCGCCGCGCGCCACCATCACCACGTCGCTGGCGTCGATGATCTCGCCGAGGTTCTCGATCGCCTCCGCGCGCTCGATCTTCGACACCATCGCTGCGTCGCAGCCGTGCTGGCGGGCGATGGCGCGCGCGTGGTGCATGTCGTCGGCGTTGCGGCAGAACGACACCGCGATGAAGTCGACCCCGATGCCGGCGGCGACCGCGATCAGCTCCTCGTCACGCTCGGTCAGCGCGCCCAGCGACAGCCCGCCGCCCTGCTTGTTGAGCCCCTTGCGGTTCGACAGCACGCTGTCGTTGAGCACACGGGTGACGATGCGGTCGCCCTCGACCGCGGTGACCTGCAGCTGCACGATGCCGTCGTCGAGCATCAGGATGTCGTCAGGCGCCAAGTCGCCGGGCAGGCCGAGGTAGCTCACGCCGACCTGGCGTGCGTCCCCGGGCGGCACGTCGTCGCGCGCGACCAGGTCGAAACGATCGCCGGCGAGGAGCGAGACGCGTCCCTCCGCGAACGTCTCGATACGGATCTTCGGTCCCGGCAGGTCGGCCAGGATGCCGATCTCGCGGCCGACGCGCTGCGCCGCGTCGCGCACCGCCTGCGCACGCGCGACCTGTTCCGCCGGGTCGCCGTGGGAGAAGTTCAGCCGCACCGCATCGACGCCGGCCCGGAACAGCGATTCCAGCATGCCGGGCGGGTCCGTCGCCGGGCCCAGCGTGGCGAGGATGCGGGTGCGGCGGCGGTGCTCGGACATGGTCAGGCCTGTCGTGGGGACGGCGCAGTGGTCGCGGCCGTGGCGCTGGTATCGTAGCCCAGCGACGCGACGCGACAGCGACGTCAGGCGCGTGCCTCGAGCGCGGCGACCGCCGGCAGCACGTGCCCTTCGAGGAACTCCAGGAACGCACCGCCGCCGGTGGAGATGTACGACACGTCGTCGGCGATGCCGTACTTGTCGACCGCCGCCAGCGTGTCGCCGCCGCCGGCGATCGAGAACGCATCCGACGCGGCGATCGCGCGCGCCAGCACCTCGGTGCCGCGCGAGAACGCGTCGAACTCGAACACCCCGACGGGACCGTTCCACACGACGGTGCCCGCCTGCGCGATCAGCGCCGCGTAGCGCCGGGCGGTGTCCGGGCCGATGTCGAGGATCATGTCGTCGTCGCCGACCGCATCCACTGCCTTCACCGTCGCGGATGCGTCGGCGCTGAACGCGGTCGCCACCACCACGTCGGTCGGCAGCGGGATGTCGGCGCCGCGGGCGTGCGCCTCGGCCAGGATGCCGCGCGCGGTATCCAGCAGGTCGGTCTCGACCAGCGACTTGCCGACGCCGTGGCCCTGCGCAGCGATGAAGGTGTTGGCGATGCCGCCGCCGACGATCAGCTGGTCGACGCGCGCGCCCAGCGACGACAGCAGCGCGAGCTTGGTCGACACCTTGCTGCCGGCGACAATCGCCAGCAGCGGCCGCGCCGGCGCCTCCAGCGCGCGCGCCAGCGCGTCGAGCTCTGCCATCAACAGCGGGCCGCCAGCCGCGACCGGCGCGAAGCGGATCACGCCGTGGGTGGATGCCTGCGCGCGGTGTGCGGTGCCGAAGGCATCCATGACGAAGACATCGCACAGCGCCGCGTAGCGGCGCGCGAGCGACTCGTCGTCGGCGCCCTCGCCGACGTTCATGCGGCAGTTCTCCAGCAGCACCAGCTGCCCGGGAGCGACGGCGACGCCGTCGACCCAGTCGCGCAGCAGCGGCACCTCGCGACCGAGCAGCGCCGACAGCCGTGCGGCCACCGGCGCCAGCGAATCCGCTTCGCTCCACTGCCCTTCCTTCGGCCGCCCGAGGTGCGAGGTCACCATCACCGCCGCACCCGCGTCAAGCGCCATGCGCAGCGTCGGCAGCGACGCGGTGATGCGCTGATCGGAGGTCACGCGCCCCGCGTCGACGGGCACGTTCAGGTCCTGCCGGATCAGCACGCGCTTGCCGCGCAGGTCCAGGTCGGTCATGCGCACGATGGTCAAGGTCGGAACTCCATGTCGGGCGGACGCCGCGCGGGGCTGCATTGTCGGCGCGCGCCGCGCTGCCTTCAAACCGCGGGTGCGAGGTCTAGGCGGCCACCACCCGCACCATTTCCAGGCACTTGTTGGAGTAGCCCCATTCGTTGTCGTACCAGCTCACTAGCTTGACGAATGTCGGGTCGAGCGCGATGCCGGCATCGGCGTCGAACACCGAGGTGCAGGTCTCGCCGCGGAAATCAGTGGCGACCACCTTGTCCTCGGTGTAGCCCAGCACGCCCTTCATCGCGCCTTCGCTCTGCGCCTTCATCTCCGCGCAAATCTCCGCGTAGGTTGCCGGCGTGTCCAGCTCGACCACCAGGTCGACCACCGACACATCGGATGTGGGCACGCGGAACGACATGCCGGTCAGCTTCTTGTTGAGCGCGGGGATCACAACGCCCACGGCCTTGGCGGCGCCGGTCGAGGACGGGATGATGTTCTCGAGGATGCCACGGCCGCCGCGCCAGTCCTTATTACTGGGTCCGTCGACGGTCTTCTGGGTAGCCGTGGCCGCGTGCACGGTGGTCATCAGGCCGCGCTTGATGCCCCACCTGTCGTGCATGACCTTGGCGATCGGCGCCAGGCAGTTGGTGGTGCATGAGGCGTTGGAGATGATCGCTTCGCCGCTGTAGGTCTTGTCGTTGACACCGAAGACGAACATCGGCGTGTCGTCCTTGGACGGCGCCGACAGGATCACCTTCTTCGCGCCGGCATCGAGGTGCTTCTGCGCGGTGGCCTTGTCGAGGAACAGCCCGGTGGACTCGATCACCACCTCGGCGCCGACGGCGTCCCACGCAAGCGAGGCGGGATCGCGCTCCTGGGTGAGGCGGATGCGCTGGCCGTTGACGACCAGGTCGCCGGCGTCGACCGAAACCTTGCCGTCGAAGCGACCGTGCACCGAGTCGTACTTCAGCATGTAGGCAAGATAGTCGGGCTCGAGCAGGTCGTTGATCGCGACGATCTGGATCTCGCCGCCGAAGTTCTGCAGCGCCGAACGCAGCACGTTGCGGCCGATGCGGCCGAAACCGTTGATGCCGACCTTGATCGTCATGGAGTCACTCCTGCAGGCGCCCGCGGGCGTCGTGGATGGCGCTTGGGGACGCGGATTCTATCAGGGCGTCGGTGGACGCCCGGACTGCAGCGCCGCGCGATTGCCCCTGTAGTGCGCCTTCGGTTCGGAGCGCGAGGGAGGCCGGCGACAGGGTGCTGCTCCGCCCCTCCGTCCGGCCATCCATGGCCGGAGTCGGGGCCGTGGGCCATCGATGGCCCACTCTCCGCAGCACCCCATCACCCGCCTCCTAGCCAAATGACGTGGTGTGTGAAGATCAAGCAGAAGCGCAGCCATCTGGAAGCGACGATCCGCTTGGCCCAACGAAAGCAGTGCACCTGTCGATGCCACCGCGCCGCGACGGGGTGCGGGGGTGTCGCGTAAAGGGCACATGGATGTGCCCGCCGGTGAGTTGGGCAGGATGCCC
>PPFU01003093.1_pt1 | contig 25557 bp, 25 predicted proteins | sample 1535991 | NCBI WGS metagenome assembly PPFU01 (sample SAMN04901290, study PRJNA319586) | Hypolithon metagenome, whole genome shotgun sequencing project. | isolation source: Antarctic Hypolithon | place: Antarctica: Miers Valley | collected 2014
GGGGCGGGCTCCACCGAGCCGAGCCAGGCCAGCCGCAGCAACGCGGCGGCGGCCAGCAGCACGAAGCCGCCGCCGAACAGCAGCACCCGCAGCTGCGCGGCGGCCAGGGCGCGCCGCCGCCGGTCCACCGGCGCGGTTGCGGTGCCGCCGGCAAAGAGCGGGGCGGCGAGCGCGGTCACTCGGCGGCGGCCGTCTCGGTGAGCGCGGCAAGGGCAATGCGGCCGGACGGAGCGTCGAGCCGCACGGTCGCCAGGTGGAACTCGGCCTCGGCCGCCTGCCGCTCGGCAAGACGGTCAGCGGCTGCGGCGGCTGGCCCCGCGAGCGGCGCGGCGGCAGACGGCTCGGCAGCGGCCAGCACGATCTTCGGCGACTCTCCACCGGCTTCGCCGCGGGCGAACTGCACCTCTGCGCCGACGCCGGGAAGGCCCGAGACGCCCAGCGCAGCCAGCTGCCGCTCGCCGGCCAGGAACTGCCGGGAGGAGGGCGCGACAAAGCCGAAATCGACCCGGTTCCAGGCGGCCAGCTGGATCTGGCTGGCGCGCGTCTCGAACTCGGTGGTCAGAAGCAGCTTCTCCTGCTCCAGCGCCACGATCTTGCGCTCCGCGCGAACCACGTCGCTGTGCACCGCCTGCACCTTGACATGCAGCGCAAAGGCGAGACCGGCGAGGATCACGAGGAAGGCGATCCACCCCATGCGGCGGAACTGTGCGTGCGAGGTCATGCGGCTTCTCTTGCTGGAGCGGGGGTGCGTGTGGCGGAGCGGAGAGTGGCGGAGCGCGCCCGCGGGTTGCGGGCGGTCTCGGCGGCGGAAGGGCGGATCGCGCGCGAGCCTTTCGCGAAGGTGGGCGCGGCGGCGGTGGGCGCTTCGGGCAGGTGGCGGCTGGTGCGTGCAGTCTCGCCCGCAGCCTCGCGCAGGAAGCGCTTGACGATCCGGTCTTCCAGGCTGTGGAAGCTGACCACCGCCAGCCGTCCGCCGGGCGCCAGCAGCTGCTCGGCGGCGGGAAGGCCGGCCTCCAGCTCGTCCAGTTCGCCGTTCACGTGGATGCGGATCGCCTGGAAGCTGCGCGTCGCCGGGTCCTTGGGCTGGCCGGGATGATGGCCCAGCGCGCGGCGCACCACCGATGCCAGCTCGCCGGTGGTGGAGAGCGGCCGGGCGGCGACGATCGCCCGAGCGACGCGGCGGCTCTGGCGCTCCTCGCCATAGCGGTAGAGCACGTCGGCAATGTCCGCCTCGGCCGCCTCGTTCACGAAATCGGCAGCAGTCGGCCCGCTGCGCTCCATGGTCATGTCGAGCGGGCCGTCGGTGGAGAAGGCAAAGCCCCGCTCCGGCCGGTCGAGCTGCATCGAAGACACGCCGATATCCATCACCACTCCATCCACCCGGGCGATTCCCGCCTGCCCGAGCGCCGCCACCATCTCGGAGAACCGGCGCGGATAAAGAACAAGCCGCGGCGGGTTTTCGGCGGCTTGCGGCCACTTATCCCCGGCGGCGATGGCATCGGGGTCCCGGTCGAAGGCATGCACGGTGGCGCCCGCTGCCAGCAGCGCGCCGGTGTAGCCGCCCGCGCCGAAAGTCGCGTCGACAATCACATCGCCCGGCTGCGGCGCAAGCGCCTCGAGCACCTCGGCCAGCAGCACGGGAATGTGCGGGAGAGCGGTCGGCGACGAGGGGGTGGGTGCCGGGCTCACTTGCGCTTCCCCCGCGCCTCGGCCTCGAGCTGGCGGCAGGAGGCCTGCGCCGTCTCGAAGCCGGGGCCCATCTGGTAGAGCTCCTCGGGCGCCCACAGCGTGAAATAATCGCCGGCGCCGTTGAAGAACACGCCCTCGCCCAGCTTGCCCAGTTCGGCCAGATGATCGGGCAGCACGAAGCGGCCGCTGGAATCGAACGGCAGGCGGGCAAAGCCCCACAGCTGGTGCAGGCGGATATCGTAGTCGAACTCGCGGCCGGCGCGCTCGGCGCGGGCCTCCTCGCGCTGCAGCAGCTCGTCGAAGCGAGCGGTGCGGACAAGGCCGAAGCCGGTCAGGCAATTCCAGCGCTCGTGCTTGGTGAGGCACAGAGTGCGCTCGTCACCGGTATCGGCAAAGGCCTTGCGGAAATCGGGCGGCAGGACGAGCCGGCCCTTCTCGCCGCGAAGCGAAAAGCCCTGCCCGCTGTACCCTGCCGGCACCGTCGCCACGTTCCTCAGCCTCCCGCCGAACTCCTCGAACCGTTCCGGACAAAGCTTCCCCGCATCCGGGCACGCGCATTAGCGGGCCCGTCCACCCGCAATGGGTGCACGCGAACGATTTGTCCGATGGGAGAATCCTGTAGCGCGGGTGAGCGCGGGAGAAAAGGGGAAATTGCGGGAAAACCCGCCTCTAGGGTGTGTTACGGGGGGTTCTGTAGAGGTTCCGGAAACGCGGGTGGCGCGGTATTGCTGCTCGAAGGCATCGTGCCGGCAGCACTGCCCGCACTTTCCCGCACCTCGCCGAAGGCGCGCCGCAGCAGCATCGCCAGCGCGGCACCGGCCTGCGCCGCGGGCTCGTGCAGATCGAGCAAAGCGGCGTCCGCAAGCACCACAACCTGCCCTTCACCCAGCTTGCAACTCGCCAGCACGCCCTGGGCTTCGAGGGTGCAACCGCCCTGCACCGGGGGCGCAAATCGGCCCGGCAGGTTCACCGGCACGATCACTCCCGCGATTTCCCGCGTGGTGGTGCCATCCGGCTGGCCATCGTCGAATTCGAGCGCGAGGCCCCAATGGGCGAGAATGGGCGAGAGCAGGATCACGTCTTGCGGCCGCCGGCGATCGCCGATGCTGAAGCGCGAATGGCCGGTCATCATCGGATCGGCGAACAGCAGCAACCGCCCTCCTTCGCGCACCCAGGCGTCGAGCACCACGTTCTCGTCCGGCGCGAGGCCGCGCGGCTGGGCCATCAGCAGGTAATCGAGCCCGGCGAGGTTCTCCGGGGTGATCGCGGCCATCGGACGAAGGGCGAAACGCTGTTCCAGCGGAGCGCGCGCCCAATGCGCCTCTCCCTCGCCGGCGAGGACTTCGCCGAGGCCCGAGCTTTCGCCCCAATAGAGCGGGATGGTGCCCATCACGCCCAGTTCGGGCTGCCCGGCGTCGGTTGCGGGCAGCGCCAGCGACGATGCTCCCTCGCTCTCCGCCGATATGACCTGGCCGTTGCCGCATGCCGCAAGTGCAATGGCGAGCACCGCCGCAATCCACGGTCTGGTTTCCGAAGTTTCGCTGGCAGCCGGGCTAAGGCATTGGAATGGGCACATCGGCGGCTCCAGGCGGGGGAACAGCGGGGGCTTGCCCGGCGCGCCCGGTTTCCGAAGAAGCGGGCACCACGCCCATGTCGGCCAGCGGATCGCTGACCGGCGGTGCGGGAGGGCGGGCGCTTACGGTGGGCGCCGCTTCGGGCACCACCTGCGACTGGCTCTGCTGCGCGCTGGTGAGGATGACATTGGCCAGACCCACCAGCAGCACCATCGCCGCCAGCCCGATCAGCCCGATCTGCACGCGCTGCACCGATTGAGCGCGAGGCCTCTCATCGGGTATCGATTCAGCGGCGGCATCCTGTGCTTCGCCGCCGCGCAAATGCGGCGTTTCCCCAGACATAGCGGGCAGTGTAACGAGAGAGCCTTAACGCAGCCAGTCGAAAACCGGCAGGCCCTTCGATTCGAGCCACTGGCGATCGTAGAGCGTGGAGAGATAGCGGAAGCCGGTGTCGCACAGGATGGTCACCACGCGGGCGCCGGAGCCCAGCTGGCGGCCCAGTGCGACCGCGCCCGCGACGTTGATGCCGGAGGATAGGCCGAGGCACAGCCCCTCCTCGCGCAGCAGCCGGGCGACCCAGTGCAGCCCCTCCTCGTCGGAGATGCGGAACTGGGTGTCGATCGGCGCGCCTTCGAGATTGGCGGTGATGCGGCCCTGGCCGATCCCCTCGGCCACCGAGCTGCCCTCGGAGCGCAGCTCGCCATGCGCGTAATAATCGTAGAGCGCCGCGCCATGCGGATCGGTCAGCGCGATGCACACCTTATCGTCGCGCTCCTTGAGGCCCAGGCCCACGCCGGCCAGCGTGCCGCCGGTGCCCACGGCGCAGGTAAACCCATCGATCCGGCCCTCCATCTGCTCCCAGATTTCGGGCGCGGTGGTTTCGATATGCGCGCGGCGGTTGGCCACGTTGTCGAACTGGTTGGCCCAGACGGCGCCCTCGGCCTCCTCGGCGAGGCGGCGCGAGGTGTGCACGAAATGCCCGGGATTATTGTACGGCGCGGCCGGAACGGTGACCAGTTCGGCACCCAGCGCACGCAGCGTGTCCATCTTCTCGCGGCTCTGGGTTTCGGGCATCACGATGATGGTGCGGTAGCCCTTGGCATTGGCGACCAGCGCCATGCCAATGCCGGTGTTGCCGGCGGTGCCTTCCACGATCGTGCCGCCCGGCTGGATCAGGCCACGACTTTCCGCATCGCGCAGGATCGAGAGCGCCGCCCGATCCTTCACCGAGGCGCCGGGGTTGAGGAACTCGCACTTGCCGAAAATGTCGCAGCCCGCCGCCGCGCTGGCACCGGCGAGGCGCACCAGCGGCGTGTTGCCGATCAGCTCCAGCGTGTCGGGCAGCAGAGCCGGGAGGGGCGAGGATCCGGACGAGGGGGAAGCGGGCGATGAGGATGCGGGCAATGAGGATCCGGCCAATGTAGATCCGGCGAGTGAAGATCCGAGGGGCGTTGGTCCGGTCATGGCCGGGCGGTAAGGCGCGGGGGAGCGGGGCGCAACGCAATCTGCCTCGCTGGCCGAGCAGCTAATCTTCCTCGGCGATCCGCACCTTGAGGCCATCCAGCGCGGCGGTGAAGGGCACCTGGCAGGAGAGGCGCGAGGTCTCGTTCCGGTCGCGGCTGGAATCGAGCAGATCGTCCTCGTCCGACGACATCGGCGGCAGCAATGCGAGGAACGCCGGATCGACATGGACGTGGCAGGTGGCACAGGAGCAGCATCCGCCGCACAGCGCGAGCAGCTCGTCGAAGCCGTTGTCGCGGATCGCCTCCATCACGCTCAGGCCCTCGGGTGCGCTGACGGTGCGCTCTTCTCCAGTGCGGGTGACGACGGTGAGCTGCGGCATCATGCTTCCTTTGCGACGCGCGGCGCTGCTAGGGCGCGGGGTGCAGTTTGGCAAGGCGACGCCTGATTTGGCGCTGCACACCAAGGAGGGACGAGCAGATGGGGCTGAGTGCCGAGCGGATCGCCGAAGCGCTGGGCGAAGTGGCGGCGCGCGAGCCGGCGATCGCCCGCGCCATCGAGCGCGCCGGCCTCCCCGAGCCGCGGATCTACCAGCCCGGCCATGCGACGCTGCTGCGCACGATCGTGGGCCAGCAGGTCAGCGTAGCCTCGGCGGCCAGCGTGTGGCGCAAGCTGGAGGCGCTGCTGGGCGTCGACATGGAGCCCCCGGCGCTGCTGGCGCAGGATTTCGACACCCTGCGCGCCTGCGGGCTCAGCCGCCAGAAGCAGGCCTATGCGCGCTCCCTGTGCGGGTTGGTGGCGGAGGGCGCGCTCGATCTCGCGCATCTGCCCCCAGACGACGAGGCGGCGATTGCCGAGCTGGTGCGGATCAAGGGCATCGGGCGCTGGTCGGCCGAGATCTATTTGCTGTTCGCCGAAGGGCGGCCCGATATCTGGCCCGCGGGAGATCTGGCCGTGCAGGTCGGCATCGGCCGCATCCTCGCCCTTGCCGAGCGGCCCAACGAGAAGGCCACCCGCGCGCTGGCCGAACCGTGGCGGCCGCATCGCGGAGCGGTCGCCATTCTCACCTGGCACTGCTACAACAACCCGACCTTGTAGCGCCTCAATGGCCGTGCGTCGGAGTGGGACATGGTTTCATCGGCAAACAGTTTGATATTGGTGCGCAAGATCGTAAGCTTCGATTCTATCGCGCAACAAGGCGCGAACGGAATCCGGACGGCCCCGCCGGATCGGCTACTTCATCAAAGGGTTACGGCATGACCAGACGCCTTCGGTTCACCGCCACCATCGCCGGCCTGGCGGTGTGCGCCGCGCTCGGTATGCCGGCCGCCGCTCAACAAGGGAACAGCATGACCGCCACCACCGAGAGGACCAGCGAGGCCGCTGGCGACCGCACCGCCGCCGAGGCCGTGCGCAATGTTCCGCTGATCCCGCGCGAGGCGCTTTACGGCAACCCCAGCCGCGCCTCCGGCCAGATCAGCCCCGATGGCCGGTGGATGAGCTGGCGCGCCGCGCACGAGGGCGTGATGAACGTGTGGATCGCGCCGGCCGACGATCCTGCCGCTGCCCGCCGCATGACCAGCGCGACCGACCGGCCGATCCCGCAATATTTCTGGGCGCCCGATTCGCAGAGCCTGCTCTATGTGCAGGACAAGGGCGGCGACGAGAACTTCCTCCTATACCAGGTGAACCTCGCCAGCGGCGAGGAGCGCACGCTGACCCCGTTCGAAAACACCCGCGTGCAGGTCGTCGGCACGTCCAACACCATCAAGGATGCGGTGCTCGTCGGGGTCAACAACCGCGATGCGCGGCTGCACGATGTCCATCGGCTGGACCTGGGCACGGGCGAGCTGGAACTGGTGATGCTAAACGAGGGCTATGTCGGCTTTCTCGCCGATGACAGCCTGACGTTGCGCTGGGCGCTGCGCCAGAACCAGGCCGGCGGAATGGACATGTTCGAGATCACCGCCGGGCAGGTCGCCGCAGAGCCGCGCGAGAGCACCACGCTGGAAGACGCGCTGACCACCAGCGTGGCCGGCTACACCACCGATGGCAACACGCTGTACTGGGTGGATTCGCGCGGGCGCAACACCGCCGCGCTGATCGCCGAAGACGTGGCCACCGGCGAGAAGCGGGTGATCGCCGAGAACGACAAGGCGGATGTGGGCGGGGTGATGGCCGATCCGCGCACCGGCGAGGTGGAGGCCTATTCGGTGAACCACCTGACCAACCAGTGGACCGCGATTGACCCCGAGGTGAAGGCCTCGCTCGACTGGCTGGACGCCCGGCTGGAGGGCGATTTCGGCGTTCAGAGCCGCACGGACGACGACAGCAAGTGGGTCGTGTGGAACGATCCGCTGACGGCGCCCAGCACGGTATATCTCTATGACCGGCCGGCGAACACGCTGACCGAGTTCTACACCACCCGGCCCGAACTGAGGGGCGCGCCGCTGCAGCCGATGCACCCGGTGGAGATCCCCGCACGCGACGGGCTGAAGCTGGTCAGCTACCTGACCCTGCCGCCGGCCAGCGATCCGGGCGGTGCGGGCGTGCCCGATTCGCCGGTGCCAATGGTGCTGCTGGTGCATGGCGGACCATGGGCGCGTGACAATTACAGCTACAATTCCGCCCACCAATGGCTCGCCAACCGCGGCTATGCGGTGCTGAGCGTGAACTTCCGCGGCTCCACCGGGTTGGGCAAGGATTTCGTCAATGCCGGCAACCTCGAATGGGGTGCGGCAATGCATGACGATCTGCTCGATGCGGTCGAATGGGCGGTGCAGCGCGGCGTCGCCCAGCGCGACAAGGTGGCGATCATGGGCGGTTCCTACGGCGGCTATGCCACGCTGGTGGGCCTCGCCTTCACCCCGGAGACCTTCGCCTGCGGGGTCGACATCGTCGGCCCGTCCAATCTCGAAACGCTGCTGGAGACCATTCCGCCCTATTGGGAGCCGATGGTGAAGCAGTTCCACGAGCGCATGGGCGATCCCAACACAGCTGAGGGCAAGCAGCTGCTGATGGAGCGCAGCCCGCTCTACAAGGCCGATGCGATCACCAAGCCGCTGCTGATCGGCCAGGGCGCCAACGATCCGCGCGTGAAGCAGGCGGAAAGCGACCAGATCGTCACCGCAATGCAGGCGGCCGGGGTGCCGGTGACCTATGTGCTGTTCCCGGACGAAGGCCATGGCTTCGCCAAGCCGACCAACAACATCGCCTTCAATGCGGTGACCGAGAACTTCCTCGCCACTTGTCTGGGCGGCCGGGCGGAGCCAATCGGCGACGTGCTGGAAAGCTCGACCGCGCAGATCGTGACGGGCGAGGATTACGTGCAGGGGCTGGGCGAAGAGGTGGCGCTGGCGGAGTGAGGCGCGCGACTGGGTGCGTAGCCGCCATGCGGTGCGCCCGGTCGCCGCGTCTCAGGACGACGGGCGAATCGCGCGGGCGGATACCCGCGCCGGTTCAGAGCAGCGCGTCGATCGCCTTGGCCAATTGTAAGTCGCGCTGGCTCAGCCCACTGGCATCGTGGGTGGTCAGGGTGATTTCCACCCGATTGTAGACGTTCGACCATTCGGGGTGGTGATCGTGCTGCTCGGCGAGCAGCGCCACCCGCACCATGAAGGCGAAGGCCTCGCTGAAATCGCCGAAGCGCCACTCGCGGTGGATGGCGAGGCCATCTTCGCGCAGCGTCCAGCCCGGCAGCGCGGTCAGCGCTTCGGCGCGCTCGGATGTGCTCAATTGCTCCACGGCCATCGCATTGCTCCCTCGCTTGTCGCCTGCCTGCGGTTGGCCTAACGCGCAAGGGATGGAACCGTGCCGCCTTGCTGCGACCGACCTTGCCTGTCGCCGCGGCGAGCGGCTGCTATTCCGCTCGGTAGGCTTCGCGCTCGAGCCGGGAGCGGCGCTGCAGGTGGCGGGGCCGAACGGCACCGGCAAATCCAGCCTGATCCGCCTGCTCGCCGGGCTGCTGCGGCCGTTTGCCGGAGCGGTCGAGCGGGTGGGCGCGGTGGGGCTGCTTGACGAGCGGCCCGCCCTCGACGGACATCTGCCGCTCGGCCGGGCGCTGGCGTTCTGGGGCCGGATCGATGGTGGCGAAGGTGCGGAGGTGGCGGCGCTCGGGCTGGAACCGCTGCTCGACCTGCCGGTGCGCTATCTTTCCACCGGGCAGCGCAAGCGTGCCGCTCTGGCGCGTCTGGTGGAGCAGAACGCGCCGATCTGGTTGCTGGACGAGCCGCTCAACGGGCTGGACAAGGAGGCCGCGCGCGCCTGCGAGGCTCTGGTGGCACGGCATTGCGCGGACGGCGGCGTGGCGGTGATCGCCTCGCACCAGCCCTTTGTCCTCCCAGGCATGGCCACGCTGGCCTTGCCGGGCTTCGCACCGCCTGAGCCGGCGGCATGAGCGCGCTGCTGACGATCCTGCGCCGCGATCTGGGTCTGCTGCTGCCGGGTGGGCACGGCCATGGCGGAGGCGGCACGCTGCTGCCGCTGCTGTTCTTCCTTGCGGTCGCCATGCTGTACCCCTTTGCGGTGGGGCCGGTGCCCGAGCTGCTGGCGCGCACCGGCGGCGGGATCGTGTGGGTGGCCGCGCTGCTCGCCGCGATCCTGCCGCTCGATCGGTTGCTCGCGCGCGACCTGGAGCAGGGCTTTTTTGACCAGTGGCGGCTGCGCGGCATCGCCGAAGAGGCAGTGGTGGCGGTGCGCCTGCTGGCGCATTGGCTGAGCTTCGGCCCGCCGCTGATCCTGGCCGCCCTGCCCGCCGCGGCGCTGCTGGGAATCGAGGGCGAGACGCTTCGGCTGGTGGCACTGGGCCTGCTGGCCGGCACTCCGGGTCTCGCCGCCATCGGCCTGATCATCGCCTCGCTGACGGTGACGGTGCGCGGCGGCGCGGCGCTGGCCGGGCTGCTGCTGATCCCGCTGGCGGTGCCGCTGCTGGTGTTCGGCGCCGGCGCGCTCTCGACGGGCGGGGCCAGTGGCATCGCTCTGTGCGGCGCGATGAGCCTGGCGCTGGTGGCAATTGCGCCCTTCGCCGGCGGCGCGGCGATCCGGGCCGCGCGGGAGGGTTGAGGGCGGCCTCTACCCCGGTTTAGGCTTCAGCCATTGTGACCACCGTTCGCCAAGTGCGCCAGCTGAAAGCGTATGTCCGTCTGCGCTAAGACGAAGAACTGTCCCAATAAGGAGCAGGCAAGCAAGTCTGCGCATCTGTGACCGTAATCCATTGTTAACCGGTAGACTTCGTGCTAGCAATTTGGACCTGAAGAACGGGATCAAGGCGACAGCAAGGTCGATGATGTCTCACGACCTGTGACGATGTCACGGCAAGCCGGCCTCCATCGAGGAATGTTGATCATTCCTTCGTAACAAGGAATTATGAGTATGAAGTTCAAGTCCTTTCTCACCGCGACTGCCGCCTGCATTGCCGCGACGACAGCCGTACCAGCGAGCGCCGCGACATTATTGTTCGAGCTCAGTGGGGGTCGTAATCTGACCTTCGAGCTCGACTCGAACCCCACACCGAACAGCTTTCAGACCTTTGCCGGTAGCGATATGACGGTGTTCACAAACGTGTCAGGCACGGTCAATGGTATGGCCGCCGTGATCTCCACGATCAGCTTTGGAACGGGTTTGTTTGCTGATTTCAGCGTTAATGCTCCGGGGCTCGGTTTTACCCAGTTTGCCAACGGTGGACCGCTTTTCTCAGGCTCGCCCGCCGCGCCAGTCTTCGCGCCCGGCACCTTCATGCTGACGAACCCCTTCTTCGCAAGCTCGAATAGTACCCTTGTCATCTCCGAACAGGCCGTATCACCAATTCCGGAGCCCGCGACCTGGGCGATGATGCTGCTCGGGTTTGGTCTTGTTGGCGGTGCCATGCGGGCCCGGCGCAGGGAGAAACTTACCGTCTCCTACGCCTGATTACCGAAGGTTAAGCGTGGCTGGAGCGCCGCTGGTCGAGAGACCGGCGGCGCCTTCCTGTCCGGCAGGGCTGTCCGGCAAGCCCACCTTGGATCGATCTCGTGTCGGAACTCCAGGCCGGTTCGCCCGCTCGAGAGCGCATGAGAAGGTTTGCCCCGCTCACCTTGCTGGCCCTCGCGGCCTGCTCGCCCGAACCCGCTTCCGAGACGCGTGGCGATCCGGAGCTTGCCGCGTCCGCGCCGGCAGAGAGCCGCTCGTCGGCGCCGGTTCAGGCTCCGGCGGGCGACGCGCAAGCCGTTCTCGGCGCGCCTGCGGGTTCCGCCCAGCAGCCCACGCTGGCGGTGGAGGGGGAGGGTCTGCGCTGGTTCCTGCCGCCGAACGGTTCGGCACGCCCGCTGGCATTCGGCACCGCTCAGGCGGACGTGCTCGCCTCGGTCGAACGCGTGCGGGGCCTGGCCGACAGGGGCACCAACGAGGATTGCGGCGCAGGGCGGGTGCAATATGCCAGCTGGCCCGACGGGTTGAGCCTTGTGTTTCAGGACGGCCGGTTCGTGGGCTGGGGGCTGGACCGCCGCGCGGCCGGCGCGCTCGCGACCGCCGATGGTGTGGGCCCCGGAATGACCCGCGGGGAACTGGCCGGCTTGTTTGGCTCGGTGAGGTTCAGCCAAACCAGCCTCGGCACCGAATTTGCTGCAGGCGAGATGTTCGGGGTTCTCGACGGGTCCGGGCCCGCCGCGCGGATCACCGACCTGTGGGCCGGGGTGAACTGCATCGCGCGCTGAATGCTGGGTGTGTGTGGGGGCGCGGAGAAGCTGGACCGCCGGAACGGCTGCTTCGAAATGCGGCTCTAGGGCTTGCGCAAGGCGCCGTGGCACCTCTCGTTGGGTACTTGCGCTATGCTGATCGGCTGGGGATCGGTCGAAAATTGGTTGGCGCGGGCGCGGAGGGCGATTGAGCGGTTGAACGTCCCGCCGGCGACACAATTGCTGACTTTTGCGGGGTGAGGCATAAGGTCGTCCCTTACAGTCAGGGGCAGGTCGGTGAGCTGGTACTACCGTTCGTGAATGCGTTTCTGGGCACGCTGCTGGTGGGAGCAGTGCCGAAGTTGCGAGCGTCCTTTCTTGCTTCTGCTGAGCGCTCCGCTCGCATCGGCGGCTTCGGCGTAGCTCTCGGCTGGGCCCTTGGGCGATACTCTTTTGCCAGCCCGTTGGGCGCCGAAGCAGCAGTGCCGGTGATGGCAGCTCTCGGCAGTGTCGTCGCGTTAGTGGTGCTTTGGCTTTGGCCCATCAGAAGGACCAGTCGGCCAATCTTCAACAGCTGACTACTTCCGCTTTCAGCCAGCTTATGCCCCAGCTCGCGGGAAATACATGCTCAGAGATTGCGTCCGCTCTCCACCCAATGCGGGCACGTCCGCGACAGCAGAAAGCAAAGATCAGTCGAGTACCCCCGGCCGGCGCCGCGCCGGCCGCAAGCGCGAACGCGCGCCGCCGTAAGGCGGGAGCCAAGCGGGCCGGATGGCCCGCGCCGGCGACTGAGGCGCCAAACAAACTAAATGGTCTGCAGGTCGTCGACGATTTCGATTACTTCCTCTTCGGTCTCGCGGGCGCGGTTGGACACGCGGGGGGCCTTGAGCGCGGCGAGGACCGGGGCGTCGCGGCCGTAGATGTCGTCGAAGGTGCGGAGCGCTCCGTCGATGTCGCGCGCCATGGTGAAATAGGTGATGTAGACCGGCATCGCCTTTTCCACCGGCACGCGGGTGTACTTGCCGGATTGGGCGATCTCCACCGCCTTGTCCCGCGTGGCGCCCTGGCCCAGGATGGCCACCGTGATCGCCAGCTCCAGCGCCCGCTCGGTGCGCACGCAGCCGTGGCTCAGCGCGCGCTGGTCTTGCGCGAACAGCCCGCGCTGCGGCGTATCGTGCAGGAAAATCGCGTGCGGGTTGGGCATGTCGAGCTTCATCATGCCCAGCGAGTTGCCCGGCCCGGGCTGCTGCACCACGGTGACGAAGCCGTTCGCCGCCTTGGTCGCGCGGTAGCCGTTGGCGCGGCCCCAGGCGGGGTTGTTCAGCACGCGCGCGCCCAGCCCTTCCCCCTTCACGATCGATTGCGGCACCGTCCAGGTGGGGTTGAACACCACGCTCGAGACCATCTCAGCCATTTGCGGGGTGGCGGTGCGGCCGGGCTTGCCGACGATGGTGCGGTAGGAGCGGATGATCTTGTTATCTACCGTCAGCCGCAGCTGGTATTCGGGCACGTTGGTGAGCAGATATTGCACGCCCATGTCGCGTTGCAGCCAGCGCCAGCGATCCATGTTGGCGCGCACCAGCTGGCGACGTTTGCTGTTGGAGGCGGGCGTGGCGGCGAGTTCGTCGCGCAGGGCAGCGTAATCGGGGTGCGTGGGATGGAGCGCGGCGAGCGTGCCCTCGATATCGCCGCTGGCCAGGGCATCGGCCAGCAGCTTGCCCGTGGGGTAGCGATCCGCATCCGGATCGACCACGAACCACTGGCGGCGCGCCTCCATCGGCGTTCGCCCATCGCGCAGGTCTTCCACCAGCCAGGTGAACACTTCACTGGCGAGCGAATCGAGCTGCGGCCCCTCACCGGCGGCAATGGCGGCGGACAGCTCCGCCGTGCGGTAATCGGCCGGATCGAGCCCTTCGGCGGCGATGCCCTCGGCGAAGCGCAGCAGCGCTTCGGCCTGCTCGGCGCGCCACTGCATCGTCACCGCGGTCGATGTCGGCGACGCAAGGCCGAATGCCTCGGCGAATTCGGTGGAGACCGGGGCTGCCACGGGCGCGGCCGCGGGCGTGTCCTGCGCCGCTGCCGGCATCGCCAGCGCGGCAAGGGCGGTGAGCGGGAGGGTGCGCAACAGGGTCTGCATGATCGGGAAACCTTCTCCATCGACCGGCCTGGGAGGCGAGCAACAATCGATCGTCGCTGCCCCCAATGCCAATCCCCGTGCCCTCCATCAAGGGGAGCGCCTTACTGGAGTGTGAATCCGGCTGGTTGCCCCGGAAGGGGCTGGGCGGTCGGTCGGCGATCGGCGCGCTATTCGCCTGGAGGCTGCGTGGACGGGCCAGCACCTTGCGCTTCAGCGCTTTCCGCCTCCGCTTCCTGGCCGAAGCCGGTCGATTGCCAGATCAGCCCCAATCCGCCCCCGGCAAAGGCTGCCAGCACCAGCGCCAGCGCCATTGGCACGATATGGAGCGGCTCTGTTCGGCGCGTGCCGTGAGTGATGGCCATTGTTGCTCCTCGCTCCATTCCCTGCCGTCCCGGGAACCGCGCCGGGCCGGCGCCGGTTCCCTCGATGAACGGTGCTTGACCTCGCCAGCCCGAACGCGCACTCGCCCGCCCCATTCATCCGTCGCCCCGCCCGACGCCGCGCGGCACTGCCAGCGCCGCGCACCACCTGCGAAAGGAACCTCCCGCCATGACCACGGTCGGCAAGAACTCGCTCGATACCCGCAGCATGCTGGAGGTGGGCGACAAGAGCTACGCCTATTATTCGCTTCGCAAGGCGTCCGAGAAGATCGGCGATGTTTCGCGCCTGCCGTTCAGCCTGAAGGTGCTGTTGGAGAACCTGCTGCGGTTCGAGGATGCGGGCGCCACCGTCTCGCTGGGCGACATCCAGGCGATTGCCGATTGGGTGAAATCCCCTGTCATGGGCAAGGAGATCCAGTATCGCCCTGCCCGCGTGCTGCTGCAGGATTTCACCGGCGTGCCCTGCGTGGTGGACCTTGCGGCAATGCGCGATGCGATCCACGCGCTGGGCGGCGACACCGGCAAGATCAATCCGCAGGTGCCGGTGCATCTGGTGATCGACCATTCGGTGATGGTCGACGAATTCGGCCATCCCAAGGCCTTCGAGCGCAATGTGGAGCTGGAATACGAGCGCAATTATGAGCGCTACGATTTCCTAAAATGGGGCGCCGGGAGCCTCGACAATTTCAAGGCCGTGCCGCCGGGCACCGGCATCTGCCACCAGGTGAACCTCGAGCATATCGCCCAGTGCGTGTGGTCGAGCGAGGATCCGGAGGGCGCGCTGGTCGCCTATCCCGATACTTGCGTGGGTACCGATAGCCACACCACCATGGTCAACGGGCTCGGCGTGCTCGGCTGGGGCGTGGGCGGGATCGAGGCCGAGGCGGCGATGCTCGGCCAGCCGGTTTCCATGCTGATCCCCGAGGTGGTAGGCTTCCGCTTCACCGGCCAGCTGTCCGAGGGGGTGACCGCCACCGATCTGGTGCTCACCGCCACGCAGATGCTGCGCGCGCACGGCGTGGTCGGGCGGTTCGTCGAGTATTTCGGCCCCGGCCTCGCCTCGCTCAGCCTCGCCGATCGGGCGACGCTGGCCAATATGGCGCCCGAATATGGCGCCACCTGCGGCTTCTTCGGCATCGACGACAAGACGCTCGATTATTTGCGGCTGACCGGCCGCCAGGAGGCGCAGATCGCGCTGGTCGAGGCCTATGCGCGCGAGCAGGGCCTGTGGGTCGATGCCGCAGCCCCCGAGCCGGTGTTCACCTCCACGCTGGAGCTGGACCTTGCCAGCGTGGTGCCATCGCTCGCCGGCCCCAAGCGCCCGCAGGACCGGGTCGCGCTGCCCGACGTGGACGATCTGTTCAACGAGGAACTGCGCGCGCTCTACAACAAGAGCAAAGCCTGCCGCGTGGCGGTGGAAGGCGCCAGCCACGATATCGGCGATGGTGACGTGGTGATCGCCGCGATCACCAGCTGCACCAACACCTCCAACCCGGACGTGATGATCGCCGCCGGCCTCGTCGCCCGCAAGGCACGCGCGCGCGGCCTCACCCCCAAGCCGTGGGTCAAGACCAGCCTCGCGCCCGGCTCGCAAGTGGTGACCGATTATCTGGTGAAGGCCGGGCTGCAGGACGATCTGGACGCGCTGGGTTTCGATCTGGTGGGCTATGGCTGCACCACCTGCATCGGCAATTCGGGGCCCCTGTCTCCGCCAATCACCGCCGCGATCAACAGCAACGATCTGGTCGCCGCCAGCGTGCTTTCGGGCAACCGCAATTTCGAGGGCCGCGTCAGCCCCGATGTGCGGGCCAACTTCCTTGCCAGCCCGCCACTGGTGGTCGCCTATGCGCTGAAGGGCACGGTGACCGAGGATATCACCACCACCCCGATCGGCACCGGCAGCGATGGCGCCCCGGTGTACCTCAGGGATCTGTGGCCCAGTTCGAACGAGATTGCCGAGCTGCGCGCCAGTTCGATCGACCGGCAGATGTTCGAAAGCCGCTATGCCGACGTATACCAGGGCGACGAGCACTGGCGCGCGGTGCAGGTGGAAGGCAGCGATACCTACAAATGGCGCGCGGGCAGCACCTATATCGCCAACCCGCCCTATTTCGAGGGCATGGGGATGCAGCCGGCGGCGATCGGCGACATTGTCGGCGCGAGGCCGCTGGCGATCCTCGGCGATTCAGTTACCACCGATCACATCAGCCCGGCCGGTTCGATCAAGGCCGACAGCCCGGCGGGCGAATATCTGCTCTCCCACCAGGTCGAGCGCCGCGACTTCAACTCATACGGTAGCCGCCGCGGCAATCACGAGGTGATGATGCGCGGCACCTTCGCCAACATCCGCATCCGCAACGAGATGGTCCCCGGCACCGAGGGCGGGATGACCAAATATGCCGGTGAGACGGTGCCGATCTACGACGCGGCAATGCGCCACAAGGCCGATGGCACGCCGCTGGTGGTGATCGGCGGCAAGGAATACGGCACCGGTTCCAGCCGCGACTGGGCGGCCAAGGGCACCGTGCTGCTGGGCGTGCGCGCGGTGATCGTGGAAAGCTACGAGCGGATCCACCGCTCCAATCTCGTGGGCATGGGCGTGCTGCCGCTGCAATTCACCGGCACCGACACGAGGAAAAGCCTGAAGCTGACGGGCGCCGACAGCTTCACCATCCTCGGGCTCGACAGCCTCAAGCCCGGGCAGGAGGTGGAGGTGGCGGTGACCCGCGCGAATGGTGAGAGCCTCACCTTCACCGCCAAGTGCCGGATCGATACCGCCAACGAAATGAATTACTTCATGCACGGCGGCATCCTGCATTACGTGCTGCGAAAGCTTGCCACCTGAAGCATTGCACTGTCCCGAATTGGGAGGCCTACAATCTTTTTGATTGCCCGGCCAATTGGTTGTTCTTTTTGCATTGCACAATTGCGGCTCCTGGTTAACAAGTCGTGACCGGTCGCGGGAACCGGGCTGGATTCAAACAAGGGAACAGGCACATGCGTACTGTCATTTATGCCGCTTTGGCGGCAGGAATAGTTGCGCCCAGCGCGGCGGTGGCTCAGACGATCAGTGTCAACAGCAACAAGACGGTCAGCGGCAGCAGTCATGGGATGAGCTGGACCGCGCAATCGCTCATTGTCGGGCAGACATCCACCGCCACGATCGCCGGCGGGGGCAACCCGATCTATCTGGCGCCCAACCAGAACGGTTACAGCGGCGTCGTCGGAATGTTGATGCAGTACGACAACGGCTCCGCATTCGTCTGCTCGGGAAGCCTGCTGTCCGACCGCCGCTCAATCCTGACGGCCGCGCATTGCGTCAGCAATGGCTTCTCCAGCAACGTGAACGGGCGCGCGCCCGGCCTCGTCAACACCAGCGTCTTCTTCTATGACGGGATGTCTTCCGGGGTCGATCCGTTCATCTACAACTCGCCCCCGGGCGTGACGACGATTGGCGTGAGCAACTATTTCGTGAATTCGGCCTATACCGGGCAGGTCATCGACCAGAACGACATCGCCGTGCTTCGGCTCGCGACCGAGGCGCCCGCTTTTGCCCAGGGCTACGAACTCTACACCGCGGGCGACCTCACGGGCGACATGTTCAACGTCGCCGGCTACGGCACGCGCTCGGTCGTGGGCGGGGCCGAGGGCGTGACCGGTCCGGGCGAGGGCGCGGGCGTGGGGCGCCGCCGCCAGGGGGACAACATCTTCGATTACCGCTGGGGAGACGATGCGTTCGCCGGCTTCTTCACCGACGAAGATGCCGCGGGCGACAACTTCTTCGGCTCCGCGAAGATCGACTTTTCCTTCATCTCGGATTTCGACAACGGCACGGCCCCCAATGATACGTCCTGCCGGATTGCGCTGGCTGTCGCCGGGGGTGCCGGCGCCCAGTTCTGCAACACCGGACTGGGCGCGATGGAAGTGGGCACGGCCGGTGGCGATTCCGGTGGACCGCAGTTCATCAACGGCAAGATTGCCTCGGTCACCTCCTACGGTCTCACCTTCGGCACCGGCTTCGGAGACTTCAAGCCCGGCCTTCAGTCAAGCTGGGGCGAGTTCAACGGCTTTGTTCCCACCTACATCCACACCAGCTTCATCACCAGTGCGGTGCCCGAGCCCTCGACCTGGGCGATGATGATCGTCGGCTTCGGCGCGATCGGTGGTGCCATGCGGCGCCGGTCCAAGGCGCAGGCGGGAACGCTGGCAACCGCCTGAGGCGGCGGAACGCTGACTACTGATCGTTCGGGCCGCCGAATGCGGCGGCCCGCCAGCGCTTTGGAGGGCGGTCGGGATCGACCGCCCCTTTTGGTTGCCGGGCGTTGGCAAGCAGCGATCGGGCCGGTCCTGACGAAGAAAAAGGCGCCGTTGAAAGGCATCACTCCCCAGAGAATGAAAGGGCGGCTCTATCGAAAGAGCCGCCCTCCCCTCTCCCGAAACGGGGGCATCTCCGCTCCGGCGGGAGCATCGGCGGAAGGTTCACGCCGTGTCCTCTTCGGTGGTGTGCGCCCAAGAAAAAGGTGTTGCAATCGGATTAACTTTAATTGGTCTCGCCCGGCACTTGACTGTCCACAGATGGGACAAAATGGGTTCTCGATCACCTTATGGCGCCGTGCTGTCCTCGCCGGCGTCGAACAGCCCGCCCTGCCCGCCGCTCGGCGGGATCAGGCCGAGGTGGCGCCAGCCACCATCGTTGAGGCAGCGCCCGCGCGCGGTGCGGGCCACCAGCCCCAGCTGGATCAGGAACGGCTCCACCACCTCCTCGATCGTATCGCGCGGCTCTGCGAGCCCGGCGGCCAGCGTCTCCACCCCCACCGGCCCACCCCTGTAGGTCTCCGCGATCATGGTGAGATAGCGCCGGTCCATCGCATCGAGCCCCAGCGAATCGACCTCCAGCCGGGTCAGCGCCGCATCGGCGATGGCGGCGGTGATCGTCGGCTCGGCGGCGACATGGGCGAAATCGCGCACCCGGCGCAGCAACCGCCCGGCGACTCGCGGCGTGCCCCGGCTGCGGCGGGCGATCTCGCGCGCGCCGCCCGGCTCGATGCTCAGCCCCAGCAGAGTGGCGCCGCGGGTGACGACGCGGGTCAGCTCCTCCTCGGTGTAGAAGATCAGCCGCACGGGAATGCCAAATCGGTCGCGCAAAGGGGTGGTCAGCAACCCCTGCCGCGTGGTCGCGCCGATCAGAGTGAACGCCGGCAGGTCGATCCGCACGCTGCGCGCCGAGGGACCCTCGCCGATGATCAGATCGAGCGCCCGGTCCTCCATCGCGGGATAGAGCACCTCCTCCACCACCGGATTGAGCCGGTGGATCTCGTCGATGAACAGCACGTCGTGCGGTTCCAGATTGGTCAGCAGCGCGGCGAGATCGCCCGATTTGGCGATCACCGGGCCCGAGGTGGCGCGAAAGCCCACGCCCAACTCGCGCGCGACGATCTGCGCCAGCGTGGTCTTGCCCAGACCCGGCGGCCCGAAGAACAGCACATGGTCCATCGCCTCGCCCCGGCTGCGCGCCGCCTCGATGAACACCCGTAGGTTCTCGCGCGCGGCGCGCTGCCCGGTGAAATCGTCGAGCGATTTCGGGCGCAGCGCAACGTCAGGGTCGTCGGGCTGGCGCTGGGGGGAGAGGGTGGGGTTGGGTTCAGTCACTCAGCCGCACCAGCGGATCTGCCAGTCGTAAGGGTATCCACCGGCCGCCTGCGACGAAAGGCTCGGCCACAGGGACCACGCGATGGCGCATTGAGTGCTACCCCTCACCGCCGCCTACCCCGGAACATGGCATCCAGCCCGAACCGACCCGAGCCCGCCGCGGCGAAGTGCAGCCCGAGGAACACCAGCACGATCGCCGGCCACCAGCCGCGCGGCGCCTCGTTCCAGTGCACCATCACCACCGCCACCACGAAGTTCACCGCAATCAGCAGCCCGGCCCAGCGGGTCAGCAGGCCGAGGATCAGCAGCGCCCCGCAGACGAACTGCACCGCCACCGAGAGCGGCGCCATAAGCCAGGGCACCACGAAGCCGAAGCCATCGAGGAAGCTGACGAATTCCTCCATCTGTGCGCGGCTGGAAAGGTTGTCCCAGGTCTCGTGCATCAGGAAGGCGCCGGTCAGCACGCGCAGGCCCAGCAGGGTGACATCGGCAAAGCGGGCGAGCGAGGGGAGCAGCAGGTTCATCCCGCGGCCCGCTTCAAGGCCGCGCGCACCAAGTCATTCAAATCCGCCTCCTCGCCAAGCTCGGCCTGCGCATGGGCCACGGCGCTTGCGGCGATCGCGGGCTTGAAGCCGAGGTTCTGCAGCGCGCTCACTGCATCGGCGCTCGCCCCGCCGGCCGGCAGCGGCATCGCCCCGCCCACCGGCAGCGTGCCCGCCCAGAGGCCCGCCCTGTCCTTCAGCTCGTTGACGATCCGCCCCGCCAGCTTGGGCCCCACCCCCTGCGCGCGCGCCACCTGCGCTGCATCGCCGCGCGCGCAGGCATCACGCAGCTCGCCTGGGCTGAGCGCGGAGAGGATCGCCAGCGCCACCTTGCTGCCCACGCCCTGCACGCCGGTGAGCAGGCGAAACCACTCGCGCTCGCTCGCATCGGCGAAGCCCAGCAGGCGCAAATCGTTCTCGCTCACCTGCAGATCGGTGTGGACCCGGCACATTTCCCCGACCGTGCCTAGCGCGGTCAGCGTCTTGGCCGAGCAATGGACCAGATAGCCCACGCCGCCCACGTCGATCACCGCCCAATCGGTGCCCGTTTCCTCCAGCCGGCCGGTGAGCTTTGCGATCATCCGCCGCTGGTGCCCCAGCGCCCCGCGCCGGTCCAGCGCCTTGTGGACACTTGCCCACTCTTGCGCCAATCGGCGGCGATGAGCTGGAACAGTTTCGGTCGCGTTTTTCGCTTCACCACCTGGGGGGAGAGCCACGGGCCGGCACTGGGCACGGTGGTCGATGGATGCCCGCCGGGGCTGGCGCTGGACGAGAGCGCGATCCAGCCGTTCCTCGATGCGCGGCGGCCGGGCACCAGCCAGTTCACCACCCAGCGGCAGGAAGCGGATGCGGTGCGCATCCTCTCCGGCACGTTCGAGGGGCGCACCACCGGTACGCCGATCAGCCTGCTGATCGAGAACACCGACCAGCGTTCGAGGGATTATTCCGAGGTCGCGCAGGCCTATCGCCCCGGTCATGCCGATTATACCTACGATGCCAAATACGGCTTCCGCGATTATCGCGGCGGCGGGCGCTCCAGCGCGCGCGAAACGGCAGCGCGGGTGGCGGCGGGCGCCGTGGCGCGGCTGGTGATTCCCGAGGTGACGATCACCGCCTATGTCTGCGAGATCGGTGGCGATGCGATCGACCCGGCGAGTTTCGATGCGGCTGAGATCGGTCGAAATCCGTTCTTCTGCCCCGATGCCTCCGCTGCTTCCCGTTGGGAGGCGCTGGTGGATGGCGCGCGGAAGGACGGCTCGTCACTCGGCGCGGTGGTGGAATGTGTGGCCGAGGGCGTGCCGGCCGGCTGGGGCGCGCCGGTCTATGGCAAGCTCGATGCGGATCTCGCGGCCGCGATGATGGGGATTAACGCCACCAAGGGGGTGGAGATCGGCGATGGCTTCGCCGCCGCCCGCCTGCGCGGCGAGCAGAACGCTGATCCCATGCTGCCGGGCGCTACAAATGAAACCGCGCCCCGCTTCACCGCCAACCACGCGGGCGGCATCGCCGGCGGCATCGCCACCGGGCAGCCGGTGGTGCTGCGGGTGGCCTTCAAACCCACTAGCTCCATTCTGATCCCGCAACAGACCATCAACCGCGCCGGCGAGGCGACCACGCTGGCCACCCGCGGCCGGCACGATCCGTGCGTCGGCATCCGTGGCACCCCGGTGGTGGCGGCGATGATGGCGTTGGTGCTGGCCGATCACAAGCTGCTGCACCGCGCACAGTGCGGCTGATCGCTCGGCAAGAACGGCGGGATCATTGCAAAAATGTAAATGGCTGTTGCGCTTATCGAACGTGTCGCGTGGTTAATCGATTTGTCCGATCCGAACCATCGCAACGCTTCGTTTTGGTCTCGCGCACCTTCGCCTATTTAGGCCACTGACAATTTACTCGTATTTCGGAGCATTCCCATGGGTATCATCGGCAGCACCATCAAGCCGTTCAACGCCACCGCCTTCCAGGCCGGCAAGAACTTCTTCGATGTCACCGATCAGGACATCGCCGGCAAGTGGGCGATCTTCTTCTTCTACCCGGCCGACTTCACCTTCGTCTGCCCGACCGAGCTGGAAGATTTGGGCGAGCATTACGATAATCTCCAGAAGCTGGGCGTTGAGGTCTTCGGCGTCTCAACCGACACGCATTTCAGCCACAAGGCCTGGCACGATACGTCGGAGAAGATCGGCAAGCTGCGCTACGCCTTCCTGGGCGACCAGAACCACACGCTGGCGAACAATTTCGGCGTGCTGCGCGAGGATTCGGGCCTCGCTGACCGGGCGACCTTCGTGGTCGATCCCGATGGCGTGATCCAGCTGATGGAAATCACCAGCGAGGGCGTGGGCCGCAATGCCAACGAACTGGTGCGCAAGATCCGCGCCGCGCAATATGTCCGCAACCACCCCGGCGAGGTCTGCCCCGCCGCTTGGGAAGAGGGCAGCGACACGCTGGCACCCTCGCTCGATCTCGTCGGCAAGATCTGATTGTAAGCTTTATCCGATAGCCCCATCGAGCCCGTGGAAACGGGTCGCACTCGGCCCGGGCTCCTGGCACCCACACCAGGATCCCGGGCCGTTTTACGTGCCTGACAAAAGGAGCCCAAGATGCTCGACGACACCATGATCCAGCAGCTGCGCCAATATTTCGTCAATCTGCGCGAGCCGGTCGAACTGGTCGCGACGCTGGGCGACGACAAGCGCTCGGCCGATACGCGCGCCCTGCTGGAAGAGATCGCCGCTTTGTCGGACAAGGTGAGCGCTCGCTTCGATGGCGAGGATGCGCGCCGCCCCAGCTTCGTCATCCGCCGCGCTTCCGATGCGTCCAAGTGGGTCCGCTTCGCCGGGCTGCCGATGGGGCACGAATTTACCTCGCTGGTGCTGGCGCTGCTGTGGGCCGGCGGGCACCCGCCCAAGGTCCCCGCCGAGGTGCTGGAGCAGGTCGCCCAGCTGGAGGGCGAGTTTCATTTCGAAATGTATTTCTCGCTCTCGTGCCATAATTGCCCCGACGTGGTGCAGGCGCTGACGCTGATGGCACTGACCAATCCGAAGATCACCACCACCCTGATCGAGGGCGGATCGTTCCCGGCCGAGGTGGAGGAGCGCGGCGTGATGGCGGTGCCGGCCACCTTCCTCAACGGCGAGATGTTCGCCAGCGGCAAGATGGGCGTGGAGGAAATTCTCGCCAAGCTGGATGGCAATGCCTCGGCCCGCGCGGCGGCCAAGCTGGCGAGCCAGGAGCCGTTCGAGGTGCTGGTGGTCGGCGGCGGCCCGGCGGGCGCGGCGGCGGCGATCTACACCGCGCGCAAGGGCTTCCGCACCGGCGTCGCGGCCGAACGCTTCGGCGGGCAGGTGCTCGATACGATGGGCATCGAGAATTTCGTCTCCGTGCCCTACACCGAGGGCCCCCGGCTCGCCGCGCAGCTCGAAAGCCATGTGCGCGAATACGATATCGAGGTGATGAACCTCGCCACCGCCGAACGGCTAGTGCCGGCACAGGCGAAGGGCGGCTATCATGAGGTATTGTTCGCCAATGGCGCCTCGCTGAAGGCCCGCTCGGTGATCCTTGCCACCGGGGCGCGCTGGCGCAATCTGGGCGTGCCCGGCGAGCTGGAATATCGCAACAAGGGGGTGGCCTATTGCCCGCATTGCGACGGCCCGCTGTACAAGGGCAAGCGCGTGGCGGTGATCGGCGGCGGCAATTCGGGCGTCGAGGCGGCGATCGACCTCGCCAACATCGTCGGCCATGTCACGCTGATCGAATTTGCCGAGAGCCTGCGGGCCGATCAGGTGCTGCAAGACAAGCTGCGCTCCTTGAAGAACGTCGAGATCAACGTGAACGCGCAGACCACCGCCGTCAATGGCGATGGCACCCGCGTCGGCGGGCTGGTCTACAAGGATCGCTCCAGCGGCGAGGAGCATCGCGTTGCGCTGGAGGGCGTGTTCGTGCAGATCGGCCTGGTCCCCAACACCGAATGGCTCGAGGGCTCGGGGCTGGAATTGTCGAAGCATGGCGAGATTGCCATCGACGCCCATGCCGCCACCAACCAGCCCGGCGTCTTCGCCGCAGGCGACGTAACCACGGTGCCCTACAAGCAGATCATCATCGCCATGGGTGAAGGCTCGAAGGCCGCGCTCAGCGCCTTCGATTTCCTGATCCGCAACGAGGCGCTGGAGGAACTGGCGCAGGCCGCCTGATCCGCCAGTCGCCCACCAGGGGCAAACAGAAGGGGCGCGCTGCCACGGCCGGCAGCACGCCCCTTTTTGCGTGAGGGCCTACCGAGGCCAGCTTATCGATTTGTCCTGTCAATCTCATCGGAATGTCGAATTTGGTCAAAGCCCGCTTGCGAGGTAGTCTCAGCACTATTCGGCCGGACAGCATTTCGGCCGCTTGTGCCACGGCACCGATAACAGGAGAGAGACCCATGGACATCAAGACCGGAAGCCCGATGGAGGGCTGCCCCGTCCCCCATGACGAGATCAAGCCGCGCAGCCTGCTCGGACGGACCAACCGCGAATGGTGGCCCGATTCGCTGCCGGTCGAAATCCTCCATTACGGGGGCATCTCGCCCGATCCGATGGGGCCGGATTTCCTCTATTCCGAATCATTCAAGAAGCTCAATTATTGGGCGCTCAAGGACGATCTGGTGGCGCTGATGACCAATTCGCAGCCCTGGTGGCCAGCCGATTACGGGCATTACGGCCCGTTCTTCATCCGCATGGCCTGGCATGCCGCGGGCACCTACCGCACCGCCGACGGGCGCGGCGGAGCCAACAGCGGCCAGCAGCGCTTCGCCCCGCTCAATAGCTGGCCGGACAATGGCAACCTCGACAAGGCACGCCGCCTGCTGTGGCCGATCAAGCGCAAGTACGGCAAGCACATCAGCTGGGCCGATCTGTTCATCCTGGCCGGCAACGTCGCCATCGAGGACATGGGTGGCCCGGTGTTCGGCTTCGGCGGCGGCCGCGCCGACGTGTTCGAGGCCGAGCGCGACATCTATTGGGGCTCGGAAGAGAACATGGTCGGGCACGCGGAGAACAAGACGCGCATCCTGCCCGAGGAACAGCTCGATCTCGAAAGCCCGCTCGCCGCGATCCAGATGGGCCTCATCTACGTCAACCCGGAAGGGCGCGGCGGCAATGCCGACCCCATGCAATCCGCGCACGATATCAAGGTGACCTTCGAGCGCATGGCGATGAACCATGAGGAGACCGTGGCGCTCACCGCCGGAGGCCACACATTCGGCAAGTGCCACGGCGCGGGTGATGCGAGCCTGGTCGACAAATCGCCCGAGGAGGCGAACATTCACCTCCAAGGGCTCGGCTGGACCAGCACCTTCGAGACCGGCATCGGCGCTCACGCCATCACCAGCGGACTGGAAGGCCCGTGGGTCAACACGCCGACCAGCTGGAGCAAGAACTACTTCCGCCTGCTGCTCGATTACGAATACGAGCTGGTCCACAGCCCGGCGGGGGCCCCCCC
>PPFU01005529.1_pt1 | contig 25428 bp, 27 predicted proteins | sample 1535991 | NCBI WGS metagenome assembly PPFU01 (sample SAMN04901290, study PRJNA319586) | Hypolithon metagenome, whole genome shotgun sequencing project. | isolation source: Antarctic Hypolithon | place: Antarctica: Miers Valley | collected 2014
GGTGCAGGTGGCGGCTCCCCCGGCAACGTGGCTCGCCACAGGGCCGCGCAGCGGTCGGCCGTCGCCGCGAAGGCTGCCGCGACCGCTGCCGCGCCGTCGCAGCGGCGTGGCCCCGACAGCCGCTGCGACGTTAGCGCCCACGCGCGCAGGTCGCCCAGCACCGGGTCGAGCCTTGCGCGATCGGCGCGGGTGATGACGGCGGCGATGTCGCGGGCCAACAGGGCGGCGGCGGCGTGTCGCGCCACCTGCTGTTCGGTTCCGCAGGCCACGACGACAATCTGCGCCGGACTGGCCCCGGGCGGCATGTCGGCGGCAGTGCGCCGGCGCTGGGGCGTCGGATCCGGCTCGGTCAGCACGCCGCGGGCGGCAAGGCGCACCCGCACCCGGGCCATGGCAAGCGCCCGCGGGTCGATGCGCGGGCCGTCGGGGCCATCAGACGGCATCCAGTTCGTCCTTCGCCCCGTGGGCCGCGCGCCCGGCCGGTCCCATCCGGCCCCGCACCAGCGGCCAGACCGTCGCTCCCGCCGAAAGGGCCAGTGCGACGCCGATCCCGGCGAGCATCGTCCAGAACCGCCCGACCGAACCGGGATGCAGCCACAGGCCCAGCACCGGCACCATTTCCGTCGGCTGCACGCCGGTTCCGGCCCGGACCGCCGCCGGCACCGTCACGACGGTGATATTGTCGTAGATCAGCCCCTCAAGCGAGTTCGCGACCAGCATCTTGATCTGGCTCATGTAGGGGTCGATCTGGACGGTCGATCGATGCCGGATGAAGACCGACGCCGAGCTTGGCTTGAAATTGCGGCCCAGCATGTCCGTCTCGGGCAGCACGACATGCACGCGCGCCGACAGGACGCCGTCGATCTCGGCGATGGTCTGGCCCAGCTCCTGGCTCATCGCATAGATGAAGCGCGCGCGCTCCTCCACAGGCGACGAGACGATCCCCTCCTTGGCGAACACCTCGCCCATGCTCTGGTAGGTTTCGCCGGGCAGGCCGCGATCCTTCAGCACCGCCATCGCCTCGGCGAACCGCACCTCGTCCACCTGAACCGCCACCGCCCCGCCCCGCCCCGTGGTCTTTGACGCGGGGATGCCGACGCCCAGGAGCGCGGCCACGACCTCGTTCGCCTCGCGCTCGGACAGGTTGCCGTAAAGCTCCGCCTTGCACCCCGCGAGGGCCAGCACCACCAGCAGCGCCAACGGCGCGCAACGGCTCCGAACGCCGGTCATCCTACTGCCCCCGCAGGAACATGTTGAGGTTGCGCCCGAACGAGGACGAGATCGACGAGGCGGCGACGAACTTCACCAGTTGCGCCTGCACCTGCGTGCTCGCCTCGATCTGGTCGGCCATCGTGTGGGCCGCCTTCATGACGTCGGGCGCCCCCGAGGCTTCGGTCGGCGTGGCCATGGCGTCGGGCTTCATCCCGGTCGCGCGATGGGCTTCGCGGGCGAAATCCGCCTGCAGCTGGCCGAGCGACGACAGCGTGTTGCGGGCGGCATCCGAGAGCGACAGGCCGCCCTCGCCGCCGGCGGGATTGGGCACGCGCACCATGGGCTGCGTCGAGGAGGCGATCGCCGAGATCGCGGACGCGGGATCGGACATGCCGATATCCAGTTCGGGATTGTGCCCCGGGAACGAGCCTGGGGAAACGAGCCTGGGGGAAACGGGCCGGAGCGATTGGCGCCGGCCGCGGGTTCAGCCCAGGCCGCCCGAGCTTCCGCCGCCGCCGCCAGCGAGGCCGAGGCCCGACTGGGTGATGCCCCTCAGGGAGGCAATGTGCACGGCTGGTGGAAAGGACGTCGGTCGCAGCGTCAGATACGCAAGGGCGCGGCGCGCCCGCAAGAGCCCGCGCGCGACCCGCGCGAGCACGCGGCCCGCGGCAGGGCCGCGCCGCGCCGCCATGCCGGCCATCGCCGCCCGCAGCATCGCGGCGCGGGTCAAGGCGTTGGCATCGAGCGTTCGGGCCGGTTTCATTGCGGATTTACCTGACATTCTCAATTCGGATTGGCAGCACGATTATTCGGCAGGATTGGCCCGGTTCAGGGGCCGAACTGACGCGGGATCGTTCCCTCTGCTGGCGGCATAAGTGGAAATGCCCCCCGCGCCGATTCAGGTCAGTAGTTCTGTGCGCCTCCCACATTCGTGCCAAGATCGCCAAGCATTCCGACCAGGTTCATGGCACCCATCGCCATCCCCGCGGGAGGGAACACGGTGCCGATGATGGCACCCAGCGGGGAGTTCATTATTCCCTTGAAGAGGCCGCCGATCTTGCCGAGTGCGCCGAAAAGGCCACCGCCCCCGCCCCCGCCAAACAGTTTTCCTATTCCACCCAGAATTCCCATGGAAACGCCCTTTCCTATTGCGTCCATTTCCGCTGACGCGAAGTGTTCACTCCGCGACCATCGGGGCCGTCCGGGTGAGGCCGTGCATGCCCGCCCCGCGCGTCCCGTCAGTCCTACCGGTCCCGTCGACCAGACCGCGCGCGAAGGCTTCGGCATGACCGCCCTCCCCGCTAAGTTCATCGGCCAGCACGGCGGCGGCATCCCATTCGTCGCGCAGCGCCTTGCACAGCGCCCGGATCGACCGCGCCTCGGCGCGCCCTTCGGGTCGGGTCGCCGCGGCCTCGGCCAGGATCGCGTCGGCCGTCACGAAGTCGCCGGCCACGATCAGTTGCAGCGCCGTGCCGATCGGGCCGGCCGTGTAGTCGGGCATCCAGGTGTCGACGGCGTCGAAGATCGAAGCGCCATCCACGTTCAGCCCGCGCATCGTGCAGGAGTAGCCCGTCTCGATCAGCAGCTTCATGTCGGCGCGGTTGAGGTCCATGTCAGGTCCTTTCCTGGGTCCGTCAGAGTGCCTGTCGCGCAGGGCGGCAGCCCGGGCGGGTCATTTTCCGTGCCGTCACGCGGTCAGTTCGGCCTGTCGCGCCTTCAGCGTGACCAGCACGTCGCGCGCCTGATCTGTGCGGGTCCGGGCCGTCTCGGCGGCCTTTTCGATGATGCGGTAGCCCTCGTCGAAGCGCCCGCCACCGATCAGGGCCAGCCCGCGGCCGACATGGCCCAACGCGTCATCGGGGTAGGCGAGCGCCCAGGAATCGTAGATCGCCACTGCATCGGCGCCCGTGCCGTATTGGCCGGACAGGACGGCGACCGCCATCAGCAGGTGCAGATCGGCATCCATTGCCGGATCGGAAAAGGGCGGAACGAGGCGGGCGGGGTCGGAGGCGGGCAAGGTCATGGCTGTCGTCTCCTTGGGCGGCCGCCGTCATGTCGCGGCGTAGGCCGGTCGCTATTCATCGCCGGATCCGGGCGGCGCCGGGGCGGGACCCGGCGCAGTGATCGGACGCGTCGCGCCCCCGCCGCGCCGCGCCGGCATGCCGCGATAGACCCGCGGCATGGGCGGCGCGGCGTCCGGCGGCACATCGGTCGCTGCGGGCGTGACCAGTCCGCCGGCGATCGCGGCGGCGGCGTCGACCCAGCCGCCGGGCCCTGACAGCCGGAAGAACCGCCCGTCGGGGGTCGCGTCGACCGGGTGGCGAGACACGTCGAGCCCGGCAAAATCCAGTGCCGCAACCAGGTCCGCCAGCGGCACGCCGCGGCTGGGAAGGACCTGCCGGCGCATCCCCGCCCGCGGCTCCAGGTGGACGGTCACGCCGTCCTGCCACCACGCCGCCGCGACCTGCGCCGCAGCAGCATCGAGGAACGCAGCCGCGCTGCCTTCAGCATTGGCGACGCTGATTCGCCCGGCCACGCCCGTCATCGCCACCGGCGTGCCGGTCCGGCGAGTGAAGTCGTCAATGGCTTGGGCAATGGTCAAATCCTGCACCTCGTAGGGGAACGGCATTTCGGTCAGCGATCCGACCTGAGCCGCAACTACGTCGCTTGTGAGGAGAATAAGCGCAGCGCAATGTAATAGACGACCAAAGCCAGTGTAATAGTTTTCGCAGGCCCGCCACCACGGCGCCGTCGTGTCTGGAATAATCGCCACGGAATGAAGTGAGATCATGTCGGCCTCATCGGTCAGGCCATAAGGTGGTGACGCTCTGCTCGACGTGCGTCAATGACCATATCACGCTCGCCCGGCCAATTTATCGCCGGACCCTTTAATCCCCTGATACAATGTCGTGCCAGTTCCTTTTGCACCAGATCGCGGTCGGATGTCGAAGGACTTCCGGGCCGCGATGCAAGGAGGGCCGAAATGTCCACCCAGACCATCGAACTCATCGAAATCGACCGGCGCCTTTCGGGCGATCCCCACGGGGTCGAACTGAAGGCGCTGGTCGACCGGCTCGTCGCCGGGAAGGCGCGCGTTGTGCGTGCACTCGACCGCGGGGTCAGCACCGCGGACTACGCAAAGCTGACATCCCTGTCGCAGGCCTACGATGCAGGCGTCGACGCCTTGCCCAAGCTCTGGGCATCCATCAACCAGCCCCAACCCCAGGAGTAAGACCCATGGCAGCACCAGCAGCCGCAGCCGTCCCCGGCGCACCCGCAGGCACCGACATGAACGCCGTCAACGCCGAGTTTAAGAAGTCCCAGGACTTCCAGATGGGGCTGATGATCGCACAGAACCGTCACTCGACGGTGATGGCAGCGATCCAGTCCATGAAGGCGGCTTTCGACAAGATCCGCGCCTGAACGATGCGGCGTCGGCGGCGCTGCCCGACTGCAGCGTCGCCATCGGCGGAGGGGCGCCGGACGGATTGGTCCGGCCGGCGTCCTCTCAGACCCCACCACTCTGACCCCACCGCGGCTTTCCGAACCGACCGGACCCCACCGCGGCTTGCCGAACCAACCGCGGCTTGCCGAACCGACCGAGGCTTACCGGACCGACCGAGGATACCCTGCCATGTCCCGACACGCCCCGCCGTTCCTGCTGTCCGTGCTGGGCGGTCCCAATGCCGGCGCTCAGGCGGAATTGTCGGGCAGGCAGATCACGTTGGGTTCCGGTCCGGATGACGACATCCGACTCGACGGCTTGCCGGCCGGGGCGCTGCGGCTGGCGCTGTCGGGCGAGACGGCGGCGTTGCGGCCGGGCGGCGGCGCCGTTGCGCACCTCCGCGGCGGGGTGGCGCTCGATCCCCTGCATGCCACGCGTCTGCGCCTGCCGGTGATCCTGGCGCTCGGGCCGACCGGCGCGGGCGGCCAAGTGCGCGACCCTGGCGAAACCGAGATCCACATCTGCCGCGCCGCCCCCGCCGGCACGCGCCCCGGTTTGCGGCGCACCGGTCGGCTGGTGGCGGCGTCGCTGGTGTTCGCGGGCGGCCTGCTCGTCTCGATCGAGACCGATGCGCTGTCCCGCGCCGCCGCGTCGATCAGGCTGGCGGACCTTGCGTCCGCCACCACCGCCCCCGCCCCCGCCCCCGCCGACGACGTCCCGGCCTTCGCCCCGCCGTCTGCCACCGCCGGCCCGGCGGCTGTGCCGTCCGGCGCGCCACCCGCATGTCCTGACTGCCCGGCGCAGGCCGCGGACGCGCTTCGGGCACTGGTGGCGGACGCGCCGCTCGGTCCGGTGGAGGTCGCGGTCGACGGCGACATCCTGCGCGTGACGACCGCCGGCATCGTGGCCGGCGACGACCGCTGGCGGACCATCCGGCGCGCCTACGACGAGGCATGGGGCGCGCGCGTGCCGCTGGTCATGCAGATGACCCGCGCGGACCTGAAGGCGCCGTTCGCGATCGCCTCGGTCTGGCTCGGCACGCCGGCCGAGGTCGTCACCCGCGACGGTCAGACCCTGCGCGTGGGTCAGCGAACAAGCGACGGCTGGACCGTGACCGAGATCGCGTCGGGCCGCGTCGGCGTCGCACGCGGCCAAGATCGCCTGCGGATCGAGTTCTGAGGATGGCCGGCGAGCGGTTGGGAAGCCTGGATCAGGCGGATTTCACGCAGCCGGGTCCCCTTGCGGCGCTGGCGCGGGCCGAACAGGCGCGAAGCATCCCCGGCGCCGAAGGCGTCGCGCGCATCAGCGGCCCGCGGGGCGACGCGGCGATCCAGCCCGGCCCGGACCTGATCGCGCCGGCGTCGGACCACGCCCCGCGCGGCGTCGCCGCCCTGGTGGATACGGCCCTCGGGCGCGTCGAGTTGCCGACGCTGCACGCGCTGCACGAGGCGCTGGGCCGGGCACATGCCGCGCTGACCCCGGATCGTCCGGCCAGCGCGCCCGTCAGTGGCGGGACGGTCCGGGTATCGGACCTGACGCCGGATATCGGTATGGACGCGGGGCCGGACCCCAACCTGGACCTTGGCGCGCTCGACCTTGTGTTGCGCGCCGTTCTGGAGGACGAGCGTGCCAAGATCTCCCGCTACCTCACGGTTCGCGCATCGTGAACGGTGCCGTCGTCCGCGCCGGTAATCCGGCATGAGCGCGCAGGTGATCGCGCTGCGACCCGCGGCGCAGCCTGACGCACCGGGCACGCCGGCCGAGACGGGCGTCGCGCCCGACCCCGAGGCGTCGGCGCTGATCGGGGCGCTGGCCTTGATGTACCTGCGGCACGACGATGCGCCCCGCGCGCTGGCGCTGGGTCTCGCGGCGATGCAGCGCGCCCGGGTCCCGCCGCCGCGCCTGATCCTTCTCGTCGCCTCAGCCTTCCTGCGCACCGGTGCGCCAGAGCAGGCCGTCGCGGTGCTGTCGCGCCTCGACAACCCTGGCCGCCCCAACCTGCCGGGCGGGCAGAACGGCCCCGACGGGCTCAGCGACGCCATCAGCGACGCCGAGGCCCGCGCCGTGGCCGTCCTGCGCGCGAAAGCGGCCTTCCGCACCGGCGATACCGACGCTGCGCGGACCTGGCTGGCCGAGGCACTCGGCCCCTCCTCCCTGACGGAGCCGCTGCCATGACACCGGTTCTGCGCGCCCTGCGCCTGCTGACCGCGCGCCAGGATCTGGCGCTGGTCGCCTTGCTGCTGATGACCATCTTCATGATCATCCTGCCACTGCCGACCTGGCTGATCGATGCCCTGATCGGGATGAACCTGAGCCTCGTCATCCTGATCCTGATCGTCACCGTCTACCTGCGGAACCCCACGTCCTTCTCCACCTTGCCGTCGATCCTGCTGTTCTCGACGCTGTTCCGCCTCGCCATCTCGATTTCGACCACGCGCATGATCCTGGTGCAGGCCGATGCCGGCCGGATCGTCGAGACCTTCGGCGAATTCGTCGTGGCCGGCAGCCTCGTAGTCGGACTCGTCGTGTTCCTGATCATCACCGTCGTGCAGTTCGTCGTCATCACCAAGGGGTCCGAACGGGTCGCCGAGGTCAGCGCGCGCTTCAGCCTCGACGCGCTGCCGGGCCGGCAGATGAGCATCGATTCGGACATGCGCTCGGGCGAGATCGACATGGCGCAGGCCAAGGAGCGTCGGTCGGCGCTGCAACTCGAGTCGGAGTTCTACGGCTCGATGGACGGCGCGATGAAGTTCGTGAAGGGCGACGCCATCGCCGGCCTCATCATCATCGCGGTCAACCTGATCGGCGGCATCACCGTCGGCGTCGTGCAGAACGACATGTCCGGCGGCGAGGCGATGACGCGCTACTCGATCCTGACGGTGGGCGACGGTCTGGTCAGCCAGATTCCCGCTCTGCTGATGGCGATCAGCTCGGGCATCGTGATCACCCGCATCAGCCACGAGAAGTCGGGCGACCTGGGCCAGGACATCGCGCAGCAGATGGGCGACAGCCCCCGCGCGCTGCAGATCGCGGCCGGCGTGCTGTTGCTGTTCGCGCTGATCCCCGGGTTTCCGGCGGCCGTCTTCGGCACGCTGGCCGCGTTCTTCTTTATCTGCGGCCTGGTCGGCGCACGCCGGGTCCGGCGGCTGGCGGCCGACACCCTCGCCGCCGGCGCGCCGGCGGACCTGCGGCAGGATCTGGCGATGGCGCCGATGGCGCCCGTGCACCTCGCGCTCGGGCGCGACCTGGCGGCCTCGATCGATCGCGCGACCTTCCGCGAGCAGGCGCTGATCGAACGCACGCGGATGTTCGACCAGTTGGGCGTGCCCTTTCCCCCCGTGATCCTGGTCGCGTCGGATGGCCCGGCCGACCGCTGGCAGTTGATCGTCGAGAACGTGCCGGTGGCCGAGGGCGCCTTCCCCATCGGCCACCTGCGACTGGCGGACGACCCGGAGGTGGCGACGATGCTGGGTATCGCCGTCGCGCCGCATCAGGTCGCCGGCGTCACCGGCCAGTGGGCGGAGGCCCGCCACGCGCCGGCGCTTGCCCGCGCCGGCATCGCCTTCGACGGCCCCGAACGGATGCTGGCCCGCATCGCCGCGAACGAACTGCCGCGCCACGCGGCCGAGTTCCTCGGAGTCCACGAGACGGGCACGCTGCTGGCGTCGATGGAGCCGCGCTACGACGAGCTGGTGAAAGAGGCGCAGAAGGCGCTGCCGGTGCAGAAGATCGCCATGATCCTGCGCCGACTGGTGGAGGAGCAGGTTCCGGTGCGCAACATCCGCATCGTGCTCGAGACCGTCGCCGAATGGGCCGGCCGCGAGAAGGACCCCGACATCCTCGCAGAATACGTCCGGGCGGCGCTGGCCCGGCAGATCAGCCATCGCTACGCCGATCCCGACCGGTTCATCCCGGCCTATGTGATGGATGCCGACGTGGAGGAGATGATTCGCGGCGCGGTGCGCCATTCCTCGGTCGGCAGCTTCCTGGCGCTCGAGCCCGAGCAGTCGCGCCGTCTGCTGGCCAGCATCCGCGACACGCTGGGCGATCTGGCGGCCCATGCCTCGACGCCGGTCCTGATGTCCACGATGGACATCCGCCGCTTCGTCCACCGCTTTCTGCAGGAGCAGGGCGTCGACTGTCCGGTGTTGTCTCACAAGGAGGTTGCGGGTAATTACAAGGTGCAGCCGCTTGCCATGGTGACGATGTGATCCCGACGGACGCCGCCCCATGTCTTTGATCCGGATGCGCTGGCCCGCCCTCGCCATGATTCTGTCGCTTCTGTGCAGCCCGCTTATGGCGCAGCAGACCGTGACGCTGGGCGTCGGCGATGGCGTTACCTTGCGGCTGGGCGGCGACGCGGCGGCGGTCTTCGTCGGCAATCCGGCTGTGGCCGACATCCAGCCCGTCTCGCCAGGCACCGTCTTCGTCTCGGGCGTTTCGGCCGGCACGACCACCGTCTTCGCGCTGGACGCCGCCGACCGCGAAATCGCGAACTACACCGTGCGTGTGCAGCCGGCAGCCGGCGACGCGCGCGAGATCCTACGCCAGACCGTGCCGGGCGGCAACGTGGCCGTCACGGATGTGGGCAACGCCGCCGTCATCACCGGGCAGGCGCGCAGCGTCGGCGAGGGGATCGGCGTGCTGGAGGCGCGCCGCGCGCTGGAGGGCCAGGGCCGGCAGGTGATCGACCGGACCACGGCGGCGGGCGGCCGGCAGGTGGCGCTGCGCGTGCGCTTCGCCGAGATCTCGCGCGAGGACGTGTATCAGCTGGGGTTCGACCTGTCCGCGCTGGGGCTGATCGGAGACAGCGCGATCCGGGTCGTCACCGGCGACGGGATCGGCGGCGGGTTCGCGCGCGCCGGCATCGGCGCCACGGCGGGCGAGGTGAACATCGACGTGGTGCTCGACGCGATGGAGCGGGTGGGCATCGTCAACATCCTGTCGGAACCGACGCTGACCACCGTCAGCGGGCGCCGCGCGCGGTTCCGGGCGGGCGGCGAGTTCGCCTTTCCCATCGCGCAGGGCGACGGCGTGGTGACGGCCGGGTTCCGCCAGACCGGCGTATCGCTGGATTTCCTTCCCATCGTGCTGCCGAACGACCGCCTGTCGATCGAGGTTCAGCCCGAGGTCAGCTTCATCGACGACAGCCAGGGCGTCGCGGTCGAGGGGTTCAACGTGCCGAACCTGACCGTGCGCAGCGCCGACACCACGGTCGAGGTCGCGAGCGGCCAGACCTTCGCGATCGCCGGTCTCTACGAACGGTTCGCCTCGGACACCGACCGCGGCGTGCCGGGCCTGCGTCGTGCGCCCGGCATCGGCAACCTGTTCGGCAATCGCAGCCAGCGGCGACGCGAGCGCGAGCTGGTGATCTTCATCACGCCCATCATCGTTGACGCCTCCGACGCGTCCCGTGCACTTGCCGGCGCCCGGGCGGCAGTTCCGATGGAGGACCGCGTCGGGTTCATCGTGAAGTGACGTCACGCGCAGGACATCCGGGGCGGTTGCTGTCCCTCGCGTTCCCACTCGCGCTGGCCGCCTGCGGCTTGCCGCCCGTCGCAACGGCACCGTCAGCGCTGGCGCTGGCCGCTGCGCCGGCCTACGGGCGCGGCTTCACCGGCGCCATCGTGCCGGTGGCCTGCGCCGGGCCGCCGCTGGGCGGCTTCGGGGCGCTGCCGCCCGGATGCGCCCGCGACCTCGCCCTCGGCGCCCAGGCGGTCGACCCACACGACCTGCTGCGCCCGCGCCACCCCGGCCCGCCCCTGTCGGACCCGTCGGCCCGCGCGGCCTATGTCTACATCTACGGAACCGAATCGCCGGTCGCCCCGGCCGGCGGCGCCGTCGCCGGCACCCCCATCGTGGTCCAGACCTTGCCGCCGGCGGGCGCCGGGGCTGTGGCGCCGATCGAGGGCGCCACCACGCGCCTCCCGCAGGCGCCCGGACCCGATCCCTAGGGAAAGCTCGCCAGCCCCATGGCCTGCGCTCCGTTCGACCTGGCGCGGCGTCCGATCGCGACGATAGCGTCACGTTCGGCCGCGCCGAGGCCCAGCCGCGACGCGTCGGCCGCGGCCTGCGCGTCCAGCCCCAGGATCGCCGAAACCAGCACGAGGTTGCGCCGGTGCCGCCCGTCCGCGTCCGGCGCGAAGGCCACCGTCGTCATCGCCGCATGGGCGCCGGGATCGCCGGACAGGGCCATCGTCAGCGCGATGTTGTTGCGCACGTCCAGATCGCGCCGGTCCTTCGCCAGAGCCCGCTCGTAATGCGCGCGCGCCTCCGGCCGGTTGCCGGCCATGTCCAGGGCGACGCCGGCCAGCACCAGCGCCGGCAACGTCTCGCGCCGTTCCAGGGCCGCCGCCGCACTACGATAGGCGCCGGGCGCGTCGCCCAGCGCGATCTGCGCGCGGCCGAATCCCAACAGCGCGTCGACATCGCCGGCGTTCACGATCAGCGCTTCGCGGTAAGCCCCGGCCGAGGACTGCCAGGCCGCCTGTCGCGCGTATTCCCGGCCCAGACCGCGCAGCGCCTCGGCATCGCTCGAATTGCGGGCGATGGCCGCGTTGTAATATGCAATCCGCGATTCGGGCACGGAGGAGGCCAGCAGCGCGCGCCCGGTCCGGTCGCTGTCGAACCCGCCGCCGGGCGCGGCGCAGCCCAGCAACAGCAGCAGGACCAATCCGGCGGTCCTAGGTCGCATCACGCCCCCTGCGCGGGAACCGCGGATACCGATCTGCGGTATCCGGATGCCGTGATCGCTCCCGCTCGTGGATGGTCCGATAGACGGGGCGGCGTTGACGGGACGCGCGGGGCCAGGCTGCAAGGTCACTGAAATCCCATCATGGCGTTACCGCCGCCATAGCCCGCCGCGCTATTCGCGTTGTTCATCATGTAGGTGTTCAGCCTTCGGGTCATCGCCATCGCGTTCATCGACGACATCAACTCCGCCGGGCTGCGTCCGGCGCCCTGTCCGGACAACCGGCCCAGCAGTTCGGCCATGGGCGCCGCGGCGCCACCCTGCTCCAGCCATGTCATCAGATGCGGCCAGGCGGCGCGCTCCTCCTCGGTGAAGGCCAGCGTCAGACCGGCCAGCCACAGCGGCAGACTTTCGACACCGGTGACCTTCAAGACGACGTCCCGTCCCGGCATCTCGGGGCGCAGGGCCGCGCCGGTCGCGGCGGTGCGCTCGGCGGCGGTCAGGCGCGGCCACGCCTCGTTCACCCCCTCCGCCCACGCGTTCATCCGGCTCATCAATTGCTGGTTCGCGATCGGCTGGGCGGCATAGGTCACGGCCTTTGCCGCGCCATGCGCCTCCGCCGCGGCCATCTCCAGCGTTACTCCCGCCGGGCCTGCCTGGGGGTCGGCGTCCAGCATCGTCAGCCACAGGCTGGCCATCGTGTCGAGCCGCGACAGGCCGATCCCGTCGCCATGCACGCCCCAAAGCGGATCGACGTCGGCGATCAGCCGCTCGGGCAGCGCGTCCGTCGCCGGGAACGCGGCGGCGAAACCCTGGCGCAGCGTGTCGCGGATGACGCCCCGCGTTGCCGCATAGGTGCCGGTGCCCAGTGCCAACGCCATCTCGGCCAGCACCGGCGTCATCGCCACCAGATCGTCGGGAGTGTCGGCCAGCGCCGCCCGTGTCTCGACGCCGAGGACACCTCGTTCGGCTTCGGTCAGCGGGCGTGCGATCGACGCCTCGGTTGCCATCCCGAGCACAGCCAGCAGCGCCGCGGCATCCGCCTCCAACAGTTGCGCCGAGGCCGGTCCGGCCCCCAGCACGACCGTGGCCGGCACCAGCGCGGCCGCCATTCTAGCCCAGCGCATAGCCGGTCCCCCTGATGGTGCGAAACGGATCGTCACGGCCGTTCGCCCGCAGCGTCTTGCGTAGCCGGCCGACATGAACGTCGACGGTGCGGGTATCGACATAGGTGCTGCAACCCCAGACCTTGTCCAGCAACTGATCCCGGCTCCAAACCCGTCCAGGCGTCTCGATGAACGTCGCAAGCAGGTTGAACTCGGTGGGCCCGATCCGCAGCTGCTCGCCGGCACGATAGGCGCGCAACGTCTCCAGCTCGACCGATATGTCGCGAAACTCCATCCGCTCGCCCATCAGACCGGGGCGCACCCGGCGCAGCAGCGCCCGGGCGCGGGCCACCATCTCGACCGCGGCGCAGGGTTTGTGGACGAAATCGTCGGCCCCGGTATCCAGCGCCCTTGCCAGATCGACATGGTCCGAATTGGCCGCCATCATCATGATCATCATGGCCCGCGTCTCCTTGCGGGCCTTCATCCGTCGACACAGCTCGAGCCCGGAGACCCCGCGCACCGTCCGTTCGGTGACGACGAGATCCGGCTGCTGGACCTCGATGCGGTCGATGGCGGCGGCGCCATCGCGCACGGTGTCCACGTTGAAGCCGGCCTTCTTAAGGCTGGCGGTGACGATGTCGTTGTGCGCCCGGTCGTGGTCGACAACCAGGACCGACGGCTGGTGACTGTGGTGCATGCTCACGTGGCCGGCTTTCTCTGCAGGGGCGCGCGGGGCGGCGCCAGAATCGGGGGCGGCGACAACGGTTGGCGCCGGTTCAGCCTAAGCGGGTTCGCGGCCCCGGGCGGGGACACGGAAAACGTCGGGCGGGCCGACTTTGCAGCACCATGAACGTATGGACCGATGCGCCGGCACTCGATTCTGATTCTTTGTATACACTTGCAAGAGACGGCATGCCACCTCGGCATCCCTGCAATCATAGCGTGATAAAATAACGTTTGGCGAACGCAGTTTACGCGATCGGCGGGATTCGGCCGGTTCTGGCATGCAGGCGGCCACCCGGATTCGGCGTTACATAAGGTGCGTAGCCTCGGCGCATGGCACATCAGGACAAGGCGCGCAGGAAGCCCGTCGCGAGGACCGCGGTGGTGACGACAATCATCGAGGGTCTGCTGAACGACATTGCGGTCGGCACGATGCGGCCGGGCGACCGGATCGACGAACTGGCGGTCGCGGCACGCTTCGGCGTCTCGCGCACGCCGGTGCGCGAGACGATAAACCGGCTGATCGGACAGGGCGTCGTCACCCGCACGAGCAGCCGGGGCGCCTGCGTGGTCGAACACCCGCGCGAAGAGATTGCCGAGATGTTCGAGGCGATGCATGAGATTGACGTCATCTGCCTGACGCTGGCAAGCAAGAGACTGAGATTGCTGTCGAAAATGCAGATCGAGGCGGCGGCGGCCGCCTGCGAAGCCGCCGCGAGGGCCGGCGATGTCGAGGCCTATATCGCAGCGAACGACGAGTTTCACCGCGAGATCTATCTGGCCGCCGGCAACCGCAACATCGCCGAGATCGCCGTCGCGTTGCGGGTCCGCACCGCCAGCTTCCGACGGCTGAAGCTGACCGATTCGCGCGACCTCGAAACGTCGCTGTCCGGCCATGACGCGATGATGGAGATGCTCGAGGGCGATGGCGGTCCCGGGGCGATAGCCATCGTTCGCGCCCGCATGGCGGACGGGTTTCGACGGGTCATGAACAGCGTCGAGATATGACGGACAAGCCGCAGATCCCGTTCTGTATGCAAAATACCACAAATGTACGCATAAACGAGATTCACTCGGTTCGGGGCGCCTCGACGGGTTGCGTCGCGTCCGTGACCGATCGGGCAACCCGTCTATTTCGGACGGCTGTCGGCGGAGCGCGCGCCCGCCGACAGCCGTTTTCTAGGACGCCACGTCAAACGCCGCCCGGCTGCGACGGCGCGGCGGGAGACAACGGGTTCTCTCGGGCGTAGTCGAAATCGCCGGTTACGCCGTTCCACTTCACCAACCTGTCCAGAGCGGGAAGGTCGGCATCCGCATTGGTCCCCTCTGCCGCGTTCCGCGCCTCGATCCGTTCTTTGAACAAGGCGCGGAACGATTCCGTTTCCCCCTGCGCAAGGTCGTTCTGCACCGCGATCAGGCGCGAAGCCGCCACGCCGTCGTTGACGAGCCCCGGCTCGACGAGGTAATGTGCCACGATCAGCGGCGCGGTGTAGGCATCGATCAGGTCGTCGCGCAGGCTGCCATATTTCTCGTCGATCGCGGCCTGGATTTCGGTGCTCTTGTATTCTCCGCGTTCCAGCTTGTCCGGATCCAGCCCAAGCGGACGAATGAATTCGGCGGGGGCGTTGGACGGATAAAGATCGACGAGACCCTTCTGGGCCGCCTTGAACGATTCGAGGCTGCCGAGCTGCACTGCGGCAGCAGTCTTCAGGTTCTTCGCCGTAGCCGTCAGCCCGGCGACCGACCCCAGCCCCACACCCTGACCGGAGACGACCTCCGGCAGCTCCTTGCGGTCCAACGCGGCAACCTGCGCGTTGTTTGCGGCGATCAGTTCCTTGGTGAAGTTTTCGGCCGCTACGGCGCCCGAGCCCGTGAGGATCTGTTCCTGAAAAGCTCGCGAAGTCGAGGTGTTGTTGAGATCTTCCTGACGGTCGCCAAGGAAGTTCGAGATGGAATCGCCCACACGCTCGCGACCGCTCTCCCCAACCACGACATAGAGGCCCGCCGCCCAAACGGTAGCCGCTCCTGCAACTGTCAACGTCAACTGGGCGCCCTTCTCCAAGGTCTTCAGTGACTGTTTGGCGGAGGCCATAATGTTGCGGGCGACCGTCAACCCGTTGAACGAGTTCTCTGTTCCCTCGGAGCCTTCGGGCTCTTCGGGCTCGTCCGCGGCACTTGCAGTGAGGTTATTGTTACCCGGGGGGGTTATCCCCCCGTTATTGGCACCGCTAAGGAAGTCGCTGATTTTCGTGGTCTTACCAATCCGTGGGTCCGATCCGACCTCAGGACGCTTGGTCGTTTCGTTGTTCTCGCCTTTCTGGCTGAACCGGACCATCGCCTCGGTCGTGCGCTTGCCGTCGCCGTCGAGGAAGTTGCCCTTGGCATCGTGGAGCACCGTCATGGTATCGCCGTTCATGGCGAGCCAGGTGGTGCCCTCGGCGGTCCTGGCCCCGGCGAACCGTTCCGTGGACCCGTCCGGTGCGGTCACCGAAACGTGGCGGATGCCGAATGGATCCGTCTGGACCTGGACGGTGGTCCCGTCCTGCGTCGCGGTCACCCCGCCCGAGCGGAGGGCCCGCACGGTCGTGTCGCCCGCGCCGTCCGTGCCGGGGATCAGAATGGGGTCGCCTACGGGGCGCTCGGGACCCGGGCGAAGCGATTCGGCACGCCGCACCAGTTCGTTCATGCCGACCCGGACGCTCCGGTCGGGGACCAGTTCCGTGTTCGGCAGGAAGGCGCCATCGCTCGTCCAGTCCAGCAGGGGCACGCCCTTGTGCGAGATGCGGGTGATGCCTTCGCCCGTCTCGGTGATGCCCTTCGCCTGACCAAGATTCCCGCGTGTCACGTCGAATCCCTGCGCGGCATAGCCCTCGGCCATCGCTTGGCTGGCGGCCGTGGCGTCCTTGATGCCACGGGACGGGCCGCTGAACACGCCAAGAACGCCCGCGCCGACCCCGACGACGGCAGCGGCCGTTGCAAGACCCGCCGCGGTCACCACCGTGCCGGCACCGGCCGCCACGGTGGTCGCCGCGCCGGTCACCTTGGCACTCGCCGAAGCGGCCGCGCCGGTCTTGACCAGTCCGAGCGTGCCGGCAAGGCCGAGCGCGCCGTCCCGAATCTCGGAGGTTTTGTCCGGACGGTCCTGCGCCGCAGGACGCGATGGGGCAACCTGCGTCTTGGCCGTCCGGACGGGCTTGGCCTGCACTTGCGCGGCCTGCGCCGCCTCGGCGGCCCGCGCCTTCGCGGCCTTCACCCGGTTGCGGATGCGCACGGCCGCGGCTTCGGCTTCGGCACGCTTGGCGGCCTCGGCCGCACGCGCGCCGGACTTTCTTATGGATACGACCATGGGTCACTCTCCTCGTCGGAGACGTGCCGCCAGTGCCGCTTAATTATGCCAGTGCGCGCGCGACGGCAAGACCGCAGATCCCGGCGGGTCGCTCAACGCGCCGCGCGCGGCTCGTCGGTCCGTCCCGGTATCATGAAATCGTGATCCCGGCGTCATGGAGCCGCTCTATCGGTTTCGGCGCGCACATTACCCACAAGGGAGAACGAGAATGTTGATCCGTTCCAACACAGCGCTTGCCGCGCTGATCCTTGTCGCCGCCGCGGCGGAGGCCAAGGATATCGACTATGTCGGGTCAGTCGAAACCATAGGGGAGGCCACGGACGATACGGCGAGGGGTCGGGTCTTCGAGGATCTCGACCGCGATTCCGCCTATGACGAGGGCGAGCCCGGCATCGAGGCCATCACCGTGTCGAACGGCCGCGAAACCGTGGTGACCGATGCCGATGGGCGCTGGGAACTGCCGGCCTACGACGACATGAACGTCTTCGTGACCAAGCCCGCCGGCTACGCGGTGCCGGTGGACGAGGTGATGGTCCCCCAGTTCAACTACATCCACAAGATCGACGGGTCGCCCGACCTGCGCTTTGGCGGCATCGCCCCGACCGGCCCGCTGCCGGCCGAGATCAACTTTCCCCTGGTCGCCGACGACAGCGGCCGCCCCGGCTTCCATTGCCTCGTCTTCGGCGATCCGCAGCCCTACTCGAACCGCGAGGTCAGCTGGGTCCGCGACACGCTGGGCACGATGCTGGCAGGCCGCTCGACCCACGATCTCGAATGCCTGATCTTCGAGGGCGACATCATGGGCGACGACCTGTCGCTCTACCCCCGCTTCAAGGAGATCGTGGCCCAGGGGCGGGTGCCCTATTACCTCGTCGCCGGCAATCACGACCTCGACTTCGACGCGGACAGCGACCAGCACAGCTTCGACACGTTCCGCCGCGAGTTCGGCCCGGAATATTACAGCTTCGACATCGGCAACGTGCATTTCGTGGTGTTCGACAACGTCCGCTATCCCTGCAACGGCGTCGACGACCACCCGTTCTGCGCGCCGGACGAAAGCGCAAGCTATAATGGCGTGATTCACGACCGACAGGTGGAATGGTTCCGCAACGATCTGGCCAACGTCGCCGAGGACAAGCTGATCGTCGTCAACGCCCACATCCCGTTCCAGACCTTCACCGACAATACCGCCGCCAAACACCAGACCGACAATTTCGCCGAGATCGCCGAAATCATCGGAGATCGTCCCGCTCTCGGTCTGTCGGGCCACACCCATACCACCGAGAACCTGCTGGAGGGCGAGAGCTTTGCCGGCTGGGAGGAGAATACCGGCCTGGCTGCCGCTCCCTTCCACCAGATCGTCACCGGCGCGCTGTCGGGCAACTGGTGGGGCGGCGATCTGAACGACGCGCTCGTTCCGCGTTCGACCGGCCGGCTCGGCTCGCCCCGCGGCTACTACCGTCTGGACTTCAACGGGTCGAACTACGTCGACACCTACCAGACCTTCCACCAGCACCCCGACGCGCGGATGCACATGGGCTTCAACACCCCGCGTTTCCGCGACTGGGCCGGCAAGCTTCTGGCCTATGCCGATCTCTACGGGGCCGGCGACATCACGCCCCCGGTCACGATCAACGACCTCGGCGACATGAACATGCTGACGACCGCCGATCTTCAGGACGGCACATGGCTGGCGGTCAACGTCTGGAACGGGTCGCGTGACACCGGCGTGTCAGTCTCCATCGATGGCCGTGCGGCGATCGAGGCAGAGCGCACGCAGGCCGGCAACGGCGAGGGCCAGCTTGACGGCCCGGAATTCGCCGACCCGACGGCCATGGCGATGCAATCGACCATCGGCCGGGCCGCCTTTCAGTCCATGGCCAATGGCGAGGACTCGAACGGCTACGAGCAGTTCCGCGGCGCCGAGCGGCGCGGCCTTCCCGGTCCATGGTCGTCGCTGACCACCAGAAGCCAGCATCTGTGGCGCGCCGACCTGCCCGCGGATCTGGCCCCGGGCCAGCACGTCCTCGACGTCACGGTCACCGACCACCACGGCCGCAGCTCGACCCAGTCCATGGCGTTCGAGGTGGTCGAGGAGATCCCCGTGATGGGCTGGAACGGCTGGGTCGAACCGGCCGAGTAGGCCCGCGACGGCCGCCGGGCAAACCGGACGGCCAGTCGCATTGCCCTGTCGTGCCGCCGGTGCCATGCCATGCCGGTTTGGCACCGCGCGACCCGAACCCAGCGTGCGCCGGCCCACGTCCGGGCCGGCGCAATGCAATGATCCCGCCGGCAGCCGCCCCTTCGAGACCTGCGCAACGGCGCGACGCCCTGACTGGCGCCGCAGACCGGGTTCGCCGCCGCGCGGAGCGGCCAAGTGACCCAATCTGTGCAGCACGGCGCCATGCCGGCGCCGCCTCGGCATTTGCATTTGCCCCCGTGCCGCCCATGTGCAGAGAACGCATCCGGGCCCGATCGTTTCGCTGCTCGCGCCAGGTCTATACCGCCGCCGTGCAGCGTCGCCGAAAACCGGATCGTCGGCACCCGGATTCGGCCGGCCGCTTTCGGTTGGGGCATCACATTTTTCATTGATCCGTGAAGAAGGACAAGATGAAGCGCATTCAGATCGATGCCCGTCCCGATTGGAAAGCCAAGGCTGACGCGGCGGGTTTCAAGTTTCACACCATGCATGGCGAGCCCTATTGGGACGAAGACAGCGTCTACGAATTCACACTCGCCGAGGTCGAGACCGATATCGAGGATCCCGCGACCGCTTTGCACGCGATGTGCCGCGAGGCAGCGGCCGAGATCGTCGCCTCCGAGGACCTGATGCAGCGCCTGGCCATTCCACGGCAGCACTGGGACCTTGTCGCCGGGTCCTGGCACGCGGGCGAACCCGAACTCTACGGTCGGTTCGATCTTGTCTATGACGGTCGCGGGCCGGCCAAGATGATCGAATACAACGCCGACACGCCGACCTCGCTGTTCGAGAGTGCCTCCTTCCAGTGGGGGTGGCTCGAGGACATGCTCGCGGCTGGCAGGCTCGACGCCGGCGCCGACCAGTTCAACGGCATCTACGAGGCCCTCGTCGACCGGTTCCGCCGGATCGTCGCGCCCGGCTCGGACGTCCACTTCACCGCCTTCGAGAACCTGCTCGAGGATTACGCGACGACCGAGATGCTGGCCTACGCCGCCCGCGCCGCGGATCTCGGCGCGCATTTCGTCGATCTCCCGAAGATCGGGATCACCGACAACCGCCAGTTCGCCGATGCCGAGAACCGCGTGATCGGCACGCTCTTCAAGCTCTACCCCTGGGAGGACATGCTGCGCGACGACTTCTCGGAGCACCTCGCCGGCAGTCAGTGCCGGTTTCTGGAACCGGCCTGGAAGGCCGTCCTTTCCAACAAGGGGCTCCTGCCCGTGCTCTGGCGGATGTTCGAGGGTCACCCCAACCTGCTTCCCGCCTTTTTCAGCGAGGAAGTCGAGTCCGGGTCGGACATCGTGTCCCGTGCGCGCGACGATCTGGCGCGCGGCATGGTCACAAAACCTCTCTTCTCCCGCGAGGGCGCCAGCATCACGATCGAGGTCGACGGGCAGGTCGTCGAGGCGGCCGGAAACCGAGCCTATGACGACCACCCGGCGATCGTGCAGGGCTATGCGAAGATGCCGGTCTTCGACGGCTTCCGCCCCGTGATCGGCGCCTGGATCGTCGGCGAGACCTGCGCGGGCATGGGGCTGCGCGAGGACCGCTCGCGCATCACCCAGGACCTCAGCCGGTTCAAGCCGCACTATATCAAGGACTGATCGCGCAACGCGGCGCACGATCCGCCCTATATACAGGCCAGATCACGCCGGACTTGACCGAGAAAGAGGACATTATGATCAGATTTGACACGAAGGGGTGCGGCCCGAAGCGCTCGCGCGTGGTTCCTCTGGCGCTGATGGGCGCGGCGGCGTTCGGCATGGCCGCATGCCAGGACGAGTCCGTCGAGTCGGCGACATTTCCGACAAAGGAGGAGTGCCTCGCGACTGCCGGTGCCGCCGACAACTGGTGGACCGCCGAAGACTGCGAGACCAACTTCGCCGCGGCGCTGGACGAGCACGAGCGCTCGGCGCCGCGCTATGCGGACGCCGCCCTTTGCGAGGAGGAGCATGAAGGTGCCTGTTACGAGCAGCCGGGGTCAGCCGGCGGCGGCTCGATCTTCCTTCCGCTCGTCGCGGGTTACATGATGGGCAACATGCTCGCGAACACCAATGCGTCCACGCGGGCCCAGCCGATCTATCGCACCGCGTCAGGGCAATACGGCACCGCCAACGGCACGACGATGACGTCGAACCGAGGCGTCGGACAGATTGCCCCGGCCGCCTTCCGCGCCGCGCCATCGACCGTCTCGGCCGCCCCGATGACCCGCGCCACGGTGCGCTCCACTGGCGGGTTCGGATCGTCGCGCACGAGCACCGGCACCCGCAGCCTCGGCGGCTGACATCCTCCGCGCCCATTCAGGCACGACCCTGTCGGCACCGTGGCGCACCTACCGGGCCGCGGGGCGCCGGCAAGCAGTCGGCGGCGGCGGTCGGGGCTGGGTATGGGTCAGGGCGATACGCGACGTTTGGACAAGGCGTGCGCCGGGCCACGCGGCAACAGGCGGTGGCCGCGGCGCCGGCCCATCGCGGGACGGTGCCGCGGCGCCACCGCTAATGGCGCCCTGCCCAGTCAGCGCATCAGCAGAACCGGCACCGCGCATGTGCGCACCATCTCAGTGGTGGTAGACCCGATCACCAGAGCGCGGATCCGGCTATGGCCATAGGCGCCCATGACGACCGACCCGACGCCGTCTCGTTCTTTCAGTCCGGCCGGTTCCGTTTCGGGCTGGCCCGGCACCATCCGCGTATCGGTCTCGATGCCGGCGGCGTCGAGACGCGCCTTCGCATCCACGAGGCCGGCGGACGCCTCGGAAGTCTCAGGCCCGACGGTCACGATCGTCACGGCCAGCGCCGAGAACAGCGAACTGCGCGCGATGTGATCCACCGCCTTCATCGCCGACCGGCCGCCGTCGTAGGCGACGAGCACTTTGTCGATGGGGCGGAACGCGCGCGAGGTCACGAAGACGGGCCGGTGCGACGCGCGCACGATCCGCTCCAAGTTCGACCCGAGGTGACCCTTGGCGCAGTCCGCCGCCTCGCCGCGCTTGCCGACGACGATGACGCGCGCGTCATCCTCGATCTCGCCGATGGCCTCGACGATATCGCCGTGCCGCAGCCGGGTGGTGATGTCCGTCGCGCCGGCGATGGTGAACCAACACCGGCACGTCAGGAAACGCCGGCGGTGGAGGACGCTGTGCAGGCGGATCTGCTTGCCAACCGAACCGTCACTTGCATCTTGGCGAATGTCGGGCGACGCTCGGCCACACGCCGAACAACAAGCGCCTGAACGCCTGAAAAGGACTCATCTGTGACCGCAAGCACCGACATTGATGAAATCCGGAAACTCCGAGGAACTGACATCTTCGCGAATTGCAAGCCTGGCTTAAGCGAAAGCGAGTTCAGGGCGCGATGCGGCGGGCAGTCGATCTGGCACAGCGTTGACCTTGGGGATATCTTCATCGAAGGCGCCCGAAAGACCAGCTCGGTGCTAGCGCGAGAAATGAAGCTGATGGACTGGCCGGATATGACCGGAAAATCTGTTCTGGACGTTGGCGCTTTCGGCGGATTCTTCACGTTTGAAGCCGAAAGGCGAGGGGCGGCTTCCGTCACTGCATTAGACTATTACTCTTGGGGATACGATTGGCCGAAGATCCACCAGTGGGTCAGAGAGGAACGCGACGCAGGTCGCACACCCGATACCTATAATCCCCCCAACTGGGCATTCGACCCAGTCGAGCAACCCGGTCGTCGAGCCTTCGACGTCACGAAGGAAGTTCTCGGCTCCAAAGCAGAGCCCATTCTGGCGCGGCTTGAGGAGTTCGACTGCAAGCCTTTTGATATCGTCCTCTATCTTGGCGTTCTCTACCACCAAGAGAACCCAATGCTTTCCATGCGCAAGATCGCAAGTTTAACTTCGGAAATGTGTATCATAGAGACACTCGGGGTTCACCTGCCCGGCATAGAGGATCGACCCATGTGGGAATTCTTCAACTCGGATCAGGTGAACCAAGATAAAACGACATGGTGGGCTCCGAATGAAGCTGGACTGCGCGATCTCCTCCTTGCGTCCGGATTTACCCGGGTAGAATTGAAGGCGGGTTCGCACGAGCTTACCGAGGCTCAGCGAGCCGAACGACGATTGATCCGAATCTGGGCCCATGCGTGGAAGTAAGTGGTTGAATTAGGTCTTTTCGAGGCTGATGTGCCGTCTCAACACAGACCTTGACCGCCGTCGTGGTATCGGCAAGCGTCCGCGCTCGTTCGGCGGTCCATCGCGGCCATCACGGGGGTAGGGTTAATATGAAGACGCGACTGATGTTTGCCGTGGCGGTTTCCGGCATGCTGGGCTGCGGGGCGGCCAGCGCCCAGGACGCCCCCGCAGGCGAGGCGCTCTATCAGGACGTCTGCAGGAACTGCCACGGCCCCGCGGGAAAAGGGATGGCCAGCTTCCCGACGCTGGTCGGCCACGACAGCGAATACCTCGTGTCGAGTCTGGAGTTGTATCGCGCCGGCGAAACGGTCGGGCCGAACAGCCCGCTGATGTGGCCCGTCGCAGCCGACCTGTCAGATGAGGACATTGCCGCGCTGGCGACTTACATCACGGACGAGTTGAACTGAGGGACCAGCGCTGGGACGTGCCCGCGCGCTGCCTCTCGGCGGCTGAGACACCGATTGGCCGCGCCGCCGATAGGCGGCGCAGCCGGATTGCGTCAGTTCCCGGGCGTCAGCTTGTGGATCGCGCCTTCGTCGACGGCGGCATAGAGACTTCCGTCCGGCCCGAGGACCAGCGAGCGGAAGCGCGCAGAGTCCATGGGCAGGGTCATTTCCGTGACGTCGACCACCGAAAGATCGTCGGCCAGCTCGATCACGTCGATGCGCTGACCGATGGGCGTGCCGCCGAAACCGATGCCCATCAGGCCGACGACCAGCGCGCGGTCCCAGTCACCCCAGGCCTCGCCCTCGAGGAAGGCCGCCGAGCCCATGCCTTGCGACCAGCCATTATTCGTCCAGATCGGCGGCATGGCGTCGGGATAGGTCTCGAAATCGGTCATCGGCATGAAGGCCGCCCGTTCGTAACGGTTCGCGCCTTCCATTTGATCTGGCATGTAGCCGCAGTAATCGTCCGGGCACTCTTCCCGTCCGGCCATGTTGCTGCGCGGATCCCAGCCGCCATTGCCCCCGTTCGACAGCACCGTGATCTCGTCGGAGTGCCAGGGCCCGTGTTCCGCGACGATGGGCGTTCCCGTCTCGGGGTGGAACGCGATGCCCTGCACGTTCCGGTGCCCGTAGGTATACGTCCGCGGGTCGAAGCCCTCGGGCGGGGCGTTGTCGGGCGCTGCGGCGCCGTCGGTGTCGATGCGCAGCACCTTCGAACCCATCAGCGTCGGGCTTTGCGGGATCTCTTCGTTGTGGTTGTCGCCGGTGGTCAGGTAGAGATACGCGCCGTCCGGCCCGAAACGCACGCGGCCGCCGTTGTGGGCGCCCGGGCCGCCGAAGGGATGGTCGCTGGCCTCCATCTTGTAGGGCACGTCGTCCACGATGTCGGTGCGCTCCGACACGCCGGTGAAGTCCTCGTCCACCACGAGCCGCATCAGCCGGTTCGTGTGCGGATCCGACATGTTCGAGGTGGAGTAGACGTAAATGCGGCGGTTGTCGGCGAAGTTCGGGTCGATCGCGACGCCCATCATGCCGGCCTGCCCTTCGCAGAACAGGTCGTCGGCAACGCTGGCGTAGCCTTCGCTGCCGGTCATGCCCAGCAGGTTGTTCACGTCGCCGGACGGCATGTGCACCGACAGACCCTGGCACTTCTCGGTGAAGAACATCGTGCCGTCGTCGAGAAACGCCATGTCCCACGGATTGTCGAGCCCCTCCAGCACGACGCTGTGCTGAAGACCGGTGGTGTTCATGCCGGCTTGCGCGAAGGCGACCGTCGACGTCGCATTGGCCAGCGCGATGGCGGCCAGCGGCACGAGCCATCGCGCGCCTCGGCCGTTCGGGGTGTTGAGCACGTGGACCTCCCTCGTTGTGTTGTCACAACATTTAGCCTTCAGCGATGCCGCATGGTATATGTGGCACCCGCTGTAGCGGTTGGAGCCTAGAGCCGGGCCACCGGGGTATCAACACCTTACGGGACGCGCCAACGGTGCCGCGTCACGGCGGCCGCCGCCCGTGCTCTCGGGCTTTGCGCCCCGGCGGTCGCAGGCGCCGTCCTGCGGGACATTTCGCCGTCCTGGTGAACTTTTCTTGATCCACCGCGTTCCTTTCTTACTGACTGGTCCCACAAATTACAGGTGGTCATGGCGCGTTCCCCGATCATCGTCATAGGCGCGTCGGCAGGCGGCGTCGCTGCCTTGCGCGCCTTGGTTGCGGGTTTGCCGGATACGCTGTCCGCCCCGCTTTTCGTCGTCCTTCATATTGGCGCCTATCGGAGCGAATTGCCCGCGCTTCTGAGTGCGGCGGGTCCGATCCCCGCCAAGCACGCCGCGGACGGGGAGGAAATCGTTTCCGGTAATATCTATGTAGCACCGCCGGATCGGCACGTGATCGTTTCCGACGGGCGGGTGCGTCTTTTGCGCGGCCCCAAGGAGAACTGCGCGCGTCCGGCGATTGACCCGCTGTTCCGCAGCGCCGCGGAAAGCCACGGGCCGGATGCCGTTGGCGTGATCCTGACGGGGAACCTGAACGACGGCGCGCTCGGCCTGCTCGAGATCAAGCGACGCGGTGGCATTGCCATAGGCCAGGACCCGAACGATGCGGC
>PPFU01004546.1_pt1 | contig 25311 bp, 11 predicted proteins | sample 1535991 | NCBI WGS metagenome assembly PPFU01 (sample SAMN04901290, study PRJNA319586) | Hypolithon metagenome, whole genome shotgun sequencing project. | isolation source: Antarctic Hypolithon | place: Antarctica: Miers Valley | collected 2014
CTAAAAAGGCCTGCAGGAATCGCATACTTCGCGGCGCTCGTCGCGTGCGTGTGGCGCAGCAAATTATCACCTTAGTTCTCTGCATGACAAGCATTTAGCACCTCCTTTTTCGCGCCCGGTCAAATGAGGACGACCAGCGCAGTGAGCGGGCTGCCATTAGCTACGGAAAGCCGGAAGGCATAAACGCCTCGGGGCATCTGGTGCGCAGAGAACGTGACCGTGTGCGCGCCGGCAGCAGCCGCGCGGTTGTCGAGCAGCCGCACCACTTCCCGGCCCGTCATGTCGAAGAGGCCGAGCGTGACGACAGCGGGCGTTTCGAGGGAGAACGTCACCGTGGCCGCCTCGCGCGCTGGATTCGGGTACACGTGCAGCCTTTCGCTTTCCACGCTGCCGGTCTGCCCGCCTTCAGGCGGTGCCACCTGCACCGGCGTTCCTGTAGGCGACAGCAGCGCCTCGAACGCGCCCGCCACGTAGGCCAGCGGCGCGTTCCAGTTGATGGCGATCTCGTTCGAGGCGTAGCTGCACAGGTGATCCACGTATGACCGCGCCGGCAGTACGCTGGGGTAGGCGTTAGCCGGGCAGTCGCCTTTGTCCTGCTGCCCCGGATTGGGGCCGCCCACGAGCAGGCCGGGTACAGGTTGCCGGATGCCGTCAGCCGCAGAAGGGCGGTGGTGCGGGTGCATCGGCGTTTTCGTGCCATACTCGGTCACAAACGAGTAGCCTGTCGCGTTGCGCCCGAGCAGGTAGTCGAAGTTCGACAGCGCCGCATCGAGGTAGAGCGAGTCCTCCGAGAGCCGGAAGGCCTGAATGAGCGCCATGCTCTGGTTGGCGGCGGTCGAGTTGCTGCCCCACCCAAACTCGTTGTTCGAGCCGCCCATCACCACGCCAAACGGCGAGTTGCGGTAGTTGCGCGTCAGTTCATCGGCCAGTTCGATCACCTCCCGTTCGATGGCCAGCATGTTGGCCGCGGGCGTCAGCGCGTCGGCGTTGTGCAGCAGCGAGTAAAAGCCCAGCGCGGCCACACTGGGCCAGGCGGGCACGTTGATATCCTGAACCGTGAAGGGATTGAAGGCCGTGATAAAGCTATCCTCTTTCGCCGTGATATAAAGCTCGGTGGCGGCCCACATAAACTCGTCGCTCACGTTGCCGTCGCCGTACTCGCCCGTGTTGATGTCGGGCTCGAAGGCCTGGTTGAGCGTGTTCTGCCGGTAATAGACGGCTGGGTTCTGGCGCGCCCACTGCCACGCGCCGCGCGCCGCGCCGAGCGTAGAATCGGACAAGCCGGGAAGTTGGTCGGGGAAGGCGCTGAAAATGCGCGACGCCTGCGCCATCACAGCGGCAAAATCGAGCGCGGCGGCCGTGCTTTTCTGGACGACGTACCGCTGCTGCCGCGCCTGCGCGGGCATCACGTATCCCTCGAAGTTGGGCGTGGTCAGCTTGTGGTAGACGCCGCCGTCGCCCGGGTCCTGCATGGTGAGCATCCACCGGATATTCCAGAGCGCCTCGTCGAGCAGGTCGGGCACGTCGTTTTCGCTCTCGGGAATGTTGAGATCAAGCCGGTCGAAATAAGCAGGGAAATGCTCGTAGAGCGCCAGCAGCGTGGCCGTGCTGATGCCCGAGTTGACGATGTACTTGTTGTAATCGCCCGCATCGTACCAGCCTTTCGGTGAGGCCAGCACCGTGCCTGCGGGCCTGCCGGGCGATGCTGCCGAGGGGTGGACGCGGACGTTTGTGTCCGGGTGCCCCGCGGGCCGCGCCCACCTGCCGGCGTAGACAGGGCCAAGCGATGTCGAGGCACGCTGGTAGTAAAAACCTTTGATAGCGGCCTGCGCTACGCCCTGAAAAACGCCTGTCTTGATCTCGAACTCGTACGACGAGCCCACGCCGGGCACCACGATCCGGTAGCGCCCGGGCGTGCGCAGCGCCGTAAAGTCGGCCAGCTGCGCCGTTTCGTTGGCGGGGATCCACGTATTGAGCGCGCCCAGCGTGCCGGTAAAGACCGTGTCTGCCGTACCTGCCGACGTGACGTAAAACTCCGTGCCTGTTGCGTCCATCACCGCAGCCACTTTCGGCAGGTCGGGATAGAAGCCAATCTGGTTGAGGCGTATCTGACCTGTAGGCGTCGTAGTCTGCGCGTGCAGGCTTGCGGCACACGCCCCGGCGAGGAGCAGACAAAGACCAATGTGTTTCATCGCAACGCTGTTTAGAGCTAAAACCAGAAGTGGCCCGAAGCCATCAAGCCCGGGCCACTTCTGGTCATGTGTGGTTTGATACGCAACCGGCGGTAGCTGCCGTCGCCTGCCGGGGTCAGGGCGCAAGTGCCCCGACCCCGACCAGAGCGGCTATCGCACGAGCGTCATGGTTCTCGAAGCGACGTAGTTGCCCGCACGGATCTGGTACACGTACACGCCTGTCGGCAGCGTGGCACCGTCGAATACGACTTCGTACTCGCCCGCGCCCTGCATACGGTCTACGAGCGTGGCGACCTGCTGGCCGAGCACGTTGAAGACGCGGAGCGACACTTTCTCCGCCTGCTGCAACTCGTACTTGATCGTAGTCGTGCCGGCGAACGGGTTCGGGAAGCTCTGCGCCAACGCAAAGCGCGCGGCCTGCTCGCCGCCCTCGGCATCCACCGTGCGCATCTGCGTGCCGGTGTACGCCCAGAACCAGTTCATCGGCGACTGCCACGAGTTGTCGTTGTTGAAGGGCGAGAACGTCAGGATGCCTTCACGCGACTTCACGTTGCTGTCGTTGTCCATCAAGACGGCATCGAACGGCACCATCCATCCATCTTCAGGCTGGAAGGCCGGAGAGCCCTCGAACAGGAAGCTGTCGTACGGCAGCCGCGCCTCGATCACGTAGCCGTCGCCGCCCGGCTTGAGCGTGAAGCTGTAGTTGCCATCACCCGCGACGGCCACGTCCCGGCCACCCGCCTGATCCTGGCGCGCTACGTTCGTGTAGAACTGGAACTTGTAGTGCGCCTCCTCACCGGTCTGGTAGGCAGCAGACTTGGCACCTTTAGCGTCGAAGAAACCGATGTAAAGCTCGGCTCCGTCGTACATCCAGCGCTCGTCCACGACGCCTTCAGGCACCGGCGTTACCCGGTCGTCCGTCACGTCGAAGGCCACATAGAGCGCGTCGGTGCCCGGTGCCACGTATACATTTGCCGACAGGTCGGCTGCGTCCGTGATGAGGCCCGTGCTGGGAGGCGCATAACCAAACACGCCGTCTGGGTCAAGGCGGATGTGCGTCATACCGCTCCACTCGCCGAGGTTGCCATCGGCGGCAAAGTTGGCCGGTGCGTTAAGGGCGATGGTGCCCACACCCTGCGCGGTGTTTGTCAGCGCAGTCGGCGTAGCGGCAACCTCATTCCTGTTCACGTTGCCCGACGCATCCGTGGCGACGATGGCGTAGTAGTATCCTACTTCCTGGTTGTTCACAGGTGCGTAGAGGTCGTGCACGAACATCTCGGTGCCTTCTGCAACACGCTGAGCCGCAACAAGCACAGACGCATCGCTGAGGTTCGTAATGGGCGCTGTGCTGTAGTAGATGTCGTACGTCTCGCCCGTTTCGCCGTCTACATCGGCCCACATGACGGTATTGGCGAACTCAGACGCTGTAGCCGAAAGGGCCGTTGCCAGGCCGGGTGCTTCAAAGTCCGTTTCCTGCCAGCCATAGCCGGTGAGGCGGTCGAAGCGCACGGTGCCCGTCGTCGTGGTGCCCTGGCCGCTGCCCGGAACCGTCCACTCGATGCGGTAGCCGAAGATCTTGTCGGTGTCGAGCTTGTTGTTGCCCTTGAAGCCCACCCACGGCGGGATCACGAAGCTCTGGTCGTTAGGGTCGCCGCTCTCGCGCCCTACGAGAGGCATGAGCAGGCGCGTCCAGCCGCCTGTCGTCTCATCAAAAAACGCGTCTTTCTGGAACACCCACTCCTCGGTCTGTCCTTCGCTGTTTTCCATCAGCACGACACGCAGCCCGACGAGCCCAGCGGCGCTTGCAGCGGTTACGACGTCGTAGAACAGGCTCAAGTGGGTGCGCTGTATCATGTTGTCGAAGTGCGTGCCGGTGGGCACCGTCACTTCAAAGTTCTGCCCGCCGCCCCACGATTCGCTCGCGTTTACCGTCCACGCGACTTCGGTGGCGCCGTTGCCCTGGATCGCGTTTTCGGCTGCGATGTCGGAGAAGACGAGCGTGCTGCTGCCAGTACCCCATCGTACGGTGTTACCTGCGGCATCACGCGCGGTAAGGTCGTCAAAGCTTTCGACGACGTTGTAGCGCTCGCCGCTCACGTGCAGGTTGTCCCACACGACGGTGCCCTCAACGGTAGAGGCCGGGGTGCTGAGCGTGCCAGTTACCCACTCAAGCGAGAAGCCGAAGATTTTGTCGAGGTCGAGTGCGTTGTTGCCCGCCACGCCGCTCCAGCCTGGCCTGTGGTACCCGGCGCTGGTGCAGCAACCGTTGTTGCCCAACTCTTCGAGTGGGAAGCTCACCAGCGTCCACGCATTCTGGATGGTGTTGTAGACGTCTGGTGACTCTGCGTACCAGTCTTCGCCACCGGCAACCCCGGGCAGCGGCGTGGTGGCGGTGCCATCAGCCCCACTGGCCTCGTGCAACTTCAGGCGCATAACCGCCTGCTCGGCAGGAGTTACGAGGTTTTTGAAGTAAAGCCCGATGTGGGTAAAGTCCGAGAAGTCGTAAAAGCGGGTAGAATCGAAATGCGTTAGGGCATTGGAGCCGCCCCATGCTTCAGAGGCGTACAGGCCCCAGTCCACCATCATGGCTGCATTTCCCTTCTGCGCATCCTGGTTCCAGAGCAGGATGTCCATGTAGGGGCTGTCGGGCATGTCGGGCGTCCGGATAGTGGCGCCGGTGTTAAAGCCTGTGAACCAGAAGTTGGTGTCTGCCTCGACCGTTTCGTGGCCGAAGATGGTCCATTCCTGGGCGCGTGCGCTGCCCGTGAGCAGCAGCAGCAGTAGCAGCGTGGCCAGCTGCCTCGGGATGGTAGCTTTTTTTTCCATACGGGTCACCTGATTTGGTGGTTAAATGAGTGTTGACTTACTACCAGCAGCGAAAGCGCTTTCGCGATGCTACGCTGCATCACGTCGGGCGCTTGCTACACCCTCAGAAGTACAGCCTGAAATCCAACATCTGTACGTTTCCGATCTCGTTGAATGGAACGAAGCCGTAGTCGGCCCCGATCCGGATGCCTGCCGCCCGCAGGTCAATGCCGCCTCCAAAAGTCATGTGCGCCGTCGCATTGGTGACGGCAAGGTCTTTATAACCGCCACGTAACTCGAAGTTAACCGTACCAACACCGTAGTGCAGCAGCGCGCCCAGATCGGTGTTGAGGTCGTTATCATTCGTCTGGTGTGCGTCGGCGAGCAGTTGAAGCCGCACCGAGTTGGTGTTCACCACGGGCACAGCGGCGCCGAACTTGAACGAGAGCGGCAGCGGCCACGCGTTGGTCTCCAGGTTGGCCGGCAGCTTGTCGTTGCTGCCGCTGTTGGCCGGGTCGAGGTCTACAAAGAGGCGCGAGTTGATGCCGTCCATCTGCATCTTGGCGCCGAAGTTCATGATGGAGGCGGCAAGGCGCATGCCGTTGAGGTACTCGCTCTCCAGCACGAAGCCGATGTCGAACGCGCCCGTGCTCGCGGTCATGTCGTAGATGCTCTGCCGGATGTACTTGACCGTGCCGCCGATAAAGAAGTTGTCCGTGAGCGGCTGCGCGTAGCTGACGCCGACGACCAGGTCGGCCGCGCCGAAGCTCTCGCCCGTGCCCTCGGGCAGGTCTACCGACGTCACATCCATGCGGCCGTAGTTCATCTGCGCGATGCTGATGCCCATGACGCCGCTCGTCGTTACCGGCACGACGAGGCCGAACGCGTTGTAGTCGATGTCCATCAGCCAGTCGGCGTGGGAGACGAACACGGCGCCGCGGCTGTACGTGTCGTAGGCGCGCGCGGCGCCTGCCGGGTTCCAGTACAGCGCCTCGCCGCCCGTGGCCTCAGCAGTGTAGGCGTGCCCAAGGGCGCTGGCGCGCGCCCCCGTGCCGATGGTGAGAAACTGGGCTGCGGTGGTGCCCACCCGGCTCTGCGCGTGGGCCTCAGCGTGCCCGAGCACGAGCAGGGCCACGAGCGCGAGGCTGAGGACGCTTGAAATTCGGAGTCTCATCAGACGTAGGATCGAGAGGGCTGATGGTGATGCGAGAAGGCGGGCACGTACCTGCCGCACGCACAGGCGGCCATATGGCGCCGGACGGGGGTTATTTGACAATGGCGAACTTTCCGGTCTTCTCGCCGATGCCAGGGGCGTTGATGTGGTACAGGTAGATGCCGTAGGCGACTTCCTGATTGTCCTGCGACTTCAGATCCCACCACGCCGCGCCGTCGCCGTTGAGGCCGTCGTGCTCCAGCGTGCGGACGAGTTCACCGCGGATCGTGTAGATCTTGATGGTGCACGTGGCAGGCAGGTGGGTAAACTGGATCAGGCGCCCGCCGCGGCCCGATATCTGCGTGCGCGGCTCCCACTCGGCCGCTACCACGTACGGGTTGGGCACCACGCGAATGGCATCGAGTTCGCCGCGCGCCATGTCGGGGTCCGTCATCCCGTCGCGCAGCGTAAACCGGAACAGGTCCCCCTCGGCAAACGGGCGGTTCGTGGAAACGCGGACGGTGCTGCCGGTTGCCGGAAGCGTGCTGCCGCCGCTGGCCGACTGGAACGTGACCACTTGGCGGAACCGGGCCACGTTGCTTACCTCGTCACTGATGATAAACGCATCCGCGAGATAATCAACCTCGGTGTTGCCGTTGAGGTCTTGCACGATAATGTCGCAGCGCTGCCCCAGCGTCACGTTGCGGCACTGCAGCGGAATCTGCTTGCCGCTCAGAAAGCCGCGCGGCCGGACAGGCGTGGTGTACATCGAGTCGGACCAGGTGAGCTCGTACTCGTACGGCGCCGGGACATGCCGCCCCGTGTCGTCCTCCCGGATCGTCACTACCCAGTCGGTCGAGTAGCCCGGCAGGCGGCTCGGGTCGCGGTTGTATTCAAAGCCGCCGTTGCCGTTACTGGCCTTCCAGCCGGTTTTGGCGAGGTCGATGCTGGGCTCGTTGTTCTCGATGGCAATGGTGAAGCCTTCCGTCGAAGGCGTACGGTCGACGAGCGGCGAGCGGGGGATTAGCACCTCGTTTGTCGTCGCGTTGCGCAGCAGGTAGCCCGTAGTCGAGTACATGTCGTAGCCTGCCTGCGTGGTATCGAAAAAGCTGATCTCGTAGACCGATCCTTCTACCAGCTGCGACGGGTTCACCACCATCACGCTTACCGAGCCCGTGCCGATGCCTTCGGTGACGGTGCTCAGGTCTTCGTTGGCACCCGCTTCCTGCCACCCGGCGGCGCGGGCGCGTGGCACGACGATGGCGACGTTGGACGAATGGCCCCGGACGGTGCCGCCCTGGTCTACCGCGATGCTGAACGTGTTCTCCTGCGGATCGATGGGGCTCGCATTGGGGTCGGTAGAGTCGGGGCCGGGCTCGAACCCCCGGTCGTAGGCCACGAGCGCGTAGTAGTACGTCTTGCCGTTTTTCACGTCCCGGTCGATAAAGCTGAACTCCAGCCCGGTGTTAGAGCCGAGGTCGTAGAGGGCTGTGTTTTCCATCACAGGGCGCGATCCCTGAATGGTGTTCTTGAGGTCCCACTGCGCGATAGGCCGGTAGAAGGTCGCGTTGCCCTTCCAGTCGGTGACGAGCTTGGCGTCCGAAAGGAGCGGGTCGGTGCCTTTGTAGAGCTTGAAGCCCTCGAAGTCGAATTCCTGCGTGAAGCGGTCGTAGCTCTGGAGCGAGAGCGCATCCCACGACAGAATCACGTACCCGTCGCCCGCCGTTGCTGCCAGCGTGGGCGGGATGGGCGGCTGCGCAAAGCGGTAGTCGGCATTATAGATGCGCTGCACCGTTTGCAGGTTGTTGAGAAAGTCGGGCAGATTGGCACCAAAGACCCACGCGGTAGAGAAAAAGTCGGTCTTATTGGGCCCCAGCGTCACCGGGCCCGAGCTGAAGGAGAAAAACGGCTCGACGTTGGCGAGGCGGCTCGCGGGCTTCGTGCCCAGCTCGAACTGCGACCGCTTGATCCGATCCCACATCCACGTGTCGTCGCGCAGGTTGTCGCCGCTCTCGAAAACAGGCCGGGCGCTGAGTTCGAAGCCAGTCAACCCGATCTGGTCAGACTCGTCCACGTCGTTCTCGTCGAAGTTGGGCTCGCGGATGGTGGGGATGCCATCGGCCTCACCCGCGTCGGGGCCGGGGTAGCCGAGGTCGAACGGCCCGAGTCCGTCGCGTCCATAGTCGTCGTTGACGAGTTCGCCGGGGTCGTACTGTCCGTTGTTGTTGGCATCGGCGAAGCCTACCCAGTCCATGTTCTCATCGCCCGTCCACCAGACGCCGGCGCGGAAGGCCGGTCGGTCTTCGATGCGGCCGTAGTAGCGCTCGAAGTTGGCCATGTTGTAGCGCCCCGCCGCATACGCGCGGATATTCTCCTGCCCTTCGATGCGCATGCCCGGTCCGGAAAAGCGCGACTCATCGGTCATGCCGTCCTCGTCGTTGTCGAGGCCGTCGCTGTCGTTGGCGGGGCTTTCGAGAAAGGCGAAGCCGGTATACGACAGCTTGTAGGTGCCGCCTGTCTGGTGCTGCCCGATGCCGTCGATGTCCCAGCCGTAGACCACGTCGAGCAGCGGGTCGAAGGCGGCCATCTCGTCGCCTTCCTCGTTGCCGAGTCCGTAGTCCACGAACTGCGCAAAGTAAAGGCCCGTCTTTGTCGGCCCCTGCGGCAGGTTGATGATCTCGCCGTAGTTGGTCTGGCCGATGTTCGTGATGCGGTAGATGAGAAACGTCGCGTCCTCGGCGAGCACGTTGGCCCACTGCAACGTCCGCACGGCCACCTGCAGACCCATCCCGCCCCTCGACGAGTCGGCAGGGTCCGGGTAGAAGACGCCGTAGTTGCTGTAGGGACGGCCGCGCGTTTTATCAATGTGGTACTCTTTGTCGCTGAGGTCGTCCATCACGTAGTACGCCTCGAGGTCGGCGCTGAAGACGCCTTTGCCGAACATGCCATTCCACTCGCCGGGCCAGCCTGCGTCCTGCTCGGTGAGCCGGTCGGGCCACATGGCGGGCCACGACGCCGGGTCGTCGCTGAGGGCGGGCGTAGGCTCGCGCTGCTGCGTCTGCGGGTTGCGGCGCAACTCGTTGTGGAAGCCAGGCAGCGGCAGCCAGCCCCAGAGCTCACCGTTGGGACCCACCTTTTTGCCTGCGTCGCGGTAGTTGATGGCCACCGGGTTGAGCAGCGTGTCGGGCGTGCCCGCGGGCCAGAAATTGTATGGCGGCCCGGCCCACTTGGCGCGCTCGCCCCTCACGAGGCCGGCCACCACCACGCCGATGCCGTCGATATGCCGCCCGCCGATGGTGCGGGGGTAAACACCCCACGGGATGTCGTTCCAGCGCGAGTACTCGCCGTGGTTGCGGAAGTTGGTCTCGAGCAGGTTGCCGTCGAGCACGCCGCGGGCGACGGCGTCCTGCGTGCCTATGTAGCCGGGCGGGATGGTGGTGCCTTCCTGCGCCTGCGCGACTCCAGCGCATGCCAGCACGAGAAGCGTCAAGGCCACACGCTGCGCCCCCGTCCATCGGATGCCCGTCGTCCAGTTGAAAAGCGTCATGTTCTTAGATGAAGAGCACATATCTCGTAGCAGATCCCGGCAGACCGGGGTTGGTCAGCAGCGATCAAAAGTTGTATTGCAGGCCTACCGAGACGCGGCGCGGCGCGGAAAAGCGGTCCTGGTTGATGTAGTACTCGTCCAGGCTGTTGACACCGCGCACGATCGTGCCCGCGCGGCGGTAGAGCTCCATCGTCACCGACTCGTCGGCGCGCCCCGTGTCGTTGTAGACCCCGTAATGCACCTGCGCGTCGAAGATGTTCTCGACCTGCATTAGCAGGCTCAAGCCTCCTTTGAGGATGGGCGGGCGGAAAAAGAGCCGCGCGTCGGAGAGGAAACCGCTCGGGCGCGTGCCGTTGTTTTCGATGTACGACTCGGTGAAGCTCCGGATCGTCGTGTACGGCGTACCCGTCATGAACCGGTTGATAAAGTTGAGCGACAGGCTGCGGGCGGGATCGATCGTGATGCTGTTCGTCAGCACGTGGCGCCGGTCCCAGTTGAGACGCACAAGCGTGAGGATATCCCCCTGCGCCGCCTGGTAGCGCTGGAACGCCTGATCGGGGTTAGACGAGGTGCCCTCGGCAAATTGCAACGTATAGTCGATATCCCAGCTGAGCGCGCCCACGGGGCGCTGGAAGAGGGAGAACGTGATGCCACTCGACGTGCCTACGTCGCGGTTGATGTACCGGACGAAGTTGTTGGTCGTCGCCACGTCGCGTCGCACTTCTACCCCGGTAAGGTTGCGGATGTCTTTGGAGAAGACCGTCACCTCTACCCCCATGCTCTCGGAAAGGCCCTGCTGCAGCCCGATCTCGAAGTGGAGCGTGCGCTCCGGGTCAATGCTCGGGTTGCCGAAATAGGTCGTCGAAGACGACGGGTTGACCTCGAACTCTGGGTTCTGGTAGAGAAACGAAAGCTGCGGCACCTGGAAAAAGAGGCCTGCCGAAAAGCGAACCACGCCGGTAGCAGAAATGGGGAACGCGATACCGAGGCGGGGGCTGATCTGCCAGCGCACATCGGCCTGCCGACGGTTGTAGAGCGAGTCACCCGGCACGTCCAGGTTGGGGATGCGCTCGCGGTCTGCCTGCGTCCAGTCGATCGGGATGAGAAAATCCGGCTGGAAAAAGTCGAATCGCAGCCCGGCGTTGACGATCAGGTTTTTGAACTCCATCTTGTCCTGCACATACGCTGCCAGCTCGTAAGGCCGCGTGCTGAGCGTGTCGCGCCCGTAGCGGTCTACGGCCATCATAGGCTGGTAGCTTGTGCGCGGGCCCAGCTCGATGCCGTACGAGCCGTTGTCGATGCTGTGCAGGCGCGCCGAGATGCCTGCCTTTACCTGATGCACGCGGTTGACCTGGCTGGTATAATCGGCCAGAAACGTGTGCGTCTGCGTCAGGTCGGCGGCGTTGAAAAGGTCGTTGCCACCCATCTGGAAGGCGTTGATGCCTTGCAACGTGGCAAGCCGGGGCGACACATAGCGGGCGTCGAGCAGGCCGGTCTGCTCAAAATCGCCGGGTACCTGGTACAAACGCGACTCGCCCGCGTCGCGCAGGTAGCTGTAGTTGATGCTGGCGAACGACTTGTTGGTGATCGTCAGGCGCAGCCCGAACAGGTGGAACTGGTTGTCATTGTAGTACCGGTTGATCCCGTCGGGCACGTACTTGCGGTAGCGGTCCACGTTGCGCCCTTCGCCGTTCTGCCAGAACAGGTTGTACTCGGCCCTGACCTTGGGCGTGAAGCGGTACGTGAGCGTGCCGTTGAACGAGTAGCGCTGCGACTCGGAGGGCACGTACGCCTGATCACCGGTAGACTCGATCACCCATGCCTCGGGCGCATCCGAGGTGATATTGCGCGAGGAGTCGGACGGCATGAACAGGCGCCGCCCGATCACGTGGCTCTCGTCGTAGACATACCTGCCGGTCACCTGAATGCCCAGCTTTTCGCGGATGATGGGGCCGCCGAGCGTAAGCTGCACGTCGCGCCGCCCGATAGGGTTGGCGGCTTTGTAGTAGGGCACATAAACAGACTGGAAGTCGCCCAGCCCGAGCGTGGCACCGGCCGGTGCGGTGCGTTCCACGAACTCCACCTCGCGCGTGCTCAGAATGCCGCCGAGTTCGCCGGAGACAGAGCCGCTCCAATCGCGCGGCACGTCTTTCGTGATAATGTTCACCACACCCGACATCGCCTGCCCGTATTCGGCTCCAAAGACGCCGCTGATGACTTCGAGGCCGGAGACCATGTTTTTCTCTACCTCGAATGCCGCGCTGTTGCTGTACGGGTTGGTAATGGGCACGCCGTTGACCAGATAGGCGACCTCGCCGCTACGGCCGCCCCGGAAGTGCCCCTCCACCACGCCTGCCTGCAGGTTGATCACATCGCCCAGGCTGCGCACGGGGAGGGTTTCGAGCTGCTTCTGATCCACGAAAGAGGTGGTCGTCGTGCGGTCCATTTCCACGATGGGCCGCTCTGCCGTCACCACCACCTCCTGCCCCTGGATAACCTCTTCCTGCATCTCCACGTCGATGGTCGTGGTTTTGTCGATGATCACCTCGACGTTCTCCACGCGCGTCGTCGCAAACCCGACGTACCGGAACATGACCACGTACGTGCCCGGCTTGATGTTGACGATCGAGTAGTAGCCGTTGGCATCCGAAACCGTCCCTTGACCGGTTTCCTCGATCATGATCTGCACGCCCGGCAAGGGCTCACCGGACAGGTCAACCACGCGCCCTGCCACTTTACCGGTCGTTCCTGCCAGCGCTGCTGTGGCGCCGAGCAGCATCATACCTGACAGCATCCAAACAAACAGACGTAGCATAGGTCTCATAATGCAGCTTATTGTAGTCTCGTCAGGTGCGCTACCGCAGAAACAACTGCTACTCCTCACCCCCTTTGCCCGCCGCTGCTGTACCAGTGTATCCGATGAGAAAAGCGCTTTTCGAAAAAGAGATTGGGTGGGCTATTCATCCCCGGCACGCATCGCTTGATCTTCAGCGAAACGGTTCGAGATAGTTCAATTAACGCTGCGGTAACATTGCTGTCAAGCGCTATCTTTGCAGGTGCGGAAAAAAATATCAGACAAAGGGCCTGCCCCTGCTCTGCTTTTCCACCATCCCGAACGCGTCACCCACGGTTGATGGAACGCATAGCAGGAATCTACCCGGATTGGTGCCCGGACACGCAACGTACCACCCTACCCTGCCCTGCTTTACCAACCGGAAAGGCTAAAATTATAGCCCTTTACCGCCACTCTCTTTCACCACAGCCGCGCCTCTGTATGAAGCTCTACCGGTGTCTGACTCACCTTGCGCTGCTAAGCCTGTGCCTGTTTGCCACTGCCGCGTGCGATTCGCAGACTACGCAGCCCCTTGCTGCGCAAGCTGACGTGTGGCTCACCACGGCGGATGGACAGCAGCGATTGTCCCGGCAATCGGCCCTCACATTTCAAGCGGGCGTTGGCAGCCAGTCGCGTCAAGTTCAGGTTGACGAAACGAGCAGGCACCAGCAAATCGAGGGTTTCGGCGCGGCGCTCACGCACGCGGCCGCGCATGTCATTCACCAGTCGCCGCAGCGCAACGAAATCGTCCGCCAGCTCTTCTCGCGCGAGGGCGGCATCGGCATCAGCTACGTGCGCCTGGCGATGGGCGCCTCGGATTTTGTCGCCATCCCGGCGTACACGTATGCCGACGCCGCGGCGAGCGACCCTGACCTGACCTCTTTCTCCATCGCGCCGGACGAGGCGGCTATAATCCCTGTTTTAAAGGAGGCAAAGGCCCTTAACCCCGCGCTGCGCCTCATTGCGAGCCCGTGGAGCGCGCCCGCGTGGATGAAAACGCCGTCCGTCCTCAACGGCGGCAAGCTTCGCCCGGCGTATTACCCTGTGTACGCCGAGTATTTCGCCCGTTTCATCGAGGCGTACCAGCAGCACGGCCTCACCATCGATGCGGTGACGGTTCAGAACGAACCGCACCACACAACCGACAGCTACCCGTCCATGCGGATGGAGGCGGCAGAGCAGGCGGCATTCGTCGGGCAGGCGCTCGGCCCTCTTTTAGCCGCTCGCCACCCCGGCACCAAGATTCTCATCTGGGATCACAACTGGGATGAGCCCGAATTCCCGCTGGCCGTTTTACAGGACGCAGACGCCCGGCAGTACGTGGATGGCGTGGCGTGGCACTGCTACGGCGGCGAGGTGCGGGCGCAGAGCCTCGTCCAGCAGGCGTATCCCGACATCGACACGTACTTTACCGAGTGCAGCGGCGGCGACTGGGACGCGAACTTCGGCAGCGTGCTGCGCTGGAACATGCGCAACCTCTTTATCGGCGCGCTGCACCACGGCGCGCGCACCGTGCTCCTGTGGAACCTCGCGCTCGACGAAAACCACGGGCCGCACCGGGGCGGCTGCGGCGACTGCCGGGGCGTGGTGACGGTTGGCAGCAACGGGAGTGCGCGGCAAGAACCCGAATACGTTCTCATCGGCCACTTCAGCAAATTCGTCATGCCCGGCGCCACCCGCATCGGGGCCACCCACTTCGCGGGCGAACTCGAAACTGTCGCGTTTCTAAACCCCGACGGCTCGAAGGTCCTCGTGGTCTTCAACGCGGGGTCGCAGGCCACAGGCTTCGATATCGCGTGGAATGGCCAGCACGCTGCCTACCGGGGCCTCCCTGCCGGTGCTGCCGCCACGTTCCACTGGGCCGACGGCGCGGCGCGGTAACGCGGACCATCCGGGCAGACCGGGGCGGTTACGCCTTTACCTGACGATGGCGGCGGTGTCCTGAAAAATGTGCCGGTGCGTGCCTTCTTCCAACACGAGCCGGTACAGATACGTACCCGTAGGCAGGTCGGGCTGCACCGTGAGGGTTTGCACGCCCGCGCCGAACCCCTCAGGAGCGACTGCATACACCTCGCGCCCGAGCACGTCATACATCGTCAGGCTGGCGCGCACGGGCACAGCCGCAACAAACTCGATAGAGGCTTCCTCGCTAAACGGACTGGGGAAGTGCCGCAGCAGTCCCATCTTTTCCGTAGACGGCTGCGCTACGCCCGTCGCCTCGATGAGGACAAAACGCATCCTGTTGAGGTTGAAGCCGCCCGTGCGCACCTCCACCCTGAGCACCTGCGTGCCCGCCGGCAGGGCCACATCGCGCACATAAACAGAGCGCCAGTTCTGCCAGCCGCCCGTAGCCGCTATCGCCACGTCGGGCGCGATCTGCTCGCTGCCCAGCCGGAGCCGGAGGCGTCCGCCGCCCGTCGCGCTCGCCACGCGCAGCTCGATGTCGTAGCGCCCCGCTTTTTCAACCTCCACTGTGTACGTGAGCCATTCGGTGTTTTCGAGCCAGCCGACATTGTAAGCAAAGCCCTGCGGGTCGCTCGACCGCTCGATGTCCACGCCGTCGTTGCGGTATTTGCCGCCCGTGTTGCCGCCGCCCGGCTTGCCCGACGTCGTGCGGTAGTCGCGGTCGAAGTAGGTGACGAACTGGTTGCCGATATCGTAATCCACCGCGTTAACGACGCCCGGAATCGGGTGGGGCTTGAAGGGCTCGCGGAGCGTGCCGTAGTCGGGGTCGAGCAGGGCGGCGAGCACGCCGGGCCGCGCCTCGGTCGAGTCGAGGTCGAGGCCCTCGGCCATGGCGAACAGGGCGGCGCGCGCTGCCGCCGCTGTGGGCCGCGCGGCGGTGCCCCGCCAGTAGTTGACGAGCGCCTCGTAGCCCGGCGCGAACGGGGCCGAGCGCGGCGCCGTCGTCGTCTCGATCTTCTTGTGCGTCCACCAATTCCAGCCGATCCCGAGGGCTTCGAGGCGGCGGGTGACCTCGAAAAACCACGCGTTCGAGTTTTCGCCCGACTCGCCCAGCCACAGCGGCACGTTGTGGGCCGAGCGGATGTCGAGCAGGTACTGGATGGTGCCCTGGTCGGTGCCGTTCCAATATTTGTGGAAGGCGTACACCATGTTGTCGTCGAATGGCGGCGTGAGCGCGCTGAAGTCGGTGGCAAACCAGTTGCCTTCGATAAACAGGATGTGGTTGGAGTCGATAGGCCGGATGGCTTCGGCGAGGCGCACGTAGAGCGCGCGCAGCGCCGAGCCGGGCACCCCGTCCGGCAGCACGGGCTCGTTGATGAGGTCGTAGCCGATGATGAGCGTCTCGTCGGCGTAGCGGCGGGCGATCTCTTCCCAGATCTCGACGGTCTGATCCTGGTACGGGACGGGCTCGGTCCAGAGCCGCGCCTGCCCGTCGCTGTCGCTGATGTTGAGCGAATTCTGAGCGCCCGGCGTGGCGTGCATGTCGAGAATCACGTACAGGCCGTGCGTCCGGCACCACTCCAGAAACGTGTCGATTAGGGCAAAGCCCTCTTCGTCGAACGTGCCGGTTTCAGGGTTGTAGAGCACGCGGTAATGAAACGGCAGCCGGACGTGGTCGAAGCCCCACTCCGCGATGGCGGCGATGTCTTTCTCCTCGACGTAGTTGGCCCGGTAGCGCGCGTAGAAACGGTCGGTGTCGGCCTGCCCGATCAGGCTCTCGATCTGCGCCCGGATGCTGCGCGGCGAGCCGCCGTCGGGGGCGTTTATGTGCAGCATGTACCCTTCCGGCATCAGCCAGCCGCCCAGCCCCAGCCCCCGCAGCACGACGGGCGTGCCCGAGGCGTCGAGGATGTTGGGGCCGTCGGTGCGGAAAAAGCCGGGCGCGGGCTGTGCGTGGGACTGGGGAACGGCCAGGCTAAAACCCAGCAACAGTAGCCAGAGGCCACGAGGGATCGACAGCAGGTGCGGGATGCGCATAAGGCTCGGCGTTAGGTGCGGTCGGGTGCGGAGAGTTACAGGCGCGCACCCGACCGCCCAAGGGTCCTGCTACTCTACAAAGATGACGGGGCGCGTCTGCTGCCCCTCGGGCGTCTGGAGGCGCAGCAGATACATCCCCGACGCCAGCGTGCCCGGATCGACGGCGAACGCGTGCGGGCCTGAGGCGAGGAAACTATCGGTAAGCGTGGCGACGACTTTGCCCAGCAGGTCTACCACTTCGAGCGTCACAGCAGACGGCGCGGCCAGCACGAAGCGCACGCGCGCACCCGTGCGCACCGGATTGGGCGTGATGGTGAGCCCGGCGATGCCTGCGGGCGCGCCGTCTGCCTCGGCGGCGGTATCCACGGTGCGGGTAAAGGTCATCTCGTCCAGTTCGAAACCGCCGAATAGGGAGGTAACGCGGAGCGTGTGTTGTCCGGCGGGCAGTTGGAGGTCGCGCACCGTCTCGGTGATATACGGCTGCTCGGGCGTCTGCTGGGCAAAAATCAGCGACCGCACCAGCGTCTGCTCGCCCAGTTGAACGCGGATGCGGCCCATCGCGTCCGGGGTGGCGGCGCGTGCCGTGAACGTGTAGCTGCCGGCCTCTTCCACGTCAACCGTGTAGGCGAGCCACTCTCCCGCCTGAATGTCTGTAATGAGCGGCGCCGCGGCGGGCGCGTCAGGCTTTGGGCGCACGTCCACCCCCTCCGTCGGGCGGAACGTGTTGCCGAGCGCATTGCCCGTGTTGACGTCGGGCGTGGTGTCGAAATAGCTGATGCCCTGGCCGCCGTAGTCGTAGTGCGCAAACGGGAGGGTGCCGGGCACGCGCGCAGGGGCCGCGCCGAAAGAGCGCTGCGTACAACCGGCGCCCACCACCACGCGGTGACGGACGACCACCTCGGCGCCATCGTTGTCGTACGCCCGCGCTTCCACATCATAGCAGCCCTCAACGGCGGCGGTGTAGGTGTAGTTCAGCACGCCGCCTGCTGCCTGCGCCATGTGGACGCTGTTGACATACACGGTTACGCTGTCCACCTGCCCGTCAGCGTCCGTCGCACTGAGCGACAGGTCGAGCATGGCACCTGCCTCGACGGTGTCGGGCAGCGCGCCCATGTTGACGACCGGCTTCTGGTTGGCGTCCTGGTAGACGCGCACGTAGTCTACCACCATCGCCTGCCGGAATTGCGACCCGGCGGGCGGGTTGGGCAGAAAGTCGCCGCCCACGGCCACATTGAGAATCCAGTAGAACGGCTTCGAATCGAACGGATACGGATCGGCATTGAGGCTTTCTTTCTCCACCTCGAAGATCTGCCGGTCGTCTACAAACCAGCGGACCCCCTTCTCGTCCCACTCGACGGCAAAGATGTGGAAATCATCTGAGAAGGTGCCTTGCCCCTGCGGCATATCCCACGTGGTGCTGGTGTAGGCATGGCTGCCGTTGCGCTGGAAGTGAACCGCCCCCGACGTGCGCGCCGGGAGGTCGCCGCGCCACTCCATGATGTCGATCTCGCCTTCGCGGGGCCAGCTATGATTTTCCGGCAGCATCCAGATGGCGGGCCACAGGCCGATGCCGCTGGGCATCTTCGCCCGCGCCTCGAAGCGCCCGAAGCGGTGCCCGCCGCGCGGCTCGCTCTCGATGCGCGCCGAGGTGTAGTCCCGCCCCCCCAACCGCTCCGACTGCGCCCAGAGGTAGAGCAAGCCGTCCTCGGTGTACGAGTTGGTGTCGCGGGCGGTGTAATACTGCAACTCGTTGTTGTAGGCCGTTCCCACCCAGTGCCGCCACGTGCTGCGGTCGAGCGTGTCGAACTCGTCCGACCACACCAGTTCGTAGCGCTGGGCGTGCGCGAGGGCGGGCAGCAGGATAAGCGCGAGGAGCGCACCCCACAGGCGGCGGCAGAAGCGTGGGTCAGGGTTCATGGAGCCGGATGGATGGGTGTAGCAGGCATGTGCGGAAAGCATCAGGCTCCAGCGCCTGGTAGCGGGACCGTTTACACGGCGCGTGGCACGGGGAGGGTCTGGACGGATTCGATGCGGCGGCTGCCACGGAAGCCGTAGAAGGCGATGTAGAGGTAGCAGAGCACGGGCAGGAAAAAGGCCATCTGCACGCCTATCTGGTCGGCGAAATAGCCCTGCAGCGGCGGGATGATGGCACCGCCGAAGATGGCCATGCAGAGAATGCCCGAACCCTGCGGCGTGTGCTCGCCCAGCCCGTCGATGGCGAGGGTAAAAATGGTCGGAAACATGATAGAGTTGAACAACCCGATGGCGAGCACCGACCACATGGCGAGGTGGCCGCCGGTCATCATGGTCGTCACCACCAGGACCGCCGCCACGAGCGCGTAGAGGCCGAGCAGAAAGCCCGGCCGCACCGTGCGCAGCAGACCCGAGCCGATAAAGCGGCCGACCATCGCGCCGCCCCAGTAAAACGTCACGAACGTACCGGCGAGCGCTTCGGGCGTCATCGTGGCCAGCGGCGAGGTGCTGAGCAGGCTGCCCAGCGCGCCTGTCGCGCCGCCCGCGGTGAGCGCCTGGATATCGAGGTCCATCAGGTAGTTGACGAGAAACGAGCCGATGGCGACTTCGGCGCCGACGTACGTGAAGATGGCCAGCGCGCCGAGCACGAGGTGCCGGTGGTGCCACGCGCTGCCCTTGCGTGCCGCCTCGCCTTCCGGCGTGTAGTCGCTCGTGCCGAGTATCTGCGGCAGGTGAGAGCGCCACATCACCACGGCCAGCAGCATCAGCAGGATGGCAAATACCACGAACGGACCCTGCACGGCGCTCGCCTCGGCGGCAAGGTAGGCGTCGCGCGCCGCACCCGTGAGCGCGGCGATCTCGCCCTCGGTGCGTACCGCGCTGCTGAGGATAAACGTGGCCCCCACGAGCGGCGCGATGGTGGTGCCGAGCGAGTTGAACGCCTGGCTGAGGTTGAGCCGGCTCGACGCCGAGCGCGCCGGCCCGAGCGCCGCCACGTACGGGTTTGCCGCCACCTGCAAAATGGTGATGCCGCTCGCGAGCACGAAAAGCGCCAGCAGAAACAGCGGGAACGTGCGCAGTTCGGCAGCCGGGTAGAACAGCAGGCACGCCACGGCCATCGTCCCCAGCCCCACCAGCACGCCGCGCTTGTAGCCGATGCGCGTCACGAGCGCGCCGCCGGGCACCGACACCACCAGGTAGGCGGTGAAAAAGGCGAACTGCACCAGCATCGCCTCTAAATAGCCGAGCGTAAAGACCGCTTTGAGTCGGGGAATGAGCGAGTCCACGAGCACGGTGATAAAGCCCCACATGAAAAAGAGGCTCGTCACGATGATAAACGCGCGCGTGTACTTCGACGGCGGCGTGTGGTCGGCGGTGACGCCGCTGGCAGGTTCGGGAATGGCCATCAGAGCAGAAAAGGCGCGGCAGGCGCCGGGTTAGCGTAAGCAGGATCAGACGGGCGGTGGCAGACCGCGCCCGCGCACCGTTGCCTCAGCGGAGGCGGAACTGGGCGGTATCGTCGCCCACCCGCACGGTGAACGAGCCGGCTTCGAGCACGGGCCGGCCCTGCGCATCCGGGTACTGGAGATGGGCCGCCGTGATGGGAAACGTGACCGTGCGCGACTCGCCGGGCTGGAGCGTCACGCGCTCGAAATGCTTCAGCTCGCGCACCGGGCGCGTGATGCGGCCCACGTCGTCGGTGAGAAACCAGAGCACGCTCTCCGTCCCGGCGCGGCTGCCGGTGTTGCGGAGGGTGACGGTCGCCGTCACGTTTTCGCCGCTGCCGATGGCCTGCTGCGAGAGCGTCAGGTTCTCATAGTCGAACGTCGTGTACGAAAGGCCGTCGCCGAAATCGTACGACACCCAGCGCGGGGTGACGGCGTGCTCGCTCGGCTTGTGGTTGTAAGGCACCACGTGGCTCGTCGTGGCCGGGTACACGATGGGCAGCTTGCCCGAGGGGTTCACCTTGCCCGTTAGCACGTCGGCGATGGCCTGGCCGCCCTCGAAGCCCGGCAGCCCGGCCCACACGAACGCGTCGAGCAGGTTCATCTCGTCCGGGAACGGACGGGGCCGCCCGCCCACGAACACGCCCACAACCGGCTTGCCCGTCGCCTTCGCGTGGCCGATGAGCACGCGCTGCGACTCGGGCAGCATCAGGTCGTAGAAATTGCCTTCGCCCTCGGTGTAGGGCTCTTCTCCGATCACGAGCACGATCACGTCTGCGTTCTGCGCCTGCTGCACAAACCGCTCGGGCGTTTCCCGTGCCAGCGAAACCTGGCTGCCGGGCAGCGCGGTGCGCAGCGCCTCGTAGACGGTCTTCATCTCGGCCGGGTAGCGTTCTTCCGCCGCGCCCTGCCACTCCAGCGACCAGCCGCCGCTGAGGTTGCGCTTCGAGTTGGCAGAAGGTCCGGCCACAAGCACCCGCGCGCCGCTGCTGATGGGCAGCACATCGCCTTCGTTGCGCAGCAGCACCAGGCTCGCCTGCGCCGCTTCCAGCGCGGCCTGCTTGTGTGCGGGCGCGCCTACATTGGCGAGCAGCGCGCGCGTGGGCATCGGGTGCTCGAAAAGGCCCAGCATAAACTTGACCCGCAGGATGCGCCGCACGCTCTCGTCCAGCCGGGCCTCGGTGATCTGGCCTTCTTCGACGAGTTCCTTGAGCAGCTGCGCGAACGAAACCGACATCGGCACCATGCTCATGTCGATGCCCGCGTCTACGGCCATCTTCGTGGCCTCTTTCTCGTTTTCTGCCGCGTGGTGCATGTTCACGAGCCGCTGGATGTCTTCCCAGTCGGTGACGGCGAAGCCCTCGAAGCCCAGCTCGTCGCGCAGCAGTTCGGTGAGGTAATAGTGCGAGGCGTGAACGGGTTCGCCGTTGATCTCGCCCGAGTTGATCATGACGGTGAGCGCGCCCGCGTCGATGGCGGCCTTGAAAGAAGGCACGAAAAACTCGTAGAGCGCCTGCGACGGGATGTCGGCCGGCGTGCGGTCCCAGCCCGAGCGGGGGTCGGAGTAGCCGAGATAGTGCTTGAGCGTCGCCGCCATGCGGTGCGGGCCTACCTGCTCGGCCTGAAGCGCGCGCACGTACGCCGCGCCCATGCGCGCGGCCACCTCATACGACTCGCCGTACGTTTCGTAGAGGCGCGGCCAGCGGGCGTTGCGGCCGAGGTCGAGGATGGGCGCGAAGTTCCAGTGGTGCCCCAGAAACGCAGACTCGCGCGCCGTGATCGCGCCCATCTGCGTGGCGAACGTGGTGTCGAACGTGGCGGCGATGTTGATCTGCTGCGGAAAGACCGTGCCGCCAGTGATGTAGTTGGTGCCGTGGACGTGGTCCATCCCGTAGATGATCGGGATCTTCAGCCGCGACTCTTCCATGTTGATCCGCTGCAGCGTCTCGCCGTAGGTGAACCACTCTTCCGCCGGGATGGCGATGCCGTTGAGGAAAGAGCCGATGTGGTAGTCGCGGATAAGCTGGCGCGCCTTCTCAGGGACGAGTTCGACGGCGTTCGAGGAGTAGTCGCCCGCGCGGTTGAGCACCTGGTAGTTGATCTGCGTCATCTGACCGATTTTCTCGTCGAGCGTCATGCGCCCCAGCAGGTCTTCGACGCGCGCATCCACAGGCGCTGAGGGGTCGAGATAAGGCAGCGTCTGCGCCCGGGCAGGCAACGCGACGACCAGTAAAAATAACAGGATGCAGAGACGAGGCATAGCGGTTACGGTGCGATAGGTACGGGAGGGAGAAAGGGTCGGAGGCGGCAAACCCGCCCAAAAGAGAGCAGGAGGAACATCCTGGATTCAGAGACCCCGGACAGGAAATCCGGCAAAAGCGCTTTCCGTATCCAGGGCAGAAATTGGCGGTGCCGCGTGTTTCATGATTCAGGCGTTTTGCGCGTGCTGGGCCTGTGCTACCACGCAGGTCGAACCGCGCTGCACCAGCCGCGTCTTGAAGGTGATATGCTCCAGTTCGAGCGGCTTCTCGGCTTCGACATGCCGCAGCAGCATCTCGGTTGCCGCGGCCCCCATTTCTCGGTTGGGTGCGTGGATGGTTGTCAGCCCAAACGGGAAGTACTCGAGCAGGCTGAGGTCGTCGTAGCCGACGAGCAGCACCTCTTCGGGTACCGACAGGCCGCGTTCTCGCAGGGCACGCCAGACGCCGAGCGCCACGAGATCGTTGTAGCACGCGATGCCGACGGGCAACTCGACGGGCTTCGAAAAATATTCGAGTGCGGTACGGTAGCCGTCTTCCGCCTGCGCGCCGGTAGGCACGACGCACGCCGGAGAAAAGGCAAGGTGTGATTCGCTGAAAGCCCGCACGGTACCGGCAATGCGCTCCTGCGTATGGGCTGAGTAGGCAGGACCTGAGAAATGCACAATCCGGGTAAGTCCTGATTCAATCAGGTGCTGAACCGCCTTTCTGGAAGCGTCGACGTTGTCGATGTCGACGAGGTTGGCTTTGATATGGTAGCTACCCGGATTTTCGAGCAGGACAAACGGATACTGGCTGCGCTTAAGATCGTAGAGGTAGCCGAGGTCGGAGCGCGCGTCGAGCACGGGTGAGATGATGAGTCCTGCCACCCCCTGCCGCCGGAGCTGGTCGCACAGCCGCACCTCTTCTTCGGCGTCGCCGCCCGAGTTCACCACGACGAGCACGTAGCCCAGCTCCTGCGCCTTCTGCTGCGCTCCCGCCGCCACCTCGGCGTAGAACGGGTTTTCGATCTCTTTGACGATAAGCCCGATAACCGCTGCTTCCTGCGTCCTGAGGTGGCGCGCGGCGGAACGGGGGCGGTAGTTCATCCGCCGCATGACCTGCTCTACCTTCGAGCGCGTATCGTCGCTGACGGTAGCCTTCTGGTTCAGCACAGCAGAAACCGTAGCCTTCGATACACCGGCCTCGCCTGCAATGTCTGTAATGGTGACGGCACGCACAGAGGTACTGGATTGCGTGAGAAATGGCGCGCGTATTTGACCGATATGACCAAAGCCGAATCGGTTCGATCCGGTTCAATTAACACTTTCGTAACCAAACGTGTCAAGAGATAGATGCTTTTGATGCAAAAAGGCGTGGCGGCGCCAACCCGAACCCTTCTGCGCCGACAATGGGCCTCCGCCACAACCTGTTTGCCTTGTTAGCGCGAGACAGGTGTTACTTTTGGACTGCATGCCCCTTTGCCGGCCCCTCGCCCACCGACCCTTTACCCGTTGCCGATATGCGCCTCGCTGTCCTGACGCTTCTCGCCCTGTTCTCGACCGCCCCGCTCTTCGCGCAGCAAGCGCCTGCGCAGGACAGCGCGCACGCCGATGCATCGGGGTGGGATGTAACCCGCGCGCACGGCCCTACACAACCCGTCCGCTTTACCACCGACGAGGGCACGTGGATGACGGTTGACGTCTCTCCCGATGGGCAGACGCTCGTGTTTGACCTACTCGGCGACCTGTACACGCTGCCGCGCGGGGGCGGTCAGGCCACGCGTATTACTTCGGGCCCGGCCTACGACGTGCAGCCGCAGTTCTCGCCCGACGGCACCCGGATCGCCTTTACCAGCGACCGCGACGGCGGCGACAACCTCTGGACGATTGGTGTGGACGGCCAGAACGCGCAGCAAGTGACCGACGAATCGTTCCGCCTCGTCAACGGCCCCGCGTGGACGCCTGATGGCGAGTACCTGCTCGGGCGCAAGCACTTCACCTCTACCCGCTCGCTCGGCGCGGGCGAGATCTGGATGTACCACCGCACAGGCGGGGCGGGCCTGCGCCTGACCGAGCGGCGCAACGACCAGAAAGACCAGGGCAACGAGATCGCCCTGAGCCCCGACGGCCGGTTCATCTACCACGCAGAGGACGTGACGCCCGGCAGCACGTTCGAGTACAACAAAGACCCCAACCCCGGCATCTACGCGATCAAACGCCTCGACCGCGAGACGGGCGAGACGGAGACGATCATCGGTGGTGCCGGTGGCGCCTCGCGGCCCGTACCCGATCCGTCTGGCGAGCAGCTGGCGTACGTGCGCCGCGTGCGGGGCGAGACGGTGCTATACGTGTACAACTTCGACTCGGGCATCTCCCGCCCGCTCTGGGATGGTCTCGACCACGACCAGCAGGAGGCGTGGGCCATCTTCGGCACCTACCCCGACTTTGCCTGGACGCCTGATGGACGCGAGATCGTGCTGTGGGCCGGTGGCAAGCTCTGGGCGGTAGACGCGCAGACGCGGGCCGTTACCAACATCCCCTTCTCGGCAGACGTTGACTTGACGGTCGCGGAGACGGTGCGCTTTCCCGTTCAAGTGCATGCCGACCGCTTCGACGCCCGGATGATCACCGATGCCGCCACCTCGCCTGATGGACGCTGGCTCGTCTTCCATGCCGTCGGGCAGTTGTGGAAAAAGCGTCTGCCTGAGGGCGCGCCGCAGCCGCTTACCTCGGGCGACGCGTTTGCCTACGAGCCCGCGTTCAGCCCCGACGGGCAGTGGATTGCCTTTACCACGTGGGACGACGAAGCGCTGGGCGCCGTTTACCGGGTGCGGCTCTCCGGCGGCACGCCCGAGAAGCTGACCACGCGTCCCGGCTACTACCGCGAGCCCCGCTACAGCCCGGACGGGCAGAAGATCGTGGTGCGGCGCGAAGGCGGCAACAACCTGCTCGGCGTCGCCTACGGCACTAACACCGGCATCTTCTGGCTGCCCGCGCAGGGCGGCGCGCTCACCGAGGTGCGCGGCAGCGGCAGCAGCGCCCGCTTCGACGCCACCGGCACGCGCATCCTGTTCACCCAGGGCGGCGGCCTCGACAAATCGCTGCGCAGCGTCCGCCTCGACGGCGGCGACGAGCGCACCCACTTTACCACCACCTATGCCAACAACATCGTCCCCAGCCC
>PPFU01008606.1_pt1 | contig 25291 bp, 24 predicted proteins | sample 1535991 | NCBI WGS metagenome assembly PPFU01 (sample SAMN04901290, study PRJNA319586) | Hypolithon metagenome, whole genome shotgun sequencing project. | isolation source: Antarctic Hypolithon | place: Antarctica: Miers Valley | collected 2014
AGCGGTGCACCCGCCCGTAGTCGCCCGATGAGAGGTCGACCTGGAGAGGGCTGAAGGCAGAGCCGGTGCTTATGCCGGTGTTGGTACGGGAGCTCAGACCGGTATCGCTGACCACACTGACCGGTACCGAGCGCTCGACGATGCCAGGCCCTCCGTTGCGTAGGGCCACGAAGATGGTCAAGCCGTCCGCGCCGCTCAGCGCACTTCCTGGGACCACCGAGCACTCCGGCACGGTGAACAGCTGGATGTCGGGAAGTGTCGGGTCGCTGCCGCCACCGTCCGGTCCCCGGCTCCCGGTCGTGGTGGTGGCGTCGTCGTCCACGGTGGTCTCGCTGGTGGTGGGCACCGACGTGGTGGCGTCGTTGCCTCCTTCCTCGGTGGCGCTCGAGCCGTCCGGTCTCGCTCCCTGGTCGCCGTCACCACATGCCGAGACCACCAAGACCACAGGGATGGCGGCGCTCACCACGGCCTGGAGCGGTCGCTTTCGATCGGGTTGGTGACCGCCAGCCTCGTCTCATGACTTCCCCCCCCTGCCATAGTTGTCCTCCGGAGCGACTGCATCAACGTCCGGCTACATGGGCGCTTCCCAGGTGGCCGCCCAGGTGACGGGTCCGACGACCCCGTCCGCCTGTAGTGACTGGAGCCGTTGGAAGTCGCTACAGGCCTGTTTGGACTGCCCTCCGTACTTCCCATCGATCCCGAGCGTGGTGCCCCGCTGGACCATGCGCTCCTGCCACAGCCGGGCATCGTCGCCCACCGTCATCGGTGGGTAGCGCAGGTTACGCCCTCGGAACGGGGGGGCATGCACAATGCCGGCCGCCGCCTTGGCCACGGCGGCGGCGAGCGGCTGGGGATCGATGAGGCCCCAGCCGTGGTCGTCGTCGAAGCCGGTCATGCCGAGGTCCACCGCCGTCTTGAAGATCAGACTTCGCAACTGGTCCGGGGAGATGTCCAACGCCGAGTGCTTGGTGCGGATGGCGGCCACCACGCCGGCCGCCACCGGGCAGGCGGCAGACGTCCCACTATCGGTGGTGCCCACCCCTGATCCCTGGAAGTGGGTGTACGCACTGATGTCAGGCTTCTGGGCGGAGAGGACGCCGGGACCCTGGGACGAGTAACCGACCCGGGCGCGGGTCGTGTCCACCCCGGCCACGCTGAGCACCCGCGGATGGGAGTTGGCCCCGCAGATGGGAGGGGCGGCGCCGAACGCACACGACCCAGCCGGGCAGTCGCGCCCGCAGTTGCCGGCGGCGAAGAGGATGTCCGCTCCGGCGCTCTCCAGGCTGGCGACGATGATGTTGAAAGGATGCGCGGGGTTGTGGCTGTAGTTGCCGGGGTGGCCCGGCGGGAAGTCCCAGGCGGGATCGAACATAGCCCAGCTGTTGCTCACCACCAGCGCTCGGTGGCTCTGGTTGCGCATGAAGGCCAGCAGCCGGCTGTAGGACAAAATGGCGTCGCTGAGCTGGCTGGAGAACGAGCTTGAGCGCAACACGGCGTGGTCGAGCAGTGTGGCTGCTGGGGCGGCGATGCCGGCGTCGTAGGCACACATGGTGCCGTGCCCGGTGGCGTGCTGGCCCGGCCCGGCGGTCGCTCCGCTATAGGTGAAGCTGGCACCGGTGTCGAGTGGTGGCGTGCGGCCGCGCGAGTTCAGGTGGGCGAGGTTGATGCCGGTGTCGACGATGGCCAGCGGGACCCCGGTGCCGTCGAGGCCTTGTGCAGCCAGAGCGGACACGTCTAGCTGGCGGGCGACATCGGCGTCGGTGCCCACCGGTGGGCTCCCCGCGCAGACCAGGCAGGTCTGGATCTGCGGGTCGCCGAAGACCCCTGAGACCTCCGGCCGGGCCAGGAGCCGGCTGAGCACAGCCGGATCGTCGGTGACCTCGCCTCGTACCAGGCGGGCCGACTGCTCGGGCTCCGACGAGAACGCCAGCGGGCGGTCGAGGGTACGGGAGACGGTGCTCGGGCTCAGCAGCTCGGGGATCTCGGCTGCTCCGTAGCCGGTGTCCACCTGGACCTCGGGCAGGAGTCGTTCGATCGAAGGCATCACTTCCGAAGCGCCGGCGGCCAAAGCTTCTGCGGATGCCGACTGAGGCCGGAACTGCACCAGGACTTTCATGGTCGGTTTCCTACTTTCTCTCGGCTGGAGTGTTTGTCACCTCAGGCCTCGGGTGGGTCCGTTGGCTCGATGCGGGGATTGGCAAATGGACCGGCAGCGCCCTCGGCTCCGGCGGCATCCCCGGCAACCCGCTCGTCCACCATCACGGCGTAGGTCAGGTTCTCGGGGTCGATGAGCACGACGCCGAAGTCGGGATCCAGGTCCGTTTCGGAGACGCTGAGGTGCCGGGCGGCCTCCGCCATGGAGGCCTGGGCGCTGCCGAGCTTGACCGTGACCAAGACGTTGACCATCGCGCCTTCCCGTGTTCGGTTACCGAAATTCCCTGGTGATCTTGACACCAGCGCCCGCCGGGTTCCAGGCCCAGGGCCCAGGAATCCGGGCGGACTTTGCTTCCCAGAAGGGAAGGCCCGTCTGGAGGGATCACCAGCGGGGGGCGCCGGGGCGCCCACGCAGCTTTCCATTGACCCGTTCGCGGGTGTCTGACACCATGGCTCGGCGGCAGCTCGTCCTAGTTCACGACATCCCACCGAAAGCGGCTCCGAAATGGCTCCTGCAGCGCATCGCAGCGGCACCAGCTCATTTCGCCCGCCGCCCACGGTCCTGGTTCCTGCGGACGGTCCGGCCATCCGGAGGTCTCGGCTCCGCCCTCCCGGGATCCCTTCGATACGCCGGGAGCGCCTCGAACGGTTGCTGGACGGCCTGTCGGAACGTCGCCTGGCGGTGGTCGTCGCCCCTCCCGGATCGGGCAAGACCACGCTCTTGGACCAAGTCTCGTCCTACGCCGACGAACCGGTGGCCTGGTACCGGGCCGAGAGCGACGACTCCTCCGAGGAAGCCCTGCTCCATAGCCTGAGCCTGTCCTTCGGTGATGCCATGGGAAGGGGACCCGGCCGTTTCAAGCGAGTCGAGGAGCTCATCGAGTGGATCGAACAGGCGGGCCCAGAGGCGATCTTGCTGGTCGTGGACGACCTCCACACCCTCGAGAGGACCGCCGCCGAAGCCACCCTTGCCCGCCTCATCGACCATGCACCGACGGGCCTCAAGATCTTGCTTGCCTCGCGCTGCCCGCCGAGGTTCGATCTCTCCCGGCTGCGGGTGTCGGGGGATCTCCTCGACGTCGGGCCCGACGATCTGCGCTTTCGTTCGTGGGAGATCGAGAAGCTCTTTCACGACTTCTACCATCAGCCCCTCTTCCCCCAGGACCTCGCCGAACTCGCTCGCTGCACCGAAGGATGGGTGGCCGGGCTCCAGCTCTTCCACCTGGCGACGCGCGGGAAGCCCCGCAGCGAGCGCCGCCGGGTCCTGGCCAATGCCAGCACCAGGGCTCGGGGGCGCCGGGAGTACCTGGCCCGCAACCTGGTGGACGGCCTGCCGGCAGAACAACGGAGCTTCCTGCTCGAGACCTGCGTGCTCGGTCAGCTGACCGGGTCACTGTGCGACGAGCTGTTGGGCTCCACGGGCAGCGAGCAGATCCTCGAGGAGCTCGAGCACCGTCAGATCTTCACCTGCGCCGTCGACGGAGGACGCACCTACCGCTACCACGAGGTCCTGAGCTCTCACCTGCAGGTCGCCCTCCTCGAGGAACGCGGCGAGGAGGCCACCCGCCAGCTCTTCCGGCGCGGCGGTGCCCTGCTCGAAGGGGCTGGTGCTGCCTCCCACGCCCTGCTTGCGTACTGCCGGGCCCAGGAATGGGACTCCGCCGCCCGACTCCTCGGGAGGAAGGGCCGCCAGCTTGCCGAAGATCCCGGAACGTGGCTTCACATGATCCCGGCCTCTCTCGTCGAGCACGATCAGTGGCTGTTGTGGGCGGCGGCCCGGCGCTGCCTGACGGCCGGGCGGTTGGGGGAGGCGCTCGAAACCTACCGACGAGCTGAGCACGTGTTCGGGCCGGGATCGGCAGGCGGCACCTGCACCAAGGAGCGATTGGCCCTGGCCGCCTGGCTGGGGAACGACCCGCCGGTGGCCGGCGACTGGATGGGGATGCTCCGGTCTGCGCTTGGCAAGGAGCCGCTGGCCATTGCGCAGCAGGCCGGTGCGACTCGAGGTGGCCCGGCCCGCTTCGTGGAAGGAGTGGCCCGGCTGGTGGCCGGGCAGGCGGCGGAGGGTCGCCGGTTGCTGGCCTTGGCTGCGGGCTCGGGTGATCTGAGCCCGGTGCTGGCCCTGGCCGCCCGATTGGCCACGGCGGCGACTTCCTTCACCTGTGGTTCGCCGACCATCGGAAGGTTCGAGGCCCTCGCCGAGGAGTCCGAGGCGCTCGACCTGCCCATCTTGACGCGGCTCTGTCGCGCGACTCTGGCCATCGAGGGGGCCGGGGGCCGGATCGAAGCGGCTGCCGCCCGCGCCCGCTGCCGGCAAGACGGTGATCCCTGGGGGTCCGCCCTCATTGCCTTCTTCCAGGGCATGGGTGCCCTGGCTGCCGGCGAACCGGCCCACCAGCTCTTCGACGAGTCCGCTCGAGGTTTCCACGCGCTCGGTGCCACCGTGCTGGAGGCGTGGGCCGTTGCTGGTGCCGCGGCGGCTCATACAGCAGAGGGCAGCCTGGGTGCCGCCGATGCCCTGCGGCGATCCCGAGTCACGGCCCGCCTCAGCAGCACCCCGGGAGTCCATGCCCTGGTCTGTGAGTCCCTGGGCCGGCTCAGCCCCCGAGCTGCGCCGGCACCGCCACTCGCTGAAGTGGGGCTGGGGAACCCGTCGGCGCTGACCATCGTGGCGGGCACGCCCCCTTTGGAGCTGCGTTGCTTCGGTGGTTTCACGCTGGAACTCGAAGGTCGCACCCTGGACGGGAGGGAGATCAAGCCGAGAGTCCGGGCCCTCTTGCACCGGCTGGCCGTCGCCGCCGGACAAGCCGTGCATCGGGAGTCGCTGATCGTCGCTCTGTGGCCCGAGGCCGACGAGACGACGGGGTTGCGGAACCTGCAGGTTGCTGTGTCCTCCCTGCGCCACTGGTTGGAACCAGGCGTGGCCCGCGGAGCTTCCTCCCTGGTGCCCCGGGAAGGCGACACCTACCGTCTGGGCCTGCCCGACGGGGCCCTCGTCGACCTCCTGGTCTTCGAACACGAGCTGGCCGCCGCTTCTCGGGCCCATCACCGCGGCGATCGGGGGACGCTCGAAGCTTCACTCCAGCGAGGACTCGATGCCTACCGCGGAGACCTCCTGCCCGAGGCTGGTCCCGCCGAGTGGGCCGTGGCTCCCCGGGACTTCTACCGCATTGCGGCCGCTGACGCTGCCCAGCGCCTGGCCGAGCTCCAGCTCGCCCGAGGCGACGCGGAAGGCGCCATGGCCACCAGTGAGTGGGGTCTGCGCATCGACCGCTACCGCGACGCGCTGTGGCGATCGCTTATCCGTGCCCACGACTCGGCTGGGAACCAGGTGGCGGCGGCACGGGCCGAACTCGCCTACGAGGGGGTCAAGGTCGAGCTCGGCCTCGCCCCCTCCCACCCCGGCCCGGCCGGGGCCCATCAGAGAGAGAGGAGCACTTCATGACTCAGCCGACGTTGAAGAAGGGAGCAAAGGGCGACGCCGTGCGCCAGCTGCAGGAGGCGCTGGTGGCGGCCGGGTTCGACCCCGGGACGCCCGACGGGCACTTCGGCAACAAGACCGATCAGGCGGTACGAGCCTTTCAGGCCGATCGAGGTCTGGGTGTAGACGGGGTGGCGGGGGCCAGGACCTGGGCTGCTCTGCGCACCCCTGGCCCGGCGCCCTCACGTCCGCCATCGGCCCCGTCGGGCGGTGGTGGCGCCGGTGGCAGTAGCGGCGATGCCGGCACCGATGCCGACACCGACTTCATCCACGACGTGTCCCGCAGCACCCTCGAGTTCCTCACCGACGACCAGCGAAGGCGCTTCGAGGGGACCGAGTGGGGCTGGCTCGACTTCCCGGGTAACAAGTCGAAGCCCGTGGCGGACATGGGCCCCGACGAGCTGGCTAGGTACCACCGTGACGCCAACATCCGACTGGAGAGCGAGAAGTTCTTCGTGGGCACCGGCCAGGGCGAGGCCGAAGCGCTCTTCGGCGCCCTGGCCGGGGTCCGCCCCGGCGGTGGGGAGCGGCGGGTCAACCGGAGGCCCACGGCGGTGTTGACCAAGGAGCAGTTCGTCACGGCTCCGGCCGCCTTCGACGCCTACATCGAGGCTCAGCTGGTCCCGTTGGCCGGCCAGGGGAGCAAGATGAGGATGAACACCCTGGCCGCCGAGGTGTTCGCCAGGCTGCGAGCCGCGGCCCAGGCCGACGGGGTGATGATCACGGTGCGTAGCGCCTTCCGGGAGCGCGACGTGGCCGAGAGGAACGCCGCCCGTGCCGGCAACGCCAAGGCGGTGGCCGGGTTCTCCCCCCACTGCCTGGGCCTGGCCATGGACCTGGCCCTCTGGGTCCCGGAGATGGCCGTGACCGGCGAAGTCTGGAAGGAGATCTCGACGCGCCCCTTCGCCGACGTGGTGCGCATGCTCTACGCCCCCGCCTACAAGTGGATGTATACCCAGGGCGCCGCCTTCGGCTTCTACATGTACAGCCCCGAGTCCTGGCACTGGGAGTACAACCCACTCGGGTTCAAAGACCGCTTCTACGCCGCCAAGCCATCCCTTCGGCCCGAGAGCTGACCCGGGGACGCAGGCCGACCAGTCGCCCGTCGTCTCAGGTGCCCTCCTCGAAGAACTGGATGCCGGGTTGGTCGGGGAATAGGTTCGGCAGCTCCAAGAGCGGCGGAAGGATGATCTTCAGGCACTCGCGGAAGGGCCGGGGCGGCCGGGTGGTGATCACCACCTGTTCGCCCTGAGTGACCATGGTGCCCGCAGCCGGTGCCTGGCTTTCTACTTCCGGGTCACAGCTCTCCGACTGGGGGCCGGCGGTGGTGGCCACCACCTGGAAGTTGGGGCTGAGGGCGGCGGTGGCTTCCGATCGATCGAACCCGACGACGTTGGGCATGACGATGCCGACCGGGGGCACCGGCTCGACGGCAGCACTGGGACCGGAGGTGGCCGTCGCCTGGCGGTCGCCGGCCGCCGCCGTGACGTTCACCCGCAGGCGCATGCCCACATCCTCGTTGCCGGCCTGGTAGGACGGGAGCACCGCACCGTCGATCTCCCCGCAGGCTTCGCCGGCCGGGTCGCAGCGCTGCCACTGGTAGGCGAACTCGAGCTCCTCGGCCGTCCACGCACCGGGATCGACGTTCAGGACCTCGAGCACCCTGGGCGTGCCCTCGATGCTCGGCAGGGCGGTGTTGCTCAGATCCTCGCCATCATCGCCGATGGCGAGGAACACCACCACGATGGCGAGCACGAGGACGGTGGCCACGGCGGCCGGGCGATGCCAAGCGGGGCGGGGTACGGCGTCCTCGTTCTCGGCCGCGGGGGCGACCGCTCCGGGGATCACCACTGTGGCGCCGGCCACCGAAGATGCGCCCGAGGCCGCCGACGTGGCCCGCAGCTCCAGGCGGTGCTCACCAGGGGTGACGGTGGCCGAGGCGGGCAGGCGAAAGACCAGCCGGGCGCGGCCGACGGTGCCGGGCGCGAGTGCCAGCGACTGCGGCTCCGGGAGCACCCACGCCGCCATCTCGCCGTCCACCTGCAGGGTGACGGTGTCAGGTGCCGAGCCGACGTTGCCCACCCGGATCTCGAAGGATGCCTCGCCGCCGGGCTCGACGGTCACGGTCAGGGTGGGCAGATCGATCTCGATCACCGGCGCCGGTGCCGGGGTGGGGGCCGGAGGTGGGGGCTCGGGCACCGGTTCCGGCGGTGGCTCGACCTCCTCCAGGGCGAGGTAGCACGTCTTGCATGTGGTCCTCCAGTCTTCGTTCTCATGGCCGTTCGGGCACACTTTCATTGGGCGATTACCTCCACGCGATGGGCCAGGTGGGCGGGCTTGGCGGCGGCGACGACATCGTGGAGCCGGGTGACGTCGATGCTCGACGGCTCAGACACGCGCACCTGTACCGTGAACTCGTGCTCGGGGCGTCCGGGGCTGCGGGTCCCGGGCGTGAGTGATGCCACCACCGCCCCGTTCTCGACGACCTCGATGGAGGCCGGCTCGATGTCGAGGAAGAGGGCCACGTAGTGGGTGAGGCCCTCGACCGTGCCCCACGAGCGGTACAGCTCCATGGCGCGTACGATCCGCCGGCGGCGCCGGGACAGGGCCCAGGTCTGGTCCACCTCGAGCCCGAGCCAGGCGTTGAGCCAGTCGACGAAGTCGGCCGGCGCCAGCAGGGGATCGAGGTAGTCGGCCAGGCTCTGGATGGTGGCGAAGACCGGTGCCAGCGCATCATCGAAGGCCGAGAGGAAGGCGGCAGGATCGATCAGCTCCTGGTCGCCGGTGATCGGGGCCGGGGCGCCCTCGAGGTCCCGGAACACCGCCGGCAGGGCGTCGCCGAGTGGATGGGGACTGCGTAGCCCGGGGACCGACCCCCTCACCGGAGGTCTCCGCTGAGCACGGTGACGGAGTGGTTCTCCGAGAACACCAGGTCGTTGGCGGCCAGGTCGATGCGACCGACAGTCTCGACCTCCCTACCGGACCCGGCCTCGGATCGCCCGAGCTCGACCTCCTCGACCAGGGCCGTGCCGGGCACATTTTGGAGCACTGAGAAGACCTCGCCGGCCAGCACTGGTCTCCCGAAGTCCCAACCCATCCCGTCAATGCCGCCGGTGAGCGGGCTGAAGTACCGGTAGAGCGCTTCCAGCGCGGCAATCTGGAGGGTTCCGGGCTCCGTCCGCTTGGCCGGTCGGATCTGGGCACGGATGGTCAGACCGACGTAGTGGGGGGGCTCGACCACCACGCGGGCTCCGATGATGCGGCGGCGGTCCAGATACTCGGCGACCTTGGTCACCAGTCGCTCATCGAGGGGGCAGAGCTGGTCCAGCTCCAGGCGGCCATCGGTATCGTGAGCAGACGGGACCAGCAGCACCCGGACGACCCCAGCCTCGGTACCGTGCTCGACGGCCAAGCACTTCACCCGGCTCAAACCGTCGGGTGCCGCCTGCATGGCCTGGTGCTCGTAGTCGCGCACCGCCACGGCCCGGGTTCCGCGGAGCTGCATCGGCCCCCGCAGCTTGGCGTTCTCCAGGTCCTCCTGCTCCTTGCCCCCGTCGGCTCGCACCCGGTTCTCCACTCGCGCCACCGAGGGGATCGAGGACTTGAGCATCTTGACCGAGCCGGCGGCGACGTTGCCTCGGGTCCCTCCTCCCGTGCGGTAGGAGCTGATCCGGATGAGGGCCCCATGAGGGGGAACGGACCCGTAGTGGGTCACGGTTCCATCCGGTTGGCGAAGGGCGGGTCCGAACTCCACCACCCCCTCGACCTCGTTCAGCAAGAAGTGGCGGTCGTGCTCACCACTGTCGGCGAAGCTGTTGACCTCGAACCACTCCTCCGCGGCCCCGGCGGTGATCACCTCCACGCGTGCCCCATCCTCCGACGCCACCACCGGTGAGAACTTGAGGGTGAAGCGTTGGGCCGGCAGCCCGGAGGAGCGGCCCAGCTCCTCCCCGGTGACGACCTCGGCGTGGACTGCTCGTGCGGTCCCGCCCACCGTGAAGGCCCGCACGCTGGTGATGACCGGGGAGTCGCCGTAGGGTCGTTGGGTACCGCGTGTGGAGATCACCAGGCAGCGCAACCACCCCGCCGTCAGGCCCCCCATCTCGACAGCAGCGTGCTCCGGGGAAACGTGGAGGACGACCTCGCCCGGCTGGTTCAGCCCGCCTGTCCCGTCCCGGTCCACCACGCAGGGAGCCCATCCGTCGCCGGTCATGGCCTCCCATGCCAGCGGCGGGTCCGTCGGGTCGACACCTCGTCCCTCGGCCGTGCTGCAGTCGATCCGAAGCGTGACCGCACACGACGGAACCGGCTGGGACAGCCCCACGAGGAGGGCGTCTCCCGGTTTGGGAGGGGTGTCGAAGCACCGGATCGCCTCTTGGAACTGCAGGGCTTGGTCGTGGGGGCGGACGGCACCGGGGCTTATGGTCGACGCCAGGTGGGCCAAGGAGCAGGGAACGATGGCCAGGTCCTCGACCACGGTGAAGGTGATCGCCTGCTCGCTCTCCGTGCGCACGGTGGCCACCTGGATGCCGGCGGCCACGTGTACGGGAGCCGGCTGGGGAGCACTGAGCCAAAAGGTCACCAGGGTGCGGGCGGGGACCGCTGGCTCCAGGCGCACCCCGAGGAGCTCGAGGAACTTGACGTAATTGCGGTCAGGAACGCGGTTCAGCCGGCGCAGCAACAAGTCGGTCATCCAGGCGAAGGTCTCGACGAGGGTCACGCCCGGATCGGAGACGTTGTGGTCGGTCCATGCCGGGCACCGCTGTTGGATCAGGCGCTTGGCGTCGTCGACCAGATCCTGGAAGCGGCGATCGTCGAGGCTGGGCGCGGGCAGGGCCATACCGATCAGACCGGTTGTTCGGACGGGATCACGTAGAACGGGAACACCAGGTTGCGGGGGTCGTTGGTCGAGCGGATGGTGTAGGCGATGGCGATGGTCAGCACCGCTCGGTCGTGAGGATCGGGTGCCACCTCCACCTCGGTGACCTCGATGCGGGGCTCCCAGCGCCGTAGGGCCTGGTGGACGTCACGGGTGATCAGCCCGATGGTGGTGGCGTCGGCAGGGGCGAAGACGTACTCGTGCAGGTTGCATCCGAACTCCGGGCGCATCGGCCGCTCGCCTCTGGCCGTGCCGAGGATCAGCCAGATGCTCTGCTCGATCCTGGTTGGACCACCGGCCAGGGCGATCCCCCCGGCGGCGCTGGTCTGGAGGGGGAAGGCCCACCCGGAGCCGATGAAGGCCTGCTCGGCCATGCTCAGCCTCCGATCAGGACCGTCGTCTGAGAACCGGCCACCTGCCCCGGCGTGGCGCACAGCCGCACGGCCGATCCGGTCCGGGCCGCCGGCTTGCCTTCGAAGACCACGGTGGTGCTGCCGGCCAGGATGGCGCCCTCCTGGCGCGGCGGTGCGACGAAGGGATCGGTGCCGTGCAGACCGACATGAGGAGGCGTGTTGAGGCCGGAGGAACCCTGCACGGCCGCCGCCTTGCCGCCGATGACCACGCTGGTGGCCAGCGACGAGGTGAGCGGGGCCGAGAAGCCGAGCGGACCCGGCGAGGGCTGGGGCACCCCAGTCGCCGGGTTCGGGACCTGGTGGATGGCGCACGAGCCCGTCAACCGATCCCCCATCACCACTGCCGGTTGACCCATGAGCGCTCCTCTCGTTAGTTCAGCCGGATCTGGGTTCCGGTGACGGTGACGTTTCCGTTCCCGCCGTCTATGGAGACCCCGGCGTCGGCGGCCAACGTCAACTGCCGCCCGGTGATGGAGACGTCCCCTTCGGCCTCGATGACCACGTCTCCTTGGCTCGAGACCTTGATCCGGGTCTGGGTGCTGTTGAGCGAGAGGCGCAGCCCCTGATCACCGGTGAGCAAGGCGATGCCGTCCTGGTCGTCGTCGTCGAGGAACACCAGGGCATGCCCGTTCTTGGAGACGAAGCCCCGGCGCCGGACATCTCCGGTGGAGGCGTCGACGAATGCGTCTCCCAGCCGCGGCTTGTCGACGCCGTTGTACAGGCCGCCGAGGACATAGGGGCGGCGGATGTCCCCGAGCTCGAAGGCGACCAGGACCTCGTCGTTCACCTCGGGGACGACCACGAAGCCCCGCTCAGGCCCCGCTCCGGCCTGGACGACGCGGACCCAGTCGGACTCGTAGCCGTCGGAGAGCCAGGGAAACGCCACCTTGACCCGGCCCTGGCCGCCAGGATCCCCGGCGTTGGTGACCTTGGCGATCACCACGCCCGGCATGAGCCGGTCGGGCTCGGGGCCCGACGCCAGACCGAGAAGCGACCGTTGCTGGCGACCAGTGACAGAGAAATGCGTCCGGAACCCCTCCCGGTCGAAGACGTGACGGGCAGCGGTGATGGTGTAGAGGCCCTCGAAGGGATCACCGGTAAGCCCGACGCTGACGGCGGCGCCGGCCCGCAGCCGGGGATTCCCCGTGGCCGTCCCGTCGGCCTGGGCGAAGGCACTGGCGATCCGCTCGGCCAGGGCGGACGCGGCAGCGTCGACCTCGCCCTGGGTCGACCACGGCCGGTCGGCGGCCACGTGGACCGGGCCGCCGAACCGGTCCGCCAGCTCCACCGGGTCGAGGGACAGGGCCACGCTCGAGGTGGAGGCGGCGACGTTGGCGGTCAGGACCTGCTGATGCTCCGGGTCCCAGCCCCGCACCTGCACCTCGGAGACCTGCTCGGCCGACGTCACCCGAGGTCGGAAGGCCAAGAGGTCGGCTCCGATGACCAGTTGGAGAGGGTCGCTGGAGCTCAGATCTCCCGAGGCCGGTGCCGAGGACGCGTCGGCGGGCCGCCGGAACTCGAGCTTGCCGTCCGACATGGCCAGATCGCAGCCGACCTCGGTGGCGCGGGCACGAAGGAACGCCCAGTCGCTCTGGTTGGCCTGCGACACCAGCCGGTGGGTGGCGGCCGTCTCGTCAATCCGACCGGTGGGCAGGCCCGCCCGCCGGGCCACCAGCCGGACGATGTCCGAATCGGTGACGTTGCGGTAGGTCTCGGTGGTGCGCCCGCGGTGCAGGCGATGGGAGTGGTCGTAGCCCCGGACGACGGTGTGGCTGCCGCTGGTGACATCGAACTCCGCCTCCAGAGCGGTCACCTCGCCGCTGATGAGAGCGGTGGCGACATCCTGGCCCAGCGGCGCCGCCATGATCTTGACCTGGGCGCCGATGGCCAGGCCCGCCCCCCGGATCACAACCTGGTCGGTGTCGCGGAAGCGCAGGGCGAACATCTCCGGGACCAAGGCGTGCTCGTCGACCACCACCTGCTCGAGGAGTGCCTGGTACTCCGACGCCAGGGCCGTCCCGTCGACCTCGATCCTCGGCTCGGCCGCGTACTGGGTCGCCATGGGCTACGACAGCTCCATGGCCCGGGGTGCCGGCGGGATGTGCAGGGTGGTACCGGGTGCCACCGCCAAGGCGTCGTCGATGTCGTTGACCTCGGCCAGACCTCGCCACAAGGCCGCTCGACCGTATTCCTGGTAGGCGATGGCGTGGAGGGTCTCACCGGCCGCCACCACCCGGGACCGTGCGCCCGCCCCTCCCGACGTCGGGTTCTGACGGGCCGGTTCGGTCGGCACCTCCTCGAAGGCGACATCCACGCTCGCCCGTAGCGGGACGCCTTCGCCGGTGAAGAGGACGTAGTGGGCGCTCACGCCCTTCACGTAGGCGTCGAACAGCGTCTTGTTGCCCCAGTGGAAGAACACGATCGGGGGCATGGGCCGGTGGTTGTCGAGCGACTGGCGGGTGGGGTTGGTCCACGACATCAGCGCCTCGACGTCCAGGGACACGTCCTCGGAACCCGTCTCCCAGCCGTCGAGGAACAGCGTCATCTGGAGGGTCCGGGCATTGGTCCCCACGAATTCGGCGATCGGTGCGCTGGGCGCCCCCGGGACGGCCGTGCGCCTCCAGTTGGCGCTCTTGGCGACGGTGTACTCCTTGGGGTTGAACCGGCACCGGAGCTGGACACCGAGGTCCCGGGCGATCACCAGTGCCTTGGCCAGACGTTGCGAGCTCACCCGAGGAACCCGTGGTGGACGAGCTCGAGCGATTCCTTCACCACACCGCCACCCTCGGCTGAGAAGCTGGGCCCGGCCCAGCGAGCCGGGTACACGTCGACGAGGTTCCAGCTGGCGATCTCCTCGTGGTCGACCCCGTAGGCGGTGATGGAGGCGGTGTGTCTACTCACGGACCGCTGGAGCTCCGAGAACCATCCCGCCAAGCGTCCGGAGGCCTCGTCGACGGGTCGTGTGAGGCGGACGTTGGTGTACTTGAGGCGCCCGGGCAGGCGGTGGACGTAGGTGTTCTGGCCGCCCTCCTCGTACTCCAGCACCTCGTACTCCGCTCCGAGGCCCTCACAGGCGGTGAACGAGCCGAGGTCGATTCCGTCCACGGTGACCTGGAAGCGGGAACCAGTTGCCGGGTCAGCCACGATCCCCCCTCACCACAGGTCCACCAGGCTGCCGCACCGTTCGCGGTCGACGAGCAGTTCCAGCTTGAGCCGGGAGGAGATGCGCTCGTACAGGCGCTCCATCACCTCGTCGAGGTCCTCGGGCTGGTCGGCCGGAGGCACCGCCGCCGAGGCCCGCTGGACGGCCTGGGCCCCGATCCCTGATGGCCGGGTGGCCGCCGGTGGCTTCGATACCGGAGTCGGTTCCGTCGGCCCCAGTGCCGTTGCGGCCAGGCTGGAGGCCTCGCCGCCGGGGACTCGTGCGTGGTGCCCACGGCCGCTCGACGATCGGGCCACCACGGTGCTCATGGAGGAACGGGCTGTGGCGGCGGTGCTGCCGGCGGCGGTCCGATGACCGGCCGGACTGACCTGTTGCGCCGGTGTTGAGGCGGGTGCCAGCGCCCGGGCGGGGCGCACCAGGGTGGGCATCGGCGTGCTGGCGTGCCTCGCCGGCTCTGCCTCCTGGGCGCCAGCCGGCCTGGCTTCGCGGGAGTGGGAGCCGACCCGTTCGGTGCCGGCGTGGGATGGCTCCGCTTGGGCGGAATCGTGAGTCAGTGTTCGGTGGGTGACGGGGGTCGGGCCTGACGGCGCCGCCGCGCTCGCCGGGCGATCGCTCCCCACGGGGCTCGGCTGGCGCTCCCGTACGGCCCGGGGGGAGCCGAGGCCCAGCCGGGTTGGGGCCGGGCGGGAGCGGCGCAGGGTGCCGGTCTCGACGGCGGCGGGCCCGGAGGGCGGTCTTGGGGTAGTGCGGTCGTCGGACCGAGCCGTCGCCGTCCGCCGGTACGTGGGCACAGTGGCAGTGGTCCCCACTCGGGCGGCGGGTGCCTCGGCGGCTGGCATCTCGTATTCCAGGGCGCCCCGCCCGGGATCGACGTGTGTGTCCCGCGCGAGCCCAGGCTGAGCCGCGGCCACGCCCGGGTCCGTCACTTCGGCCGGATGGTCCCCCAGCTCGCCCGATCTGGCGCGAGCGCGGCTCGTGGCTGGGCTCGGGCCGGGGGCCCCCGGCAGCGGTGGCGCAACGTGAGCCTGCCCATCCGAGCCTTCGCCGGCGAAGGCGATGTCGCTCCTGGCCCGGCCGGCCTTGGACCACGCCCTGGTGAGCAACGCCCGCACCAGCCTGGTCACCATCCCGGCATCAGCGTCGGCGGAGGGCCCCGGTGCCATGACCACCGCTCGCCTGCTGACCTGGGGGTGGGGGGCCGGCGGGGCGAGCAACGGCGCGAGGGCCATGGCTCGACGCCCGGACAGGGACCGGGTGAAGTCGCCTCGCAGCGTCGCCGGCCCGGGAACCGCCACCGTGGGGGCGAGGGCTGCCAGCTCGGACCAGGCCGGAGCCGCCGGGCGCGCCGGTGGCTCCGGGGACCGAGACCGGCCCAGCCACCAGCCCATCATCGCCAGTCCTCCTCGAGCGCCCGACGGTTGAGCTTCTCGACCTCTTCCACGAAGCGCCGGCGAAGCGGGTGCTCGAGGTCGAGCAGTTCGTCGAGTGACCAATGGAGGTGGTAGGCGAGGTAGGACACCTCCTCGATGAGGCAGTCCGTACCCGCCGTCACGATTCCCCCAGGCGACCACTGGCCACGTCGACCATGAACTCGTGCTTGCACTCGGGACAGGTCAGGTGAGCATGGGTGTGGCCCTCTTGGTTCACCCGCCGGTACAGGTCCTGGAGGAAGGCGAGGTCGGAGGCGAAGAGGCCTTCGATGACGGCTGGGGTGATGGCAGGAAGTGTCCCCAACTCGGTCACCACCCGGCTGAGGAGCAACACCGTGAGGTAGGCGTCGTTGTCCCGGACGCGAGGATCCCGTAGGGGCAGGATCTCGTCGCGAGCCGTGGCCAGTCGCATCCGCCCCTGGCGGTGCAGCGTTGTGCCCTCGTCCTGGAAGCCTTGGGGCAACTCGAAGGTGAACTCTGTCTGCAGCCGTTCGGCCGAACGGCGCCGGACTACCTCCACCGTGCTCAACGCTCTGTTCATGCCGGGTTGAGCCCCTCGTGGGCGATGGTGCAGGACTCGAGGAGAACATCGTTGCTACCGGCCTGAAGGGCACCGATGCTCACCTTGGCCGGCCACCCGTTGGTGAAGTTATAGCGGGCGACCTCGCCGCGCTCGTAGTCGTAGAGGACCACCGAGCCGTTCTTGCGAGCTCCGGCAATGTCGCCGTCTCGCACCATCTGGTGCCAGGCCCACAAGGTGTTGTCGCTGGTCTTGCCTCGAGACAGGGTCAGGTCCCCGTTGGCGGCCAGGCCCGGGAGCTTCTTGTGCACGGGAATGCCACCGGGCTTGTTCTCCCGATGGTCGATGACCTGCACCTCGCTCGACACGCCCGACAGTTCCTTGAACTGGGCGATGGTCATCCCATCGATCTCGATCTGCCATTGGGACGCACCGATGGCGTCTCCCTCGGGAAGGGGCATCGTTCGCTCCTTACTCGCTCACCTGGGCACCGCCAGGAAACTGCTGGACCCGGAACACGACGAACTCGGCCGGCTTCACCACGCTCACGCCGACCTCCACCGCCAATTGCCCGCTCTCGACCACGTCCGGGGGGTTGGTCTCCTCGTCGCATTTCACGTAGAAGGCCTGGTCCGGCGTGGTACCGAAGAGTGCCCCGTTTCGCCACAGGCCGAGCAGGAAGGCAGTGACCGTGCGGCGGATGCGCTGCCAGAGTTCGTGGTCGTTGGGTTCGAAGACCACCCACTGCGTCCCCTCGATGATGGACTCCTCGAGGTAGTTGAACAGCCGACGCACGTTGATGTAGCGCCACGAGGAGTCGCTGGACAGCGTCCGCGCCCCCCAGACACGGATGCCTCGCCCGGGGAAGGCACGGATCACGTTGATCCCCTCGGGGTTGAGCTGATCGTGCTCCCCCCGGGTGACGTTGATGCCGAGGTCGAGAGCACCTCGCACCACTTCGTTGGCCGGTGCCTTGTGTACACCCCGCTGCGAGTCGGAGCGACTCCAGATCCCGGCCACGTGGCCGCAAGGCGGGACCGAGATGTTGTGGCCCCGGCCGGGGTCGAACACGCTGATCCAGGGCCAGTACAGCGCCGCCTGCTTGGCGTCGTAGCGCGCCTTGTCGACCCGCCACTCCTTGACCTGCTGCGCGTTAAAGGCCGGGGGTGCATCCAAGATGGCCATGCGGTCCCCCATCTCTTCGCAGTGGTCGATCATCGCCTGCTGCACGGCCTGCACGCCGTCGAGGTCGATCAGTTGGCTCTGGTACGCAGCCATAAGGTCAGGGACGCAGAGCATGGTGATCTCTTCGACGGCTTGGAGCGCTCCGAAGCCCGTGCGCTGCTCGGCCGAGCCGATGTAGTCCTCCGAGCCGATGCGGGAGATGTCGGCCGTACCGCCGCCGGAGAGGGCATAGGTACCCGCCGCCGGGAGTCGCTTGGCCGCTGGTGCTCGTCCGACCTCTTCGAGCTGGATGAGCGTGGAGGTGGCGTTCACCACCGCGGCCACGTTCTTGGGGCCAGCCCGGAGGGTGAAGCCCTCGAAGGGCTCCTCGGTGGCGCCGCGACGTACCACCAGGCGAAAGCTTGCCTCTTGGTCGTCGGCGTCCTCGAGGTGCTCGACGAGGACCGTGATCTCGTTGCCGGGCGTCCCGGCTTCCTTGGCCCGCACGAGGTATACGCTGGTCGAGGAATCGTCGGCGCTCGGAAGTTCGACCACGGCCCCTCGGGCGGGGGGAGCGCCATCGCCATCGCCCAGGCGCACGACGTAGCAAGATCCGCCACCATTGTTGAAATAGCCGAAGATGGCATGGGCCAGGTAGGTTTCCTCCACGTACCCCCCGAAGGTCCGCGTGAACTGGCTCCAGTTGGTCACGAGCGTCGGGGTGTTGAATGGCCCTTGTGCAGCTAAGCCCAGGAAGGCCGCCACTGCGGTCCCGACCCCTTCGATCGGCCGTGAACCGGGTTCGACCTCCCGGACGTAGACACCCGGGGACAAGTACGTCATGGGGCCAGGATCTCCCGGCCCCCGCCGTCGCGCAATGACCATCCGGACCGGCCTACGGGAACCGATCGCTGCCCCAACGGGCACCCATCCGTGAACGAGGCGTCGGCGTGGGAGCAGCTGGCTCCCGTCCTGTTCGACGGCGACCGCTGGGCGCAGGCCGGCCCGGAGGTCGACCTGGTGGTTCGCCGCCTGGATCTCCGGCCCCCTGCGGCGGTACTCGATCTGGCGTGTGGGCCGGGGCGCCATCTGCTCGAGCTGGCCAGGCGAGGGTTTCGCGTCACCGGCGTGGACGCGACGGCCGAATTCGTGTTCCAGGCGAAGAGCAACCTCGCCGGTGGAGCGCTGGAGGCCGAGGTGGTGCACGACGACATGCGGGCGTTCTGCCGGGAGTCGGCCTTCGACGCGGTCATCAACATGTCGACGTCGTTCGGCTACTTCACCGAGGACGACGGCGACCGCCGCGTCTTGGAGAACGTTCGGCGCAGCCTTCGACCCGGGGGCGCCTTGCTGATGGAACTGATGGGAAAAGAGGCGGTGGCCCGGACGCTCAAAGGCCGCGACTGGCGGGAAGAAGAGGGAGTGCTGCTGTTGACCGAGCAGCGCGTCCGTGACGACTGGACGTGGGTCGATAACCGGTTGATCCTCGTCGCCGACGAGCGCCGACAGGAGTTCGTGCTCTCCCATCGCCTGTACTCGGCGGTGGAGCTGCGCTCGCTCCTAGACGATTGCGGGTTCACCTCAGTGCAGCTCTACGGTGGCCTCGACGGCTCGCCGTACGACTCGGCTGCCGAGCGGCTGGTGGCCGTGGCCCGCACGCCGCTGCCCGTGTGATGGCACGGATGACGCTGGGCCAGTCACCTAGACCGACAGGCGAGCGGCGCCTGGCTCTCAGTCCGTTGCCGGCAGGCCGGACACGACCTGGTCGGCGGCCCTTTGGGCCTGCCGCTCGAAGGCGTCGCCGGGATCGCTGACGGCCAGCCCGTCGCCGGTGGGACTGCCGGCGACCGGGCCCGCCCGCTGCTGGACGACGTGGGCCAGCTCGTGGGCGAGCATCCGGCGACCGGCGGTGGTTCCCGGGGCGTAGCGATCAGCTTTGAACACCACGTCCTCGCCCACGGTGTAGGCGTCGGCATCCAACGATCGCGCCGACGCAGTCGCGGCCGGCCCGGCGTGGACCTGCACGGGGCTGAAGTCCGCTCCCAGGCGCTCCTCCATGAAGCGCCGCACGTCTGGCTCGAGCGGCCGTCCCTCTCCCGCCGCTAGGGCATGGTCGACCGCACCCCGGCCGATCAGCGTGCCGAACCCGGCGTTGCCGACCGATCGCTGGAGGCCGAGGATCCCGCTCAGGTAGTCCGTCGCCCGAGGCCGTGGGGCAGGGGGGGGCGAGACGGCGTTTCGCTGGACGGCCGGTCGTCGCCGGTGCACGGCCAAGGCCCCGACCTTGCCCTCAGATGCCGCCGAGGAAGCGGCTGGCCATGTCCATAAGTCCCGGGGTGGCAGCACCTAGTACGCCGCTGGCCGCCTGGGCCGGACTACCACCCATGACCACCGAGCTCAGGCCTTGGCCGACGGCGCCACCGAGCCCGCCCACCAGCCCGCCGGCCTGGCCCCCGATGACGTTGCCGAGCATGCCCAAGCCGGATTGAGCCAGCGGCCCGGCGGCCTCCGCTCCGGTCGTGCGGAGCCCGCTGAGGGCTCCGGCGGTATCGCCCCCCACCAGGCTGATGGCCGCCCCGCCGAGCCCGCCGCTGGCGTTGGAGAGGATCTGGCCGAACGGCCCTCCGATCATCCCTCCGAGCTGTTGCGCCCCCGCCTGGGCCCCCTGGCCGGCCAGGGCCCCCGCCGAGGTACCGCCCGCCCCGAGCAGGCCCCCGAGTAGATCGAACAGGCCCCGTTGAACCGGAGGGTTACCCCGCTCGACCAGCGACGCGACGGCTTGGTTGCCGCTCGTACGCTGGAGGTGGACCAGCGCCTCCGGCCCTGTCCGGCCCCCGGAGGACGTGGCGCATCGCCGGGGGGCCGGTGACCTTCCGACGGCGACCGCGGTGTCGTGGGTGGTCGTCATATCTTCACCGCTGCTCAGGATGCCTGATCAACGAGACCCTGTCCAGGTCCGGCCGCCCCACTACTCGGGCAGATCTGGCTGCCCCAAAGGGCAATTCACGGCGAATCCTTGGCTATTGCCAGGTAGGGGCCGAACTCTGCCTCGACGCACAGGCGCCCGAGCTTGTGGTATTCGCGCTGCACGGCCCGGACGATGTCGGCCATGTGGATGGCCCGGCCGGCACCGGCGGCCAGGAAGGCGGAGGAAGCAACGATGTTGCGGATACTGCCACCCGAGAGCTTGAACGAGCCGGCGAGGAAGTCCACGTCGATGTCGTCGGCCAAGGGAGGTCCGGTCTCCAGGTTGAGCAGCCACAGCCTCTTGCGGCTCTGGACGTCCGGAAGGGTGAACTCCACCACTGCGTCCAGGCGCCGGGTGAACGCCTCGTCGATGTTGGTGCGCAGGTTGGTGGCGAGCATGGCGACACCGTCGAAGAGCTCCATGCGCTGGAGCAGGTAGGCCACTTCAACGTTGGCCCAGCGGTCGCGAGCGTCTTTGACGTCGGACCGCTTGCCGAAGAGCGCATCAGCCTCGTCGAAGAGCAGCACCCCGTTCAGCCCGTCCGCCTCGTCGAAGATGCGATCGAGGTTCTTCTCGGTTTCGCCCACGTACTTGTCCACCACCTGGGAGAGGTCGATCACGTAGAGATCGAGGCCCAGGTCGTGGGCGATCACCTCGGCCGAGATCGTCTTGCCCGTACCGGATGGTCCGGCGAGCAGCACGGCGCTGCCCCGTCCCCGGAACCTGACGCCGAGGCCCCAGTCGTCGAGCACCAGGTCGCGGAGTCGCACCCGCGCCGCCAGCTCCTGGAGCTGGCCGAGCACCCCTGGGGCAAGGACCAGGTCCTGCCACCCCACCTTGGGCTCGATCCGCCGGGCCAGTCGTTCGAGGGACGCCCCGTTCTCGGCCCGGGCCCCGACGAAGAGGTCTTCCGGCGAGATCGGCCGTCCGGCGGCAGTAGCCTGGCGAGCGGCGGCCCTAGCGGCGCGTACCGTTCTCTCGGGGGCCAGCCGGAACTGGGCGGTCACCAGGGCGGGGTCGAAGTCGAGCGCCGTCTGACCGTTGATGCCGGCCGCCCACGCCGCTCGCCGTTGATCGAGGGTGGGCGCAGGTGCCTCCAGGAGCACCGGAGGGTCGGGCGACCACTCGGCGTTCCACGGCTGGCGCCCGATCAGGACGGTGGGGCATTTGGCATCGACGAACGCCCGCACGCCCGAAGATCCTCGCCCGGCGATGGCATCGATGGGTGCCACCACCAGGCCGGCGCCTCGCAGCTTCGCCTCGCGGACGGCGAGGGCGCCCAACTCGACGAGGTCGTCGGTCTCCCGCACTCGGGCCAGGTCGATGACCAGAGGCTCCAGGCCGGCACGGGCCAGGGCGGAGGCCGCCAGCGATCGTCCCGGGGCCGCTCCGCGCGTGCGCACGTAGAACAGCGAGCAGCCCCGGCGCAGTGGGCCCTCGAGCCACTGGTCGTCTCCCATCACCGCTTCCGGTTCGGGTACCACCAGTTCGGTGATCTCCGAGGCCACCGTGTTGTCGCCGAGCAGGTGGTTGGTCACGCGGTCGGGAACACGCAGCGGGCGGGTCAGGAACGGGTCGTCGCCTTGTTCCACCACGACGAGGCGGCTGGCGACGAGCGCTCCGCTCGGCCCGAGGCGGGCCCGGCCCTCGAGGAGCCCCAGCCCGCTGAGCGCCAGGGCCAGCCCAGCGCTCGGTCGCCGACGACTCACGTCGTCGTGGAGGTAGGCGAAGAGCCGCTCGAAGCGCGGGTCCAGCTCCGGAGCCAACGCCACCATCAACAAGGCGAGATCGTCCCGGTCGCATCCGAAGGACCAAGCCAGCCGCCGAAGACGCAGATCGCTGCCCGTGGCCTCGGCCCGGTCCGCGGCTACCTCCACCTCGGTCAGGCGCCGGCCGGCATCGCCGTGCGCCCACGTTGGGCCGCCCGGAGCAAGAAGGCGATCAACCTCTCCCTCGGAGATGTAGAGGCCGCGGAAGCGGATGTCGGTGTCATGATCGTCACCACGCCGGGCGACGACCGCTGCCCGAACGGATTCCTCGACCACCTCGAGTCGGCCCAGGAGGTGGCTGAGTGAAGCGTCTACGGGCGTCGTCACGAGGACGGCAGGCGCTTCACTCGTAACCTGCGCCCCGGTTCCTGCGGCCCACCGGCAGCGATCTCCTCGGCCGGTACCGCCGCCGCCGGGTCGCGCTGGCGCCGACCTTGGGTGGTGCGCACCCGCTCCTCACCGGCATCCTCTTCGGGGCGCTTGACGTCGAAGCGGGGCTCTTCGAGCACCGGCGGTCCGGCGATCGAGGAGGCACCGGAGGACAGGGGCATGGTGACGACCAGCTCGAGCGATGGTTTCAACTCTCCGCCGAGCGCCGTCCAGATGTCGGCGATCGACCGCTCATCGCGGGGGGGCAGGCCGATGGTGACGGGCAGGGGGTGCTCCGGTCCGGGAGCGGGATCGAAGAGCTCCAAGGGCAGCCGTTCCATCCCGAGGAAGCAATCGAGCATCGACGAGAGAAGCCGGTGCTCGTCCTCGGCGCGCTGGGTCCAGGCCGTGACCAGGTAGCTGAGGACGAAGCGGCGTGGTGGGGGCCTGCGGTCGACCACGCGGCCGAGCTCGTTGCGTACTCCTTCGTAGGCCACGTCTCGGTGGTCGAGGTCCTCCCTGATGTCGTAGAGATAGAGGTCAACCGTGGGTGCGTTGCGCCGCACCGCCCACTCCCTCGTGGGTGCGTCAAAGGCCACCTCGACGCCGGAGTCGTTCAACACCTCGCGCTCAACGAGGTGACGCAGCGCCTCGTCGACCTGATCGATCATCGGGATATCGCTCCTCTCGATCGGTTCAGATGAGCCCCTCCCTCATGGCGTAGGCGACCGCATGCGAACGGTTGCGGAGCCGGAGCTTGGTGGTCACATCGTGGATGATGTTCTTGATGGTGCGCTCCGAGTAGGAGATCTGGCCGGCGATCTCTCGGGTGCTCAACCCCTCGGCCACCAGCTTGAGGACGGCGACCTCGCGGCGGGTCAAGCCGTTGAGATCCAGGCCACGGGGAGCCAGGACGTTGCGCTGCAGCTCACCCACGCGGCCGAGGAGGCGCCCGAGAAGGTCCGGAGGCAGGGTCGCATCACCGGCTGCTGCGGACCGTACGGCCTCCAGCAGGCTCTCGGGAGTAGCTTCGGACCGACGGACCAGGGCGAAGGCACCGGCTTCGACCGCAACCAGGAGCCCCGAATCGTCCACCCGATTCAGGACCAGCACGCTCTTGCACGCGGACTGCAGCAGTTTCCTCAGCAGCCGCACGACCTCGTCGTCGACCTCGTCGGCGACGACAATGCCGACAGTCGCTTCATCGGTGGCCGAGTCATCCACGACCCGGAGCTCGGGCCGGGCTCGAAGCTGGGTAGCGATGCCGGCCTGAGAGATGGGGTCCCCGGCGAAAACGACCACGGGAATCATGGTGACCAAGTCAGCCCCCTTTCCTATCCAGCCGCACTGTCCCACACGGGTGTTATCGGGTACTCAACGCTGACTTCACGGACGCCCAATTCGGCCCCTTCGATTGGCGCTTCCTCGTTCGATTCCTGGTCCGTTGGGGCAGTCGCGGCCGCTAGGGCAGCTGCGGCTCGCCTAAGCTAACGACGGTGAGCGTCTGGGCCTCCACCTTGCCGGCGTCGCTATCGGTTGCGCCGGGAGAGGAAGCGACCATGGACTTCACCGTGCGCAACCTGGGCACGGTGGTCGACGAATTCCGTTTTGAGATTCTGGGAGACGTGAGGAGGTGGGCGGAGGTCACTCCTCGAACCCTCAACCTCCTCCCCGGGGCCGAGGGGCGAGCGACGGTCCATCTTCGCCCGCCGCGCCTTGCCTCGACGACAGCCGGCTCCGTGCCGATCGGCCTGAGAGTGATCTCCGAGGACGATCCTGCCGGGACGCTCACCCGCCAGACCGTCCTTCACGTCGGCTGTTACTCAGCGTTCTCGGTCACCGCGGTCCCCCAGACATCGCACGGCCGCCGATCGGCCCAGCACACCATCACGGTGAACAATGCGGGCAACTGCTCGGTGCGAGCGCAGACGATAGGCAGTGACCCCGACGAGCAGCTCCACCTTTCCGCCGTCCCCACACCGATCGAGGTGGGGCCCGCCGCCACGGCGACGGTCCTGCTGACGGTCCGGGCTCGGCATCGCCTGCTCCGAGGCAAACCGCAGCCGAAGCCGTTCACGCTGGCCGTGGACGACGGGAACCAGCCGGTCGAACTCGAACGGGTCTTCGTGCAGAAGCCCGTCCTCCCGGGCTGGCTCCTGGGGCTGGTCGTGGTGCTCGGGGGCCTTATCCTCTTTGTCGCTATCCAGCAACCGCTCCCTGTTGCGCTCGCGCTGGTGCTCGTCATCATGGTTCTCCTGGCGGCCGCGCTGCTGCTAGCGGTCTTCCTCATGATCCGAGCGCTGCTGCGAAGGCGCTCGCACTAGCCCTGGCGCTAGCCCCGGGTTCGGCGCATCCCCAGGGTCGGGCGCTCTCGAGAGGCATGGTTAGCAGGAGCTCGAGGACCGACCGAATCTGGCCGCCTCCGGCGCCGATGGCCGCTCTGGGACACAGTGCTGCTCCTCGGCTCGCCTCCTCGGCTCGCTTACCATGGTGGGCGCCGCCCTCCCGCTGACCGGCTACTCCGTGGGCCCGGGGACCACCCTCGCCGCCGACGGACTCGTAGCGGTGGCCGGGGCCAGGCATAGCCACCGGACGGGCGGGGGAGATCCCCGAACGTGCACGACGCGGTGCGCTTCACCGGGGTGCCGAGCCGGGCGCGGGCGTCCCCACGACCCATCGACCTCGACCAAGCGGCCGGAGCCCAAGCCGGGTTGCGGTTGCGGGTGGGCGTGCCATTGGACGCCAAGGCAGGCCAACCCTACGGCCCGGCACCTACGAGTACCGGTGCACCCTCCATCCCGGGATGAAGGCAACGGTGGTCGTCACCGGCTGAGGGGGCGGCCGGGCCGTCGAACGCACCGCTCAGGTGCCGCCGAGGTCGCTGCGGCAGGCGGGGCATAGCCCCAGCGCGTCGGCCGAGGAGGCGGCGTCACAACGCCAGCAGTCGTCAGGGCGAGCGTCGATGGGACTGGCGTCCCAGA
>PPFU01007619.1_pt1 | contig 25176 bp, 28 predicted proteins | sample 1535991 | NCBI WGS metagenome assembly PPFU01 (sample SAMN04901290, study PRJNA319586) | Hypolithon metagenome, whole genome shotgun sequencing project. | isolation source: Antarctic Hypolithon | place: Antarctica: Miers Valley | collected 2014
CCGGGACGACGCCTACTTCTTCCTGAAGATCCGGGCCGCCTTCCCCGGACTTGGGTGAAGAACCTTTTTTATGCGCGTGGGCCTGCTTTCGACGCCCGGATGGCGCGGAGCCGGGCGTGCTCTCTGCGATGATCGGCCCACCGTACGCTCGAGGTCCTGCCATGCGCCGCGACCAGCACGACGATGCCGTCGTGCGCCTGGTGCCACTGGTCCGCGGTGACGCGCGCCTCTACCGGGCGATGTACACCGACGCGCAGGTGATGCGCCACGTCGGAGCCCCGCTTTCGGCCGCCGCGGCGGACATGGCGTTCGAGATCGTCTGCCAACAGATCGCAGCGCACCCGCCGCGCGCCTGGTACTGGCGCATCCATCGCGCCTCTGCCGGCGAGGGCGCCGCTGCCGTTGGCCTGGCGGCGGTGGTGGCGGATGCGGGCGCTGACCGCGGCCACGCAGGTGGGGCGGAGCTGGGCGTGCTGTTGGCGGCATCCACCCACGGCGAAGGCCTGGCGACCGCCGCAATTGTTCGCGTGGCGGCGGTCGTCTTCGCACACACGGCCGTGCAACGACTGTGGACGCGGCACGCCGCGGACCACGACGCGGCGGCCGGACTGATGCGCACGCTGGCCTTCCGGCCGGAAGGCCAGGACGACTCGGAGTGTCGGTGGAGTCTGGAGCGGGCGTCATGGGCTCAGGTTCCCGATATCGGCTCGCGAGGCGGGTCCACGGCCGCTAGACTCGCGCCACGACCGGAGAGGGCGTGATGGCGGGACGGGGGACGCTGGCGTGCGTGGGCACGGGGATGATGCTGGGCGCGCATCTGTCACCGCGGGCGCGATCGACCATCGCGGCGGCGGACGTCGTCTTCGTCGCCGTCTCGGATCCGCTGGTCGAGCTCTGGCTGCAGGGCATGCACGCCGACGCCCGCAGCCTGCAGCCCTACTACACCGAGGGCAGGTCGCGCCACGAGACCTATCGCCGGATGGTCGAGGCGCTGCTGGCGGAAGTGCGCGCGGGGAGGACCGTGTGTGCCGCGTTCTACGGCCATCCGGGTGTGTTCGCGGGCGTCGCACATGCGGCCATCGCGCAGGCGCGCGCGGAGGGCCACACCGCATCGATGGAGCCCGGCATCTCGGCCGAAGACTGTCTGTACGCGGATCTCGGGATCGACCCCGGGGCACTCGGCTGCCAGCACTACGAGGCCAGCCAGTTCATGTTCTACCGCCGACGCAGCGATCCTTCCGCCTACCTGGTGCTGTGGCAGGTCGGGGTGGCCGGCGATCGCAGCGCGGCACGTTCCGCGACAGGGCCGGGACACCGCCGCCTGCTGCTCGGGCGGCTGCTGGAGGACTACCCGCCTGGGCACTGCATCACCCTTTATGAAGCTGCTACGCTCCCGATCACGGCCGCGCGCATGGAGGAGATGCCGCTGTCGGATCTTGTCGACGCCGATCTGCGCCCGCAGACCACCCTGGTGATCCCGCCGGCGGTGGCACTGCAGCCCGACCTGGAGATGCTCGACCGGATCGCCCGTCTCGACCGCGCCGAGCAGGAGCGCGCGGCCACCGCCACGCCATCGCAGGGGACCCCACATGTCGACGAACACCATCCAATTCCTTGAAGCGCTTGGCGCTGCGCCGCTGTGCGCTGCCGGCGCGTACGCCAATGACGTCGCCGCGCTGCCGGTTGCCGCCGAGCAGCGCGCCGCGCTGCTGGGGCGCGACGCCGGTGCGCTGGCGCGGTTGCTCGAGGCGCGGCCGACGATGATCTGCATGATCGTGGCCCCGAACGGCGACGTGCCGGAGGACGAGCGCCGCGACGACAAGCCGGACAGGGAGGACGCGCCTGCGGAACCGGACCAGCCGCACGCGCCCGACAGCGACAGATAGCGCAGGCCACCAACAGCCTTGTCGCAGACGGAATTTGCCATGAGCGCTACACGATCAACAGTGGTCCTTCTGGCGGCGGCGTTGCTGGCGCCCGGCGTTGTGTCGGCCGCCGATCCGACTTTCGCCGCACGCCTGGCTGCCGCTGACGAGCTGAAGACATCGGACCCGCCGCGCTTCCGGCAGTCTTTGGCGGAGCTGGAGGCCGTCGCCGCGCAGGCAACCGAGCGTGATCGCCAGCATCTTCAGCTGCTCCGGGCTTACGGCATGCTGGCCGCGGGCGAGACGCGCGCGGCGATGTCGCTGATGCGCGAGCTCGTGGCGGTCAGTGTGGACCCGGCGCTGCGTTACCGTGCAGGCGCGCTGCTGGCCAATGCTTATGCCGTGACCCGCGAATTCGAGGAAGGCCTGCGCGCGATCGAGGCGGCGATGTCGCTGCTGCCGCAGGTTGCCGACCGCAGGGTGCGGCACCAGGGGCAGCTGTCTGCAGGCGTGCTCTATAACCAGGTCGGCGAGTTCACGCTGGGGCGCAAGTACGCCGACAGTGTGCTGGCCGACCAGCCCGACGGGCGTAGCCGCTGCATCGCGGGCAACCTGCGGCTGGAGGCCGCGCTGGGCGCCGGCACGGCGCTGACCGAAGCCGTCATCGTCGCCGCCATCGCCGACTGCGAGGCCCAGCGCGAGCCGATCCTCGCGGGGTTCAGCCGCACGTACCTCGCGCGCATGTGGTTTTCGCAGGGGCGCGTCGTCGAGGCCATCGACCTGCTGCAGCAGCACCTGCCCGAGGTCACGCGCACCGCATATCCGCGATTGATCGGCGAGTACCACTCGATGCTTGCCGAGTACTGGATGTCGCGCGGCGACATCCAGGCGGCGGAGCGCCACGCGAAGGCCGCGATCGCCTACAGCGCGGCGATCGCGAGCGCGCTGCCGCTGGTGGTCGCGTACCGCACGCTCTACGACATCGCCGTCCTCCGCGAGGACCCGGTGGTCGCGCTGCAGTACTACCGGCAGTTCGCCGAGGCCGACAAGGCGCACTTCGGCGACGTCAAGTCGCGCGAAATGGCGTACCAGGTCGTGCGCCACCAGGCGATGCAGCAGACCCAGCAGATCGCGCTGCTCAACAACCAGAACCAGGTGCTGCAGCTGCAGCAGCGCGTGCAGGAGCAGTCTGCGCAGAATTCGCGCCTGCTGATGGTGCTGCTGGTGCTGCTGGCGGCGACCATCGCGCTGTGGGCATACCGCACCAAGCGCATGCAGGTGTCGCTGCGGCGCATGGCGGAAACGGACGCGCTGACCGGGGTCGCCAACCGGCACTTCTTCACCCAGCGCGCCGAAGCCGCGCTCGCGGAGTGCGCGCGCAGCGGCGAGACCGCGGCGCTGGTGATGTTCGACCTCGACCATTTCAAGCAGGTCAACGACCGCTACGGCCACGCGGTCGGCGACTGGGTGCTGCAGCGCGTGGCGGAGGCCTGCAGCCGCAGCTGCCGGGGGATCGACGCTTTTGGCCGGCTGGGCGGGGAGGAGTTCGCGATCCTGCTGATCGGGTGCGACGCGCGTTCGGCCAAGCGTCTCGCCGACGACTGCCGCGTGCGGCTCTCGGGCATCGACACCAGCACCAGCGGCCACGCGTTCCGGATCACCGCGAGCTTCGGGGTCAGCACCACCGACCTGTCCGGTTACGACCTCGCGCGGCTGATCTCGCATGCCGACCGCATGCTGTACCGCGGCAAGGAAGGCGGCCGCAACCGCGTCGAGGTATACGAGGTGCCGGTGGCTACCGCACCGCCCGAGGCGCTGCGGGACGTGGAGCTGCCGTTGGCCGATGCGGCATCCGGCAGCGAGCCGCGCAAGCGACTGCACGTGGTCGCGTCCTGACCCGTCGCGCCGCCGCGCATGCCGCGGGTCGTGGTTCTCGGCCGATGGCCGCCCGTCGCGTCGGCGCGCTTATGATGCAGCGATGGCCAAGCTGCTGCTGAACATGCGGATGGTGCCCGAGGACGAAGCCGCCGACGTGCGCGCGTTCCTCGATGCGCACGGCATCGCCCACTACGACACCGCGCCCAGCCGCTGGGGCATCTCGTACGGTGGCATCTGGGTACGCGACGATGGGGACATCGACCGTGCCAAGGCGCTCATGGCCGACTACCAGGCGCGCCGCGGCGCCAGTGCCCGCCAGGCGCACGCGCAGGCGATGCGCGACGGCAGCGCGGAGACGTTCGCCGACATTGCGCGCCGCGAACCGCTGCGCGTGGCGCTGACCCTGGTCGCGATCGTGTTCCTGCTCGGGCTGGTCGCGCTGCCGGTACTGCTGCTGCGGCAATAGCGCCGCACGCGCTCGCGCCGGGGCGGCCTCGACCCCGGCAGCCTGGCCACAAAGTCCGCGACGGGTGCGATCGACTGTGCACACCAACCATGTACGGGGCGACGCGCTGGGCCATCGAACGCTCAGGCGACGAACCCCGCGGCGCGCCCAGACGCCCACGCCCACTGGAAGTTGTAGCCGCCCAGCCAGCCGGTCACGTCGACGACCTCGCCGATGAAGAACAGGCCGTGCTGCAGGCGCGACATCATCGTCGACGACGACAGCTGGCGCGTGTCCACGCCACCCATCGTCACCTCGGCGGTGCGGTAGCCCTCGGTCCCGCTGGCGACCAGCGGCCATGCGCGCAGCTGCGTGGCCACCACGTCGAGCTCGCGGTCGCTGAAGCGGCGCATCGGCCCGTCGCCAAGCCAGTGCTCGCACAGCCGCTGCGCGAGGCGTCGCGGCACGACATCCGCCAGCACCGTGCGCAGCTCGGTAGCGGGACGCGCGGCGCGCTGCGCGCGCAGGTGCGCAGCTGCGTCCGTGCCGGGCAGCAGGTCGACGTGCAGCGCGTCGCCGGGCTGCCAGTACGACGACAGCTGCAGGATCGCCGGTCCGCTGACGCCGCGGTGCGTCAACAGCATCGCGTTGCGGAACGACTGGCCATTGGCCGTCGCCTCCACGGGCAGCGCGACTCCGCTGAGGTCCTGCAGCCGCTCGGCGTGTGCGCCGGTCAGCGTCAGCGGCACCAGGCCGGCCCGCGTCTCCAGCACCTCGTGGCCGAACTGGCGCGCCAGCTGGTAGCCGTAGCCGCTGCCACCCAGGCTGGGGATCGACAGCCCCCCGGTGGCGACCACCAGCGAAGCGCCGCCAAACGCCCCGTGCGACGTCCGCAGGGTGAAGCCACCGCCGTCGGCCGCGGCGACGTCCCCGGTTTCGCAGCCGATGCGGATATCCACTCCCGCGGCGGCGCATTCGTCCACCAGCATCGCGACGATCTGTTTCGCGGAGTCGTCGCAGAACAGCTGGCCCAGCTCCTTCTCGTGCCAGGCGATCGCGCGGCGGTCGACCATGTCGACGAAGTCGGCTGGCGAAAACCGCGCCAGCGCGGACTTGCAGAAGTGCGGATTGGCCGAGAGGAAGTGCTCCGGGCGGGTGCCGGTATTGGTGAAGTTGCAGCGGCCGCCTCCCGACATCAGGATCTTCTTGCCGACGCGGTTGGCGCGGTCGAGCACCAGCACGCGCCGGCCGCGCTGGCCGGCGGTCAGGGCGCACATCAGGCCGCCGGCGCCGGCGCCGAGGATGACGACATCGTGTGTCGTGCTCACGCGTATCGCATCCGCCGCATCATTCCCCCGTTGACCACGATGTTCTGCCCGGTGACGAAGCCGGGGCCGTCGCCGACCGGCACGCGGCAGCCGGCACCAGGCACGCCCTGGGCGACGCCGCGGCCCATGGCCGGTGCGCCCCCGGCCCCCCGCCCCACGCGGTCGCGCAGTGGCCGGAGCTCGGTGACATGGATGGGCGGGGTCGGCGTCATCTCGGGTACCAGGAAGGGGTAGCGGGCGCATGATCATCGGCCGGGCCGGGGCGCCGGCCGATGTTATAGAGTCGCTGGCCCACCGGCCGGCCGTCTCCAGGCCGATGCAGGCCCCGACAGGAGTTCCCATGCCGCCTCGCCTTCCTTCCGTTCGCCCGTCTGCCGACGACCGCGCACGTCCCTTCCGCCTCGCCGCGATGGCGTCCGCGGTGGCGCTGACGCTGCTGGCGCTGCCCGCCGCGGCCCAGCGCACGTATGTCTTCGCGCCCTACGCCGTGCCGCGATCGGGAACCGTGGTGGTGCCTGTGCGCGCGGGGGTGCCCGACGAAGGCGCGTTTGCGGCGCTCGACGCCGCCAGCGGTGGTGCGCTCCGGCGCGCGGTGGTCGCGTCCAACTACCGCGGCGCGGCCGACACCCAGCTCGACCTGCCCGGGATCGGCGCCTTCGATCGCGTGCTGCTGGTCGGCACCGGTAGCGCACCTGTCACGCCTCGCCTGCTGGAGGATGTCGGCGGGCGCGTCGGCCACGCGGCCGCGCGCAGCCGCAGCCCGCGCATCGACGTGCTGTGGGAGGGCGCGGAAGCCGACGCCGGTGCGCACATCGCTTTCGGCGCGGCGCTGGGAGGGTACCGGTTCGACACCTACCGCAGCCAGAGCGACGACGCACCCCCGCAGGTGGCGGGTACGGTGGTGGTGCGCACGCCCGCCGGCGAGGCGATGGGGCGCGTGTTCGACCGGCAGTGGCTGCCGGTCGCCGAGGCGGTGAAATTCTCGCGCGACCTTGTGACCGAGCCCGCCAACGCGGTCTATCCGGAGACGTTCGTCGCGCGTACCCGCGAGGCGTTCGCAGGCAAGGCCAACGTGCGCATCGAGGTGCTCGACGTACCGGCGATGGAGCGACTGGGTATGGGCGGGATCCTGGCGGTTGGCAAGGGCAGCGCGCGTCCGCCGCGGCTCATGGTGGTGCGCTATGACGGTGGTCGCGTCGGCGACGCGCCGCTCGCATTCGTGGGCAAGGGCATCACCTTCGACACCGGCGGCATCTCGATCAAACCCGGCGAGAACATGTGGCGGATGAAGTACGACATGACCGGTGCGGCGTCGGTCACCGGCGCGGTGCTCGCACTCGCGGGGCGTGGCGCGCCGGTCAATGCGATCGCCGTCGCCGCGCTGGCGGAGAACATGCCCTCGGGCACCGCGGCGCGCCCGGGCGACGTGATCACCACGATGTCGGGCAAGACCTTTGAGATCATGAGCACCGACGCCGAGGGACGCATGGTCCTCAGCGACGCGGTCTGGTATGCGCAGCAGCAGTACAGGCCTCGGCTGGTGGTCGACGTGGCGACACTGACCGGATCGATCGTCACCGCGCTCGGCGACGAGTACGCCGGACTGTTCAGCCGCGACGATGCACTGGCCGAACAGCTGCGCACCGCCGGCGAGCGCGCCGGAGAGGACCTGTGGCGGATGCCGCTGCATCCTTCCTACGCCAAGGACCTGGCGTCGCCGATCGCCGACCTGCGCAACGGCGGCGGCCGTACCGGCGCCGGCACCGGCGCGCACTTCATCGGTGAGTGGATCCAGCCTGGCATGCCGTGGGCGCACCTCGACATCGCCGGTATGGCGTGGCGCGAGGACACCGGCACGGCGACGTCACCCAGCGGCGCCAGCGCGTTCGGTGTGCGCCTGCTGGACCGTTTCGTGCGCGACTTCCACGAACACGGCGCCGGCGCCCCGGCGACCGGCGCTGGCGGCTGACCGCGACCGCCTCCGCGGCGTGGATGGAGCCCGCATGACCACCAACAGCATCGCCGGCTATCGCTTCGGCGCGATCGACGCCATGCCGACACCTGCGCGGGCGGCGGCATGAGCTGGCTTGGACTGGTCGCGGTCATCGTCGGCCTGTACCTCGCCTTCAAGGTGGTCGGCGTGGTGCTGAGGATCGCGCTCTGGGTGCTGGTGGTCGTCGCCGCGTACTGGTTCCTCGCGCCATTCCTCCACTGGCCGCCGCTGGCGGAAGTCGTCCACGTTTTGGGTCCCTGAGCGCATGTCCTACGTCCGCTGCCTGCGCGGTATCGCGTCGGGGATCGAATACCCGGCCGACGTGCCGATGAACCTCGATCCCGCTGACGGTCGCCCGGTGGAGATGGTGCTCGACCTCGAGCGTCTCGCGGCCGAGCAGCCCGCGGCCGCGTGGCACGACCCGGCGCGGCGCGACATGTGGCGTTTCGGCGGACTGATGGCGCTCGACGTGCGCGACCCGGCCGACGCGCGCCACATCGTGGCGCTGGGCGAGGGCTGCACGCCGCTGCTCGACTACGCGCGCCATCCGGTGGCACGTGCCGCCGGCCTGGCGCTGCAGCTCAAGGAGGAGGGTCGCGCCTACCCCGGGTATGGCGCCAACCCCACGCAGAGTTTCAAAGACCGCGGCATGGCGATGGTGGCCGCTCAGGCGCGGCGGCTGGGGCTGTCGCGGCTGGCGGTGCCAACGCAGGGCAACGCCGGCGATTCTCTGGTGCGCTATGCGCTGGCTGGCGATCTGGCGGTGGTGGTGGCGATGCCTGACGACACGCCGCTGCCGATCCTGGGCAACGTGGCCGCGGCCGCGCACCGGCATCCGGGGCGGGTGGTGCTGGAGCTGGCCGGCCCCACGATCCGCGAGTCGGGGGCGCTGCTGCGCGAGCGCTACATCCCCGACGGCTGGTTTTCCGTGGCCACGTTCCAGGAGCCGGGCTGGCGGATCGAGGGCAAGAAGTCGCTGGGGCTGGAGCTCGCCGAGCCGTCGGCCCGCGGCGCGCCGTGGTCACTACCCGACGCCGTGGTCTATCCCACCGGCGGCGGCACCGGCGTGCTCGGCATGTGGAAGGCGTGGGACGAGCTGCAGGCACTGGGCCTGATTGGCAGCGCACGGCCGCGGATGCTGTGCGTGCAGTCGCAGGCGACCGCGCCGCTGGTGCGCGCCTTCGATGCCGGAGCCGACGACACCGAGGCGCTGCCAGCCGGTGACACGCTGGCGACCGGGCTCAACGTCCCCGGCGGCGTCGGCCACTTCCGCGTGCTGCAGATCCTGCGCGCCAGCGGCGGCGCCGCGATTGCCGTGTCGGAGGCCGATATCGCCGCCGAGCTGTCGCGGAGCTGGCGCGAGCGCCACGACTGGATCTCGCCCGAAGGCGCTGCGTGCCTCGCGGCGCTCCCGCAGCTGCTCGACCGTGGCCTGCTGCGCAGTGGCGACCGCGTGGTGGCGGTCAACACCGGCTCGGCCGAAAAGTACCTGCCGGCGCTGCGTCACCTGCTATGACGCGCGGCGGGGCGCGCTTCACCGCGCGTTGCCGCTCGCTGCGGTGTCATGCTGGTCTTCATCGCAACGGCCGCTCCGGGGCCTCGAACGGCGGCCGGTGCGCGTGCACGGCTGGTCGGCCGGGTGCCTGGAGCGCGCCGCACGCATCCACGGGAGGAGCGCGACATGCTGTTCGACGGTTGGCAGGGGCTCTGGCGCGTGCTGGTCATCGGGGTGCTGGCGTATGCGGCACTGGTGATCGTGCTGCGCCTGTCCGGAAAACGGACGCTCACGAAGCTCAATGCCTTCGATCTGGTCGTGACCGTGGCGCTGGGATCGACGCTGGCAACCATCCTGCTGAGTGACGACGTCCCGCTGGCGGAGGGCGTGCTGGCGATGACGGTCCTCGTGGCGATGCAGTTCGTGATCACGTGGACGTCGGTGCGCTGGGTGGGCTTCCGCGAATGGGTCGCGAGCGAGCCAACCCTGCTGGTGCATGACGGCAGGCTGCTTCGCGACGCGATGCGTCGTGAGCGCGTCGGCGCGGCCGAGGTGATGCAGGTCCTGCGCAACCACGGCATGGAAGACGCGGCCGACGTGGCGTCGGTCGTGCTGGAGAGTGACGGCAGCTTCAGCGTGATCCCGCGACCCTGATCCTTGGCGCCTGACCGCGCGGCGGTCAGAGGTCGTCTGGCGACTCGCCTTCCGGGCTCTCGGTCTTGTGCTTCATGCGCCCGAACAACAGCACCACTCCAAAATTCAGCACCGCCAGCGAGACCGCATATCCCCAGTAGCCGAATCCGGTGGCCGCGCCGATGGCGCCTACCACCCAGATGCTGGCCGCAGCGGCGGTACCGGAGACGTAGTCGTCGTGCTTGAGGATGGCACCGCCTCCGACGAAGCCGATGCCGCTCATGAGTCCCTGCAGGATCCGCGCCGTCGCGTCGGGCGCGTCATCGCCAATGAACGCGCGTCCGATCAGCACATAGGCACACGCGCCCAACGCCACCAGGGGGATCGCGCGGATGCCAAGGGTGTTGCCATGCTGCTCGCGGTTCCACGCCACCGGCAGCGCCAGCAGCAGCGCGCCGAGCATGGCGACGTAGGGCTGCAGCCACACGGGGATCTGCTCCATGCGCGCTCAACCCTCGCCGCGTGGCGGGCCCTTGCGGTGCGGCGTGCGCGGCGGGAACGGCGGGCGGGCCGAGCGCGGTCCGCCGGGGCGCGGACCGCCGGGCCGCGGGCGATCTCCCGACGGGCGTGGCCCGCCCGGCTTGCGACCCGGGCGCGCTGGCCCGCCGCCGGTGTCCGCGGCTTCGGCGCGGCGCATGCGCAGCGGCTGTCCGGACACGTAGACGCGCTTGAGGTGCTCCAGCAGTTCGCGCGGCATGCCCTCGGGCAGGTCGACCAGACTGTAGTCGTCACGGATATCGACGCGGCCGATGTAGCGGCTCTCGAGATCCGCCTCGTTGGCGATCGCGCCAACGATGTTGCCAGGCTGCACGCCATGCACGTGGCCGACCTCGATGCGGAACGTCTCCATGCCCAGGTCGGCGTCCGCGGACGGCGCCGCTGGCGACGGACCCGTGCCGGGCCCGGGGGACGCGGCCTGACAGTCGGCGTGCTGCGCGGCGGCACCAGCGCCGGCTTCGTGCGCGCGGCGCGCTGCCAGCTCGCGGCGCTGCGGGGGTGCGTCGCCCCGGGGCGCCTGCGACCGCGGCGCATAGCCATCCGTACGCGGCGGGCGCGCGGCGCGGTCGCTGCGCTCCGGGCGCTCGTACTGGGCGCGCGGCGGCGCCGGCGGCAGCAGCAGCGGCGTCTCGCCCTGGACCATCTTCGCAAGCGCGGCCGCGATCTCGGCCATCGGCACGTTGTGTTCGCTCTCGTAGCGCTCGACCAGGCCGCGGTACAGCGCCAGGTCGCCGTCGGATTCCAGCGCCTCGCCGATCCGGCCGAGGAAGCGCCCCACGCGCTGGTCGTTGACCATGTCGACGCTGGGCAGCTGCATCGGCTCGATCTTCTGCCGCGTCGCGCGCTCGATGGCGCCGAGCATTCCGCGCTCGCGCGGGGCTACGAACAGGATCGCCTCGCCGCTGCGCCCGGCGCGGCCGGTGCGGCCGATGCGGTGGACGTAGCTCTCGGTGTCGTAGGGGATGTCGTAGTTCAGCACGTGGCTGATGCGGTCCACGTCGAGCCCGCGCGCGGCGACATCGGTGGCCACCAGGATGTCGATGCGGCCGTCCTTGAGCGACTGCACCATCTTCTCGCGCTGCTTCTGCTCGACATCGCCGTGGATCGCCGCCGCCGACAGCCCACGCGCGGCCAGCTTTTCCGCCAGCTCCTGGGTGCCGAGCTTGGTGCGCGCGAACACCAGCATGCCGTCGAAGGGCTCGGCCTCGAGGATCCGGGTCAGCGCATCGAGCTTGTTGACGCCGCTGACCATCCAGTAGCGCTGGCGGATATTGGCCGCAGTGGTGGTCGTCGACTTGATCGCGACCTCGACCGGGTCCTTGAGGTAGGTCTGCGCGATGCGGCGGATCTGCTGCGGCATGGTTGCCGAGAACAGCGCCACCTGGCGCGACTCGGGGGTCTTCTTCAGCACCGCCTCGACATCGTCGATGAAGCCCATGCGCAGCATCTCGTCGGCCTCGTCCAGCACCAGGCAGCGCAGCTCGGAGAGGTCGAGCGAGCCGCGGTTGAGGTGATCGATGACGCGCCCGGGCGTGCCGACGATCACCTGCACGCCGCGCTTGAGCGCCGACAGCTGCGGCGCGTAGCCCTGGCCGCCGTAGATCGGCAGCACCTGGAAGCCGGGTAGGTGCGAGGCGTACTTCTGGAAAGCCTCGGCGACCTGGATCGCGAGTTCTCGTGTCGGCGCCAGCACCAGCACCTGCGGCTTGCGCTGCGCGGGATCGATTCGGGCAAGCGCGGGCAGCGCGAACGCCGCGGTCTTGCCGGTGCCGGTCTGGGCCTGGCCGAGCACGTCGCGGCCAGCCATCAGCGGCGGGATGGTCGCGGCCTGGATGGGCGAGGGCGACTCGTAGCCGACCGTGGCGAGTGCCTGCAGCAGGGTGGCGGGCAGGCCGAGCTCGGCGAAGCTGGAAGTGGGCATTTCTGTGCTCATGCCCGCCAGTGTAGCGGGATGGCTGTATGCGTCGCGCGCGCTCAGCCCGGCAGCAGCTGCGTGGCGACCCCGGCAATTGCTTCCGGCTCGCCCACGTGCCGCGGGGGGCGCCCTATGAGTTCGGCCAACCGGTTGACGTGAGGGCGGTTGTCCTGCCGCAGCAGCTCCCAGTGGCCGAACGAGAATGGCGACCAGTGCACTAGGTCGCAGATATGGCTAGCGAGGCGCGCCAACCAGCCCGGTACCGCGATGCGTACGGCGCGGCGCGAGGTGTGCCGTCGGCGCAGCGCGGCTAGCAGGTCAGGCAGGGTGTGCAGCGCGCTGCCGCCCAGTTCGATCTCCGCCGCGCCGCTGCAGCGGCAGGCGTCGGCGTCCAGCACGAGCCGCGCCAGCGCGTCGGCAAGATCGACGACGTCGAGCGCGGCGATTTTCCCCGTGGCATCGACGGGAAACGCGTGCACCGGCCACCGCGCGATGCAGCGCAGCCAGCGCGCGCCAAAGCCGCCGTCGCCGTCAAGCAGGCTGGGCCGCACGATGCAGACGCGCGCGCCGCTGCCCCGCAGGGCAAGTTCGCCAAGAAACTTGGAACGCAGGAAGCCGCTGCGCGCTGTGTCGGTCAGTCCCAGAGCTGAAAGGTGAACCAGCCGTTTGTCTGCGTGCAGGCAGGCGCCTGCAAGTGCTGCCGGCGCGACGTGATGCACGAGATCGTAGGTTTCTGCGCCGCGTTCGCGGAGGATGCCGACGCAGTTCAGCACCACGTCGAACGAGGCCAGTGTGGGCTCCCAATCGGCGGGCGAGACCATGGTTTCGAAGCGCAGCGGGATCCGCCGACACGCCAGCGCTCGTGTGGGCAGGCGACGCCCGATGCGTCGCGGATCCCGACTCGCGATGGTGACCAACGCGCCGCCCGCCAGCAACCTGTCAACGGCGTGGCGGCCGATGAAACCGGCGCCGCCCAGGACCAGCACCCGCATCGTTCCTTCGTCAGATCGGCTCATCGCTATTTCCCTTAGCGTCATTCATTTCTGCATTGACTGAAATTTATGCCAGATGTAGTCTGGAAGCAAGCAGTGCTGAGGATCCGCCATGCCGCAGATATCCCTCCAGACCGCGACCGCGCAAGTCGACGCGCGTGCGCTCGGCTCGGTCGCGCGCCGCTTTGTCCTGCACTGGGGCGAGATGGGGTCGCGTTGGGGCGTCAATCGCACCGTCGCGCAGATCCATGCGCTGCTGTTCTACAGCGGCCGTCCGATGTGCGCGGAGGAGTTGGCCGAATCGCTTCAGGTCGCGCGCTCCAACATCAGTACCAGTCTGCGCGAACTGCAGAGCTGGAAACTGGTACGCGTGGTGCACCAGGTTGGCGACCGCCGCGATCACTTCGAAAGCCATCGTGATGTCTGGGAGCTTTTTCGCACGGTCACCCGCGAACGCAAGCTGCGCGAGTTCGACCCGACCATCGTCGCCCTGCAGGAGTGCGTGGCCGATCCGTTGTTCACCGACGAGGACCGCGACACGCAGGCGCGCGTGAAGCAGACGCTGGTTGTGATGAGCGCCCTGTCTGGATGGGGCGAACAGATGCTGCGCCTGGAGCCGGCGACGCTGATGAAGGTCATGAAACTCGGGGCGCGCATCCAGTCGCTGGTGTCACCGCCGTCGACAGTCAAGCCATGACGGCGGGCGCGGCAGTTGCCCTGACGGTGTACTTCGACGGCTCATGCGAGCTGTGCACTGCGGAGATCAATGCCCTCCAGGCCTGCGACCGCGCCGGCCTGATGAGGCTGGTCGATTGCTCGCCGGCTGGCTTCCGGGATGCCGATGCCGACGCCGCCGGGATTTCGCGCGCCGAGATGATGGAGGTCATCCATGCCCGCGATGCGCGGGGGCTCTGGCTGCGCGGCATCGACGTGTTCGAGGCGATGTACCGCATCGCCGGCTTCGAGACCATGGCGCGGCTCTGGTCGCACCCATGGCTGCATCCACTGTTGTCGCGCGGCTATCCATGGGTGGTGCGCAACCGCACTTGGCTTTCGCGCACGGGACTGGTGCCCTTGTTCGGTTGGATAGCGCGCAGGCGTGCAGCACGTGCAGTGGCGAACGCCTGCAGTGACACCTGCAACCAGATCAAGACGCGGCCAGGAACGCGGTAATGAACGGCCTGCGGCTGGTGTTCGACAACGCCTTTATCCGCGAGCTGCCGGGCGACCTGGCCGACGCCGCCGGGGTCCGCCAGGTCCACGGTGCGGCGTGGTCGCGGGTCGCGCCGACCCCGGTGCGCGCGCCGCGGCTCGTTGCCTGGTCACGGGAGGTTGCCGCGGTGCTGGGGCTGAAGGCGGCGGACGTCGGCTCCTCAAGGTTCGCCGAGGTCTTCGCCGGCAATGCGCTGCTGCCCGGCATGCAGCCCTGGGCGGCCAACTACGGCGGCCACCAGTTCGGTCACTGGGCAGGACAGCTGGGGGACGGTCGCGCGATGTCGCTGGGTGAAGCCGTGGGTGCCGACGGCGGGCGCCACGAGCTGCAGCTCAAGGGCGCCGGGCCGACGCCGTATTCGCGTACGGCCGACGGCCGCGCGGTGCTGCGCTCGTCGGTGCGCGAGTTCCTGTGCAGCGAGGCGATGCACCACCTCGGCGTGCCGACCACGCGCGCGCTGTCGCTGCTGCGCACCGGCGAAGACGTGGTCCGCGACATGTTCTACGACGGCCGCGCGGCGCCCGAGCCCGGCGCGGTGGTGTGCCGGGTGGCGCCGTCGTTCCTGCGCTTCGGCAGCTTCGAGCTGCCGGCGTCGCGCGGCGAGGTCGACCTGCTGCGGCAGCTGGCGGAATTCTGCATCCATCGGGACTTCCCGGCGCTGCTCGGCGGTCGCGCCGACGCCCCACTGGCCACGCTGCGCGGCGAGGACGCATTCGACGAGGCACTGCTGGCGGCGTGGTTCCGGGAGGTGTGCACGCGCACCGCGGTGATGGTCGACCACTGGATGCGGGTGGGCTTCGTCCACGGCGTCATGAACACCGACAACATGTCGATCCTCGGGCTGACCATCGACTACGGCCCCTACGGCTGGATCGACGACTTCGACCCGGACTGGACCCCCAACACCACCGATGCGCAGGACCGCCGCTACCGCTTCGGCTGGCAGCCGAAGATCGCGCACTGGAACCTGGTGCGACTGGCGCACGCGCTGTCGCCGCTGTTCGATGGCGTCGAGGCGCTGCAGGACGGCCTGGATGCCTACGTCGCCGCGCTGGACGCGGCGCGCCGCGGCGCGGTCGCGGCCAAGCTCGGGCTGGTCGCGGGCGACCGCGACGACGTGGCGTCGATGGAAGCGCTGGAGGTGCTGATGCACGACGCCGGCATCGATATGACGCGCTGGTTCCGCGCGCTGTCGGATGTCGATCCGCAGGCGCCATCGCTGGCGCCACTGCAGGGGGCCTTCTACGACGAGGACCAGCGTGTCGCGGCCGCGCCCGCGCTCGAGGCGTGGCTGGCCGACCACGCGGCACGCGTCGTCGCGGACGGCTGGGAGCCGGCGGCACGGCGGGAAGCAATGCGGTGCGCCAACCCGCGCTACGTGCTGCGCAACTACCTGGCGCAGCAGGCCATCGACCGGGCGCATGCCGGGGACGATGCGGGGATCGTGGAGCTGCTGGAGGTGATGCGGCGGCCGTACGACGACCAGCCGGGGCGGGAGTCGTTCGCCGCCCTGCGCCCGGACTGGGCGCGCGACCGCGCGGGGTGCTCGATGCTGTCCTGCAGCTCCTGAGTCCCGCGCGGCCTGTCGGGCGCTACTTGCCGGCCTTCTTGTCCTTCTTGTCGGCGCGCTTCTCCTTGAGCGTCTTCTCCGGCTTCTTCTTGTCTTCCTTCTTCTTGTCCAGGCCCTTGGCCATGTGCGCGCTCCGCGGTTGGTGGTCGACTGCGCGCGAATGTACTGCCTGTCGGGGCCCCGCGACCAGCACCCTTGTCGCGGGATCGCGCCAAGGGTCCGCCGTGGGACCCGCACGGCGTCCATGACGGCCCGAACTGGCCGGCCGAAAGAGGCCCCGCGATACACTGTGCGGATGCCTTTGATCACCCTCCAGGACGTCGACTACAGCATCGGCGGTCCCCTGCTGCTCCAGAAAGTGTCCTTCTCCATCGACGCTGGCGAGCGCATCGCGCTGATCGGGCGCAACGGAGCGGGAAAGTCGACCCTGATGCGCCTGCTGTCGGGCGACCTGCGCCCGGACGACGGCGAGATCCGGCGCGAGGGCGGCATCCGCGTCTCGCGGCTGGAGCAGGAGGTCCCGGCCGGGGCCGCCGGCAGCGTCTTCGACGTGGTCGCCGAGGGCATGGGCGAGCTCGGTGCTTGGCTGGCCGAGTTCCACCGCGTGAGCCATGCCGAGGTGTTCGACGGCGACGCGATGGCCGCGGTGCAGGCGAAGATCGACGGCGCCGACGGCTGGGCCGCCGACCAGCGCGTGGAGGAGACGCTGCAGAAGCTCGACCTCGACGGCGACCTGCTGTTCGGCCAGCTGTCGGGCGGCATGAAGCGGCGGGTGCTGCTGGCGCGCGCACTGGTGTCGGCGCCGGAGGTGCTGCTGCTCGACGAGCCCACCAACCACCTCGACATCGCCGCCATCGACTGGCTCGAGGGCTTCCTCAAGGGCTGGACCGGCGCGCTGGTGTTCGTCACCCATGACCGGCGGTTCCTGCGCGCGCTGGCGACGCGGATCCTGGAGATCGACCGCGGGCAGGTCACCGACTGGCCGGGCGACTGGGGCAACTACCAGCGCCGCCGCGAGGAGCGGCTCAACGCCGAGGCGCAGGAGAACGCGCGCTTCGACAAGCTGCTGGCGCAGGAGGAGGTCTGGATCCGGCAGGGCATCAAGGCGCGCCGCACGCGCGACGAGGGCCGCGTGCGGCGGCTCGAGGCGATGCGCCGCGAGCGCACCGAGCGTCGCGACCTGTCGGGCAACGTGCGCATGGAGACCGCGACGGCCGGGAACTCAGGCAAGAAGGTGATCGAGGCCAAGGGCGTCACCTTCGGCTATCCCGGCAAGCCGCTGGTGTCGGGCTTCGACGGCACCATCATGCGCGGCGACCGCATCGGCCTGATCGGCGCCAACGGCACCGGCAAGACCACGCTGCTGAAGCTGCTGCTGGGCGAGCTGCAGCCGCAGCAGGGCGAGATCCGCATCGGCACCCAGCTGCAGGTGGCGTACTTCGACCAGTACCGCGCCACCCTGCGCGAGGACTGGAACGCGCTGGAGAACGTCGCCGAAGGCCTCGAGTTCGTCGAGATCGGCGGCAAGCGCAAGCACGTCATCGGCTACCTGCAGGACTTCCTGTTCACGCCCGAGCGCGCGCGCGCGCCGATCACGCGGCTGTCGGGCGGCGAGCGCAACCGGCTGCTGCTGGCCAAGCTGTTCGCGCAGCCTTCCAATTTGCTGGTGATGGACGAACCCACCAATGACCTCGACGTCGAGACCCTGGAGCTGCTGGAGGAGCTGCTGGGCGACTACGCCGGCACACTGCTGCTGGTCAGCCATGACCGCGATTTCCTGGACAACGTGGTGACCTCGACGCTGGTGATGGAGGGCGACGGCCGCGTCGGCGACCACGTGGGCGGCTACAGCGACTGGCTGCGGCAGCGTGCGCGCGGTGCGGCCAGACCCGCCACCGACGCCGCGGTGCCGGCGGCGCGGCGCACCGAGGCCACGACCCCGGTCGCGGCGGTGCGTTCGGCAGCCGCAGCCCCGGCGCGCAAGCTCAGCTACAGGGACGCGCGCGAGCTTGAGCAGCTGCCGCTGCGCATCGAGGCGCTGGAAGCCGACATCGCCCAGCGCACCGCGGCGATGAACAGCCCGGCATTCTACCAGCGCGACCGCGCGCAGCTCGATGCCCACAACGCGGCGCTGGCGGACGTCCAGCGGGAGCTGGAAGTGGCATATGAACGGTGGGCCGTGCTGGACGCGGATTGAGGCTTGAACGTCTGCCACGGGGCGCAGCCGCTATCGTGGCGTCCCCCCTGACCGTGCCAAAGCCGATGTCCAGGCCCGCGATCACCGTCCACCACCTCGAGAACTCGCGGTCGCAGCGCGTACTGTGGCTGCTGGAGGAGCTTGGCGTGCGCTACGAGGTCGTGCGCCACCTGCGCGACCCGAAGACGAAGCTGGCGCCGCCGGCGCTGCGCGCGATCCATCCGCTGGGCCACGCGCCGCTGGTCGTGACCGGCGACGAGGTCCTCGCGGAATCCGGCGCCATCGTCGAGACGCTGGTGGAACGCCACGATACCGCCGGCGATTTCGCGCCGGTGCCCGGCACCCCGGCGCGGCAGCACTACCGCTACTGGATGCATTTCGCCGAAGGCTCGGCGATGCCGCCGCTGGTGATGGGGCTGGTGTTCGCGCGTATCCGCTCGGCGCCAATGCCGTTCTTCGCGCGTCCCATTGCCCGTTCGATCGCTGACCGGGCGATGGCGGGATTCGCCGGTCCGCAGGTCGCCGCCAACCGCGCGCACATGGACGAGCACCTGGCGCGGCATCCATGGTTTGCGGGCGACACGTTCAGCGCCGCCGACGTGCAGATGAGTTTCCCCGTGGAGGCCACCGCCGCGCGCGCCGGGCTCGATGGCCGGCCTGCACTTGCCGCGTGGCTGGCGAAGATCCACGCCCGCCCCGCCTACGCGCGCGCCCTGGAGCGGGGCGGCCCCTACATGCTGTTGCGCTGAGGCGGGCCGGCGCTACAGCTGCGTCAGAGATCCCTGTGCGATCACCGGACCGGTCGGCAGTCCGGTCGGCGAGCCGCCTTCGGGCTCAAGCGATACGGCGAACACGCTCTGCGCGTGTGCCTCATCGCGCATCGCCTCCGGCAGCACCAGTCGCATGGCCTGGTGACGGTGGACGACGCCGAGTGACTTGGGCTGTCCGTCGTCGCCGATCAGCCACAGCTCCGGCACGCGCACGTCGTCGGGCATGTGCACCGGCACCAGCACGATGACACCGGTGTCCGGATTGACCACCGCGTTGTACGCGGCGGAGCCGTCGTCGTGCAGCAACGAGGCGGTCATCGGCATCGCTGCGGGGACCGACACCGGCGCGGTGGGCGCCGGCGGCGCGGTCACGACCTGCACCGGCGCGGATGTACCCGGTGCCTCGGGAAGGTTGGACAGCGTGACCATCAGCGCGGCAACGCTGGCGGCCGCGACCGCGAATCCGCCCGCGGCCAGCCAGCGCCAGAACGCCAGCCGATCCAGCAGCCCGGCGCCTGCCGCAGGCGCCGCGGGAGCGGCAGTGCCCGTGGAGGGCCGCGTAGGAAGCTCGTGCTGCCACAGCGCGGACTGGATCCGCGGCCACGCATCCGCCGGTGCGGCGACGTGAGCGATGGCCTCGAGCCACGGCGAGAAATACTGCTCCCACGCGTGGACCTGCGCGGCAAAGGCGGCGTCGCCGGTGGCGCGCGCGCGCGTCTCGGCCATCGCGCCGTCTGACAGCAGGCTGAGCACGTACTCGGCTGCCAGCAGGTCGTCGCTGCCGGGGATGTCGTCGTGGTTGTTCATCGCTGCAGACAGCCCTTGAGCTTGATCAGGCCGCGGCGGATCCAGCTCTTGACCGTGCCGAGCGGGGTATCGCTGCGCTCCGCGATCTCCTCGTAAGTGCAGCCTTCGAAGAACGCGGTGTGGATGACGCGGCGCTGCTCACCGGACAGCTCGTCGAAGCAGGCGCGCAGGCGGCGGTTGTCGGCATGGGCGATGGCCAGGTCGGCGACGCTGGTGCCCTCGTCTGCGATCTCCGCTGCGAGGTCGAGCGGCTGCGACAGGCGGTCGGCCCGGGACGCGCGCAGGTGGTCGATGGCCTTGTTGCGGGCAATCATCGCCAGCCACGTGATCGGGCTGGCGCGATCGCCGTCGTACATCCCCGCCTTGTGCCAGATCGCCATGTACACGTCCTGCAATGCCTCTTCCGCCTGTGCCCGTTCCGGCAAGATACGCAGGCAGATGCCGAATAGTTTCGCCGAGGTGCGGGAGTAGAGGCTTTCGAATGCCTGGCGGTCGCCACCGGCCGTGGAAACCAGCAGCGACTTCAGGTGTTCACGATCCGCGTCGGCGGTATCGGTGGCAGCGGATGCAGCAGTCATCGGCAAGCGCGTTCCGTGTTTCACGGGCCATCATTATGCCCAACCTGCGCCTGCCGGGGCGTCTTAGTCCCGCGGGATCCCGTCCTGGATGGCCCGACGTACCGGCGCGGCAAGACGTGGCCCGCTCGTCGCAGGCGGTCGGCGTCGCCTACCGCGGTGCCGTCGCCATCCGGAACACCGGATACAGGCCATGGCGCTCGTCCCAGGCGGCGTGGCGGCGATAGAAGAATTCCAGGCGCGCGTCGGGACTGGCGGCGAAGTCGGGGTCCCGCGCCAGGCGCTGCTCGAACGCGGCGCGCGTGGCGGGATCGCGGGCCAGCATCCGGCGCGCGACGTCCTCGGCCACGTATGGCTCCATGTACTCCTTGCGCTCGAAATGGTTGGCGAACGCCCCCCACGCGGCGAGCGAGTCCTGCGCCTGCGGTTCCAGCAGCGCCACCGCCACCCGCGCGCGCGGCTGCGCCATGGGTACGAACAGTGCCCCCGCCGGCACGTCGCGGCGTTCCGCCTGCCAGGTGCCGTCCAGCTCCATGCGCTGACGGCCTTCCGTCGGCATCGGCGAGAAGCGCACGGACTCGGCGCGAAACACCTCCAGCGCGGCGTCGGGCATCGCCTGCGGCATCCGGGTGTAGGTGACGCCGTGCGCGTCGAGCAGGCCGGCGAGACTGGCCGCGTGCATCGACGGCACCAGATAGCCGCCGCGCGGCGCGATCACCTGGCGTGCGGCTACGACCTCGTCGCGCAGCGGCACGTTCCAGATCTGCGGACGCGTCTCGTCATAGCGGGTGACCAGCGCGCCGGACACCGGGGACTGCGTGCGCGTGTAGGCGTAGCCGCGGAACGGGATGGTGCGTACGGCGTCGGTGGCGGCGTAGGTGAGCGGCACCGGCGTGCCGCCCAGCGTGGCGGCGCGCGCGTCGGCCGCTTCGGCCAGCGCTCGCAGCGCAGTTCCTTCGCGCGCGACGTGTGCGAGCACCGAGACCACGGTGTTGCGCGTGATCCGCACGCGCACCGGATAGGGCTTCCACGAGTGCGTCTCGACCAGCATCGCGAAGCGGTTGCGCAGCGGGAAATAGCCGGTCGAGAATCGCGGGGGCGACACGTCGTCAACGAACCCCGAGGCCGGGTTGTCGCGCTCCACGAACGACGGATAGAACGGCAGCGGCAGCGATCCTCCAGCCGCCAGGTCGTCGATGACGCGGGTGCGCAGCGCGAGGCCAGCGGTACGCAGCGCGGCGTCGCCACTGTTCAGCGGCTCGACCTGGATGGAGATGTCGTGCTCGAATTGCGCGCCGTTGGTCGCGTGCAGGTCGACGTAGACGACCGGATCCCAGTCCCCCACCAGCGCGAGCATCGCGCGCATCTCCGGCGCATCGGCCTTGAGGTAGTCGCGGTTGAGGTTGAGGTTCTGCGCGGTGGTGCGCCAGCCCATCTGCTCAGGCCCGCGCTGGTTCGGCCGGTTCCACGCGCCGAAGCGTTCATGGCCGTCGACGTTGAACACGGGGACGAAGACCAGCACCTGCCGGTCCAGCGCGCCGGGCGCGGCGTCGCCGTCCAGCAGCTCGCGCAGCGCCAGGAAGCCGGCGTCCTTGCCGTCGATCTCGCCCGCGTGGATACCGCCCTGGACCAGCGTGACCGGCACCCGCCCCGCGCGCGCGGCCTGCGGCGTCAGCGCGCCGGCGCGCGAAGCGACCAGGGCCGGCATGGCGCGGCCCTCCGGCGTGGTGCCGAAGCGGATGCAGCGCACTGCGTCCGGGTAGGCGTGCGCAAACGCGTCGCACAGCGCGCCGACCTCGTCCATCCGCCCGGTCCGGATGAACCCAGAGCGCTCGGCGACAGTCGTCAGCGCGGTGGCGTTGTCCGCGGCGGTGGCGGGGCCGATAGCGGCCGACAGCAGGAGCGACAACAGCAGGGCGGCAGCTGGGGCGGATCGAAGTCGCATGGCGCATCACGGGGCGGCGGTGGGACATGCATGATGCCCGTCGCGGCGCATCGGCAGGTGCGCGGGTCGCGGCCGCCTTGGCCGGTTGGGGCATCATCGTCGTCCGGCGGGCGCGCCAGAACGGCGCGTCCGCGCCTCCGGGGACCCCTTGCCGATGTCGATCACGCTCATCCTCGTCGCCATGACCGTGCTGCTGTCGTGGCAGGCGTTCGAGCGGCCGCGCCTGCTCGACCGGCTGATGCTGTGGCCGCCGGCGATCGATCGGCAGCGGCAGTACGACCGGCTGCTGACCCACGGCTTCGTGCATGCCGACTGGCAGCACCTGCTGTTCAACATGATCACGCTGTTCTTCTTCGGCAGATCGGTCGAACGGCTGTTCGCGCCCTACATTGGCGCCATGGGCTTCGCGCTGTTCTACCTGTCGGCGATCCTGGTCGCGATGCTGCCCAGCTACCTGCGGCATCGCCACGACCCGCGCTACCGCAGCCTCGGTGCATCGGGCGGCGTCTCGGCGGTGCTGTTCGCCTTCATCCTGGTGCAGCCGTGGTCACTGATCTTCGTGATGTTCGTTCCGATGCCGGCGATCCTCTACGCGGTCCTCTACATCGGCTACTCGGTGTGGATGGACCGGCGCGGTGGCGACAACGTCAACCACAGTGCCCACCTTTGGGGCGCCGGCTACGGCCTGCTGTTCACGGTGATGATGGAACCACGGGTCCTGGCAACGTTCGGCCAGCGCCTGATGAACCCGTCGTTCTGAGTGGGATCGGTGCCGCTGCGGCCGTCAGGAGATCGATTCGCCGGCGCCGTCGCGGCCGCCGTCGTAGGTGCGCTGCAGGCGTTCGTAGACCAGCGAGTCCAGCTGCGCGAACTCGAGGTTGTCGACCTCGCCGCTGCAGACGAGGTCGAATAGGCGGGTGACGGCGTCGTGGCCGGTGCGGTCTGCGTCGAGGGACATGGTGTGGCTCGCTTGGGAAGGGTTCGCGGGGCGATCGAAGAGGCGCAGCAAAGACCGTGCCAGTGGACGGAGGCCGAGGTGCTTCGCGGTGGGTGACGCTGCGCGTCAGCTCCTGCGGCAAGGCGGCCAACGGGGTCGTGATATGGCGGGGACATTGCGGCCGCGCGCGCGGTGCGTGCTGGCAGCGTCGGGGTACAGGACCCTCCGCGGCCCTATTACGCCGGCGTTCCATCGCTGCCAAGACGGAATTGCGCTTACGCTGCGGCAGCGCGTATCCCACGCAATACCGGAGCAGGACACGACATGACCCATGACACCGCCAGCGAGATCGTGCACCACCCGATTCCCGGCCGCTTCGCGACCGAGGTCGAGGGCCACAGGGCGCACCTGGACTACGAGATGGACGGCGGTGACATGCTGATCACGCACACCATCGTTCCCGAGGCGGTCAGTGGGAGGGGCATCGCGGGCCGGCTGGTGCAGGCGGCATGCGACCACGCACGCAACGAGGGATTCCGCGTGCGGCCGGTGTGCTCGTATGCGCAGGCGTGGATCGCACGCCATCCGGCATACTCGGACCTTGTCGCCAGCGGCTGAGCCAGCCCCGGCGCCGACCGGCGCGATCTGCGAGACTGCGCGCCCTCGTCCGTCCGACCACCGCCATGGCATCGCGCCTCAACAAGCACATCAGCGACAGTGGGCTGTGTTCGCGCCGCGATGCGGATGCGCTGATCGCGGAAGGCCGGGTCACCGTCAATGGCCAGCGCGCGCGCGTCGGCGCCGAGGTAGGGGACGAAGACGAGGTCAAGGTAGACGGCCAGGCACTGCGCCGGCGCGCGGCCGCCAAAGGCCAGCGCCGGCACGTCTACATCGCGCTCAACAAGCCGGTGGGCGTCACCTGCACGACGGAAACCGGGGTCAAGGACAACATCGTCGATTTCATCGACCATGAGCAACGGATCTTCCCGATCGGGCGGCTCGACAAGGACTCCGAGGGGCTGATCCTGCTCACCAGCAACGGCGACATCGTCAATGCCGTGCTGCGGGCCGAGCACAAGCTGGAGAAGGAATACCTGGTGGCCGTCAACCTGCCGGTCACCGATGAGTTCCTGCGCGGCATGGCCCGAGGCGTGCCGCTGCGCGGCGAGACCACGCTGCCGTGCAGAACCGGCAGGCTGGGGAAGTTCGGTTTCAGGGTTGTGCTGGTGCAGGGCCTCAACCGGCAGATCCGGCTGATGGCGTCGCATTTCAGGTACCGCGTGAAGCAGCTCGTGCGCGTGCGGATCGGGCAGGTCAAGCTCGGCCACCTCAAGGTGGGACAGTGGCGCAACCTGACCGACGCCGAGCTCGGCAGCCTGCTGCCGCGCAGCGAAGACTGGTGACGCCGCGGGGCCTCCTTGGGGAGACGGGCCAGGCGGTCGGCTGGGGCTGACGAACGGCGAAAGGCTTGTTCACACTTCTGCAGGGAAGTGCGGTATGGTGCGTCCACTGTTCAAGGCGGGATCACGGTACATCGTGGCTCCGATGCGGTAGATCACCAGGTTTAGGGCCGGTCACGGCCGGTCCAGACGATCCGCTCCATCGTTTCGCGTTACCCCTTGCTAGACACAGTCGCGGACGCACATCGTGGTGCGCCGTGTATCCATCCCAGTGTTCCAAGGAGTAACAGCATGTCAGATCGTCAGACCGGTACCGTCAAGTGGTTCAACGACGCCAAGGGCTTCGGTTTCATCACCCCGGAAAGCGGCCAGGACCTCTTCGTCCATTTCCGCTCGATCCAGGGCACCGGCTTCAAGTCGCTGCAGGAAGGCCAAAAGGTCTCCTTCAAGGTCGTGCAGGGCCAGAAGGGCCTGCAGGCTGACGAAGTGCAGCCCGAGTAAGTCGCCGCACACAAGTCGCACCCAGGCCCTGGACGGAAACGTCCGGGGCCTTTTTTTGGTTCTTCACCCAAGTCCGGGGAAGGCGGCCGGGATCTACAGGAAGAAGTAGGCGTCGTCCCGGTAGCCGTAGGCCACCCGTTTGATGACCTTGATCCTGTT